>Ga0310039_10003272_pt1 | contig 10391 bp, 6 predicted proteins | sample Sb_taG_4_FD_200460 | JGI IMG/M metagenome (GOLD analysis project Ga0310039, IMG submission 200460) | Peat soil microbial communities from Weissenstadt, Germany - Sb_50d_6_BS metaG (v2) (version 2) | ecosystem: Environmental > Terrestrial > Soil > Wetlands > Peat | place: Germany: Weissenstadt... | reverse complement strand
CCGCAAAATGTGCAAGACGAAGCCAATCCGGAATCAACGCAAGATTCATTTCCGCTTGGGGTTGAATCGTCCGTGCTCAAGCCTGCGGCTCAAAAGGTAGCCAATGCACTCAGGCAGTGGGTCGAGAACAGTGATCAGTGGCCGGAGGCCAGTGGCCAGTGAAGGCGAGCCGGAGGAGACTGCGGAGATAGAAAAGGGCCTGGACCGACACCAATAGCTTTTCGGGCATTGATGGCTGCCGGAACTCCGCTTTTCTCTGGTTCGGGCAGTGGTCTCCAGACCCGCCCCGCCTCTGCGACCGCCGGTCTCCCAGTCCCCGACCGGCGGCGCCCCACCTGAAGACCCTCGCCGAACGAAGCAAATTCGCAACGACAGCAGTCGGGATCAAAGGGCGGTCAAGACCAACTTTGCAGCATGCCAGGGTTGCCCTCCTGCTCGGGTCGATATTGTGATGTCAATTGAGGGCGTCCGCTTCGCCGATGCCTGGCGCGAGCGGGTCGCGACCGACTTCGATGGTGTGCCCGGTCAGGTCATTGGCCGCAAGCATCTGATCACCAACAAGCGGGCGGTAGGCCGCCCCCAAGACTTGATGGACGTAACGAATCTACTGGAGTCGGAGCGGGTCGGTGAAAAACCTCTGCAGGATGGCGAAAGGGGTCACCGAGGCCGAGGTCGAGGCCGCCGTCGAGGATGCGCGGCAGTTCGCCGAAGCGTCGCCCTGGCCCGAGGCCGCATCGGCCACCCGATTCGTGTACGACGAGCCGCCCGGGACCGAGCCGACGCTCGATGGAACCTCGAAGCCTGATGGCGCGATACACGAGATCAGCTTCATGCAGGCCACGCTCGAGGCGCTCGGCGACGAGATGGCCCGCGATCCCCGGATCTTCGTCATGGGAGAAGGCATCGGCAAGCGCGGGGGGAACTTCAGGACGACCGCCGGGCTGTTTGATCGGTACGGGCCGGTCCGGCTTTGCGACACCCCCATCTGCGAGCGAGGGTTTGTGGGCCTGAGCTGCGGAGCCGCGATGACCGGGACTCGTCCCGTGATCGATTTCATGTTCGCCGACTTCGTCCTGGACGGTGTGGGCGAGATCGTCAACCAGATCGCCAAGATCGCGTACATGAGCAGTGGACGCCTGAAAATGCCGGTCGTGCTGCGGGGCTGCATCGGGATCGGCTCGTCGATTCCGGAGGTATCAGGCAACGCCAGAAGGCGAGAGCGAATCATGTCCGACACAGCGAGCAAGCCCGTCGCGCTGGTGACCGGCGCCGCACAGGGGATCGGCGAGGCAATCGCCCGGATGCTGGGAGCGGCGGGTCACATCGTCGTCCTCGGCGACGTGGACGGCGGCCTCGTGCAGCAGATTTCGCGCGAAACATCGTGTCGCGTGACAGAGCCCCGTCTTCCCGGAACCTGGCCGCCGCGATCAGTACTTCGCCAGGTCCGTTTCCACTTCACCAGGATTGACCTGGCGGACGGCGTCGGCCGCGCCGTCGAGCATGAACTTGAGCTCGCTGCCGACGGCGATGAACTGAAAGCCCTGCCGGGCACGCCGCAGGGCATCTTCGGCCGTGAGGACATGAAGTCCGCAGGGGACTCGATGGCGCTGGGATGCCTGGAGGATTCGCGTCAGGGTCCCCTCGAACACCTCCTTCGAGGGCATGGCTCCGTCGGCCGAGCGCATCGAGTAGGCCAGGTCGTTGGGTCCGATGAAGATGGCGTCGATGCCGGGCACGGCGTAGATCTCATCGGCCACATCGACGGCTCGAATGTGCTCGGTCTGGATGACGACCAGGATCTCGTCGTTGGCGTGGCGGTAATACTCTTCGGCGGTGGCGCCGTAGTTGATCGCGTGGAAGCCGCCGCCGACCGAGCGATTGCCCCGCGGCGCGTACTTGGTTGCCGCGACGATGGCTCGCGCCTCGGCGGCGTCCAGCACCATCGGTGCCACGATGCCCATCGCGCCACAGTCCAGCACCATCTTGATCCACTCGTGTTTCCCGGCCGGAACGCGGGCCAGCGGCACGCAGCCGGCGTCGGCGATGGCGCCGAACATCATCGCCGCGGTCTGGATATCCGTGTGGGTATGCTCCATGTCCACGGTGAGCCAGGGAAACCCCGAGCGGGCCAGGAACCGCGCCGCCGCCACGCTGCCCAGAGACAGCCACGTGCCGATCTGCGGCTTGCCCGCTTGCAACGCCCGGATGACTGGATTCTTTTTCAACGTTGGTCCCCGGTTTCAAAGCGGAAGTTGAGGGTTTCGGACGCACCCAGTCGATGAAATTGCGAAAGTGATCGTCGCTCTTGTAGAGATGAATCTCACTTCATCCTACCACATAACGCACTCGCTCCCAACGAGCGGCCGTTTTGCCGACTGCGGGAATGGCCTTGCGACCCTTTGCTTTTTTGTTGGCAATGGGGCGTGACGCAGAGGAGAATCAGTCGCCGTGTCGCACTCTCAATCCCGGTCAGCCTGTTCCGCGATACACGAAACACTCCGATGCCCGCTGAGAGGCCTGAGAAGATCCATGCGCGTGAGTTTGGTTACCGAAACGTACTTTCCCCAGGTCAATGGCGTTTCCCGGACGCTGGGCGAACTCGTCCGCCATCTCACCGAGCGCGGCGACCGGGTCCAGTTGATACATCCCAATTATGGCGAGCCGGCCGATCGGCCCGACGTTCACCTGGTCCGTTCGGTCAACGTCCCCTTTTACAAAGAGCTGTATCTGCCGCTGCCCCCGTTCGGATCGGTACGCCGCGCGATTGACATGTTCCGGCCCGACCTCGTCCATATCGCCACTGAGGCAACCCTGGGGCTGACCGTTCTGCGCCATGTACTCCGCCGCAAGATGGTCGCGGTCTCCAGCTTTCACACCAACTTTGACCAGTACAGCCGCCACTACCGGATCGGCTGGGCCGACGGGACGATCTGGCGCTATCTGCGCTGGTTTCACAACCGGACAAGGGAGACCTACGTTCCGTCGCTGACCACGATCAAGGGCCTCCAGACCCTTGGTTTCGAGCGGCTGGTGCTCTGGCCTCGGGGTGTCGACAGCACCCTCTTCCGTCCCGACCGGCCAGGACGCCAGCAAGTGCGCCAGTCGCTGGGCTGGGGGCCGGATGACCTGGTGATCAGCTACGTGAGCCGGATCGCCCCGGAGAAGAATGTTTCTTACCTGGCCGATGCGCTGGCGATCGTGGCTGCCAGGCGGCCCGACGTACGCATTCTCTTCGTGGGCGACGGGCCAACGCGGAGCGATCTGGAACGGAGAATCGGCGCGATTGCCCGATTTGCGGGCTACCGCATGGGCGAGGACCTGGCCGACCATTACTCGGCCGGCGACCTCTTTGCATTCTCCAGCCTCACCGAGACCTTCGGCAACGTGGTCCTGGAGGCGATGGCGTCGGGCATGCCCGTGGCGGCTCTGCGTGCCGGGGGCGTCGGCGATACCGTGCAGCCAGGCAAGACGGGGCTGCTCGTGGAACCCACCGAGCCTCCGGCCCGGTTCGCCGAGGCCATTCTTGCACTCATCGCGGAGCCGGCCCGGCTCCGGGCGATGGCCGCAGCGGCCCGCGCCTACGCTCTCAGCCAGAGCTGGGACGCCATCATGGGCGAACTCCGGCAACGCTACCAGCTCGCCATCGACTTTCAGGCGAGTGCTTCGCCCGAGGCCGCGGCGAGGCTCTGAACCCGATCCCGGCGCGGCCCCGTGAAATCGCTCGAATGCGTTGAAATGGCCGCGTTCCACCCAGAGACCCAATCCGTCTTGCGCTGGCACCAGCCCGGAGGGCAGGTAGCGTTCCCGGAGGAAGGCACGCAGGGCGGGAAACGGCGCATACCCAACGAAGATCAGGGCAGGGGGCCTTTCCTGGAGGTCCGACATGATCTCGGCGATGCACGGTTTGATCAGCGGATGCTCCCGCTCGGCCTGGTCGCGAAGCAGGTTGTCGACGAAGAAGTGGCGGGTGACTCCATCCAGCTTGCCGTAGAAATGGAGCGGGCTTTGCCAGCCCCAGATGTAAAGATGGGGATCAGGCCAGACGCTCGAGCGCCTCGCGAGCTCCTGGCCCAGGGCCCGGAGCACGACCCACTGGCCGCCTCCCTTGTAGCGAACCGTCAACTCTTGCGGGGGAACCAAAAGGTAGCTCCGAACCTGGATCACCAGGGTCGCTCCGATGGCCAGGATCAGAATCAAGGCCGCGCCCAAGCATACCGCGACCGCCCGCGCGCTTCGCCGCGACGCTCCGCTCTTCCGCTTCGAATGACCGATCAAGGCGCCCAGGCAATCTGCCAGTGCCGTGGCCACGACCAGGGCGATGCCAGGGGTCGGCAAGAGATAGTAGTGCTGCCAGAAGAGGCCGGGAAGGACGACCTGCAAGCTCGCCGCGATAGTCCAGGCGGCAACCAGGCGGCGGCTCGCGGACGAGCTGGGTGCGAACAGCAGGTAAACCGTCGCGGGGATCGCGGCCAGCCAGAGCGGCCAGCTTCCTGTCCCCCACCAGACGAGATACGTCGTCGAGCCGAACGGCCAGGGGAGCTGACCCGACGGATCCGCGTTGCCGGTCAGCCAGCGAATCAGGCCCGAAGGTGCCCCTCGCTCAGGGAGGGTGTCGGTCGCCAGCGCCCGACCATACTGCATAATGTCTTCGTAGGCCGCGGCTCCAGCGCCCTGGGCCAGCAGGATGCCGGCGGCCAGGCCGACGGCAAGCATCAGCCCCAGCCCCATGGCGATGATGTCGCCGACCCGCTCTCTCCAAGCTGTCCGCTCATGGTCCGAGGAATCTCCCCGGCGCCGCAGGGCCAGGGCGGCCAAGTAAACCAAGGCGGGCAGGATGGCCACTTGCTTGACCAGTGCGGCCGCACCCAGGCAAACCCCGGCCGCGACGATCGGCCAGCGGCGATTGCGGCTCCATGCCAGGATCAGCAGCGCCAGCGACGCAACCGAGAACAGGTTCATGAAATGTTCCAGGTTCGATCCGTTACCGAAGAGGTAGGGATCGGTGCTCAGCAGGGCGAATAGCCCGGCGGCCAGGCAGGCGGCGAGCGAACCGGCAAGGCGCCAGCCGATCCACCAGACCAGGGCGATGGAAAGCAGCACGGCGGGGATCGGCAGCAGACGAATGGACAGCTCGTTGTACCCTCCGATCATCACCGCCAGCGCATAGAGCCAGTAGCCCAGAGGGGGCTTGTTCTCGGTCAGGTCGCGGTACATCACGTCGCCCCGAAGCAGGCGGTGGCCGATGTAGGCATAGGCTGCCTCGTCGCAGTCGAGCGGCTCCGAGGCGCCAACTGCTGCTGGCCAGAGCTTGATGCCCGCACTGCTGGCCACCGTGGGACCGAACGTGTGCCCCCGGTACCAGAGGTCGATGAGCAGGATCACCACCAGAGCGAGGAAGCTCCATTGAATCGAGGAGCTTTCCTGCCTCCCGGTCTTGCCGGAGCCAGCATGTTTCGAAGATAAGGAATTCACCGCACTCGGTAGAGCTTGACCGGGAAAAAGGTCCTGCGAGGCGAGCGAAACAGCTCGTTTGAGGCAGAGAGCCCCAGCGCTGAGCGGAGCGTGTCTATGTCCTGCTCCCAGAGCAGGGGGTCGGTTCCTGGTGACTGATCAAACGAGCCCCAGAGGACGTGCGTAACCTGATACTGATCGATCACTTCCTTGATCCGTTCGGGCTTGAAGTTCCGGGGCAGAAGGATCGTGGTCCGGTCGCTGGCGATGCGCAGCTCCCAGGGAAACCATGTCATGATCCGTGCATCCGGGGGAACACGGTCGGGATGGCTTCTGATCCAGTCGCCCACCTCGATCAGAGCGGGCCAGTGGAGCTGGTACGGCTTGGAGAACCAGCCAGCGTCATACGCCCAGGTCGGATCCGACCAGAGCAGGGCCACGGTCACAGCAGCCACCCAGCCCGCTGCCCTGCCTTCGATGCGCAAGTCGGCCAACCAGTCGCGCAGCCCCAAGACGGCAGTGGGCAAGGTCACGGCGTAAACCGGCAAGTAATACCTTCCTAGTTGTGTCACCTGGGTCACGTCCGACACACTCTTCAGGGTTGCCAGCACGAAGACGAATCCGATGGTTGCGACCAGAAGGTCTGCGTCGCGACCCGGCGATTTTGCGCTGCCGAGGCGCAGCCGGCGCAGGAAGGCCACGGTCAGGGGAAGGCCGAGGATCATCGTCGAGTAGACGACGATGATGAAGAGCGATTTTAACTTGATTCTGAGTATTTCGGGAGCGTTCTCCCAGGTGTAGAACTGCCCAGGTGTCGTGTTCCCGCGGTCGAAATGGTGCACGGTCCAGGAAAAATTGTATTCGAAGTAATTGGTGTACGTATAAAACGGCATGCCATACTCGCGCCAGGTGACCAGGGCCCAAGGAAGTATGACAATGATCACCACGAGCGCCCAGAGCAAGAGCGGGAGCGGCCGGCGGCGGGCTAGATGGTAGATTGCGTGAATTCCGGCGGCGGCCACGAGTGCCATTCCGGTATTACGGGCCAGGATGGCCAGCCCTCCGAAGAGCCCGGCGATCAGAGCCCAGCCGTAAGCCCGCCAACTGGCGCCGGTAGCATTCCAGATTTCACTGAGGGTCCAGACAGCCATGATCGACGTGAGCGCGACGAGGCTCTCTCGAAGAACAAATCCGGCGTAAACTGCGTGCACGGGCAAGACTGCGAGGGCAGCCATGGCCAGCAGCCCCGCTCCGGCACCGAACCGCCGCCGGGCAAAACCGTAAAGAGCCGGCAAGGCCAGAAGGTTGATGATGAAGCTGCACGCCTTGGCAACCCCCACCGTCACCTCGAGCGATTTCCCGGGGTCGATCCCGGCCAATCGGAATGCCAGTGCCCTGACGTAGGCGTCGAGCGGAGTGGCCCAGTCATCCAGCACTCCTCGACCCTGGAGAACTTGCGGGTATTCGGTGAAGAAGCTCTCGACATAATGCTTGACCGGTCCCTCGCCCCGGAAGACCGAAGTGGCCACCTCGAGGTAGTGGCAGCTATCGCCGGGAACCAGCGGAAGATTGCCCCCGCAGATCCACGCGATGGCCCGGATCACGTAGCCGACCCAGAAGATTGCCATCCAGAATCGAGCATGCCGGCTTGACCAGGCCGAGGCCGCCAGCCCCACGGTCGCCAGGCCCCAGGCCACCAGCAGGTGCCAGCGCACCAGGATGAGCTGGGAAGGTCGACGAATCTCGGCGAGGCGAGGGACCTCATAGAACTGATGCGCGATCAGGTCGAACGCGGCCGAGATCCAGCCCGTCTTCCAATCGGCCCACGCAGCGAGTGCTCCCACCACAGCCACCGTGAGGCCCAGGATGACCAGGCGCAATTTCTCTCTTTCCATCACTGGCCCAGCTCCTCGGAACTCTTCACGGGTGCCAGCCGCGCTGCTTGTAAGCTGCTCACGGGCGGGCGGGCTTGAGCATGGCCTCGCGGCGGGCGCGGAACTCGCTGTCCGGTTTCCACTCGGGGAAGCGGTCCCCCTCTGCCACGCGATACCCGACCTCGAGAATGGTCTTCAGGTCCTCGGCCGCGCCGGAGAGGTCCCAGTCGGGTTTCACCTCATCGCTGACCTTGTGATAGTTCTTCTCGGTGTACTCATCCTGCTTTTGCTTCGCGTAATCGGCGGGTTTGTCAATGTATTGCCGCCCACTCTTGGGATCGAGCGCGGGGACGCCTTGCTTGGCGAACTCGAAATGGTCGGATCGATAGTAGTACCCCTTCTCGGGCTCGGCGTCGGGCCCGACGGTGCGCCCCCGGGCGCGGGCAACCTCGACCAGCAGGTCGTCCAGCGTTGACTGGCCCATGCCAATGTTGATCAGGTCGCTGGTTCGCCCCCAGAGGTTGATCACGTCGAGGTTGATGTCGGCGAGGGTCTGTTCCAGGGGGTAGAGGGGAGCGCTTGCGTAATACTTGGAGCCAAGCAGTCCCTTCTCCTCGGCGGTCACGAAGAGGAAGAGCAGCGAGCGTTTTGGGATCGGTCTGATGTGCGTGAACGCTCCGGCGATCTCGAGCACCGCGGCGACCCCCGAGGCGTTGTCGGCCGCACCATTATAGATCTGGTCGCCCTGGAGATTGGGATCGATTCCGAGGTGGTCCCAGTGTGCCGTGTAGACGACATACTGATTCTTGAGGGCCGGGTCGGAGCCTTCGAGCCTGGCGATCACGTTATGCGACTGCACTTGGCGAGCCTTGACCTCGATGTCGAAACCGGCCCTTGCGTTGAGCACGAGAGGCCGGAAGTCGCGGCGGACGGCGGACGACTTGAGCGCCGCGACGTCCTGGCCCGCCGCCAGGCAAAGTGCTTTGGCCGTCGGCGAGTCGATCCAGCCCTTGACCGGCAGTGCCGGCGCCGGGGCGACGGAGCCCGATGATACGATGTCGAAGTTCTCGCGGCTCCAGCTTCCCTGGACCACCGAGAACGGGTATCCCGCCGGTCCGTCCTCGTGGACGATGATGGCGGCCGCGGCCCCCAGCTTCGCGGCAATCTCGTACTTGTAGGTCCAGCGGCCGTAATAGGTCATCGCCCGACCCTTGAACATGGCCGGGTCGAGCTTGGATGGATCGTTCGGATCCGGAACCGGCGGGTCGCCCACCAGCATGATCAAGGTCTTGCCCCGGACGTCGAGGCCCTTGAAGTCGTCCCAGCCGTACTCAGGTGCGACCACGCCGTGACCGACGAAGACGACCTCCGAGTCCTCGATCTTCGGCTGGTCACCGGCCCGGCCCGGCATGGCCACGAAGTTCTTGGGAAACTCGAGTGCAATTGTCTTTCCGCCCGCTCGGAACGATCCGGCGACCCGCGTGGCCTGAAATCCCACAAGGGGGACATTCTGGACGAAGGTCCCATCGGGATTACCCGGTTTCAGCCCCATCGCGCGGAGCTGGCCGGTCAAGTAGGCGATGGTCTTGTCCTCACCAGGAGTTCCCGGTCCCCGGCCCTCGTACTCATCCGAGGCCAGGACTTTGATGTGCTGAAGGATCGCGTCGGGCTTGATCGACTCGAATGCGGCCTCGAGCGAGCCTTCGCGCGGCGGCGCGGCGCCTGGAAGCAGGACGGCGAGAGCGGTCAGTCCGGCAAGTCGATAGGCACTCAGTTGCATGAATTCCTCGTCTGTTGGCGATGACTGTATTGCGTTTCCAGGACCGGCCTTAACCACGCAGCACCCATGATAAACCCCACCAGGCGAGAGTGCGACACCCAGAAAGCAGGGTGGCTTCCTTCGCCTTGACTTGATTCTCCCGCTTTCCTCTTCCCCAACATCGTTTGCATCTTCGGTTCAGATAGAACTCAGGGGATCGTCTGGGTCCGCCGGCGAGATCGCTCTTGACCGGCACTGGACAGGCGTCCGGTCCAGAAAAGTCCGGGTTTTTGGAATTCGCAGCCATCATTGCCCGCTTGGCAACAGCCGCCATGGACTGCCGCCGGAAACGCTGAGTCAGTATAAGGAGCGTCAACAGAACAGCTATCTGCTTCACCCGGTACCGCCAGGTGCCGCCACGAAGGCCCACGATCCATAGAATTCGTCGCGCAGGAGGGTACGAGCCAGCGAGAACCCGGACTCCCGGACCATATCGAGCATCCACTGCTCTTCCTCGGGAAAATCCGAGCTCAAGACGTGAGCGACGGTTTCCTCGACCTCGTCGGAGCGCAGGACGGGCCAGTTCTGGCGAATGTCGTGTACTAGCGACTTCAGGTACGTATCGGGCGTCTGTTGGCTGTGCCTTGCCAGGTCGGTCCAGATGAAGCCCCCCTCCGGAGTGTGCAACCGCCGGATCTGGCGCAGAACATCCTGTTTTGCGGCTGGGAGAAGTGGTGCAGGCAATAGCTGCTCAACACCAGATCGAACTCCCCGGCAGGCAGGGCGTGCAACGCGGTGAACACATCCTCGCAAGAGAGATCGATCCGAGCGTTGTCCGGCTCTGATCCCGCAGGCGGACAGGCCCGCACGCGGGCGATGGCGTCGGCCGAAGTATCGATCCCCACGTATCGAAGGACGCGAGTACTCTTCAGGCATTCGCGGGCCATCCAGCCATCACCACACCCCAGGTCCACCACTCGGCAAGATCGAGCCAGCCCCGCCAGAAACTCCCGCACCACCACTGACAGATCTCGATGGCGCATGTAGTTATTCGCAAGTATGCGAGAATAGAGACTCCACTGATCAAACATGTTGCTCATGAGACGCCTTCGTCTGGAGGTTCCGGGAGACCGACCGATCCGACCCGTTTGGAGTCGCCGCCAGTAACCATGTCCCACACCCAAAGGCGGTTGGACGCCCCAAGACCGAGCAGAGCGTTGGAGCGACGAGCAACGGGCGCTGTGTGGTTCAGAGCGAGGAAGTTGTCGGGTTCTGCATCACGATAGCACGAGGGCAAGGCTCTGCCT
>Ga0310039_10003269_pt1 | contig 10398 bp, 7 predicted proteins | sample Sb_taG_4_FD_200460 | JGI IMG/M metagenome (GOLD analysis project Ga0310039, IMG submission 200460) | Peat soil microbial communities from Weissenstadt, Germany - Sb_50d_6_BS metaG (v2) (version 2) | ecosystem: Environmental > Terrestrial > Soil > Wetlands > Peat | place: Germany: Weissenstadt... | reverse complement strand
ATACCGCGTCTTCTTCGGAGCCTACGAAGTTGCAAACATCGACTTGACCCAACACAAAACTCTCGGTGATGTATCCGAACAGGTGTCGATCATGTCTCCGGGCTAAACATCAAGCCCGGCCATGACGCGGAAGGCGCGTCACTTCTTCCCGTAACTATCGGTGCCCTGCCAGCCGTTCTTGGAAATATCGAAGATGACGCCGTCCGGGTCCTTGAACTTGCGCTCGAAATTGCCGTGACGTTCGTCGCCGAGATCGAAGAAGAATTTGCCGCCGGCCGCCTCGATTTTCTTCTGCGTCTCGACGAGATCCTCGACCTGGAAGCCGAAATGGTGTGCGCCGACGAAACCCTTCGGGTTTTTCAGGTCCGAGGCCGCGGTGCCGGCGCCGGTCGAGAAATTGAGCAGCGCGAGATTGATCGTGCCGTCGCTCATATAGATCGCCGAGCCGATATCCAGATCCTCGCGCGCGATGCGCTTGAGATCGAACACGGTCTCGTAGAATTTCGCGGCCTTGTCGAGATCGTTCACGCAGACGGCGAAATGGCGCAGACGGGCCATGGATAAATCCTCCGCTTGGGCTGGCTTCGCCCGGTTTGCAGCCATGATAGTAATCTAATCGCCATGAGCAAGCGACCATGACCAAGCGACACGCCGAAATCGTCGGCGCCGGCTTTGCCGGCCTCACCGCGGCCTGCGCGCTGGCGCAGCGCGGCTGGAGCGTGCGCGTGCATGAGCGCGGCGACCGGCTGCGCACCACCGGCGCGGGCATCTACATCTACGAGAACGGGTTGCGGGTGCTCGAAGCGGTCGGCGCCTATGACGCGGCGGTCAAAGGCGCGCCGTTCGCCCATACCCGCGAAGTCCGTGACGGCGACGACCGGCTGATTTCGGTGCACCGCTGGCAAGGCAGCCGCGTCTTCAGCATCGTGCGGCAGAATGTCATCAATGCGCTCGCCGCCGCGGCGGCGCGCGCCGGGGTCGAGATCGTCGTCAATTCGACGGCCGCGAGCGCGACCGCCGAGGGCGAGCTGGTGCTGGCCGACGGCCGCCGCATCAAAGCCGACTTGATCGTCGGCGCCGACGGCAGCAATTCGCGGCTGCGCGACGGGCTCGCGCTGTTGGCGAAGCGCAAATATCTGGTCGACGGCTGCACCCGGCTGCTCATGGACAAGACCGCGGCGGAGCGCGCGCAAACAGACGGCGCCAGAACAATCGAATACTGGTCGGGCACCCGCCGCCTGCTCTACACGCCGTGCAGCGAGACCGACATCTATATCGCGCTGACCATGCTCGACAGCGACGAGGTGGCGAAAGCGGTGCCGGTGCGCAAGGACGAATGGAAGCGCGCGTTTCCGCATCTCGAAGCGCTGATCGACCGCATCGGCGAGCAGGGCCGCTACGATCGCTTCGACCTGATCAAGCTCACGCGCTGGTCGGCGGGGAGGGTCGCCATCGTCGGCGACGCCGCGCACGCGCTGCCGCCGAATATCGGCCAGGGCGGCGGCTGCGCCATGATGAACGCGCTGTCGCTTGCAGTTTATCTGGCGCGCGAGGACGATGTCGCCGCGGCGCTCGAAACCTGGGAGCGCAACGAGCGGCCGATGACCGAGCACACCCAGCGCATCTCGTATTTTTTGGGCCTGCCGACCACCTGGCCGCCGGCGCTGCGCGCCTTCACGCTCGGCATGGTGGGCCGCTCGAAATGGCTCACCGCGCAACGCACCCGCACCGCGCTGCACCGGCCGACGGGGACGTAAATCAAAACGGAATCGTAATGCCATCCAGCGGCGCGTCGCAATTGACCAGGTCGACGCGCTTCCAGGCGATCATGATGCGGCCGTCGGCCTGCACCAGGCGATGCAGCGCGGTGCCGCCGAACAGGCGCTGCTGCTCGCGGCGGTATTCGATCATGACGAATTTGGAGCGGATGGTGGCGAAGGCTTTTCCGGTTTCCTCGATGCTGACATTGCCGATCATCCGGCTGGTGCGCGAGCGCGGCTCTTGCGAATACATGCGCGGGCTGTCGAGGCGCCGCACGCGGGTTTCGAGCAGCCGGCGATCATCGTAGATCAGCGACACGGTTTCGACCGGATCGGCCTGATCGGGCTCGCTCGGCACCCAGTACCAGGCTTCGGGCGTGAACAGCGCCAGCCAAGCGTCGAACTTGCCATCATCGAGCAGCCGCGCCTCGTGCAGCAAAAATTGCTCGCAGCGTTCGAGGTCGAGCGATTGCCGCGCCGGAAGCCGCGCTGTTCTGGCCCGCGCGGCAATCGGCCGTCGCGAGCGCGCCGCCGGTCTTGAAACGCGCTTGGGCTTTCGTGCCATCGGCCGGCGTTACGATGCAGCACGCATTGCGGGGCGGCCGTTGGTCATATAACCGAGCCAGGCATCGAGCATGTTGCGAATGTAAATCTCGCTGGTCGAGTTCTGGCCGCGCCGGCCGCCGTGGGCATCCGGCACGTCGCTCTCGAAGCCGCGGCCGATCTCGATCCATTCGGCGCCCGCGCTCGACAAGCCCACGCCGATGCGATTGTAGATTTCCAGATCGTCGGTCAGCACCAGCGAGCCGGTGCCGTTGACCGTGTTGGCGAAGCTGATGGTGTTGCGGAACATTTGTTCCGGCGCGCCTTTGAGGCGGAAATTATAGGTGTGGACCACGGTGCGGTTGACGGCGACCGGGTGCACGACGCGCAATTGCTGGAACTGGCTCATAAACGACAGATTCGGATAGACGTTGCTGTTCCAGCGCCGCACTTCCAGAATGCGCCGGGTCTCCGCCTTGCCTTTCTTCTTCTCCAGCGCCGCGATGTAGTCGCGGAACACCGGGTCTTTCAACGCCGCCACCAGCTTGGCGTCGTCGTGATAATCGCCGAGATAGGAATGCCCGTTCGGGTAGGTCCAGATGCCGACTTGGGATTCCCAAAAGCTATAGGGCGCGCCGTTCTGGCGCATCTGCCGGATGGCGATCTCGCCGGAGCCGTCGGAATAAACATTATCGGGCTGCGCCAGCGCGGCATCGATCGACGAGCGGTGGGTGAAGATCGGGTGCGCCGCGTCGCACAGATTTTCCAGATAGAGCTTCCAGTTGGCGTCATAGGCGTGCCTGAACACGCCGCCTGCGACCTCGATCTCCCCGTCCGGCGCGCGGTCGATCATGTCGTCGAGCGAGGTGGTCATGTGGCCGAGGAAGTCTTCCAGGCTAGGCCCGTCCTCAGCTTCGCTGGCGAAGACAAAGCCGCGATAGCTCTTCACCCGCGCCATCTGGGTCATCGCGGTCTTCGGATTGTTCGGATCGAAATTTTCGGGATAGCCGTGCTGCAGCGGCACCGCCTTGAGCCGGCCGTCGAGGTGATAAGTCCAGCCGTGATAGCAGCACTGGAATTCCGCCGCGTTGCCCTTGTCGTTGGCGACCACCAACGAGCCGCGATGGGCGCATTGATTGTGAATGACGCGGATGGCGCCGCCGGCGTCGCGCACGAACACCACGGGCTTGCGGCCGATGAAGGTGCGGAAATAATCGCCGGGATTCTTCACTTGGCTTTCATGGCCGACATAGATCCAGGCGACGCCGAAAATGCGCTCCAGCTCGAGCTCGAAGATTGCCGGATCGGTATAGATCTGCCGGTGCACGCGGCCGGGCTGGATGAACGCCGACAGGTTTTGGTGCATTGTCTGTCCTAATTGCCGAAATTTGCCGCCAGATAATCGCTGATGGTCTTGGCTTCGTCCGGCGTCGCGGTGGCGCCGCGCTCGACCATGTTGGCGACGATGATCGGCCAGGCTTTGTCGCTGCGCTTGATGGCGGCGACCCGTTCGAGGTCGTGACACAGGCCGCAGCGGGTCTCGACCAGATCCTTGCCGTGGCCGTCCGGCAGCTTTACCGGCTTGGCCGGCGGCAGGTTGACGCCGGGACCGAGATTGAGCGCGAGGTAATTCACCACGGTGTCAATTTCCGGCGGCGTCAATTGCGCGCCGCGCAGCACCATGTTGTTGACATACATGCGCCAGCCCGTGGCGCCGTCGCGGATTTTTGCGATGGTGCCGAGATAGTGGCATTGCGAGCACGCCACCGAAACGATGTCGCGGCCGTCGCCCGCCGGCAACGGATTGGCGTTTTGCGCAAAACTCGGCGCCGCGGCGGTGACGGCAACGAGCGCAAGAAAACCCGACAACGCGATACGCATGATCACACCTTCCGGGTGCGCTGGTCGGCGAGCGAATAGGGCGGATGCCATTGCGACACCGCGCCAAGACCTTCGCGCTTGATGTGAATGTCGAGGAGATACGGCCGGCCTTCGACCGTCGCGGTTTTGGCGCGCGCGAACGCGCCTTTGAGATCGCCCGGCTCCTTGACGGTTTCGCCCTCGACGCCGAACGCGCCCGCGGCCTTGGCGAAATCGACGTCGGGATCGCCGTTGTAGCAGGTCATGTCGCGCGCCGCCTCGAACTGCCGGCCGGCCGAGTTCCAGATGCGATTGCGCTCGTTGTTGTAGCTGTGATTGTTGAGCACGATCACGGTGACCGGCGCCTTGTAGCGCGCCATGCTCCACAGCGGCTGCGGCCCCGAAAAACAGAAACTGCCGTCGCCGACCACGGAGACCACCGGCACGTCGGGCCGCGCCAGCTTGACGCCGAACGCCGCCGCCATGCCCCAGCCCAACACGTTCGGGCCGGTGCCGAAATATTGCTTGTCGTCGCCGCCGAACGCCATCAGCGGGTCCATGGTCTTGCCGGAATCGACGTCGGCGACGTAGCAGGTGTCGCGGTCGAGATTGGTTTCGAGCTCGAGCCCGAGCCGCTCCATGCTGATCGGCGAAGAATCGGCGAGCCCGCGGGCGATCGCCAGCCGCGCATCCGCCATCTGCGCCGAATAGGCCCGCGTCTTGGCTGCGCGCTGGTCGGCGATGTCTTTCAGTTTCGACGCGGTCGCCATGCTGCGGATCGCCGCGGTGAGATCGGCGATGGCCAAGCGCAGGTCGGCCACCATGGCGAGATCGACCGGCGCGCTGCGCGCCAGGCTCGCCGGATCGAGTCGGATCGAAATCAGCTTGGTGCCGGGCGCCGCCAATTCGCCCCAGCGATTGCCGAGATTGAGCAGCACGTCGGGTTTGCCCGGATAGCGCATGGTGCGCAGGTGCGTTCCGATGAACAGCGGATGCCGGGTCGGGAACGGTTTCGACCAATAGCCGAGATTGCCCATCTCGCCGGCGACCGGCGCGCCGATGAGCTCGGCGAACTCGAGCAATTCCTTTTGGCCGCGGCACCAGGTGATCTCGTCGCCGATGCTGATCAGCGGATTCTGCGCCTCGATCAGCATGCGCGCCGCTTTCTCGACATCATCCTTGTCGGGACGGATGCGCATCGGCACGTCGAACTTGCTGCGCTCCCAGACCTGCGCCTTGGCGCGGCCATCAAGCGTATTGGTCGGCAGCGACAGGAACACCGGCCCGCAGGGCGGGGTGGAAGCGAATTTCAAGCCGCGCCGCGTCGTCTCGGCGATCGCCGCCGTCGACTGGGCCTGCCAGAACCATTTGGTGATCGGCTCGGTCATCAATTCGTGATGATCGGTCTCCTGCCACTGGTCGCGGCCGAGCGCGTCCTGGTCGACAGAGGCGACGGCGACCAGCATCGGAATCTGGTCCTTCCAGGTATTGACCATCTGGGTCATGGCGTTGGGCAGGCCGATATTGGCGACCACGACGACGCCGGTGCGGCCCGAGGCCCGCGCATAGCCGTCGGCCATGGCGACCACGGCGCCTTCCTGAATGCCTTTGATCAGGTTGATCTCCGGCACGTCGACCAGCGCGTCGAAGATCGGATGATCGCCGGTCGAGGGATTGAAGAAGATGTGCTCGACGCCGGCCGATTTGAGCTGCTCGACGAACAGCTTTCCGCCATTGCCCTCGACCTCGCGGATCGCGGCGGGGGCCGCCTCGGTCGCCGGCGCGGCGCTTTGGGCGGCAGGCGTGAGGTTTTGCGCCATCGCTTTGGCCGCCACGCTGCTCATGCCGAGCGCGCTCAATCCGGAGACAAGCTGCCTGCGCGATAGCCCTTGATCGAGGTACTGCTTGATCAGGTCTTTCATGAAACCCTCCCTTACGGCGCGCCCGCGTCCGTCATCGCCTTGTTGGCGTCTGTTGCGACAAGAGTATCACCGGCCGGACCGCGGCCAAAGGGCGCGGCGCGTGGAGCTTCAATGCGCGCGCGCCGAAATGTGTTGACGGCGGCCCGGAACTTGCATGGTTATTGCATAATTCTTGGGCAAATCCGGGCGTAGCGCGTAACAGCATGTCGATCCTTGTCGGGCTTCATCACGCCACCCGCTACACCTATCAGCGGCCGATCAGCCTGGGCCCGCAGATCGTGCGGCTGCGGCCGGCGCCGCATTGCCGCACCCGCATTCCGAGTTACTCGCTCAACGTCACGCCGGCCCAGCATTTCGTGAACTGGCAGCAGGACCCGCACGGCAATTGGCTGGCGCGTTTCGTGTTTCCGGAAAAAACCTCGGAATTTTCCATCACCGTCGATCTGCTCGCCGACATGGAAGTCATCAATCCGTTCGATTTCTTCGTCGAGCCCTATGCCGACAAGTGGCCGTTCAAATTCGCCACCGACCTGCAGGAAGATCTCTGGGCCTTCGTCGGCCCCGAGCCGGCCGGCGAACGGCTCACGGAGTTCGTGCAGTCGATTTCGCGCGAGCCGCGCAACACCGTCGACTTTCTGGTCGAGCTCAACCAGCGCCTGGCGCGCACGATCCGCTACATCGTCCGCATGGAGCCCGGCGTGCAGACGCCGGAAGAGACGTTGAAATCGGGCGCCGGCTCGTGCCGCGACACCGCATGGCTCTTGGTGCAGATTTTGCGGCAAATCGGGCTGCCGGCGCGCTTCGTGTCCGGCTATCTGATTCAATTGCGGCCGGATACAAAACCGCTCGACGGTCCCGGCGGAACCGAGGTCGATTTCACCGACCTGCATGCCTGGACCGAAGTGTATCTGCCCGGCGCCGGCTGGATCGGGCTCGACGCCACGTCGGGCTTGCTGTGCGGCGAGGGCCACATTCCGCTGGCGGCGACGCCGCACTACCACTCGGCGGCGCCGATCTCCGGTATGGTCGAGCCCGCCGAAGTTTCGTTCGGATACAACATGAGCGTCACCCGGCTCGCCGAGCAGCCGCGGGTGACCGCGCCGTTTTCCGATCAAGCCTGGCACGCGCTCGACGCGCTCGGCGACAAGGTCGATGCCGATCTCTCCGCGCAAGATGTGCGGCTGACCATGGGTGGCGAGCCGACCTTCGTTTCCGTCGACGACTATCAAGCGGCCGAATGGAACACGGCGGCGCTCGGGCCGATGAAACGCGTGCGCGCCGACGAGCTGATCCGCCGGCTGCGCGATCGTTTCGCGCCGGGCGGCTTGCTGCATTACGGCCAGGGCAAGTGGTATCCCGGCGAGCCGATTCCGCGCTGGGCCTTTGCGCTCTATTGGCGCCGCGACGGCGTGCCGATCTGGCGCAACGCCGACCTCATTGCACGCGAAACGCCGATGCAAAAACCTGTCACTGCCGATGCCCGGCGTCTCGCCGATGGCATTGCCGCGGGCGTGGGAATCATGGCGGACTACGTGCAGCCCGCTTACGAGGACCCGGCCGACCGGATGCTCAAATTAGGTCTGATCCCGGACAATATCGATCCGGGCGATCTTGGGGTCGATGACCCGCACGAGCGCGCGCGCATCCTGCGTTTGTTTGATGACCATGCCGGGGAGCCTGTGGGTTTCGTGCTGCCGCTGCAGCGTTGGACCGCGCAGGGCAAGCCGCCCGGATGGCTGAGCGAAATCTGGCGCACGCGGCGCGAAAAACTGTTTTTGGTCCCCGGCGATTCGCCGCTCGGCTACCGGCTGCCGCTGCAATCGCTGCCGCATATCGATCCCGTCGACTATCCGCATCTGGTGCCGGCCGATCCGTTCGCCGAGCGCAGGCCGTTGACCGATCCGCGGCTCACCCATCCGGCCATGACGCGGCTTGCCGCCGGTGCGGCGCGTGCCGAGGCGGCGCCGCCGCTGGCGCCCGAAGCGCTGGTCATGCAGCGCCCGACGGGTGCAAACGGCGGCGCCGATGCAATGCCGGTGCGCACCGCGCTGACCGTCGAAGTGCGCGACGGACACGTGTGCGTCTTCATGCCGCCGACCGAGGAGCTCGCCGATTATCTCGACCTGCTCGCCACCATCGAGGCGACCGCGGCTGCGCTTGATCTGCCGGTTCACGTCGAGGGCTATGGGCCGCCGCCCGATCCGCGGCTCAATGTGCTCAGGGTGACGCCCGATCCCGGCGTCATCGAGGTCAACATCCAGCCGGCGACGTCGTGGCGCGAGGCCGTCGAGATCACGCAGGCGGTTTACGAGGACGGCCATCGCTCGCGGCTCGGCACCGACAAGTTCATGATCGACGGCCGCCATACCGGCACCGGGGGCGGCAATCATGTAGTGCTCGGCGGCTTGAACCCGGCCGACAGCCCGTTTTTGCGCCGGCCCGATCTCTTGAAGAGCCTGGTCCTGTACGCGCTGCGGCGGCCGTCGCTGTCTTATCTGTTTTCCGGATTGTTCGTCGGCCCGACCAGCCAGGCGCCGCGCATCGACGAGGCGCGTCAGGATTTGCTCTACGAGCTGGACATCGCCGTCGGCAAGGTGCCGCCGCCCAGCGCCGACGACTGGGTGCCGCCGTGGCTGGTCGATCGCTTGTTCCGCAACATTCTGGTCGACGTCACCGGCAACACCCATCGCACCGAGATCTGCATCGATAAATTGTTTTCGCCCGACAGCCCGACCGGCCGGCTGGGCCTGGTCGAATTTCGCTCGTTCGAAATGCCGCCCGAAGCGCGCATGAGCCTGGCGCAGCAATTGCTGCTGCGCGCGCTGATCGCCGCATTCTGGCGCACGCCGCTCGACGGCAAGCCGGTACGCTGGGGCACGGCGCTGCACGATCGCTTCATGCTCGAGCATTTCGTCTGGCAGGATTTCCTCGAAGTTTTGGACGATCTCAAAGGCGCCGGCTACGCCTTCGATCCGGCCTGGTTCGAGGCGCAGCGGCAATTCCGTTTTCCGGTGTGCGGCGCCGTCCGCCACGGCGGCGTCGGCCTCGAACTGCGCCAGGCGATCGAGCCCTGGTACGTGCTGGGCGAGGAAGGCAATGCCGGCGCCACGGTGCGCTTCGTCGATTCCTCGGTCGAGCGGCTGCAGGTCAAGGTGGAAGGCATGAACGCCGATCGTCACGCGGTAACGTGCAACGGTCGCCGCGTGCCGCTGACATCCACCGGACGGTCCGGCGAATATGTCGCCGGCGTGCGCTTCAAGGCGTGGGCGCTGGCGGCGTCGCTGCATCCGACCGTTCCGGTGCAGGCGCCGCTGACCTTCGATATTGTCGATACCTGGAACCGGCGCTCGCTGGGCGGCTGCGTTTATCACGTCGCCCATCCCGGCGGCCGCAACTACGAGACCTTCCCGGTCAACTCCTACGAAGCGGAAGCGCGGCGCCGCGCCCGCTTCCAGGATCACGGCCATACCGGCGGGGCGATCGACACGCCGCCGCTGGAAATCTCGCTGGAATATCCGCTCACGCTCGATCTTCGCCGCCCAGTCTGAAATTTCCGCCATGACAGCGCAACGCGACACCGCCGTCGAACAACAACAGGCCGCGCTGGAAAAGTTCGTCGCCGGCTACCGGCGGCTGCCGGGAATTTTCGACGAGATGATGGACGGCGACGGCAAGGTGCGCGCGCACTGGCAGCCGTTGCTGTCGATGCTCGCCGGCCTCGGCAGCGACGAGATCAATCGCCGTTTCGCCGCCGCGGATCGCTATTTGCGCAATTCCGGCGTGTTCTATCGCGTCTACGAGGATGCCGCGGGCATCGAGCGGCCGTGGCCGCTCAGTCATGTGCCGCTCATCATCGAGCCCGGCGAGTGGACGCAACTGGAGCAAGGCCTGATCCAGCGCGCCGAGCTTCTCGAAGCGGTGCTGGCGGATTCCTATGGGCCGTCGACGCTGACCGGCGAGGGGCGCCTGCCGGCGGCATTGATCGGCGGCAATCCGGAATTCTTGCGGCCGCTGGTCGGCGTGGCGCCGCCTGGCGGAGCGCATTTGCGTTTTTATGCCGTCGACGTCGGCCGCGGCGCCGACGGTAAATGGTGGGTGCTCAACGATCGGGCGCAGGCGCCGTCGGGCGCCGGCTACGCCATCGAAAACCGCCTGGCGCTGTCGCGGGCCATTCCCGACATCTATCGCACCGCTCGCGTCGAGCGCGTCGCGCCGTTCTTCCAGGCCTTCCAGGCCGAATTGGTCTCGCTCAATCGCCAGGACGATGCGCGCACCTGCCTGCTGACGCCGGGGCCGATGAACGAGACTTATTT
>Ga0310039_10003256_pt1 | contig 10414 bp, 9 predicted proteins | sample Sb_taG_4_FD_200460 | JGI IMG/M metagenome (GOLD analysis project Ga0310039, IMG submission 200460) | Peat soil microbial communities from Weissenstadt, Germany - Sb_50d_6_BS metaG (v2) (version 2) | ecosystem: Environmental > Terrestrial > Soil > Wetlands > Peat | place: Germany: Weissenstadt... | reverse complement strand
AGTCGCGCAGGTCCTGCTTGACCGTGAGCGGCACGTGGCGCAGGTCTTCGACCGTCTTCACGTCCTCGGGCGCCCCGATGCCCGCGGCGACGAGCTTGTCCCTGAAGAGGGGGACGGGGATGTCGAAGACCTTGCGCATCAGCGTGGCCAGGCGCTCGTTCTGCAACGCCCGCAGCTTCTCGGGATCCATGGTCTGGACCTCGGGGTCCCAGTACTTCTGCGCCGGGTCCCGGGGCGGGGGCCCCAGGACCTCAGGTCCGTAGCTCGGCATGGTCCCTCCCTGTGTGTGGCTACTTGCGCGGCAGGCCGAGCACCCGCTCGGCGATGATGTTGCGCTGGATCTCCGACGTCCCCCCGGCGATGGTGCCCGCGAAGCTCTGCAGCCAGGGCACCAACCAGGCCTCGTTGTCGCCCCGGCCCACCGAGGGAGCCTCGTGGCGCGACATGTCGAGACCGGTGGCGCCCATGGCCTCACCGACGTCGAGGGCCAGGCCCCGGCGCATCTCGCTCCCCAGGAGCTTGAGCACCGAGTGCTCGGGCGAGGCCATGCCCTTGGCGAATTTGGCGAACCCGCGGTAGCCGAGCAGCTTCAGGGCCTGGGACTGCATGTAGGCGCGCGCCACCGTGGTGCGGAAGGCCGGGTCGTCGGCCAGGCGCCGGCCGCCGGGCAGCGGGGTGGTGGCGGTGGACACGACGCGCTCGATGATCTTCTCGGTGCCGGTGGCCTCGTTGATCCACAGCATCCCCCGCTCGTGCGCCAGCGACCCGCCCGCCACCGACCAGCCGTGGTGCAGCTCGCCCACGAGGTTCTCGGCGGGGACCTCCACGTCGGTGAAGAACACCTCGTTGAAATCCGCGTGCTCGCGGTCGGTGAGCTCGGCGAGGGGCCGGGTCTCGATGCCCGGGGTCCTCATGTCGACGATGAGGACGCTGATGCCGGCGTGCTTGGCGGCGTCGGGGTCGGTGCGCACGAAGCAGAAGCAGTAGTCGGAGTGGTGCGCCCCCGACGTCCACACCTTCTGGCCGTTGACCACGAAGCGGTCCCCGTGCAGCTCGGCCCGGGTGCGCAGGCCGGCGAGGTCGCTGCCGGCGTTGGGCTCGCTCATGCCCAGGCACCAGCTGATCTCGGCCCGCAGCGTGGGCAGGGCGTAGCGCGCCTTCTGCTCCTCGGTGCCCCAGTCGAGGATGGACGGGGTGATGATCGACAGGCCCTGGGGGTTGCAGCTGCGGGGGACCCCCAGCCGGGCGAGCTCCTCGAAGTACACCATCTGCTGCACCGGGGTGGCGTTGCGGCCGCCGTACTCCGGCGGCCACCCCGGCACCAGCCAGCCGTTGTCGAACAGCTTGCGCTGCCAGGCGCGTGCCCATTCGGGGATGTGCGCCGAGGACCGCACCCGCTCGGCGCGTTCGGAGGAGGGAGGCAGGTTCGCCTCCATCCAGGCCCGCAATTCGCGGCGAAACTCCTCGGTCTGCTCGTCGTAGTGCAGGCGCACGGGGGGATCGTAGCTGCCTGACGTTCGTGTCAGCTAAAGGGCCCGGCCTCCGACGGCTCGGGGGGCGGTGCCTACGACGGGCCGCGGGTGAGGAGCATGCAACCGGCGATGGGCCCGCCCCCGGCGGCCACGGCCGCCACCTCGGGGGTGGACGGGACCTGGCGCGCGCCGCCTTCGCCGCGCAGCTGGACACACGCCTCGTGCAGCATCCCGAACCCGTGCAGCCGGCCGGCCGAGAGCTGACCGCCGCTGGTGTTGAGGGGGATGGCCCCGTCGAGCGCGATGCGCTGCCCGCCCTCGACGAAGGGCCCGCTCTCGCCCTTGCCGCACAGGCCGAGCTCTTCGAGCCACACCATGGTGAGGATGCTGAACCCGTCGTAGAGCTCGGCCACGTCGACGTCCGACGGGCGCAGCTCGGTGCGCGCCCACATCCCTGCCGCGGCGTCCCGGGCGGAGAACGTGGTCATGTCGTCGAATTGGTCCCAGCTGGGCCGACCCCGGAGAGCCGTGCCGATGGCGTTGACGTGGCACGCCGTGGTGGGGGTGTCGGGTGCGTAGTCGGCGTGCGAGACCACGACCGCTGTCGATCCGTCACAGGGCGCGTCACAGTCGTAGAGGCACAGAGGGGTCGAGATCATGCGCGCCGCCAGGTAGTCCTCGAGGGTCATGGGCTCGCGGTAGATCGCCTTGGGGTTGCGCGCCGCGTTGCGCCGCCCGTTGAGGGCGATCCACGCCAGCTGCTCGCGGGTGAGCCCGTACTCGAACATGCGGCGCTGCGCGATCCACGCAATCCAGTTGGCGGCCGACACCGCGCCGTAGGGCAGCGTCCATTGCATCGTGCCCGCGAAGCGCGGGATCCCTCGGCCCGCCGCCACCCCGCCGATCCCCTGGCGCCCGCCCTGGCCCTGGGCCGAGGACTCGGTGACCGTGCGGTACACCAGGACGTGGCGCGCCAGTCCCGCCGCCACGGCCAGGCAGGCGGCGAAGACGGCCCGCAGCTGCCCCGGGCCCTCGAGCCCGCCGTCGTGCCAATTGAGCCTCAGGCGCAGGGCGTCTTGGACCTCGGGGGTCGAAGGACCGGCGAATCCGCCCGTGCCCACGCCGGCACCGGGGAACGTGGCCAGTCCGTCGATGTCGTCGCGGGTGAGGCCGGCGTCGGCGACGGCGCCCAGGCATGCCTCCACGGTGAGGTCGAGCTCGCCGCGCCCAAGCCGCCGTCCCACCGGTGACTGGCCGATGCCTGAGATGATCGACCTGCGCTCGAGGCGCTCGAGGCGCTCGGGAGCGCTCATGGCGCCGGCTCCCGGGCCGCCTCCGCCCCCGGCGCTGGTCGGAAAAGGGGGAGCCAGACGTCCTCGGCCTGCTCGAAGGTGACTTCCACGGCCATGCCGACGTGGACGTCGTCGGCTGCGCAGTCCACGAGGTTCGTCGTCAGCCGGACGTCGTCCTGCTCGTCGATGGTGACCAACCCGATCACGTAGGGGTCCGACCCCGGGATCCACTGCTGGTGGTTGACGGTGAAGGAGTGCACCACGCCGTTGCCACTCACGTCCTCGGGCACCAGGGTGCCGTCGAGGCAGTAGGGGCACACGGGCGACGGGGGATGCACGTAGCGGCGGCAGGCGGTGCAGCGCAGAAAGCGTAGGTGCCCGTCCTCGCCCGCGGTCCAGAAGAAACGGTTGGCGTCGTCGAGGCGGGGAAGGACCCGCACCGAGGGGCCGCGTGCCACCGCGTCGGTGGCGGTCATGCGCTGAGCTCGCGCGGGGTCATACAGGTCGGGCGGCGGGTCACGGGCCGAGATGCTACGCCACCACGGTCGAACCTGACGGCGCCGTCAGGCTCGCGGGGCTACGCTCGGCGCGCCGGTGCCCGTCGTCAGTGGCTCGCACCGGCGGTTTCGCCGATTCCGCCAGCCCTCGGACCCGGGAGGAACGTCGGTGCCAGCTGCGTCGGGCCTCCAAGGCCGCCGGGTGCTCGTGGTGGGGGCATCCTCGGGCATCGGCCGGGCCCTCGCCGTCGGCGCCGGTTCGGCGGGGGCGAAGGTGGCGCTGGCGGCCCGGCGCCTGGCCCTGGTCGAGGAGGCCGCGGCCGAGATCCGCGACGCGGGCGGAGACGCCGCCGCCTGGCGCTGTGACGTGACCGACGAAGCCGACTGCGCGCGCCTGGTCACCGAGGCCGCGGCGTGGATGGGCGGGATCGACGTGCTGCTGTACATGTCGGGCGGCTCGCCGCTGGTCCGGGTGGCCGACACGTCGGCCGAACTGTGGCACCAGATGCTGGCGACGAACCTGGTGGGCGCGGCCCTGGTGCTGCGAGGCGCATTGGCCCACCTGCACGAAGCCGACGACCCCGTGGTCGTGGTGACCACCCATTCGATGGGCACACCCTGGCCCTGGCTCGGTGTCTACGGCGCCACCAAGGCGGCGCTGGCCGAACTGGCGCGGGCGTTGCGCTCCGAAGAGCCGCGCCTGCGGGTCCTGTGCGTGGCGGTGGGCAACACGGTGTCGTCGTTCGCCGACAACTGGGACCCCGAGGTGGCGGCGCAGGCCTTCGAGCAGTGGGCCGCCGACGGCCTCTTGCGCTACGAGGTGTTGCAGTCCCGCGACATGGCCGACGCCATCCTGAGCGCGGTGCTCGACCCCGACGCGCCCGCCGAGCTGCTCATCGCGGGCGCGGAGGTGTAGCCGCCACCAGGGTGCCCAGCGCGGCCCGGTCGATCTTCTCCATGGCGGTGCGCGGCAGCTCGGAGGCGAGCACGATGGCTTCGGGCATCTTGTAGGAGGCCAACCGCCCCCGGGCGTGAGCACGCAGGGACTCGAGGGTGGGCGCGTCGGCGGCATGACGCGGCACCACGACGGCCACGCCGATCTCCCCCATGACCGGGTCCGAGCGCGGCACCACCGCCACGTGGGCCACTCCCGGATGGTCGGCGAGGACGTTCTCGACCTCGAGCGGGAAGACGTTGTACCCGCCGCGCACGTACATCTCCTTGGAGCGCCCCGACAAGTGGAGTCGGCCGCGCTCGTCCACGAAGCCCAGATCCCCGGTGCGCACCGCCCCGTCCGCGGTGAACACGGCCCGGGTGGCCTCGGGGTCCCGCCAGTACCCGCGCATCACCGCCGGCGAGCGCAGACACACGTGGCCGAGCTCTCCCGCCGGCCGCGGCTCGTCGTCGTCGGTGCGGATGGTGAGCTCGACGCCACTCCGGGCCCGACCCACGCTCTCCTCGGCGTCCTCGGGCGGGTCGTCGGGTGCCGTCCCCACCCCGACCCCCGCCTCGGTGCAGGTGTAGCGGACGACCACAGGGACCCCGAACCGCCGGCGCGCCTCGCGCACCAGGGCGGGAGTGGAGGGCCCACCCCCCATGGCGATCAGGCGCACGCTGCTCGTGTCGGTGGACTCGAAGCGCTCGTGGCTCAGCATCAGCGCCACCTGGGTGGGGATCCCTCCCAGACCCGTGATGCGATGACGTTCGACCATCTCCAGGGCGTCTCCCGCCGACCACCTCCCCATGAGGAACGTCGTGCCCCCGCCGCGCAGCGCCTGAGGCAGCTTGGTCATGTAGCCGAGATGGGCGAAGGAGGTCGACGACAGGCCACGGCCCCCGCCACCCCACCGCCCGCCCCCGTCGACCTGGCCGATGGCCTCGAGCTGGCTCCAAGTGAACACCGCGCCCTTGGGGTCCCCGGTGGTCCCCGACGTGAACACCACCGCCACGGGCCGGTCCGGGTCTCCGAGCGCAGAGCCCGTCTCCGTGCTGGTACCGCTGGCGGTCCGGTTGCCGGCGCCGGGGCCGGTGGCGGGTCCCACCCCCGACTCCAACGCCTCCTCCACCTCCACCACGTCCTCCACCTCGGCCGCGTCCTGCACCTCGGGGACCTCCCCGAGGCCGGTGTCGAGGGCGAGCTCCTTCGACGCCACCACCAGTCGGGGCCGGGCCACGGCCAGGCAGCGACGGCGCTCGGGAGGTGACAGCCGGTCGTTCACCCCGGCGGTGACGGCGCCGATCTTGGCGGCTGCCGCATAGACCACGGCGTAGGCGGGCCCCGAAGGCAGCAGCAGCGCCACGACGTCGTCGGCCTGCACCCCCCGGGCCCGCAGGCTCTCGGCGGCTTCGTCCGACAACCGGTCGAGCGCGGCGTAGGAGAGCGTGCGTCGGTCCGGAGTGACGTAGAGCGCAGTGTCTCCGTAGCGGGCCGCGGCCTCGCGCACGACGTCGCCCAGCACGGTCAGCCCTGCTTGACCGGCGGCTGTGTCCGCGTCTGTGCCTGGCGCTGGCCCCGGTGCCGGCGCTGGTCCTGCTGTTGCGGTTGCGGCAACCCGTAGAGCCCGGCCGCGTTCACGCCCAGGATCTTGGCCTGGGTCTCCGGCGGGAGCGGGGCCATGGTGCGTCGCAACGTGTCGACCGCTCCCGGGAAGGTCGCGTCGTGATGTGGGTAGTCCGATCCCCACACGATGCGGTCCTCGCCGATGAACGGTGCCAGCGCGGGCAGCGTGTGCTCGTCGATCTCGTAGCTGATCCAGCACTGCCGGGCGAAGTACTCGCTGGGTGCCATTCGCAGTTCAGGGCAGAACGCTCCGAAGCTCTCGGCCTGCTCGTCGAGGCGCTCCAGCCAGAACGGGACCCAGCCTCCGCTCGACTCGAGGAAGACCACTCGGAGTTGCGGATGACGTTCGAGCACGCCGAACGCGATGAGCTGGGCGCACGCCAGCATCTCCTCGAAGGTGTGGGACACGGCGTGGAGCACGAGCGGGTTGAAGGGGCGGTCCGACCCGAGCGTGGGGACGATCACCGAGCTGCCCTCGTGCACGGCGATGGTCATGGCGCTCTCCTCGGCGGCCTCCCACACCGGCTCGTAGGCGCGATCCGACAGGGAGCGCCCGCGACACGGGTTGGGCCGTACGAAGGCGGCCACGAACCCGAGCTCGTGCCGTGCCCGGCGCAGCTCGGCCGCCGCGGCCAGGGGGTCTTGCACCGGGATCATGGCCGCACCGAACAATCGCGTGGGGTCCACCGCGCAGTACGAGGCCAGCCAGTCGTTGTAGGCGCGGGCGATGGGTACCGCCGCTCGGGGATCGTCCAGAGCCCAGAAGTACAAACCCACGGACGGGAACAGCACGGCCTGGTCGATGCCCTCGCTGTCCATGTCGATCAGCCGCGCCGAGGGGTCGGACCCTCCCCGATGCGCGTCTTCGAGGGCGAGGAACGACTGCGGGTCCGAGAAGTGCGCACCGGGGGTGGCCAGCGTGCCCAGCGGCACGGCCAGGATCTCTTTTCCGTCCACCACGACGTGTTCGTACCCGTGCGCGTCGGCCGTGATGACGGGCCGGTACTGCTCGGGCACCGTCGCCCAGGCGCGGCGAGGCTCCACCACGTGTCCGTCGGCGTCCACGACCAGTTGACGTGAGGTGTTCACGACCGCCCTCGTGGCGCGGCCTCCTGCGCCGGCGCCCGCCAGTCGTCGACGGGAGGCATGGGGTGACGGAACAGCCCGGCCGCGTTGGCGGCCGCCATCATCCGCAATTCCTGTTCGGGTACGTGCCCCAACGTCTTCTCGAGGACGATCTGGGTGTCGGGCCATGTGGAGTCGGCGTGGGGATAGTCGCTCTCGACCATGATGTGGTCGACGCCGATGCGGTGGCGGAGTTCGACCGTCGACGGGTCGTCGATGGTGCAGAACCAGAAGTTGCGTCGCAGCACCTCGCTGGGCCGCAGCTCCGATGGCCACGCCGTGCTCTCGGTGCCCGATGCGGAGTGCTCGAGCACGTAGTCGGCCCGGTCCAGCAGCATCGGCACCCAGCCGATCCCACCCTCGGACATGGCGATGGCCAGGCCCGGGAAGCGAAGAGGCACGCCCGACCACAGCCACTCCGCCGCCGCCAACAGCGCGTTGACGGGGAACAGCGTGGGGAAGAGCTCGAAGGGCGGGTCCGGAGACGGGAGCGGCGCCCAACCCGATGCGCCGGTGTGCAGGCACACCACGGTGGAGGTCTCCTCGCAGGCTGCGAAGAACGGGTCCCAGGCGCCCGAGAAGATCGACGGTGCGCCCAGCCGCGCCGGGAACTCGGGGAAGCTCACCGCCTTGAAGCCCAGCGCGGCGTTGCGACGGATCTCGGCGGTGGCCACCTCCACGTCGACCAGCCATGGGAGCTGCAACGCGATGATGCGATCGGGGTAGGTGCCGGCCCACACCTCCGCATGCCAGGTGTTCCAGGCGCGCAGGCAGGCGAGGCCGAGCTCGGGATCGTCAGAGCGCGAGAAGACCGATCCGCAGAATCCGGCCACGAGGGAAGGGAAGCACAGCGAGGCCCACACCCCGTTGATGTCCATGTCGGCGACACGGGCGTGGATGTCGAAGCAGCCGGGTCGCATCTCGTCGAAACGCGACGGGTCCATGCTCCACGTGTCTTTGCGCCGGCCCGCCACGGCATTGAGGCCGACATTGGGGTAGGTGCGATCCTCGTACAACCAGTACTGCACCCCGTCGTCGCGTTCGACGATGCGGGGGGCGCGCTCGGCCAGGCGGGTCTGGACCCGGCCCTCGAACAAGTCGGGCGGCTCGATGAGGTGGTCGTCCACCGAGATCACCGGCACCCGGATCGGACGCGGCTCGGGATCAGGGAGCAGCACCCCTTGGCTCATCGTCACCCCGTTCCTTCGAGGGCCCACGGCGTCACGGTCGCAGCGCCGCCGAGCAGAACGCCCACAGCTCATCGGCGACCTCGGTAGGGGGCTCCTCGATCTGGTGGCAGATGAGCGCGTGCAGGTGGGAGAGCACCAGGTGGAAGAGGGTGCGCGCGTCGTGCCGGGCATTCCCGGGGCGCACCGAGCCGCACTCCTGGGCGGCGGTCACGGCGTCCTCGAAGACCCCCACGAACGGGTGCAGAACCCCCCGGAGCTGGTCGGGACGGGACTCGGCGAGCCGGAGGTGCTCGCGCACCAGTGCCGCCGCGTAGGGGAGGCGTCCGTCGACGGTCAGGAACCGGAACAATCCGACGACCACGATCCGAAGGCGTTCGAGGGGGTCGGCCTCGACGTCGACCATGGACACCAACGCGGCCGCGCCCCGGCGCGCGTCGTCCTCGAAGAGCGCGACCAGCAGTTCGTCCTTGCCCGAGAAGCAACGGTAGAAGCTCTTGAGCGAGGTGCCGGCCGCGCCCACGACCTGGGTCACCGTGAAGGTGGGCCCGCCGGCCTCCCACACCAGGGCTCGCGCCGCCTCCACCAGCCGGCCCGTCACCTCGGCGCGGCGGACCCGGGCGAGGTTGGTGGAGCCTTCCCCGCCAGCCGCGAATGCCTCCCCCTCGGGCAGGGCTCCTCGGGCCGGTGGCTCGGCGCCCGCCATGTCTCGCGCCCCTGACGCCATCGGGATCGGAAACTATCATCCGGCGGAGAACGGCATTCTCCGGACGGGAGGGCGACTGATGGGTGATGCGATCGGGCTGGTGATCGACGGCGGAGTGGTGCCCGGAGAGGCGGGGACCTACCCGGTGACCAACCCGGTCCGGCCGGCCGAGGTGGTCCTCGAGGCCCCTTCGGCGTCGGGGGCGCAGCTCGACCGCGCCGTGGCTGCGGCCCGGGCCGCGTTCCCGTCGTGGGCGGCGATGGCGCCCGATGAGCGCGCCGAGCTCGTGGGCAAGGCGTCGGCTGCCGCCGGTGCCGCCGTCGAATCGCAGGATCTGGCCACGCTCCTCACCCGCGAGCACGGCAAGGTCCTGTGGGAGGCGCAATTCGACTCGGGAACGATCGGTGGCATGGCGGCCGCGTTCGCGCCCTTGGCCGCCGAGGCCCTCGCCCCCAGGTCGCTCTCCGGTGGCGGGCGGCGGACCAGCGTGGTGCACGAGCCCTACGGAGTCGTCGCCGCCCTGCTGCCGTTCAACTGGCCGGTGTCGGTCCTGGGCAACAAGGTGTTCCCCGCCCTGCTAGCCGGGAACACGATCGTGGTGAAGGCCCCCCCGTTCTGTCCCGGCGCCGTGCTGGCCGTGGCCGCGGCGTTGGCCGACGCGTTGCCGCCCGGTGTCGTCAACGCCGTCAACGGCCCCGCTCCCGAGCTCGGCGAGATGCTCGTCTCCCATCCCGGGGTGGACATGGTGTCGTTCACCGGTGGCGTCCCCACCGGCCGTGCGGTGATGGCGGCCGCGTCGGGCGCGGTGCGCCCGGTGGTGCTCGAGCTCGGTGGCAACGACCCCGCCATCGTGGCGCCCGATGTCGACATCGACGACGCGCTCGTGGACAAGATCGTGGGGGCGTCTTTCATCACCTCGGGTCAGGTGTGCATGGCCATCAAGCGCCTGTACGTCCCCGAGGGCAAGGTCCGGGCCGTGGTCGACGCACTCGTCGCCCGGGTCGGCACCGAGGTGGTCGGCGACGGGCTCGCCCCCGAAGTGACGATGGGACCGGTCCACCGTCCCGCCGCGCGCCAGCGCGTCGAGGCCATGTTGGAGGAGGCAGCCGAGCGCGGCGCCCGAGTCCACCGCCCGGGCCGGGTACGGGAAGAGGACGCGTCGGCCGGCGGCTATCTCGTGTCGCCCGCCATCGTCGAAGGCGCCCCCGACGACGCCCAGATCGTGTGCGAGGAGCAGTTCGCCCCGGCGCTCCCGGTCCTCGGCTATCGGGACGTCGACGAGGCCGTGCGCCGGGCCAACGACTCGCCCTACGGGCTCTGTGCATCGATCTGGACCGCCGACGAGGAATTGGCCGCCGCCACCACGAGCCGGCTGGAGGCGGGCACGGTGTTCGTGAACAACCACGGCACCGCGGCGATGGACCACCGGGCCCCCTTCGGGGGATGGAAGCAGTCGGGCTACGGGCTCGAGCTCGGACCCGAGGGAATGCTGGCCTTCACCCGCCCGAAGACCATCCTCCAGTTCCCTGCCCCGTGAAAGCGCCCTGCCCCGTGAAGCGCCCTGCCCCGTGAAGC
>Ga0310039_10003255_pt1 | contig 10416 bp, 13 predicted proteins | sample Sb_taG_4_FD_200460 | JGI IMG/M metagenome (GOLD analysis project Ga0310039, IMG submission 200460) | Peat soil microbial communities from Weissenstadt, Germany - Sb_50d_6_BS metaG (v2) (version 2) | ecosystem: Environmental > Terrestrial > Soil > Wetlands > Peat | place: Germany: Weissenstadt... | reverse complement strand
ATCGAGGATGGCGCGGTCCATCAGCTCGACCGCAGCCGGATCGCACTCAAGGGCGGACTCGGTCGCCTCGATCGCCGCCTGCTCGGAGCTGAAGTGGCCGACCGCGATCACCCGGTGCGCGGGCACCCGGACCAGCCCGACGGTGGCCGCGGTGACGGTGACCAGGGTTCCCTCCGAGCCGGTCACGAATCTGGCCAGGTCAAGCCCGCTCGCATCGGCCGGTCCGGCCGGTTCGCCCTGGCCGCCCGCGTCCTTGGTCGACGTCGTGCCCAGATGTGCGCCCGGCCTGCCGTCGGGCCAGCTACCGGGCCGGACGGATCCGGCCAGCCAGTCAAGCCGGTAGCCACCGGACTGCCGCCAGAACCTGGGGTAGCCAGTCGCGATCGCGTCGGCATGCCGGCGCACCAGCTCCGGCAGCTGCCGGTAGAGCGATCCCGCAAGCGTCGGGGCGGCGGCCAGCGTGGCTCGCCGTTCGGCGGTGGCCGGCCCGAAGGACGCCCTGCTGGCGTCGGACAGCACCACGTCAAGCTCGCGCACGTGGTCGATGGTCATGCCATAGCGCACCGACTGACTGCCCGCCGAATTGTTTCCGATCATGCCGCCGATCGTGGCCCGGTTGGCGGTCGACGTGTCGGGGGCGAACATCAGCCCGTGCGCGGCAGCAGCCCGGTTCAGCTGATCCTGGACCACGCCAGGCTGCACCCGCGCGGTCATGGCCGCGGCGTCGATCTGCAGGATCCGGTCCATGTGCCGGGAGAAGTCCAGCACGATGGCGGCGCCGACGGCCTGCCCGGCCAGGCTGGTGCCGGCCCCGCGGGGCAGCACCGGAACGCCGAACTGGCCGGCTACCGCGACGACCGCGGCGGCGTCGTCGGCGTCCCGCGGGAAGACCACCCCGATCGGCTCGATCGAGTACATGCTCGCGTCGCGCGAGTACAGGTGCCGGGAATAGCTGTCGAACCTGACCTCGCCCGCGACGGCGCGGCCGAGCGCCGCCGCGAGGTCGCCGGTCGAGGCCTGCCCGGCCGGCCGCCGTGAGCCAGTCGCCGAACCGCTAATAGTGCACCTCCCGCCGCACCGGTCCGCCGCCCGCAGGGCAGCCGGACGGCACCTTTCCGTCAACAATCCCATCTGATCGTTAAGACCTTGCGAGAACCACCCCGCCGGTTGCCGGACTGGCAAGGACGGAGCGCCCGCATTATCTGACCTGCTACTGCAGGACCTGCCTGGCCATCACGACCCGCTGGATCTGGTTGGTGCCCCGTAGATCTGGGTGATCGTCGAGCGGCGGCCGGTTTCCGCAGGTAGACGGCGTGTTGAGGCTATGGATCCAGCACGGATCCAGCACGGGGCTTGTCCGGTCTGCGGCTTCACCGGGCCGGCCGCCGTAGGTGTTGTCAGTCAACGGTTCCGATCAAGCCGACGGGTTCCGCAGGACGGACGTTTCTTCCATGCCACGCTCACGCTGGAAATCGCGGAGGCCGGGCGGGTGGCAGAGCCTGCCGCGCGCGCTGATCCTGCGCGGCACGATCGCCGGCCGGCGGTACCGGTCCGCCGGGGAGTTTTGGCCGCTGCACGCCGACTCCACCCTGCTCTGCTAGTGCTGGCGTGGGCCGTCCAGATCATCGAGCCAGGCGGGCCGCTGGGTTTGGACAGCGCTGCCGTGCGGTCACGGATCGTGGCCACCGACCGCCCGCTGCTCAGGCTCGGCTTCGCCGGAATCCACTTCGACCTGGGGCCGGTCCCCTCCGGCGACCAGGCCTACCTCGACCTGCTCACCGCCACGCCGCGAACAGGTGTTGCGCATCCGGCCTGCCGGTTTAGTTAGCCCGCACTACTTAGTGAACGGGCTTTCGGCCGCATCGTAACCGGCGAGTCCTGCGCGTTCCGGCCAGCCGAGGAAACCCCGCTCGCGGGCACCCTTCACGTACTTGGCTGCGGCGGGCCGGCTGACGAGCCAGTGTTGCTGGATCGCCTTAAGCGGCGGCTTCCGGTGCTCCACTGCCGACTTGTACACCTCGGCCACTTGGAGATAGTGATCGTCCGGCCATGCCTTGCCGCGCTCGCGGGCCACCTTCCCGAACGCGCCGAACGCGTCGTCACCGGCCATCCGCGCCGCGACCGCAGCGCGCAGCTCGGCGAGCGGGAGCGACCGTAGCCGCTCGGCAGTGATCACGGCTGCCGACGCTGCGCCGTGAGGCGCGTTGTCGATGGCCCACTGGCGCTGCTGTTCAGCCGTCATGTCCAGCACGTACAGCTCGGACTCGTCCACGAACATCGGCCTCACGTCCATGCGCAGGCCGACGATCTCCGGCAAACCGTCGACCTTCGCCATCGCCACCTCCACCCACCCGATGCCGCGAAGCAGGAAGCCAAACCAGCCGTCGCCTGACTCCACAATCGCCGGAAGCTCCGATACCCGGCGCCTGCGCGCCCTGGGATGGCTGGTATTACGGCCTGCCATAGGGTGATACCCCCTCCTTGGAAATCATATCCGGTGACCCTGTTGTATCACCCTCTGGCAGAAGGGTCTACTAGTACTCGGCCCTGGCGGGTTCCGGCTGCGCTACCACCGGCAGCCCGGCTGGGGCTGGCCGGATCAGACCGGCCGACGTGGGGTCACATCTCGGAGAGGCTCAAGGTGAACAGCGACAACAGGTTGATTGGGCTGTGGATCGCGGTGGCGGTGTTGCTCGGGTTGTTCGTTGGTGCGGCCGCTGGGTTTATCGCGTGGAGCAGCGGCCATCACGCCGCAACCGCGATGCTCACCGGGGGCGGTGCCTTCGGCGGGACCATCACGCTGTGCGTCCTGATCATCAATACGCTGCGCAGCCGCTGACGTCATCGTCGGCTGCCGACCCATCGACCGGGCAAACGTGGGCCACTCCGGCCGGCGTGAACCTCCAGGGCCGCGCGAGTGTGGCACCAGGCGCCGCTGCGCGCTGACGTTAGGGATTACATCTGGGCGGGGATACCGGATGCCCTCCGGGCTCGAGCGAGTGTGCCGCCGCCGTCTGCCCGCCCGCCGCAACGGCCAGGCGGCGCCAGGCTGTCCGCCGAGGGCGTCACCGGCTACGCCCAGGCGCTGCTGGTGTGGGAGACGTTCGGCTACCCCGGATTCCTCGTCGCCGACGCCGAAGAACTCATTGACAGGCAGTACGCCGACCGCCGGCAACTGCGGCCAGTTTTCGACGCGGTGCTCGCAGCCCTCCCCGCACTTCCCGGGCCGGTCACCGTCCAGGCGCGCGGCACGCTTGTCTCGCTGGTCTCGCCCCGCCGCACGTCATCAAGCCGACGATTCAGGTCTTGACCATCAAGGCCTCGGCCAGCAGCGCCCGCTCGATACCCGCATCGGGATCTCCCTGCACATGCTCATCATCCCGGCGATCGTGCCGGCTACCCTCGCCGCGTACTCCGTCGTCGGCGAGCGCGAGCAGGGCACCCTCGAGCCGGTCTTCATCACCCCGATCCGCCGCCAGGAGTTCCTCGTCGGCAAAGCCCTGGCGGTGCTCGTCCCCACCCTCGCCATCGCCTACCTGATCTTCGGCATCTTCCTCGGCATCGCCGCGATCCTCGCCCAGCCCGGCGCCGCCTCCACCGTGTTCGAGGGCTCCCACCTCCTCGTCCAGCTGCTCTTCACGCCGCTCCTAGCCGGCTGGTCGATCTGGGCCGGCATCGCCATCTCCGCCCGCTCGGCCGACGTGCGCGCCGCCCAGCAGCTCGGCACGCTCTCCAGCCTCCCCCCGCTCGCCATCGTCGCGCTGATGTCCTTCAACGTGATCACGCCGACCCTCGCACTGGCGCTCGGACTCGCCGCCACGCTCCTGGCCGTCGACGTCCTCTGATGGCGGGCGGTGGCCGCAATGTTCGACCGCGAACGCCTCATTACTGGTGGTCGAAGCTGAGCCTTTCATCTCGTAGCAGCGGACCAAACCCAAACGTCAAAGAAGAAGAGAGTGCAACGTCGGCAACACTCGAGGTAACGAGAAACCCGCCCCTTGACCTCGCCGAAGTCCGCCGTAACACGTTCGACGTCATAGTCGACGGCGAACGCGTCGGATCGTTTGGAGTGCACGACTCTTTCGAGACGCCAGTCGCACCTGGACCTCACACCCTGAAGATCCGCGACGGCCGATTCTCGAGCCGGGAGCTCTCGTTTCAGGTGACCGATGGCCAGGTCGTCAGCTTCAATTGCCAAGGACGCAGGATCACGCCGACCTTCCTCGCGTCCTTCGTCGTTCCCAGCCTGGGGCTCAAGCTCACTCGGGCATAGCTAGCGACTGCTGCCCAGTTGGGACTCGCTGCTTATGGGGTCGTCTCGGATCTCGAATCGTCCTCAGCCAAGTCCGAGGCGTCAACATCCGGAGACTGCCACCGTTCCATTGCAGCAACATCCTTGGCAGTGGCGGGCCGGATAGAGGGCCACGCCCACCCGTTCAGCAAACAGACGAACTGCTTCTCCTCGCCCTCGGCTAGAGGAACATGGAGTTTCCTCGATCGCCGCAAGCCCCCGAGGAAGTGAATAGTCAAGGAATGTTCCCCAGTTGAGACCTGATACACCTTGATCTGCTTGGGCGCGATGGCGCCCACCTTCGCGCCGTCGAGGAAGACGGTGACACCACCCATTGCAGGGCTCCGGCGTTGGCCCCGGCCCCGGCCGAGCCGGGATGCGGCCCGGATCACAGCCACGGTCGGATACGCGGGCCAAATTCGACTCGGGGTTTGCCACAATTGGATGATCGCTCCGCCCCTGGCTGCCGCGACAACATCGGATCTTTCACCATCGTGATTCATAGTTCTGTGCTCCTGGACATTATCTGCAGCCGGGCGGGCGGCAGGCATCGCTGCTGCCATGACGCCTCCTGGCCGGTAGCCGGCTACAGCCGGGTGAGATTGCCTGTAATCAAGAGTGCCATGCCGTCCGGTCAGGGATCAGCGCCTTTGGTCCCGCGGTGCCGGGACCTTCGCCCGGGCGGAACCGCGGGGCCGGCAGCGGCTTCGGCCAGGCCCGCCGGTGGTAGCGGTCTCACGGTAGAGTCGATGTCCGGTTGACGGGAACCCGCCACTTTATTGGCCGCTGCCACGCACGGGACGGTGATCAGTTGAGGGCGGCATCGGGGCAGACGCAGATGTCCCGGCCACGGTGGAGTCGGCATTGTCCTGAGGCTCGCAATATGTCCTACGCGCAAAACAAGCGGCGTGGAGGTCCGTCATGGCACGTTCGACGTCGTGGTCGATGGTGAACGTGTCGGGTCGTCTGAATTACACGACACTTTCGAGGCGAAAGTCGAACCTGGACCTCGCACCCCGAAATCCGCAATGGCCGAAACTCAAGCCGAACTGCGACCTTCGAGGCAGCCGAGGGCGAAATCGTCGCCTGCTACCATCGGGACTATTCGCGCCGTAGCGCGATTGCCAGATCAGGCTTGACGATGGATGCGACGTAGCGAGGCCACATCATCGCGCCGTGAAGACGGAACGTGATTGTCTCGTCATCTGATGCCTCAAAGCTGTGATTTTGGCTTGAGTATCTCCCAGCCCGAATCCGAATGGTGTGACGTCCGGGATCGATGGGCACCTCGACCGCGTCGTGCCGTTCGATCGATACAGCACTCTTCCCGTCGACCAAGACGTCGAACGTCCCGCGTCGAAGCTCCATACCGACCCCTTCTCGGATCAGCTTGAGGGTTGCCGACACCGTCCGTCTCCCTTTCCCTGCGGCCCCTTGGGCCAGTTTTCGTAGTTGCGAGCATTGGATGCGTCAACTCCGGCCACCGGTAACGAGGCGTTCGCGGTTGAACATGGTGGCCACGACACGCCAGGCCAGCCCGTCGATCACCAGGAGGGCTGCGGCGAGGCCGAGGGCGAGGCCGAGCGAGGGGGTGATGACGTTGAACTGCATGAGGGCGACGATGCCGAGGGGCGGCAGGCTGGCGGCGGTGGCGAGCTGCTGGGCGGCGCGGACGTCGCTGACCCGGGTGGAGATGGCGATGCCAGCCCAGACCGACCAGCCGGCGACGAGCGGGGTGAAGAGGAACTGCATGAGGAGGTGGTCGCGTTCGAAGACCGCGGAGGCGATGGGGGGCTGGGCGAACAGGGCGATGGCCCCGAGGAAGACCCCGAAGATGACGTACGCGACGCAGAGGGCGGGCAGGAACGCGGCCAGGGCCTTGCCGACGAGGAACTCCTCATGCCGGATGGGGGTGGTGAGAACTGGCTCGAGCGTGCCCTGCTCGCGTTCTCCGACTACGGAGTAGGCCGACAGGACGGAGGGATGATGGCCGGCTCGAGCAGCATGTAGAGCAGGGAGAGCCCGATGCGGCATCGAACTTGGCGCTCGCAGCCGCGACGTGGACAGCGAAGAGCTCGACGATGGGGATCGCCAGGAAGATGAGAGGCAGGAGCGCCATGGTGTAGATGACGTACCGGTTGCGCCGGTAGTCGCGCAGCTCCTTCTGCAGGATCGCCCCGGCCCTGGCCCAGCTGAAGCTCATCGCTTCTTCGCCTCCACGTCCTCGTCGACGAGCTGCAGGTAGACGTCTTCGAGGGAGTGGCGGGACTCGGTGATCGCGAGGATGTCCGCGCCCGCGTGCACGAGGGCCCGGGCGACCCCGGGCGCGGCAGCGTCGGGATCCGACACGGTCAGCAGGTAGGAGCCGGAGGCTTGTGCCTCCCAGCTCTCGACCCTGAGAGCACCGGTGAACACGGAGGCGGGGTCGGCGAGATCGGCGCGCAGCCGGACCTCGATGCTTGTTTTGAACAGCTCGGCGCGCAGCTCGTCGGGACGGCCCACCAGGCGGATCGTCGTATTGAGGATGGCGACGCGGTCACAGAGCCGCTCGGCCTCCTCGAGGCGGTGGGTGGTCAAGAAGATGGTCACGCCGCGGTCCCTGAGCGCTGCGATGAGGTCGTGGACCTCTCTGGTAGCGACCGGGTCGAGCCCGGAGGTCGGCTCGTCCAGGAAGAGCACGGCAGGGTCGCTGAGCAGCGCCCTGGCCAGCGCCACCCGCTGCCGGAGGCCCTTGGGGAGCGAGCGGCACAGATCGCTGGCCCTCTCGGTCAGGTTGACCGCCTGCAGTGCCCGGTCGACGCGCTCATGCGGGTCGGACAGCCGGTAGAGCCGGGCGAAGCATTCGAGATTCTCGGCTGCCGTGAGGCGGAGGTAGAGACCGGGAGACTCCGGCATGACCGAGATCCGGGAGCGAATCGCTCGATGCCGGCCACCGTCGCCGACCCCGACGTCGGCGCAAGCAGCGTGCCGAGGTCCGCACCGTCGTGGTCTTCCCTGCCCCGTTCGGCCCGAGGAAGCCGAACACCTCTCCGTAGCCGACCCGGAACGACACGTCCTCGAAGGCCAACCTGTCCCCGAAACGCTTGGTCAGGTGCTCGACCGCCACCGCCGGCTGAGCACTCGGACCGCCCGACGGAGCTGAACTGGCGCGCCCCGGAGCATGGGCGAGCGGCACTTCGACTTGCTCCATGCTTTGCGGACCTCGGTTCAACAGCCTGGGCCCTGGACTGAACTTGAGTCGGCCACGGCCACCACTCTTTGATCTATATGCATACCATGATCGCCCAGGGGTCAGCACGGATCCAGCACCGCGTTGGGATACGGCGGGAACCAACCGGGAACAACGGGCAAAGCGCCGAGCCGCCCGGCCCCGATGACCGGCCTGCAGACCCGCCCGCATAGGCGAGGCGCCACCCCAGACCCAGGGCGCTGACCAGCGAAAACGCCGACCGCCGGGCTACTTCAGCAGCTCCCGGGCCATCACCACGCGCTGGATTTGGTTGGTGCCCTCGTAGATCTGGGTGATCTTCGCGTCCCGCATCATCCGCTCGACCGGGTAGTCGCTGACGTAGCCGTACCCGCCGAGCAGCTGGACCGCGTCGGTGGTCACCTCCATCGCCACGTCGGAGGCGAAGCACTTGCAGGCCGAGGAGATGAACGTCAGGTCGGGCACTATCTGGCCCGCCATGGCCCGCTCGGACCTGGCCGCCGCCGCGTACGTCAGCTGCCTGGCCGCCTCCACCTTCATCGCCATGTCGGCCAGCATGAACTGGACGCCCTGGAACTCCGCGATCGCCTTGCCGAACTGCCGCCGCTCCTTGACGTAGCCAGCCGCGTAGTCCAGCGCGCCCTGCGCGATACCGAGCGCCTGCGCCGCGATCGTGATCCTGGTGTGGTCCAGCGCGGCCAGCGCGGTACGGAAGCCGCTGCCCTCCTCGCCGATCATCCGGTCGGCCGGGATCACGCAGTTGTCGAAATACAGCTCGCGGGTTGGCGACCCCTTGATCCCGAGCTTGTGCTCAAGCGCGCCGAACGAGAACCCGGGATCGCCCTTCTCCACCACGAACGCGGAGATCCCGTGCGAGCCGACACCGGGCTCGGTGACGGCCATCACCGTGTAGAACGTCGATGCGCCCGCGTTCGTGATCCACCGCTTGGTCCCGTTAAGCACGTATGTATCGCCGTCGCGGACGGCGCGGGTCCGCATCGCTGCCGCATCCGAGCCGGCCTCAGGCTCGGACAGCGCGTAGGAGAACATCGCCTCGCCGCGTGCCACCGGCGGCAGGTAGCGCTGGTTCAGGTCCGCCGAGCCCGCCAGCAGCAGCGGGACCGTGCCCAGCTTGTTGACCGCGGGGATCAGCGAGCTGGACGCGCAGGCGCGGGCGACCTCCTCGATCACGATCACCGTCGCCAGCGCGTCGGCGCCGGCTCCGCCGTAGGCTTCGGGGATGTGGACGGCGTGCAGGCCAGCCTTGACCAGCGCGTCGTGCGCCTCCTGCGGGAACTCCGCGCGCTGATCGACCTGTGCCGCGTACGGCGCGATCTTGTCATCGGCGAGCTGGCGTACCGACTCGCGGAGAGCTTCATGCTCCGGCGACAGGGAGTAGGCGGTGAAGTCAAGGCTCATGCACCCGATCGTAGGAGCTAGCGGACAGGTGACGACAAGCCAGCCCGCCAGATCAGGGCGTGCAACCGCCGGGGCGCCGTCGCGGTCGGCCGACCCGACCGCCATGCTGCTGCTCTCCGACGCGGGGCGTGACCTGCTCGGTCTGCTGGCCGGCCAGGACGTCGGCCCGGATCGCGCGCTGGCGCTCTCGGCCTCGCTGCGCGGCAGTAGTCCTGGTCACGAACCGTCAATAGGATGGATGGCTCGGTGTATCTGCTGTTTCGCACGCTATTCAAGCTGCCCTGACACTGTGTCCTCGTAAGCACACATCAGCTCTTGTCCTGCAAACCGGCTTGGTCTGTCAGCAGGGAGCGCGAGGTAGTAACCCTCCGCATAGCCGCCCCGAGGCAGGATCTCTTCGGGCTGGCGCGGATGCCATTCTCCGGCCTCGTCGCGGAATGCGAATATCGGGCCGGGAACGACGCCATGGCGTAGGTCGTATTCCGCGTGCACAAGCTAACGGTCAGCGCTATGCGACATTCAGCAGCGCCCTGAAGATGCGGCGGCTGTCTTCGTCTGCCTCGTCCAAGGCGCGCTCAGCATCCGCTGTCGCTTGCCGGGCGTTCAGGATCACATCTGCCCATCGGATCTCATCGGGCGTCATGTCCACCGGAATGTGTAGCTTGTCCCCGATCCACGCAGCAACCGCCGGCCATGACCAGAACCGCTCACCCCCAGGGCTCTGCCATTGCGGCGCGGGGAATCCGCCGGGGCCGCGCTTCCCGGCTGCCCACAGCCGCACTGCCTCCCGCGAGCGGCCCGTGCGCTGCGCGATTTCGAGCATGGTGACCTGGTCGACCTGTCCGGCGCCAACAACCCACAGGCCCGGTACTGTCTCGATATCCCGCACAGCCGTGCCAATGGCATGCGCCCAATTGGCGGCCTGGCGAGTGACGGTGATCAGCGTTCCCGAGGTTCCTGTCTCGATGCTGGCGTCACCGAGGCCGGCATCGTAGAGCGCGTCGACCTCATCGGCCGTAAGCTTACGGCCGAGCCGCAGGGTGAACTCATACGTCTGCATCGTCATCGTGATCTTCCCGTTCCTAGTTCCTGTTCATGCTGTGCTGGTGCGACCGCTACGTCCTCTCGTCCGGATGGCGGTGCCGCTGGATGAACCGGCGGATGTCCTTGGCGTGGTTGTCCGGGTCTCCGGCGTAGACCAAACCCAGAACCTGCCCGTGCAATTCGTGCAGTCGATGTAACCCCAGTGCCTGCGCGTGTTGGTCTGCTCGACCTTCAGACCCGCGTCGGCTGCCTCGTCGAGAGCTCGATGGACCTGCGGCTTCTGGTGCGACCAACCCGTCGTGGTTGCAACCTTACAACGCGGTTGGTGGTTTGCAACATTCCCCCGCCACGCCAGCGCCTCCCCGCTGTCGCTGTTTCCGAGTCGATGCCCCATCGCATCTATTGCGGATGGGGCTCGGCGGTGTCCTGGGCGAGGCTGGCTCGGAGTGCGGCA
>Ga0310039_10003254_pt1 | contig 10418 bp, 6 predicted proteins | sample Sb_taG_4_FD_200460 | JGI IMG/M metagenome (GOLD analysis project Ga0310039, IMG submission 200460) | Peat soil microbial communities from Weissenstadt, Germany - Sb_50d_6_BS metaG (v2) (version 2) | ecosystem: Environmental > Terrestrial > Soil > Wetlands > Peat | place: Germany: Weissenstadt... | reverse complement strand
CATTGAACTGATCCGTGGTGATGAGGCCGCCGAAGTCGATGGTGGCGCCGTCGGCAACATTGATCGTCCCCACATGGTTGAGATTCAAGGCGTAGGCGCTGGCGTCGGCGAACAGCGGTATCGGATTCGGATCGGAGAGCGTATTGAATCCCAGGGACAATGTGGACAAGGAATCGACGCTGATGGTGCCGTGCGTATTATCCCAGTTCCCCAGGAGGCGGACTTCACTGCTCACGCCGCTGATCGAACCGGCGTTCGTCAGGCTGCCGCTAAGGATCAGATCGGAAGATCCCGTCACCATGATCGTGCCGGTGTTCGACAAGCTCACGGGAGAAGTCGCCGGGCAACTCTTGCGAGAACGCATCAGCATTTGCAGGGTAGAACTCCAAAGCAAGTGCCTGCGCAGAACCCTTGGAGAACTCCATTACCAGCATCGGCGGCCTACCGTACTTGGGCAACCGGCAGAGTTCCTTTCGGGCCATCACAGCATCGATCAAGGCCGCCGCTTGGTCGGGCGTGCAAAACTCGTGTTCGACCTCGCCTAGAGCCCACTCGTATGACGCAATCACGAGGCGATCGCCGTGCTCCACGACGTGTGCAATCATGTCGCCACAGCTGAACGTGATTACCCGCTGCTCACGGTTAAATTCAAAGGCATAGCGGCGGTTCCAAGTCTCCAGGAGGTGGCACAGCATCTCATCGAGGGGACCGAATACGGTTGCCATCGCTGCTCCTCGTTCGCCAAGGTTGTGATTCTCTAACGATAGCCTCGTTGTAATCGGCGATAGTCCGGTCATAGTCCTTCTTGTAACTTTACGCATTACCGCCTGAGCGGCGTCTGCCCGCCCGCATCGTCAACCCCGGCGTGCCGCAGCGGGTAGCCGTGCCCTCAGTACGCGTTCCAGTTGACGCTGGCGCGTGCTCACCATATTGATCGAACTCCTTTTGCGCGTCGGCGTGTCTGCGGCTCATTCTAGCCTCCGCGCTGCTCATCGAGATGGAAGTAGGGAGGAAGGGTTCGCAAGCGCCGATCTTCGACCGGGCCGCCGACGGTAAAGTGATACAGGCTTTGGAAATGGTCGCCCGCAAGGCCTAGCACCTCGTGCATCGCATCGTCAAAATAACAACCTATACCCGTAGCTCGGATGCCTGCTGCCTCCGCTTCGAGGTAGAGGACATGTCCTAGGACGCCCGCCTCCCAAAATAGTCGTCGGTACGACCAGGGCCCACGGGCCCGAATCACGCCGCCGAATTCGGCAATCATGCCAAGACTGAACACACCATCTGCAGCAATGTCTTGATGACAGCTCACGGTGCGGGCCGTCTCCCGCAGATCGCCCTCGGCCAACAAGTACAGGTCCAGATCGTCGGGACAAAGAGCGGGCCGCCGCCACAGGAAAGTTGGCCGACATGCGGCCTGCATCGCTTCATGGACTGCCGGATCGCGTTCCAAGAAATAGAGACCGGGGGACAGGCCGCGGACGCGATGGATGAACACTCCTGCGTGGAGGTGCGGCCGCCAGGGAAGCAGGTCCCAAGGGGGCACTCCAGGCCGCGGCAGCAGGCGCTCCAGCATGTGGTACAACGCGGCTGCGTCGAGGCTAGTTTGGCCATCGAACTCCACGGCGCTGCGGCGCTGGCGGATGATCCTCGACGCAGGCATCGGACGTGAGTGGGTCGGCGGCAAGGCTGCTAGCGGAGGAAGCGGCTGTGGCGTAAAGAAAGGCTCTGGGGCTGTCGCGGGCTTCCAGGTCGCTGCGGCGACAAGGTTGATTAGTTCCCAGGAGACATGTTCGCGGCTCAGGGGATTGGGCGCACCTGTCCAGTCACTTCCTTTCACGGCAGAGAGATTCAGGTCCGCCGCCCCAGGGGACAAGTGGCCGACGACCAGCAACGCATCGGGGTGCTCGCGGTCGAGTGGATGGACAGCGGCAAAATCCGCGTCGCGATCCAGACCAAGGAGCGCAGCAACTTCGGCGTCGCCCGGCGCATCGAGCAGGCGGGCGGACCAACCCAGAGCCGCCGCAGCGTAGCGGCACGCCGCCAAGGCGTGGCCAGCATCGTGCTGGCAATACCGGAAAGCCCGGACCCCATATTTCCAAGCCTCCCGCCAGTGAATGGATGATAGGCCAAGGAGGAACGATTGCGCGGGCAGACGCAAGGTCAAGGCTGCCGCCGTGGCGGCGGTGAACGTGCACCGGCGTTCAAGCCTGTGGTCGCGGCTGACATAGTGGTAAACGCCGGCCTCTAATCCAGGCAGCGTCGGCACGATCGCGTAGCCCTCCGTCGGGTGCAGATTACCGCTCGACGGGTTGCAGCGTAAGGCCCACCGCGAGCCCTGAAGCTCCTTCCATGCAGACAGCCCCAAGGACAACTCGAACAAGATCGCCAGCGTATCGAGAGCGGGCCGCCGCGGTGCGATGGCACCGAGGACGTACAGATCGCCATAGGGGGCCACGATGGCCTCGGCGAGCAAAGCAAGGTCGATGACCGGTGCGCCGACGTAAGTGCGGAAGGGAGCCGGCTGGTTGAGCCATTCGAGGCGGCCTGGTCCATCGGCGTAGCGTTGCAGGTAGTGCTTGCTGCGGCGGTGGTAAGACAGGATCTGGCGGACGTGGTCGTGTCGCACATCGATCTCTCCGGCTTTTCCCCTGGGATGAGACACAAACTTCTCCAACTAAAGATTGCCGGGTGACCGGCCAACCGGGACGATCCGCAGTCTGTCCGCCGCGCTCCATATCCGCCGTTTGCCGTTTCCGCTCCTCGATGCTCTTCCAGGTTCGGCCTAACGATTCTACCCTTCCTGGAGGTAGTCGTCCCTAACTTCGCCCTTGTGCCACTTCGACTCAAATACCACCGCGTTTGTCACTTATTGGTGGTTGGGGGTTTGTTGTTTCCCTGGTAGTTGGCCGTGCCGACGACAGTCGGTTAGAAGGAGGGGTTTATTTCCAAAGGAATTGGCTTGCCAATGTCGCAATCGCATCCGAAGGTATCTTCGTAAGAATAACTCGGCCGCCCCTCATATTGGCACAAGCACGGAAAGGACACACTCCAGCCATGAAGCCTCTTCTAACACTGGTGGCGTTGGCTGCCGGCGGCCTCTCCGCCGCGGCTGGCGATGGCCGGCCCAACATCCTTTACATCATGGCCGACGATCATGCCGCGCATGCCATCAGTGCCTACGGCAGCAAGATCAACAAGACTCCGCAGATCGACCGCATCGCCAGGGAGGGCAGGCGCTTCAGTGATTGCTTCGTCACCAACTCGATTTGCACGCCGAGCCGGGCAGCCATCCTCACCGGCAAGTACAGCCACATCAACGGCGTGCCCGTTTTCAATCGCTTCGATGGCAGCCAGCCTACCGTAGCCAAGTATCTGCAAGCAGCGGGCTACCAAACCGGCATGATCGGCAAGTGGCACCTGGGCAGCGACCCCACCGGTTTCGATTACTGGAACATTCTGCCCGGCCAGGGCGTCTATTTCGATCCGGCCTTCATCACCAGAGCTGGCTTCCAGAAACACACCGGTTACTGTACCGACATCATCACCGAGTTCGCGCTGGACTTCCTGAAGGATCGACCCAGGGACAAGCCGTTCTTTCTGATGTGCCATCACAAGGCCCCGCACCGGCCCTGGCAGCCGGACGAAAAACATCGCAAGAAATGGGAAAACGTGCAGGTGCCCGAGCCGGAGACGTTCAACGACGATTACGCTACCCGTTCCGACGCGGCCCGCGAAGCGACCATGCGTATTGATCGCGATCTGCGGCCGGGCGACTACAAGCGCAAGCCGCCGGCCGGGCTGTCCGCGACGGGGCTGAAGAAGTGGAAGTATCAGCGCTACATGCAGGATTACCTTGCCTGCATCGACTCCATCGACGACAGCGTTGGCACGCTGCTCGACTACCTCGAGCGGCACGGCCTGGCGGAGAACACGATTGTGATCTACACCTCGGATCAGGGATTCTTCCTGGGCGATCACGATTGGTTTGACAAGCGCTTCATGTATGAGGAATCGCTGAGGATGCCATTCCTGGTTCGCTGGCCGGGCACGATCAAGGCGGGAAGCGTAAGTGACGCGATGATCTTGAATGTCGATTTCGCCCCGACGCTGATGGCTGCGGCAGGCCTGCAGATACCGGCCGATATCCAGGGCCGGAGCTTCCTTCCCTTGCTCAAAGGCGAGACATCCAAGGATTGGCGTACTTCCATGTACTATCGCTACTACCACTATCCGCAGGACCATCGCGTGCAGCCACACTACGGCGTGCGCACCGAGCAGTACAAGCTGATCTATTTCAACAAGATCAACCAGTGGGAGCTATTCGATCTCAAGAAGGACCCGCACGAGCTGAACAACCTCTATGGCAAGCCTGCCTACGCCGAGACCATCCAAAGTCTCAAGGAAGAGATGTACCGGCTGAAGAAGGAGCTGAAGGACGAGAACCAGTTTGAGAATGAGCTACCCAGGAGCAGCGTGGAGGTTAGACCTCCCAAGAAGGGTTAGACGATCCAACCTATTCCTTTCCCGCCGGCCGTACGCCCTTGCCAACTCGATGCGTGGCCGAATCGCCGAGTTCCGCGCGTGCCGTCTCCGCGAGGGCTTCGAGCTGTTTGACTACGTCGGGGTGCTTTGCAGCAACGTCTGCCTTCTCGCCAATGTCTTCCTTGAGGTCATAAAGCTCAAGGCCCGTCTTGGCTTTTTGATACTCAATGGGTTTGCCGCCGGTGCCGCCTGGCTTGCCGGCCAGCGTGCGGTACTCGTGCGGGAAGTAGAGTTTCCAGCGGCCGCTACGAACGGCTTGAAGCTCATTGTTCCAGTAGAAATAGTAGGCCTCGTGTGGATTCTTCGCGCCCGGTTGCGCGGAGATCAGCGGCCAGATATCCAGCCCGTCGATCTTCTGCTGGGGCAGCGTCGCGCCCGCCTGTCTGGCAAGCGTGGGCAAGATGTCGATGGTCATGGCGGGTTCGCTACAGACGGAGCCGGCGGGAATCTTGCCGGGCCAGCGCATGATGCACGGCTCCCGCTGACCGCCGTCCCAGGTTGTCCCTTTGCCCTCGCGCAGCGGACCCGCCGAACCGGCATGGTCGCCGTAGGATAGCCAGGGTCCGTTGTCGGAGGTGAACATTACGAACGTCTGCTCGTCGAGCCCATGTTGACGCAACGCGGCCAGGATCTGGCCGACCGACCAGTCAATTTCCTCGATAACGTCACCATAGAGCCCGCGAGCGGACTTGCCTCTGAACTTGTCGGACACGGCCAAGGGCACATGTGGCATCGCATGGGCAACGTAGAGGAAGAACGGCCGGTCTTTGTTCCTGGCGATGAAATCTACCGCGTGCTCCGTATACAAGGTCGTGAGCCGGCTCTGATCGGGATTCTTTTGAATCGTCTTCTCGCCCTCGATGAGCGGCAGGTCTGGATAAGTCGTCTTGCCGGCCTTCGGCAGCATGTCGTTCGAATAGGGCAGGCCAAAATATTCAACGAAGCCATGGCGCGCTGGCAAGAACGCCGGCAGATGGCCAAGGTGCCATTTGCCGAAAATGGCGCTAACGTAACCCCGCGGCTGGAGTACTTCCGCGATGGTCTTCTCGCCAGCGCTGATGCCATGCTTTGATTTTGGGTCGAGCGCACCCAGGATGCCGACGCGGTTTGGGTAGCAGCCGGTGAGTAGTGCCGCTCGGGAAGCGGAGCAAACCGCCTGGGCCACATAGAAATTGGTGAAGCGAATACCTTCCTTGGCCATGCGGTCGAGATTGGGCGTTTGCAGTCCCTGTGCTCCGAAACAGCCCACATCAGCATAGCCCTGGTCATCGCTCAGGATGATCACAAAATTGGGCGGACGAGTCACCGGGGCAGGATTGGCAGCGAGTGCGGCCGCGCCGCCTGCCAGGATGAAGAAGGCCGTAATCCAGCGAATGATCCCGTAGTTCATTGCAGCATCCCATCCAGGCGGAAAACAGAGTGAGAGGACTTCGCGTGCCAGAGACCACTCTCCCGCCTTCGCCAGTCTGTCATTTTTAGTGCTCAGGAACCTCGTTCACGGTATAGGCGGCTGTCGGATGGACGAGCGATTCCCCACTGGTTGAGCGCGCTCCTGGGGCACGAATCAGGTAAACCCGATTTTTGACCGGCGGTCCTGTCAGAACTTCCACGCTTCGGCCGTCCGCCGAAAGCTCCACCCGTTCAATGATCACATGGGTCCGATCGTATTCCGGCGAACCGTAGGCACCTGTGTACTCGTAGCGATAGTGTTCCAGTTGATAAGATGCGCGGTCTCGAGCGGTTCGTGCATCGACAGGTTTGGTGAAGAGAATCCGAAAGCCGCGCGGCAAGATGTGAATCGACTGCATTTCGAACGGGGCGGATCCTGTGTAGTCGATGCGGAACAGCGCCCCACGATCGGGCTGTGCCATCCAGCCCGGCTCGGTGATGCCGCCGACGAAGAGATGCCCCTTGGGATCAAAGGCCAGAGTCAATGGTCCGAGCAACCCCGCGCCCCAAAATGGAACACAAGCACCCTGATAGGCGCCGTTGACCTCCTCCAAACTAGCGCGGATGATGGCCCCGCCGAACATCAGCTCGGCCAAAAAGAACTGGCCTGCAAACGGGCCAAAGCTCCCTCCGGTATTGTCGTAAGCGACGCCGTTGATCGACCGCGCCCAACCATAAGGAATCCACACCGCGGTCCGGCCGGGGGGCTTGCTGGCATGTTGCCGTTGTGCCGAGTTTGGAAAGCCGTAGAATCGGCCTTCGACCAAGTGGCATAGCTTGTTGGTGGCGACCCACTCACCCTGGTTATCGGTAAAGAAGATCTCACCGCCCGGGCCGGCGCACCAACCTAACGGATTGCGAAAGCCAAACGCGATCTCTTGCGGCTTCTTCCCAGGGACCAGACGCAATGCGCTGCCCGAACCGGGCATTTGGGTATTGGCGTAAGGTGCGTGGGTGAATACGAATGCTCCAATTCTATCACGGACCAACCCGTAGCCGTAGTCGTAGCTGTCCGCCACGCCCTGTGGTAGGGCCGCCACACGGTCGAAACGGTCTGCGACGCCATCTCTTTTCGTTTCAACAATCCGAGTAAGGTTGCGCCGGTGCAGGACGTACAAAGCATCCGGCTCGGCAAGCATCGACAAAGCTTCTTGGAATAGGCCATGAGCATAGTTATCAAAACGGGCTGCTTTGCCGTCCCCGGTTGGATCGCGAAGGACAAACAGTTCGCCCGTTTTTAAAGAGGCCACAAAAACCCGCCCGTCCTTCGGATTGACAGCCAATGCCGCGGGCATGATGCGGTCGTCGCCCGCGACGGTCTTGGGTCGCGGATAGGCGATAGCCCTATACCCGGGTCGTTGTAAACTGCCTTCGATCTTGCCCGAATCGGGCAGGACGATTCGGTCGGCTGGAGGAGGAGCCTCTTGCAATGTGAGTTCGACACGAAAGGTAGCTCCGGCAGCCCGCTGGTGATTGGGAACCAGGCCCGCATGGAAGAGATCATTCTTCGGACTGCCCGTGGCCTCGTCGACGGGACCCTGGACCTTCATCCCCAGGTTCTCCGGCTCTCGGCTAACCCGCACCGAGCGACCAGTCGGTACTCCAGTGAAGCTCACTTCTCGAAGCAGCTGCCGTCTGCCACGGTCACCACCGATGCGCCAGGTTTCGGCAACCTGCACTTTACCAGCGGCAAAACCAGCCTGCCAACGTATACGCACTCCATCCGCCAGGCGATCATAGCCTTGGAAGGTCCGACTTGACGGGACTTCTGCCTTACCGGCCCCGATCAGCGCAAGCGCTGGTTCGGCGCGAAAACCCGAGCCCAATGTGCTCCCAGAGACCGAGAAGGTTCGCAGGCGCCCTTGCACGTTTCGAAGAAGCTGGGCGCCGTAATAGTAACTGTGGAAGCTGCACGCCCCGACGTCGTAGATAATCAGGTCATTGCTAGCGTACAGGATGCAAATGCTCTCCACGGCGCCACCGTCGGCCAAACGAACAGGGATCTGTGCAATAAGAGGCCCCTCCCCAGCCGTGGGAGACGTCACCGCCACCGGCGGCGGTGGCTTCGGGTTCGGTGCCTCCTTTCCCAGCGCGAAATAGCTCCACAAGGCGTCCCTTTGTTTGCCCGCGTCGCCGTCGAGGACAGACGCCAGGGTTGCCGGCTTGCCCTTGATGAAGATGCCGGGCATCGGCGTGCCCGGGTGTGCACGGGCTGGGGCCTCGAGGAAGCGATCAAACCAATCCCGGCGGATGCGTTGCGTTACGCGAGTCAAGTCGGTGCCCACCGCTCCCGGATCGGGCTCGGACAACATCTGGCCATTCCACATGTGGCACGATACACACGCGTACCCCTGGAAACCGGCCAGGCTGGGTCCGGCGAGTGGGCCGAGCGTTGGATCTGTCGAGTGACCCTGCTGCGGCTCGGGCTCAGCCGGCAACTCGCCGTCTGCCTCGGCAAGCGCCTGGACGATCTCATTGGCGTCTTGTCCGAATGCGGGCATACGGTATGTGTAGCGAGCGGGCCGCAAGCCGCTGACGCCCTCACGAATGGCCGAAAGCAGGTGAGACCGGGCGTATTTCTGATGCGGATAGGTCAGCCGTGGTGTCCGCTGGAACGGGAGAGCTTCCATCCATGCGCCGCCAAGAGTGCTGCCGATCGCTTCGATGGGCGGCGGCCGGTCGCTATCGCGTTGATGGCAACGGACACAGCCCAAGCGCTCGAGCAAACGCTGCCGGCTTGCGAACGGAGATGCATGCTTTTCGCGAGCTGCCCCGACCTGGTAGGCAGCGATGGCCGACTGCGTCGAGGGATTAAGCGCGTACTTCGGGAGCGATTTGCCGGAGAGGCATCCCGAACTCCCGTTGACTGCTCGAAGCGGGACATCGGCAGCGATGCTATCGCCTAGACCAACGTGGCATGCCGCGCATCGCTTTTCTCGAATCAGGGCGAGCGCGACCGGAGCAAGGCCACGGGCGCCCAGTCGGCGGGCTAATGCGCCGATCTCCTCCGAAGTGGGTGGAAGGGCCAATTGAGTGTCTGCACGTGCAGGGTTTGACCACATCAGGAGAAATGCTCCGATATTTCGTGCCACATCCGGCGGGATTGGGAGCTGTGGCATGCGACCGTCCGGATACCGGCCCCGGGGATTACTCAAGAAGCTGGCTAGCTCTTCGATTGGTAAACGATCGTTCAATCCAGTCAACGGGACCCGCTCGAGATCAGCTTGCTCGGCGCGCTCGGCGTCGGGGAGATAGTGGCAGGCGGCGCATCCGAGACCGACGAACGCCCGACGCCCCAACCTGTGGTCACCCAGGCTTTCCGGTCCCCGCGGCCTCGCCGCCGTGGAGAGCCCGAGGAGGTAGTCCGCGATCACCCAACGCTCGACCAAGCCTGTGCGGCCCGGGGCAAAGAGCGCTGGCATACGAGCTTCGGAACGCACCTTGGCCGGGTCGTCCAGCCAGTCGAGCAACCATGTGCGGTTGATCCGGCGGCCGGCATCTGCCAGTGACGGCCCAGGAGGCGGCTCGGCGACGCCAGGGAAGGAGCCGCTATGGCAGCGGGAGCAACCAAACTTTCCCACGGCTACCCGGCCCTTATCAGCAAGCTGCTCCCGGGCAACGTCCGGTGGCGCTTCCGCCTTTACATGGTACAAGTGCCAGGGAGGTAGTGGTTCACGGCTGAAGGCTGAGCATTGCCACCAGATTTGCAGGCGTGCTGGCTCGTTTGGTAGAGAGTGGTAGACGATTTTCAGGCGGTACACTCCGGGAGGACGCTCCAGCGGTTCTTGAGGTCCAATCCGGCTAGTTTCGTTGCGGCCACTTCCCTTGAGCGTGGTGACGCCATCTACTTCCACGACTACTTCGCCGCAAACGTACGCATCAAACGTGATCGGGGCCGGATCTTTCAAATACAACGCCCCCGTCCAGACAACTTCGAACGACCCCGGAGGAATCCGCGGGGAAGGACTCGAGTAGCCCAGACAGAAGGCAGGCTTGGCCTCGATGCGTGCCAGAGTCGCACCCCTGTCGAGCTGGGAGCGATAGCGTGCCACGAGCCCAGGTTGTAAGTCTTCTGGCTCGACCGTCAAAGGACCGGCGGTTACCGGCTGGTCGCCGGCGGCAAGCACCGGCCGACAATGCAGGAACAGGGAAATGGCGATCGCAATTCCAAAACTTCTGGTCAGGTCGATCATCGCTGCTGAGCATAAACACGCGGCGCTCCGGGGGCAACCAAATTGTGCCGCAGCCGAAAGTGCCTGTTGAAAGGCTTCTGCCGCGGACCAGGTCCGCGGCGTCGGTCGGGGCCACCTTCATAATCAGCTGCACTACCGGTTGCATGGCCGGGCCGGACTCGGTGCCGAGCGCGTGCATATTAGGACGTAGGCGATCTGCATAGTCCAACCCGCCAGTATACACATAGGCGG
>Ga0310039_10003252_pt1 | contig 10425 bp, 14 predicted proteins | sample Sb_taG_4_FD_200460 | JGI IMG/M metagenome (GOLD analysis project Ga0310039, IMG submission 200460) | Peat soil microbial communities from Weissenstadt, Germany - Sb_50d_6_BS metaG (v2) (version 2) | ecosystem: Environmental > Terrestrial > Soil > Wetlands > Peat | place: Germany: Weissenstadt... | reverse complement strand
TGTCAGCAATCATGTGAATCTCCCCCAGTAATTATCATTTGAAACTCCCCCACCTGACTTAGGAGGAGGAGAGCATGGAAGAGCAGCTGGAAGGAGTAGCTTTTCCGCCGATAGCAATGGGAGCGGCGGAGGGGCAGATGTTGCGCGCGGACCTGGTGCGGGAGATGGTGGCGCGGCGGGAGCGGGGCGAAAGCACGCGACAGATCGCGCGGGAGTTGGCGGTGGATCGGAAGACCGTGCGGCGCTGGCTGCGGATCGGCGGCTGGCAACCGCGGCAAGGCGGCGCGCGGCCGCGCGCGATCGATCCGTACATTGAGTTCATCGAGCGGCGCGGGCCAGAAGTGGACTGGAACGGAGTGGTGCTGCATCGGGAACTGGTGGCGCTGGGGTTCAGTGGCAGTTATCAGCAGGTGCAGCGCCTGTTAAAGCCACGTCGTGATCGCCGGCGTTGGCAGGAAGCCGCGACGGTAAGGTTCGAGACTGAGCCGGGCGAACAGGCGCAGGTCGACTATGGTCAGCTGCAGGTCTGGATCGGGGAGCAGCCGGAGACGGTCCACCTGTTCGTGTTCACGTTGGGTTATTCCCGGCGCCTGTTTACCCGCGGATATCGCAACGAGCGGCTGGCCACGCTGCTCGACGGCCACGAGCGCGCGTTTCGCCATTTTGGTGGTGTGACGCTCAGCTGTCTGTATGATAATCCGCGTACGCTGGTGCTGGGGCGGCGCGAGAACAAGGTGCTGTGGCATCCGTTGTTCGAGGATTTCGCACGCTACTATGGTTTCACGCCGCGGGCCTGCCAGCCCTACCGGGCGCGCACCAAGGGCAAGGTCGAGAGCGGGGTGAAGTACGTCAAGCGCAACGCGCTGGCGGGCCGGCGCTTCTCCTCGTGGGAGGAACTCAACGGCTGGCTCGAGCGCTGGAGTGGCGAGGTCGCCGACCTGCGCATCCATGGGACCACGCACGAGCGGCCGATCGATCGCTTTGCCCGCGAGCAGCTGACACCGCTGGGGAGCCGCCCGCCATATCGCTACGAACGGGTGCGGCTGCGCCGGGTGGCCAACGACGCCTTGGTGGCGGTCGGTGCGGCGCGTTACTCAGTCCCGGTCGAATACGTGGGACTGATAGTCAGTGTCCACGAGAGCACCGAGCATTACGAGATCTTCCACCAGGATCGACTCGTCGCACGCCATCAGAAGGCCGCGCGTTACAGCGTGCTGATGGAGCAGGCGCATTACGCCGGACTGCTGCGCGTCGGCCGGCGCAACGGACCACCGTCGCCACCGCGTTTCGATCCGAACTTCGGGCCGCTCGGCGAAGTGATGGTGCGCGATCTAGCGCTCTACGAGGCCGCCAGCCAGGGCGAAGGAGGTGGCGCGCAATGAGTACCCCGCAACTCGAACGCCTACGCGAACACTGTCATCAGCTGCGGCTCTATCAGGTTGAGAACGAACTCACCGCGCGCTTGGAGCAGGCGGCGAAAAAGGAAATTTCTTACGCCGAGTTCCTCGACGAACTGCTTTCGCTTGAGGTTGGCTCGAAGGCCCAGAAGCATCATCAGATGCGGATCGCGATGGCGCGTTTCCCGTTCCAGAAGACCCTGGAGAGCTTCGACTTCAAGTTCCAGCCTTCGATCGATCCCAAGCAGATCCGGGAACTGACGACTGGCCGCTACATGGAGAGCGGCGATAACGTCTTGTTCCTCGGTCCGCCTGGCGTGGGGAAGAGCCATCTGGCCGTGGCGCTCGGCATGAAGGCCTGCGAGCACGGCGTGCGCACCTTGTTCAGCAGTGCGACCGCGCTGATCGCCATGCTCGGCAAGGCCTTGGCCGAAGGCCGACTGGAGGAACGGCTGAAGATACTCAGTCAGCCTCAGCTTTTAATAATCGACGAGATTGGCTATCTGCCGATCGACCGCCAGGGCGCCAACCTGTTCTTCCAGCTGGTCTCGCGCCGCTACGAGCGCGGCTCGATTATTATTACCAGCAACCAAAGTCTCGGTGCCTGGGGTGAGGTGTTCGGCGACCCGGTGATCGCCAGCGCCATCCTCGACCGTCTCCTCCATCATTCGATCACGATCAACATCAAAGGCGAAAGCTTCAGACTCAAGGAGAAGCTCAAGGCCGGACTGCTCAAACCTAAACTCGAAAGCCCGGCCGACGCATGAACCTGATGGCTTCTACACGGAGTGGCGAGGGGGAATCCCCCTCGCGCTCCCCCAGCAGAACTAAACCGGTGGGGGAGTTTCAAATGATAAATGTGGGTGACTTTCGGATGATTATTGACACAGCTCGCAATGGCCGCCGGTTGGAGCGGCCAAACCGGCTGCCTCTCCGCGCCCTATCGAACACGTCTATGCGTTGCTCGCGAGGCTTCCGCGCTGGCTGATGGGGCCCATCGCACTCTTCGGCCACGGTATTATGCAGGCGCGACAGCTCCGGGGGATTAAGCGTCGTGCGGAACGAACCAACCTCTAGCGGCAGCGCGATTTGGAAGTCCCTTTGCCTACGCGCTGGCCAGCTCCACTGAGCCAGTGGAGGATCAGCCACATCTTTCCCCTTAACGAAGGGAGCGAGGCCGCGGGATCTCGTTCTGCACCGACAAGCTCTAGCCGCCCAGACTCAACGCGCTGCGCTCGCGCGGCGCAGCGAACGAAACCCAGGCTCGCACTACGTTCTGTGTCAAGCACAATGCGTCGCAGAGGACGATCCGCACATGAAAGACAATTAGCCTGAAGGAAGAATCGGGCAGCGCACCTGAGACGCCAGCCCGATGCCGACTGGTGAAAGGTGGGCAAACACCAACCGACGCACGCCTGTGTGTGGCGAATTACTGATTTCCCCAGAATCAGCAATTCGCCACACACACGGTCAGACGCTGTTCGAGCTGACCTGGCAGGTAGTAGTTCTCGAGCAGGATCTGGTTCTTCATGGAGCGGTGGTAGCGCTCGATCTTGCCCTGGGTCATCAGGTGATAGGGCTTGCCGCGAGTGTGCGTCATACCGTGCTCCGCGAGCCAGGAGCCGAGTTGGGCGCGTGGGCTAGCGAGCGCCGCTCAGCCATGGCGCGTTGGGTTCCGTGAGGCACGCGGGAGCGCCGTCTCGATGCTGCGCCGACCATGCGATGTACTTGTCGCGCAGCATCAGAACAGGGCTTGGTCCACCATCTCCGCGATCCGGAATGGCCATTTGTTTGAGAAAGGAAGTCAGCGAGCCGGGCCGGTTTTGCCGATCGTCGCCAAGAGAGAGCGACGGCTTTCCAGGGCTGTCGCCCGCTTTCGCAACGGCCAGATAGGCTGAATGGGCTACCCACTCTTTGGTGCATCTCCGATCGCCGCCCGCCGCTGCACCTGCGAGCAGCGCGGACATCAGTCTATCCGCCAAGGTTGGAACACACCCGGGCGGCCGCGTCTCGAATGCCTTCAATGCCCCCGCCACTATGTCGCCGCTGCGCAGTATGTTCCCCTGCACCGAAACCGCATCGTCGTGTGCGCTGCCGCACCAGGACTGCACCGATCTGCCTGTGAAGCTCGCGGTCCGCCGATCGCCGCTCAGAGTTGCGACACCGTACTGGCGCCAATTCGAACCGAAGAATCTGATGAACCTGATCGGCCCGCCTTCGCCGAAGTTGATCAGTCGCCCTTCGGGATCAAAGGCGGGATCGAGAACGCGAGAGAGAACTTCATCGGCGGTGGCGCCATCCGCCATGAGCTTTGCGGCGACATCTTTCGATCTAAGATTAGACATCGCTTGCGCGATAAACACGCCCTTGCCGGGCACCAGAATCGGCGTAATCGATACCCCACTGACGCACGATGCGACCGCGACGCCTACTTCGTGCGTGTCGGGATCGACTGCGACAATCGACCACGTCGCGAGGGCGCGCCCCGGCTTCGAGAGCAACATCAGCATCATCATTGATAGTGCCGCAGTCGCTATCGATGCATGTGAACGGCTGCGTGCAGTACGCGGCTTGCCCAGAGATGTCGGAAGCGTCGATGATCTTCGAAGGATGTTCGTATTGCGGGGCATCGCGTTTAGATAGCAGTCGAGAGTGCGCTTTGAGACCTCTCCTCGTGGTAGATGGCATCAACGGCCGCGAAACGTTTGTCCGGGCTTACGCGCTTGATCGCAGCAGCTCAACAGGTGAGGTGCAGAATCGCGTTGATTTCGTCGCCGCCCAGCTTGAGCTGGCCGATCGCTTCCTCTGTCGGAAGAATCGTCAGCTCCACACCTCGGCGCTTGGCTTCAAGCGCGACGGCTTCCATCACCGGCAGGCCGCCTGTGCGCCCGGTGCCGATAACCAGCCGTCGACACTTCCACGGGATCCTTTCTTCGAGCGAGAGGGGAGTGTGCCCGAATTCCACGCGGAACTTTTTGGAAGCTTTCTTCTTGCGCTTGCGCACCTCGCCGCGATCGATCACTACGTCGTGATCGTACAGGACGCCGTCGATCCGAACGCGGCCGAAGGAAAAGTCACCGAGTCTCATCTGTGCCCATTATAGCGGTGCAGCGAGGATCTGTGCAGACCGGTGACCTGTGTGTGGCCAATTTCTGATATCCCCAAGAATCAGCAATTCGTCATACACAGGCTTCACCTCTTTGTCGGACTCGGCTTTCAGACGCAACGGGACCCACGGGCAAAGCCGCCAAATTTGTCGATTAGATCGCTGGCTGCTGGTCGGAGCCAAATGCGTAATTTGCGCGTGCAATAAGGCGGGCACAAGCTGCTGGATCGTGCTCAACTCTGCGGTTTGTCCCCTGTTCTCGATTGGCGCGGTGAGCCGGCTCTTGCAGTGTGGCCCCCGCCATTTGTGCGGCCAAGCTGCCGCAAAATAGCTGCACTCGATCGATTGCGCTGGTTCGCGAAATAGGAAATTTACTGCGAATAGCGCAATCAAGCTGACTTTTGCTCGTATTTTGCGACTAGCTATAAGCTATTAATTAAAAAGAAGTTTTTGCACCAGGGACTCTCTCTACGTGAATGGTGGGAATAAAACTCATAGGCAAATCGAGAGATTTTCGGACGGCACATCACTTGCTGTACCACCTGTCAGTCAACGAAGACGGGAGGACCTGAAGATGAACGCAGCAACCAATGAAGCAACCCTCAACGCAATCGCCAATGCGAACGAAGCGGCGGGATCGACTGTCGGGCGACGGATCGCGGAGAACAGCATGCTGAGCGAACTGCCCGGCGTCGTGTTCGGTCTGATCACGCTCGGATACATCGTCAGCTCGCTGCTGGCGCTGGCCTGAAGTCATCCAAAGAACTTACGGGAGGAATTTGAGATGAACGCCGCAACCAGTCAGGCAAGGTATTCAGGAATTGCATCGATCAATGAAGCGGAAGCCACTAGCGATGCGACCCGGTTCGCACAGTACAGCATGCTGAACGAGATGCCGGGCGCGATCTTCGGCCTCATCACCGTCGCGTACATCGTGGGTTCGCTGCTCTCGCTCGCGCACTAAGTCATGTCATCGCGCGCGGCCAAAATCGCAAGCGTCACAGGGTGCCGAAATGCCTGGGTAGCGCAACCCGATGCGGCCCGCGAGCAAGATCGTGAACCACGACATCGCGCGACTTATCTCGACTTCAGCCGCGGATCGTCCGTCACGACACAGTTACTCGAAAACATCTAGACCGCATAACCTTCCTTGCCACGGTTGGTGGATCAGCGGAACGCTGTTCGAACGCGTTCTTTAGCAAAACAGCCTACCCACACTTGAATCCCGTCGCCGTATCACGCGGCAATCTGGTACAGAGTAGGTGCCGACTCGGTTATCCCTATCTTCCGAGTAGGCAACGAGCTGGCGTTAATGAAGGCGAACGCTGGCCCGTTCTTTTTTCCAGCTCGGAATGGATTTCCAGTAGCGGTCGATCAGCGAAGCACTCGGCGAGCGTTTCTCATTTTCCATGACCACTACTTCATCCGGGCGTATGAAATCATGTCGTCCCCGGCACCGGAGATCGTAAGATAGCCAGATCCGGGACTGCACTGCACGGCATTGGCCGCCGTCGTGTCGGTGCACATCACGACGTTATCGGTGCCCGTGAAGCACGGGTCACTAACCGAAGCGTGTCCGGCGTTGAGCGCCGCATGACCGGCGCAAGTTGCCCCGGATGACAGCGTGAAGCCTCCGGCGGGTCCCCAAGAACTCATTGTCGTTGCCGGCAGGGGTGGTTGCGGCTGTACCTGTAAACATCCGACCATCGTCGCTCCAATCAGAGCGAGCATCGCAACAATCCAGCGCATCCCAATCTCCATCCCATCCGGCATTGTTTTTCGCGCGGACGAGATCATCCCCCATTAAACGGGGTTTCCGTTCAGAGTCTTCGATTCCAGCTCTCGGTTTAGAACAGACGGCCTACCTCTGCAAGGTCCAGGCGGTTTCGCGCCCGCATCGGCGTGGGCGCGGTGTGAGGTGCCGACAAACGCCCAAACCGCGAGGAAAATCAATCCGGCAGCGCACAAGTAGGCGAACGTATCGCCGATCCGGCTGTAGATAGTGCTGACACCGTGCGTCGGAACGGTGGCCAGCATAACCCCGCCGCCGTCGCCATAGTTTTGCCGGCCCAGCACACGTCCCTGGTAGTCGGTGATCATGGACGGGCCGTTGCCGGTGGCTTTCACCATCGAATAGCCATTTTCGATGGCGCGGAAAATCGCGACAAAGGCGTCTTGCTGCCCAAATGGGATTGCGTCGTTGTAAGGCGCCATCATGATGTCGACGTCGTTCCGTCCGGCCTGCCGGGCAAGCGCCGGGAAATGAAAGTCGTTGCAGATCGCCGTGGCCATGCGGCCATGGGGCGTGTTCGCGACGGGCAGCTTTCCAGGCCCTGGGATCGAGACGTAGGCTTCGCCAGGAATGACCGGGTAGGTCTTTTCGTAGGTTGCCAATAACCGCCCCGTGTTGTCGATCAAGATTGACTGATTACGATAGTAGTGATGCGTCATGGCTCGCGTGAATACGCTGAGTTCGATCTGCATATGGGCATCGTAGCGCCTGGCCAAGTCAGACGCCCGGTCCAGGGTTTGTTGCCGGTCCTCTTCCAAGACCTGAGCCGACGCCTCTTGCCAGCCGACGATCTTCGCGCCGGCGCGCAGGGCGGATTCGCTGCGCTCCAGCATCTGGTCGACGGTTGCCTTGAGTTGCGGGCGAACGGCGGCACGCTCGTCATCTGTCGATCGGTAGAAGGTTGCCCAATTGAATGGTGGGCTGATTGCGCGCTCGTAAACAGCGTGATCAATAGTAACGGTGGCCGCCATGACGGTCGGCGAGGATGGCGCGGCAAAGTTCAACCGGATGCTTCCGAACAGGACGACCGCTATCAGCACGGCGGCAAAGGAAATTACCACGCCGCGCGCGGCTCGACAGTCGAAACCACGTTCCCAAAGGGCGTTAACAGTCGAGGCGCCCCACCCGATGAGGAATGTGATGCCCCACATCCCGGTGATCGAGACGATCTGCATCAAAGCGAGACTGTCGTATTGCGAATAGACAAACGAAGCCGTCGAGTTGACCGCCGGCAACAACGTCATTAGCCCATCGACACTCACATACGCCAGCGGGAACACCAACGTGCGCGTCTTCTCGTCGAGGTGCGATCCGAGCAGGCGGTCGGCTGCGTAAGGCAACGTGGACACCAGTCCCCTGAATGGTGAGAAAAGGATCAATCCAAACACTGCCATATAGATGTTGCCCACATCGCCGCCGCCGCGAAGCGCAATCCAATTGCCGATTGCCTCGGCGAGGAAGATCAGCGGTAACGCGACCGACGCCCGACGGGCAGTGCGGGCGAAGCGCAGCAGGAATATCGGCGCCAGCCATGCCGCCAGCGGAATCATCGTCTGCACGATCGTAAACGGCAACAAACCGAATCCGACGAGAAGCCAGAGCCAAGTAAGGCGACCGGATCGCACGTCTCGCGAGGATTTGGAAAAGCCCGTCGGCTCTGACTGGCTCATGTCGTGACCTCTTTTCCTGCCAATACTTCCGGCACGATGGCTAAGTACTGCGCGGCATACCCTCATGTATATTAAACCAGCGGCGAGGGGGAAGGTCACTCTCGCCGCTCCCCCTGGTTGAGGCTGCTGCTGCAGATGCATGGTGCCTCTTATCCACGGGTGGAATTCTGATGGCGCCTCTCCCGGACTCCGTGGTCGTGTTAGCTATTTTGGCAGGCGTCCTCTACCTGATCGCATTGGACTTTCTGAAGGTCCCAATTTTGCGGCGTCTAATGTATGCTTCGTAAGGCTTATCAGCAGCGCAAGTGCGCGGCTGTTCACTCGAGTTCGGCTGGTTGCGCTCGTTAAAAAGGGCCAAATGCCGCAGTTCAAGAAAATTCTCTGTCCAGTCGACTTCGACCCAAACTCACTCCTTGCGCTGCGGCTCGCGTCCGAGCTGGCGCAAGAAGGCAAGGCAACTCTCCACCTGCTTCATGTAGTCGCGATGCCTCCCGGACCGGAAGTGGCATTACCCTTCGGTAAGATGGAGACCGCCGCACGAACCAGGCTGGAGCGGCTGGCACGCCAGAAAGTCACCTGCGAAGCCCGCTACCAAATCGAAGTCATGATGGGCGATCCGGCCGTCGAGGTTTTGCAAGCGGCGAAACGCCTGCGCGCCAATCTGATCGTAATGGCAACGCACGGGCGGAGGGGACTCCGCCGTCTCGTGCTCGGAAGCGTGGCCGAACGCGTCATACGGGAAGCGCCGTGTCCGGTGCTGACAGTCAAGCCGAAAAGCGCGGCGGCGAGATCATCACCGAGCCGGCCCGTGAAAAAACGGCGGCCTTGAATTAGAGGCGTTTCTTAAGAGCGGAGCTTCGAGCGCTATCCAGTATGTGGAGAATTACTGATTTCCTCAGAATCAGCAATTCGCCACACACATGGCGTTCGCGGCCATGGTCTGGCCTTTTTTGTATTTTCTGGTTTCTCCCCCTTTTCCAGTCAGCACGGCTCGCGCGCTTTGCGTGCCGCCGTTTCTTAAGTGGCAATCCACTGATCGCTTGAAGCCGGAGAACCTAGGGCCCCTCTTCCAAACGCATGCTCGCGACGGCCGATCAGCGCTTCTTATTTCGTTCCGCCCAGCGTTTCTTCATCGCAATCGAAATCCGCTTCCTGGCCGCCGCTGACATGCGGCGGCGGGACACCTTAGCTTTTGCTTTACCCGCTTTGTGTGGAGTCGCCGCAATTAATACCGCTCCCGCCAGAGCTTCGATCGCGCGCACCAGCCGATCACGTTCGCTCTTCAATTCCGCTACGATGCCATCAAGATTCACGAATCCACCTCTCCATAATCTCCAGCACTCGGGTCGTTAAGAGAAACGAGCTGCGGAGTTCGCCACGTTTATCAGACCTTGGCCCCGAGAAAAAGGCAGTCACAAAACTGCTCTGCCCGACGCCACTTCGCGTGCTCAAGCAATTGGCCATTACTGGTAATTCCAAACGCCATCGTCAGCACCTGTCCGATTTTCTTAGATAACAGTCGGCAAAGGCCGACCTGCCGACACGAAAATCTCAACTCGCACAAGTTTCTGTTGAGATGTGCAAAACGCGTACGATCGATGTCACGTATTCGCTTCGCTACCTGCTACTATCTTGAGTGGAAAGGGAGCCCGGAGCGCGCTTCAGTAAGGAGTCAGGTATGGAAGAGAGCTCTGAGTATTTATCTGTCAAGGACAGGTGGAACCGTGCCAGGTCGCTCTTCCACGAGCAGTTCAAGAGGACGCTGGTTTATGAATTGCTTAGCCCAATGGGCAAATCCCAGGCGGCGCGACTCCAGCGACTCGAAGAGGCTTGCTGGGATTTTCGCCGTTTTGAGACCCGAAGCGGACTGAAGGGTGCGCGGGCAGCACGCGCGCTTAGTACGCTATTGCGCTTCAGACAAGAACTAGGAGAGCCAATCTGGCTTCCTGAGAACGTAGCCGCGGCGCTCGACTATATCGCGGAAGACTTGCAAGTAGTGGCTTCGGCAGCAAGAAAAGGACGTCCGCGAGACAGCCTTGGCCAGGCATTCCGGCGCAACATGGAGATCTTTCTGTCACCAGCGGTTCTAACCAAAGACGGATACAGGACGCTTCCGCAGGAAGAAATGGACCGCATCTTGAACGATCTATTTGGCGTGACGATGGGTCGCGCACTCTCATTCGACAGCTACGTCAGAATGCGAAAGCGAGAGCAAGCCGTCGAGAAAATGGAAATACTCGAAAGTTGCCGTCGCGCTGTTGCGCTCCGCAACGGTTCTGGCAAAGGTGAATTTCGGCGGGACCCCTGATTCCGAAAAATTCTCTGAGTTTAGACCGGCATTTCCATTTTCAAATCGTGAGTCGCGCTAGCGCCACCCCCAGGCGATCTGCAAACGGACGATTCAACTTCGCTTACTCGAATACCATCTGCTCCAAGTGGATCGGCACGGCATTCCAGGCT
>Ga0310039_10003233_pt1 | contig 10466 bp, 8 predicted proteins | sample Sb_taG_4_FD_200460 | JGI IMG/M metagenome (GOLD analysis project Ga0310039, IMG submission 200460) | Peat soil microbial communities from Weissenstadt, Germany - Sb_50d_6_BS metaG (v2) (version 2) | ecosystem: Environmental > Terrestrial > Soil > Wetlands > Peat | place: Germany: Weissenstadt... | reverse complement strand
CGAATAGAAAAACTGGTGTATGGCGGCGACGGCCTGGCGCATCATGACGGCCACACCGTGTTCGTCCCTCTGGTCCTTCCGGGAGAGCTCGTTCGAATTGAATCTTCCGCTCGCAAGAAAAAATTCATTCGCGGCAGGTTGGAACAAGTCGTGGAACCCTCGCCGGAGCGCGTGCCGGCCCCCTGTCCGCATTTTGGACGCTGCGGAGGCTGCCAGTACCAGCACATCCCGTATGAAGCGCAGAAGCGCTTCAAGACGGAAATTCTGCGCGAGACACTCGGACGCATCGGCCGCATCCAGTGGACAGGCGCCATCGAGACGGACGCATCGCCCGCATTTGGCTATCGCAATCGCGCGCAATGGAAGCTTCGAACGAATCAGGCCGGCTCGGCGGGAGACGCTGCGATCGGGTATTTCGAAATGGGCAGCACGAGACTCTGTGACGTCACCGAATGCTCGATCCTTTCTCCGCGTCTCGCCGAAACGTTCTCCGGATTGCGCCGGATTGCCTTGCAGGGCAAAGACCTGTCGTCCATCGACGAAATCGAAGCCTTCGCCGATTCCAGCGATGAAAAGATTCTTCTGAATCTTTCGGCCGAACGGCTCACCGATTCTCCCGAATCGATCGCATCCGCACTGCGCCGATCGTTGCCGAAGGTGGAATCGATTCTGATCCAGGATCGCCGCGCCGATACATTTCATCTGGCGGGGCCGGGATACCTGACTTATGAGGCATCTGGAAATTCCTTTCGCGTAGGCCATCTTTCGTTTTTCCAGGTCAATCGCTTTTTGATTGAGGCCCTGGTCGAAGCCGTGATCGGAACGCAACGCGGGCGTCTGGCGCTCGATTTATTTGCGGGCGTGGGATTGTTTACCGTGGCGCTGACCAAGCAGTTCGAGCGCGTGATCGGTGTGGAATCGAATTTGGCTGCTGCTAAAGACCTCGAGACGAATTTGAAACAGAGCGGCGGCGCTTCGGTCTCTTCACGCAACATCACGGCGGAAGGATTCCTTTCCCGCTGGCATGAGACGCCCGACCTCGTCGTCGTCGATCCGCCGCGCGCCGGCGTGGAAACGGAAGCGCTCTCTCACTTGAAGAAAATACTTCCGGCGCGCATCCACTACGTCTCCTGCGACCCTGCCACTTTGGCCCGCGATCTCGCGCAACTCATTGGCACGAATGGTGCCGGACCCTATGAGATCGAAAGCATGAATTTGTTTGACATTTTCCCGCAAACCTATCATATGGAGGTGTTGGTGCGGCTCAGACGGCGCGCATGAAGCTGCCTTCCCTCTTCCCCGTGGCCTTTTTTGCGGGAGGAATTCTCCTCTCGATCGAGCTGAACAAATCTGCCCCGCTGAACTCTCGAATCGTAGTTTTCGCGGCGCTTCTGTTTTTGCTGTTCGGATACATCGCACTCCGCCGAAATTATGTTCTCGCTGCCGCGCTGTTCGCCGCGGGAGCGTGGCTATCGCTGGGCATGGCTGCCTCCCATTTGGAACGCGCATCCGTCCCACCAAATCTTGCCAGCACATTGATCGAATCAGGAAAGCTGGACGCGGAAACAGCCTTGCGATGGCGCGGACGCCTGCGCGCCGATCCGCTCCAGTTGCCGTGGGGCATGCGTTATGAAATCAATCTGGATGAAGTCGAATCGTCCGCGGGAATCACGCCCGTCGCCGGCGGCTTGCGTTTAACGTACTACAACGCGGAATCGGCGAGCGCGGCTCCGCCACCGGCTCACGCCGGGGATCGCATCGAAGCTTTTGTGCGGGTCCGTCCTGTCATCAATTATGGCGACCCTGGCAGCTTTGACTTTCGCGGATATCTCGCTCGCCAGAATATTCAATTACAGGGCTCGCTGCGGAATGGCCAGCTTCTATCCATTGCGGGTCGTCCTCGATTGACTCTCTTCGACGAGTTTGCCCGCGTGCGTGGCCGATTTCTCCATTCGCTCAACGATCTTTTCGCATCCCGGCCGGACGAAGGAGCACTCGCCCGCGCCATGCTGCTCGGCGACCGCAGTTTCGTGGAGCGCGACCGCGTCGTCGATTTTCAGAAGACAGGCGTCTATCACGTTTTGGTCCTTGCCGGATTGCATGTCGGCGCGCTCGCCGCATTTTTTTTATGGGCGGGACGCCGCCTGCGTCTCGCGCTCTTCCCGCGCATTCTTCTCACTCTTCTTGCGCTCGCTTCCTATGCGTGCATCGTCGAGGATCGCCCGCCGATCCTGCGCGCCGTTCTTATGGCGGCTGTATTCCTGTCTGCAAAGCTCATTTATCGCCGCATGGATCTGATCAACGTGGCGGCCATTTCGGCTCTTGTGATCCTCGCGGCGCTGCCTTCGGAAATCACCGATGCGAGTTTCCTGTTGTCATTTTCCGCAGTGGCAACGATTGGAGCGATTGCGGCTCCCTGCATCGCGCGCTCGAGCGAACCTTACCGGCTTGCACTTGACCACCTGTCCGACTCGACCCGCGACGTATCACACGCCCCGCGCGTAATTCAATTCCGTTTGGATATGCGCGCAGCGGTCGCATGGATTTCCGCTCGTTTGCCTCGCTTTGCTGCACGATTCGGATCCGGCCTGCTGGTGCAGCCATTTCGGGCCGCTTTCTATTTCTGGGAGATCATTTTTATTTCCGCCATCCTTCAGCTCGGAATGCTTCCTCCGCTCGCGTATTATTTTCATCGCGTCGCCCTGGCAGGACCATTCGCCAATGTTCCGGCGATTTTGTTAACGGGATTGGCTGTTCCGATTGGATTTCTCACGCTTGCCGCTTCTCTCGTGTCTCGCGCGCTCGCGGGATGGATGTCCACACTTCTGGGACTTATCTTCGCGATGCTCGACGCATCGGTCCGATGGTTCGCAGGCTTGCACGCCGCCAGCTACCGCATTCCAGGACCTTCCGTCGGTCTGATGGCAGTATTTATTGGTTTCGCGATCGCATTGTCAGCGGCCCTTCGCTTGCGATGGGGTTTCTGGCGGGCATCCAGCGCCGTAATCGGTTTGGTGGGCGCTGCTGCCATCATCGCCACGCATCCATTTCCGCCGCGTCTTACGCCCCAGCGTCTGGAATTGACAGTGCTCGACGTGGGCCAGGGGGACAGCCTTTTTCTTTCCTTCCCTCGCGGGCGCACCATGCTGGTCGACGGCGGCGGCGAACTCGGAAATTTTCATTCGGGCGGCATGCGCTCCGGGATTGACGTTGGCGAGGATGTTGTTTCGCCGTATTTGTGGTCGCGAGGGCTGAAACAAATTGACGTTGTGGCGCTCACGCATGCTCATGAGGATCACCTGGGAGGACTGCCCTCCATCTTTGAAAACTTTCGCGTTGGCGAATTGTGGGTTGGACGTGACATTCAAAGCGCGGCCTACCGGCAAGTCATTGCTGCCGCCCGAGCGCACGGCGTGCCGATCCGGCATCTGAAGCAGGGCGATTCTTTCTCCGAGGATGGCGTGTCGGGTAGTGTCCTGTGGCCGGACGATCTCTCCGAGGGCCAGACCGCGAAGAACGATGATTCACTCGTTATGCGTTTGACAGACGGCGCTGAAACCTTGCTGCTGGCGGGAGATATCGAGCGGCCGTCGGAGCGAAGAATTCTTGCCGAGGAGCAACCCGTAGCAGTGAATTTCTTGAAGGTAGCTCATCACGGAAGTAAGACTTCAACGACCGACCCGTTTCTATCCGCAGCGCATCCGGCGTTTGCGGCGATTTCCGTGGGGAGGGACAACAGCTTCGGCCACCCCTCACCGGAAGTGACCGAGCGGCTGGAAGCGGCAGGCGTGCGCGTCTATCGGACCGATCGCGACGGGGCGATCACTGCGAGTACCGATGGCAGCACACTGAGCGTGAGCACTTTCCTGCACGCGCCCAAGTAGCACAGCCACTCTTGGCTGTGCGCCATTGTTAAGTGCCGGAAAAACCACACAGCCAAGAGTGGCTGTGCTACTACGAGCCGCCACGCCACAGCATGATCGTCCACAGAATGGCCATCGCAACTGCGAGGCCGATGGCCGCTTCGTATTCCCGGTTCTGCCGGTAGATCGGCCACGAGAATCGTTCCGTCGACGCCGTTGCGGGGGAAAGCCGCGGCCAGAACGCGGGGACTTGCGATGCGTATTCCACAAATGCGGCGCCATAGAGCGTCTTGAGTTCGCCCTGCTCCCGCCGAATTACGACAGGATAAAAAATCGCAAGATAGGCAGCGAGCAACAGCGTGGAAATCCACGAATGGCTCGCCACTGAAAATCCTGCGGCGAGAAGCACGCTACCCAGATACAACGGGTTCCGAGTAAATGCGTAAGGTCCCGAGGTCGCCAATTGCTTGTGTTTGCGGAGGTGTCCCGCGGCATATCCGCGCAGAACGAGCCCGCAAAATGCGATGCTCACTCCGCAGAGCAGCCATTTCATTTGGGGCCTGGCAAACCAGAACGCCGCGATGCCGACCGGATATCCCATGCGGACACGCCACTGAATCCAAAAATTTGTTGTGGAACTCAAGCAGGAGCCTTCAGAAGCGCATCGGTCGCGGCCAGCACGTCTTCGACGGTGATTCGCAGCATCGCCGCCGAGTAATTTGAACGCCGCTTGTAGCTGATCTCCTCCGGCCGCGCCTTGTGAACGATTACCGCACCGGGCACATAAGGACCATTGCGCTCGGGATCGGTGGGGCCAAACAGACCCACAACCGGCGTGCCGAGCGCCGCCGCCAAATGCAGCGGACCTGAATCCGCCGCGACCAAACACCGCGCATGCGCCAAAAGTCCCATCAATTCCTCAATCGTGGTCGCAATGACAGTGGGGCGAGCGGGGGTTGCCGCGCGCGCTACTTCCTCCGCTAGCGATTTTTCGCCTGGACCGTAGACCACAACCACGCGCATCTCGTTTTTCTTTTCAAACTCGCGGCAAAATTCAGCATACCGCTCCGCCGGCCAGCATTTCGCGCGCCAGCTTCCGCCAGGGCCGACCACCATGTACTCTCCGCCGATTCCAAGATCATGTAGGCGCGCTCGAATCGATGCCGCGCCACCCGCCGGGACGCGCAGCGGATATTCCGGCGTTGCCGGTCGCGATGCTCCGGCCTGCTCCGCGAGCGAATAATTCAACTCGGCGACGTGGCGCCCGGTTGGGATCACGCGTTCGGTATAGAACATCGCCGCGCCCTCTTCGCGCGCCCAGGCGCGATCGAAACCAATGCGACGACTGGCGCCGGAAAACCCGGCAAGTATGGATGACTTATAGAGACCCTGAAAATCGATGGCGCATGTGTACCGATTCTCGCGCAGGCGCTGAACGCATTCAATCGCGCCCCACACCGAGCGGCGATCAAACGGAATCACTTCATTGATCGCTGGACTTCCCTCCAGCACCGGCGCCCATTTCCGTTCCACAACCCAATCGATTTTTGCGCCTGGGTGGGCCAACCGCAACGCCGCCACTGCGGGAACCGTGTGCAGGATGTCGCCTAGCGCGGTCAGCCGCACAACCAGGAAACGTTCCTTGCGCTTATTCATCGCGGCGCGGCGTAACGCCGCCAGGGCGAAGAATCTGGCGCACCGCATCCCTTAGATTCTCGGCCAGCGCGTCGGGCTGCCTGGGCCAGGAGGTGCGATGCAGCTCGTATTCCCCGCGGCCGTATCCGGTCATCACCAGGATTCCGCGCGCTCCGGCCGCGTGGCCCATTTCGAGGTCCGCGTAACGGTCGCCAACGACCCACGACGCGGGCAAATCCAGCGCATGTTCGCGCGCCGCCTGCTCGAGCAACCCGGGATTCGGTTTGCGGCATTCGCAGACGTCTTCCGATTTGTGCGGGCAGAAGTAGATCGCGTCGATCCAGGCTCCGCCCGCCGCAAGCTGCGCAACCATCTTTTTGTGGACTTCGTGCACCAGCGATTCCGGAAAAATATTTCGCGCAATGCCGGACTGGTTCGTCACGACGATTACCGGAATATCCGCCTGATTCAATTGGCGGATCGCTTCGGCTGCATAGGGAAAGATTTGAAAGCGGTCGATGTGATTGACGTAGCCCATTTCCTCGCCGATCGTTCCGTCGCGGTCCAGAAACACGGCTCGGCGCAAAAGTCGCGTCTCAGACATTCTTGGCGCTCCGAACAGGAAAATTCTTCGGCGAGTTTTTGACGTGCATCGCGGCGCTGAACACGGAATCCACTGTAATCCTTGTCATGCAACGATGATCCACCGGACAGCGGCGCAAAAAACACGGACTGCAGGAAACGGCTTCGCGAATCAATGTGAATCGTTCCGTCACGGGAGCCGTGCCCTCCGGATCCGTCGATCCAAATATTCCGATGACCGGAAGGCCCGCAGCGGCGGCCACGTGCATGGCTCCGGAATCGTTGCCGATAAATACCGAGCAGGACGCAAACAGCGCCGCCAGATCGCGCATGGATGTCTCACCGACCAGAGAAATCGCGCGCGACTTCATATTCGAGCAAATGCGAGCTGCAATTTCCTTTTCACCTGCCGTGCCAAAAAATATCACATCGGCGCCACATTCCGAAATCAGACGATCGGCAAGGAGAGCAAAGCGCTCTGGTGCCCAGCATTTTGCAGCGCCGTAAGAAGCGCCCGGAGCAATTGCGCAGCGCCATGCGTTTTCCAAAGCGCCCGCGCGGCGCAACGCGAATTCGGCCGCTGCGCGCGCCGCATGGGAGACAGACAGACGAATCGGCGGGATTGCCGGCGAGGCCTCAATCCCTGCGGCGCGGCGCAGCAATTCGAGATAGTAGTGCGATTCGTGTTTGGGGATCTCGCCAACTTGCGGCACTGGAATCGCTTTCGTCAGGAGCGGACCGCGCCCGTCCCGGGCATATCCGATGCGTTCGGGAATTCCCGCGCGCCACGCCAGCCACGCGGCTTCAAACGCATTTTGCAGGAGGACGGCAATGTCGAACTTTTCTTTTTGCAATTCAGCGATAAGCTTTTCACGTCCGAGCCATCCCTCGTGCCGGCCGCGAAAATCGTATTGCAGAATCCGGTCCGCAAACGGTTGTCCTGAAAACAGGTCAGCAACCGCGGGCCGCGCCAAAATGCAGATTTCGTCGCCCGCGCGCGCGCGGCGGATCATTTCCAACGCCGGGATCGCCATCACTGCATCGCCAGCCCAATTCGGCGCGCGAACGAGAATTTTCATCGCCCCTCGCCCGCTTTCCCGCGCCCGACCGCGTCCGTAACAGCGCTCCAAAAGCTCTCAGGAAGGGCAAATGAAATCCGGCAACAATACACGGGAAGCGCCGTGAACGGAACGTTTCGGAGATTCCACACATCTTTTTCCGTGCACAGCAGCGCATCGGCACCGGACCTTGATGCATCCTGCTCTAGCTGCGCCGCCTCCCTCGCCGTATACACATGATGATCTGAAAAGCTGCGTTGCTGAACCACCTGAAATCCCCACGTGCGCAAGTCCTCGAAAAATGCGGCGGGATTCCCAATTCCGCAGAACGCGAGAAATCGCGCCTTCGTCCAATCCTGCTGCGGCAGGGCCACGTCGAGTCTCGGAACGCGTAACACGCTTTCCAATCGTGTGGAAGCATAGAAGATGGGGCTGCCCGTGTACCGGCGAATGATTGCTTCAATGGCGGGCGAAGGCGCCTGCACGCTTCGCGTGATGACAACGATGTCCGCGCGCCGCAGCGCCGAGAGCGGCTCGCGCAATCGGCCCGCGGGCAGTACCATTCCTCCGCCAAATGGATCCATCGCGTCGATGAGAACGACATCGGCATCGCGCGAAAGCTTCAAGTGCTGGAACCCGTCGTCCAGCACAAACCAATCGATTCCGTGCCGCGCCAGAACCATGCCGTTCTTGTACCGGTCCGCCCCGACGCCAAGTTGGACTTTTCCAGCAAGCCGCTCGCGCAGCAGCGCAACTTCATCGCTCTGCGGAACACCGCTCGCGCCGCCGTCCGTAGTCCCTCGATACCCGCGCGTCAGAATCGCCGCCTGCTTCCCTTCCTGAGCGAGTCGCTCCGCAATCGCCAGCACCATCGGCGTTTTGCCAGTGCCCCCGACCGTCAGATTTCCCACGCCGATAACGGTCCCCGGCAATTTGCGCTTTCGGAAAATGCCCCGCGCGTAGCCCCAGGCTTTCGCACGCGCAATCAGAGAGTAGACAAGCGACAAAGGCCACAGCAGGCGCAGCCATCCCGAAGAGCGCTTCACCTTACGCCCCGGTCTGAACGAACCACACGCTCGATGTGCTCCAGGACACGCCGCGTCGCGCCGCGATTCCGGTCCACCAGATCCCGCGCGCAGGTTCCAATGCGCGCGGCACGTTCCGGCTCTCGAAGCAAACCCGACCAAGCGGCGCCCAGTTCTTCCGAACTCTTCACCTGGATCGCAGCGCCTGCCGCGAGAAATTTCCCCGACATTTCGCGGAAGTTTTCCATCGACGGACCGTAAATCGGAACTTTACTGAATGCAGCCGGCTCGAGGATATTGTGCCCGCCGCCGGGAACAAGCGAGCCTCCTACGAATACGGCGTCGGCAAGGCGATACAATTCGCCAAGTTCGCCGAGACTGTCGAGAAGGAACACATTGCCCGGTTCCGATAATGCGGCGCTTCCGGCTCCGTTGAGGGTGAGGTCCCGGCGGCGCAGCAATTTTCGTCCCGACTCGGCGATGATTGTCGCCGCATTGTCGAATTGCTCCGGCTTTCTCGGCGCGAGAATCAAGAGCGCGCGGGGAAATTCGCGCTCGACGTCCGCAAACGCCCGCAAGACAGGAACCTCTTCCTTGGCGAGCACGCTGCCGGCAACGACGACCGGACGTCGATCACTCTTTGCGAGTTCGGCCTCCAGCCACGCAGAAAGAGGGCTTTCGCTCGCCTCGGCAAGGTCGTATTTGAGATTGCCGGCGACAAGGACTCTCTCGCGCGGTGCGCCCAAAGCGATCAGGCGCGCCGCGTCCTCGTCGCTTTGCATCAGAAAAAGCGTTGCATCGCTCAACACTTTCTTCAGGAATCCCGCAAGAGCACCCACGGAATACGAAAGCGCACGGCCATAGCCGCGGAACGAGCGCTCCGACAGCCGCCCGTTCACGAAAATCACGGGTACCTCAGCACGGCGGCACTCGCGCAGAAAATTTGGCCAGATCTCGGTCTCCACGATGATCACCGCGCCCGGACGCGCGGCAGCAAGAGCCCGCCTGACAGGGCCGCGCCAGTCCAGCGGAAAATAGAATATCGCGTTGGCAAATGGCATCCGCTCGCGCGCAATCTTCTGGCCCGTGATCGTTGTGGTGGAAACGACGAGGCGGCGTTGCGGAAATCTTTTTTTCAACTGCTCGGCAAGTGGAAGGACGGCAAGAACTTCACCAACGGATACCGCATGAATCCAGATCGATTTTTCCGCCGAGCCAGGCGAGTTTTCATGGCGCAACTCAGGCGGAAATCTCCATCCGAGACGTTCCGTTATGTTGCTGAGGTATTTCCCCTGGATCAACCCGCGCAGGAGGAAATACGGCGAAAGCAGGAGCATCCCCGCGGCCGTCAGCAGACTATAGAGCGCAAACATCCCAAGAGGCCCTCGGCGAGCCGTCTCCTGTCCGGGAAAAATCCAGAACTATCCCAATCGCCGCTACAAACCGGATATTATAGGCGCACCGCTGGCGTTGGCATACCAATAGTGGAGTGAACCTTTCCCAGGGAAGACGCATCATAGCCACCCAGATCATGCTTCGCGCAATCCTTACAATCGTGATGCTCTTCCCTCTCGGCGCGTTAGGACAAAGCGCGCCTCCGGACCCTATGTCGCTGCCGGCCCGCGACTCGCATCAGGACTTGACCATCGCCGCCGACCCCTATCTGAGAGCTGAGCGCTACAAGAAAGAAGTCTTCGGCAAGGATTCCTTCTACGCCGCCGGCATCATCGCCATCGATGTCTATTTCAAGAACGACAATAACGTCCCGATCCGGCTCAACCCCGGAACGATCCAACTGGTGATTTCTCAACCCGGCCTGGATCGCCAGCGTTTGGGCCCTCTTTCCCCTGAAGACGTCGCCGATCGCACGCTTCTGACAGCAAACTCCAATATTCGCGCGCGCCGTCCATTCCCGTTCCCAGGCGCCTCGTCCAGTTCCGGCCATAGCAAGGATTGGGTTGAGATGACCACCACGCTTCGATCGGTTGCCCTCGGCACCGATGTTCTGCCGCCTCATGCCACCACTCACGGATTCCTCTTCTTCGATCTGAACCACGACTTTGGCGCGATCCGCAACACGCATCTTTACATCCCGGATCTTGCTTTCATGACGGACAACAAGGCTCTCTTCTTTTTTGAAATCGACCTCGCGGATGCTCCTTCAAGGTAACCTGCTCGACCGGCTCGCGGACCAGAAGTAGCGCCGGCGCCACCAAAACGATCGCCTCGGCACGCTAGAACCTCTCAGAAAATGAGTTACTACTCACGCGAAGGCGAATTTGCCGAACACCACCCCGTCGGAT
>Ga0310039_10003231_pt1 | contig 10469 bp, 8 predicted proteins | sample Sb_taG_4_FD_200460 | JGI IMG/M metagenome (GOLD analysis project Ga0310039, IMG submission 200460) | Peat soil microbial communities from Weissenstadt, Germany - Sb_50d_6_BS metaG (v2) (version 2) | ecosystem: Environmental > Terrestrial > Soil > Wetlands > Peat | place: Germany: Weissenstadt... | reverse complement strand
GACTTCCCGATGACCAGGTCCACCCCGACACGCACGCCATGACCATGGTCAATAACGTGATCGGGGTGGTCAATTACGTGATCGCAGCACGCCCCTCACTGCTCAATTTCATGATCGCTGACAGTCACGCGGGTCACAAGCATTCCGCAGGTGCAGAAAAGGATCAGCCGCTGACTCATCAATGGATCGAGGCCAAGACAACGCAGTAAGCCCGATTAGATCGGGGACTATCCCATCTTCGTACTACCTGGTCACCAATTCGACAACCGACCCTGGTGAATTGTCTTTGGGCTTCTGGATCCAGGCGCCGTAGTTCGCGATCCATAGATGGCTGCCCGAGATCGCCATCGCCCAAGGGGTGTTGAGGTGATAGCGGGACCGGGATAGGGTCTGCATCCATGTGCCCGTAATGGCGTCCACCTCGGCAACGGAATTGTCATAAGAGTCGGCGACCCAGACGTGGATGCCGTCCGACTCGACCGCGCTGCCGGCGTCAAAGCCGTGGTCTTCGCCGGATATCGCCCGCAACACCTTCCCGTTGCTTGCGTTTAGTTCCACCAGCGAACTCGGGCCGTTGCCCTGACTGCTGCATAGCACCCAGAGGCGCCCTCGAGCATATGCGATGGCGCCGCCGGGATTGCCAGAAGTATCGCCTGTGTACAGGGGTACGGTCCAAAGCTGACGCCCGTCGCTGGCGTCCAACTCGGTCACGGACCCGCCTGAGCCGTTGATCGCTTCGCTCGTTATCCAGACGTGCGAGCCGTCGGCAGCGATGCCCCACGGCGCTTGGATGGCGCGGTGGTCGCCGCCGTAGAGCGCCTGCACGAAACTGCCGTCGGCGGCGTTGAACTCCACGGCTGCGCCGTAGTTGGTAGCGGTGGAGGAGCAGTAAGGCCTGCACACTTCAAAGCTCACTACCCATAGGTGCGTCCCGGCGAGGGCCAGGTCCAGTCCCCACGAATACATATTGACAGTGGCCGGCAATGTTATCGTGCGTACCAGGCTGCCGTCACTCGCATTCAGCTCGGTCACCGAGTTCTCGTTACTAACCCAGAGGTGCCTGCCGTCATCAACAGCCGCGCTGGGGTAGTTGAAGCCGTATGAACTCGACGGAAGGGTCTGCACCAAGGCACCGGTGCGCGCGTCGAGTTCGATCACGGATGCGCCCCCAGAGGTGTTAGCGCGCGCTTCGTTAACGACCCAAACGTGCCTGGCGTCTGCGGCGATGCCAACGGGGGCACCGAATCCGTAGCTCCTTGCGGAGTCCACGACCGCGACGGCTGGCGCCCGGGCGAGCGTTGTTCGCGGGCGCGGCGAGGCGGGTGCCGTATGCCTGGCCCCCGCCGTCGGCCGCTGCTCGCCAGATGCCGACTTCCCGTGCGCGGCAGATGGATTCCCTCGCCCCGGCGGCGCTTGCGTCACGAACAGCGGCACCGTGATCGCCACAGCCACCGTCACGGCTACCACGAGCCACACGAGCCACCATGCCTTGCGCCGAACCGTCGACCGCGCGGCGGGACCCGCCGTTGACGTCGTCAACCCAGACTGCAGCCCAAGTCCGGCAACAGGAGACGCGCCAGCCCCGATGGCTTCCTCTAGTCCCGCAGCTGGGGAACTGCCTTCCGCCGCGACACGGGAACCTGGCGGTCCAGCGGCCGCCAGGGCGGCCGGTATCTGAGTCGCGGCCGCTGTTACCGCGGCGATGTGATCCGGCGTATCCCCCCTGTCTGATCCAGCGGCTGTCCCCGCATCCCCGGTAGCCGCGGGCAGATCCTCGCTAACTACTGTGGCCGTTCGCACCACTGCCTCGGCCTCGTCATCAGCCTGGCAGCCAGAGCTGCCGAGTCCAGGGACTGGAGCGCCAGGCGGGCCAATGGTCACAGTGTCCGGGTCGGCAGGCGCCGCGTGCGGGGCTACCTCCGCCAGGGGAATCTCCAATGGCGGGTCGGCGGGGGGGTACGGAAAAGCGGGTATGGCCGGTCCGCGGGAGCGGTAGGGCGGCAGACCTAGCGCGTCGCGCAGCGCATCAGCGAAGTCCCCACACGACCCGTACCGCCGGTCCGGGATCTTGGCCATCGCCCGGGCCAGCACCTGGCCGGCGGCGCCGGGCAGGTCCGGCCGCCACGCCGCCAGCGACGGCGGCGGCTCGTGCAGGTGCGCATACATCACCGCCATGCCGTTGTCCCGCTCATACGGCGGCGCTCCGGCCAGCAGCCGGTAGCTCACGCACGCCAGCGCGTACTGATCGGTGCGCCCATCCACGGCCAGCCCGCCGATCTGCTCCGGCGCCAGATAATCGGGGGTGCCCACCAGGAATCCCGACTCGGTCAGGCTGACCGAGGAGGCTAGAGCCTTGGCGATGCCGAAGTCCGACAGGTATACGTGGTCGGGCCGTCCTTCCCGCGTGTCTACCAGGATGTTGGCCGGCTTGACATCGCGGTGCACCAGCCCCGCAGCGTGAGCGGCATCCAGCGCCGAAGCGACCGGGGAGATGAACTCCGCCGCCCGTTCCGCCGCCAGCGGCCCTTCCCGCTCCAGCACTCCCCGCAGGTCACCGCCCGCGACGAACCGCATCGCGATGAACAGAACCCCGTCGGCCTCGTCCGCCTCATACACCGGGATGATGTGTGGATCGTCGACCTTCGCCGCCCGGGACTCGGTGATGAACCGTTGCCGGAACGCCGGGTCCGACGCCAGCGCCGGCGTCATGACCTTCAGCGCCACCAGCCGGTCTAGGCGCTGGTCGCGGGCCCGGAACACCACCGCCATCCCGCCCGCCCCGACCAGGGCCTCCAGCCGGTATCCGGCCAGCGGCGAACCCGGCCCCAACCCGGCTGGATACGCCGGGAAGCCCTGGCTCACCGCCGCCCCTCCCCCAACTGCCCGGTCCCGGGGCCTTCGCGATGTTCACCGGCCACGCGCCGTTCAGCCCGGCTAAATTATCCGCACCGACGTCTTTCACCGCAACCACGCAAATCGCGGGGATCGGCGTGGTCGCGATGCTTCAGACGCTGCGCCTGGACGACCTGAGGCAACCTCACCCCAGCCGGCGCCTTTCACGCCGGGATTTCGCTTGAAAGGATGCAGGGCCCTGCGCGCCGGAAGACTGTCCTGCGGCTCGTCGCGGAGATCAGGCGGCTTCGCGGATTGCTCACCCCGCACCTCCCACATCTGGCTCGAAGGGGAACGCCGTCGGGCTCCTGCGCACCGAACCGACCGATCTGCATGGACCCGCCGCGCCATACCGGGAGACAGGTCAGCGGGCAGGTGCGCTTGTGCGTGGTTTTGCTACCTCTCCAACCGATCGGCTAACAGGAGATACTCAAGTCTCCCGCCGGAAGAATGCCCTCATTTGCCACGCCCAGGGTCATGACGACGTCGTACCTGTAGTCGGCGCCAGTGGCGCGCGAGTGGGGGATCTGTGCGCACCCAGCCGACTCGCCAGATGCCCAGCTAGCCGCACCGAGTCGGCGATCTGGAACCGTAATTGCAGCAGGACGCGCCGTCCCAGCAGGCCGCCGACTGTGCATGACTACGCCTACGAGCGCATGAACATGCAGGAAATGACTTACTACGTTCGGCAGAAGAGGTACGCGACGGTTCTTGTCAGCTTCTGGGCTGCCCTGGCGCCCCTCGTGCGGCACCGCGCAGTGAGAGAACGATCGGCTAGCCGATCTGGTAGCGATAGATCGCGCCGTCGCCGCGCAGGACCTGATGGGAGACCAGGACCGGGCGGCGGTCGGCGGTGAACGCGGTGCGGGCCATTTCGAGCACGACCGATACCTGCGGCAGTCCGAGGATCTGCCGTTCCTCGCTCGTGGCCAGCCGTGGCCGCAGCTCGTCATCGTGGCCGCGCACCGGGCAGCCAATCCCGGCCAGGGCCTCCTCGGCACTGGCCGGGCCAGGCGATGCCAGGGGCGTATCGCGGACCAGGTCGTAAGGGAAGTAGGAATCAGCCAGGGACTCCGGCGTCTCCGGCCGGTCGCCGCCGGCGGGGCCGAGCAGGCGGATCGCACGGCGGACCAGGACTCGCGACCCGCCCTCCAGGCCAAGCCGCTCCCCCACCGGCCGGCCCACCACCTGCACCGATGAGTCCTCGATCCCCACGCTGATCTCCTCGCGGTGCGCAAGCCCGGCCGCCTCCGCATCCGCAGCCCACGACCCGTCGATGGCTAGCCCGCCACCACGCCGCCCGGTCCTGGCAGCGTTCATCCGCCAGGCCATGACGTTCGGCCGGCGGACGTAGAAGCCTTTCTTCGCGACCGGCTCGACCAGGCCTTCCTCGACCAGCACCCGGTACGCACCGCGGACGGTCAGGTTCGCCACCCCGGTCCTGGCCATCAGGTCCAGCGTGCTGGGCAGCCGGTCCCCCGGCTGGTACCGGCCCGAGACGATATCCCGGCGCAGCTCATCGGCCAGCCGCTCGTACACGTCCCGGCGCTCGGGCACGCCGCCGTCCGCGCCGGCCCGGCTCCTCGGTGACATGCCGTCTCCCTCCGCTGCCTGAGCTACACCAGTTTGCCAGAACACGACCGCCGTCCGGTCCGCAGTCCGAGTTGACACGCATAAGTCGTCTAGTTTATATAAGATAGCTATACGTTTGACAAGAGTTCGGCGGCGAGGAGGCACCACACGTGACAGACGGCGGCAGGACCACCAGCCACCCCAACCCGCTCTATCCAGGCACCGGCGACCTGCACAGCGCCAACGGCGCGGCCAGCCTGAACGGCGGGCAGCACCGCAGGCCGCACCACGGCGGCGCGGGCGGGGCGTGGCTCCGCAACGCGATGATCGCCCTGGCCGTCCTCGCCGCCGCGGCGGCGGTGGTCAGCTGGGATGCCCAGTACGTCATGGTCCGGACCGCGAGACGCGACATGGTGATCGCCGCGCTGGAGGCCGGGATCCCCGATGCCGGGGCGCTGATCTTCGCGGCGCTCGGGATCGCGCTGGCGCTGCATGGCAGGCGGGCGCTGCGGCCCCGGACCCTGAACGTGGCGTGCGTCGCGGTCTCGGTCACGATGAACGCGATGGCCGCCGGTCACGGCTGGCGGGACCTGGCGATCTGGGTGATGCCCGCGACCATCTATGCCCTGGCCAGCGACACCCTGATCGGCGTCGTCCGGGCATGGGCGCTGGCCCGGATGCGCCATGACGGGCAGGTGCTGGCCGGTGATGACGCCACGCCGCTCGCGGTCGCCGGCGCGGTGGTGCTGTGGCTGCTGCGCCTGGCGCTGGCCCCCGCGAGCACGCTGGCCGGGTTCCGCCGCTGGGTGGTCGAGGAATGCCCGGTCGCCCCCGGCCGCACCGCCATCCCCCGACCGGCAGCGGTCCTGGCGCTCCCGCCCGCCGGCCTCCCCCAGGGCGCTCGCAGGCGCCGGCCGGACGGACGGCCGGCCAAGCAGGACCTGCTGATCGCGCTGGCCAGCCAGCGCCACGACCTGCACCGCCTGCCGCTGAGCCGGGTCGCCGGGATCGCGTCGCAGATTGGCGCCGAGGTGGACCTGCACCCCGGCACCGCCCGCCGCGTCCTGCGCGCTCATGTCCGGTCGCTGCACAACGGCCACCCGAGCCAGCCATGAACGGAGAGCGCGCCATGAGATACGTCGAGCTGATCACCGCGGCCGGGCTGGTCCTGCTGGCGGTGAAGTGGGCGTTCCTGAGCGGCCGGCGGCTGCCCCGGCACCGGGTCCGGCAGCTGCGGATCCGGCTCCGGCTGCGGCTGCACCCGGGCAAGGGCCACGCGACCGTCTTCGAGCTGTGGTGGCGGTGGGGACGCCTGGCCGCGTTCCGCGGCAGCCGCCGCACCCGCCCCCAGCTCACCCTCGCCCAGCGGATCGCCACCCGGGCGTGGGCATACTCGATCCTGGCGGGGCGGGCGCAGTACCGGCACGCCCTGCGGCTGCCGTTGGACGAGCACGCCGTGATCTTCAGCCCGCCCAGAGGCGGCAAGACCGGGTGGCTGGCCCGGATCATCCTGCGCTACCCCGGCCCGGTGATCTCGACTACCACCAAAGCCGACGTGTACGCCCTGACCAGCGGCGTCCGCGCCGGGCACGGCCCGGTGCACGTGTTCAACCCCCAGCACATCGGCGGCGTCTCGTCCACCTTCACCTGGAACCCCCTGGCCGGCTGCGAGGAACCCGCGGTCGCGATCCGCCGGGCCGACGCGTTCGCGACCGCGGTCAGCCAGAAAGGCGTCGAGGACGCCAGCTTCTGGGCCGCCAAAGCCTCCGACTACCTGCGCGGCTACTTCCACGCCGCCGCCCTGGCCGGCCTGGACCTGCGCACCGTCGCCCGCTGGGTCGCCGGGACCGCCCTGGACGAACCCGAGCACATCCTGCGCACCACCCCCGGCGCGTCGGAGTACCTGGCCGGCCAGCTCGCCGAGATGCGCGGCGAGGCGAACAAGACCATCTCCACCGTGCGGATGACGATGAGCCGCGGCCTGGCGTTCCTGGCCGACCCCGCCCTCGCCGCATCCGTCCTGCCCGCACCCGGCGACGGCCTGAACATCGAAACATTCCTTTCCCATAACGGGACGCTGTACCTGATCGCCGAGACCCAGGGCGAGGACGCACCCGTTGCCCCCCTGTTCGCCTGCCTGGCCAGCGAGATCCACTACACCGCTGCCCTGCACGGCAGCAACCAGCCCGGCGCCAGGCTCGACCCCCCGCTTCTGATGGCGCTCGACGAGGTCACGCAGATCTGCCCGGTCCCGGTCCCGAACTGGCTCGCCGACTCCGGCGGCAAGGGCATCCAGATCATCACCGTCGCGCATGGCGAAGCCCAGCTCCGCGGCCGGTGGGGCGCCAACGGCGCCAGGATCATCATGGACACCTCCGGCGCCAAGATCTGGCTCCCCGGCGTCTCGGACCCCGACACCCTCGACGCCGCGTCCCGGCTCTGCGGCACCACCGCCATGCGGGAAACCAGGCCGCGCTTCGGCCCCCGCGACGCCTACCCGGACTACTACACCCGGCACCCGGTCATGACCCCGGAGATGATCCGCCAGCTCCCCGCCCGGCACGCCCTGATCATCCGGGGCGGCATGTCCCCGGCCATCGGCCGGCTGCCCATGGCCTGGAACGACCGCCGCTACCGGCACGCCCGCCGGATCGGCCAGACCGCCGCCCGGCTCACCCTGACCGACGAACTCGCCGAACTCCTCGACGACCGGCCAGCCGCGCGTGACCCGCGGCCCAGGTGGAACACCGGCCCTGGCACCATGCCGCCCGACCCGTGGGATGACCACCCGGGCCGCTACCCCTGGCAATGACCACCGCCAGCACCGGCGATCAGCAGGACGCGGTCACCGCGCTGCTGCTCATGCTCACCCAGCACGCCGAGCGGCTGGCCGCGCTCGACCAGCGCGAGGCGGGGCACTACCAGCAGATCACCGCCAGCCTGGCCGAGCTGACCCGTCATCTCGCCCAGGCCACCGGCCGGCTGGACGCCATCAGCGGCACCGCGACCCGGCAGGCCGCGATCCTGGACTCCCTCGACGGCCTGGACCAGCAGGTCGCCGCGCTCGCCACCAGGCTCACCACCCTGGCCGCCGCTGGCAGCCGCACCCCGGACACCGACGCCGAGCCCGGCCAGCCCGCGCCGGCGCCCCGCTGGTGGAAACTGCACGGACAAGAGCGGGAGGAAGCGATCGCCCGGCTGCGGGCCTGGGTCGACCAGGTCTACCGGCCCGGCTACGGGCACCTCGCCGTCGCGCTCGGGACCTGCTGGGACCAGCACCCGCTGTGCCTGTACGGGCTCGACTGGCTGATGGAACTATGGTCCCTCTGCTACCTGAACACCCAGCGCCACGGGCGGGCCCTGGCCAGCCAGGCCGAATGGCAGACCCGGCTGCTCCCCGCCCTGGCCGAGCAGATGCACCTGGAAACCACCCGCTGCCACCACTCCCGGCCCGACCGCGGCTACCCCCGGCCGCCAGCCCCGGGCAGCAACGACGTCCCCCACGCCGGGCAAGGCCGCCCCGCCGCTGACCGATGATCAGGCCACGGCCCGGACCAGCCAAGCACCGCCCGGACGCGCGGCGCGGCAGCAGCTGATGCAGCCCGCCAGGACTGCCTTCGCGGACGAGTCGCTGCGGGTCAGGGACGGCCTGTACATCCTGGCCGCGGTGATCGTCGCCGACACGGACGCCGACCGGTACCGCGACGCGTTGCGTGCCCTGCGGCAGACCAGGCAGGCGCGGCTGCACTGGCGCGATGAGAACAGCAGGCGGCGCGGCCTCCTGGCCGCCGCGGTCCGTCACATGCCGCAGGCCGGGCTGGTGGTCATCGCGTCCGGGATGACGCCGGGCCGGCAAGAACGAGCGCGGCGCAAATGCATCGAGCGGCTCCTCACCGGCCTGGCCGGCCGGCAGATCGCGAACGTCGTCTTCGAGCGGCGGCACCCCGAGCTCGATGCCCGCGACCGCGTCCTGGTCGCGGCCCTGCGCCGGCAAGCGTCCATCCCCGCCACGCTGGCCATCTCCTGGCAGCCAGCCTCGGCCGAGCCGCTGCTGTGGCTCGCCGACATCGCGGCCGGGGCAGCCGCGCTCGCCCAGGCCGGTGACGGCACCTACTGGAACGAACTGGCCGCCGCGTTCACCGTCGACGCGTTCGGCCTCGGCTGACAGGCCCCGGGCAGCGCGAAGCCCGGGTTTCCGTCGTCCGGCGGTCCACCCGGGCTCACTTCCGCCTCTCCAGGGAGAGCGGCACCTCCTAGTTTAACCCAGCAGGCCGGCACAGGCGATGCCATAACTCACCCCGCTGCCGGGAGAGCGCCGTCTGCGGTCCGGCTATCCGAGCGGCCGGGCACCAGCCCAGACACGCTCGAAACTGTCCAGGTACGCGGTGACCATGTCACCGTCCTCAGCCTGGCGCAGGCGCAGCACCGGGGACCTGCCGGCCGGGATGCCATGCGCATGCTGGCAGACCAGCAGCTCCCCATCCGCGCGGCAGAGTGAACTAGGCAGCACGGCCCGGTGCAGCCGGATCGCCACCTGGCCGCACTCCCGCAACGGCCCGTACCGGGCGAGCGCCGCACGGGTACCCGCCGCCATCCCGAAATGATCCGGCCCGGCATCGAGTTCCGTACCGGCGACCGCGTCCGGGTCCGCGAGACAGATCCGCACCCGCACCCCCGCCCTTGCTCGCGCGGCCAGCGCTGCCAATACGCCGGGCAGCTCGGCGAGGAACGGCCCGCCGTCGGCCAGGATCCCGATCTCACGCTCGGCCGAGCCCAGCAGGCGCGGCCAGACGTCCGGCGGGACGGTGTCGCGGTGCGGGTAGATGGCTAAGACCTCCGCGGGCCGCGACCCGGTGGCGCGGACCTGCGGCCACAGGTCACCTTCGTCCATGCCCACCAGAGCAGCCAGCGCCCACCGGTGCCGCAGATAGGGAAGGCGGCCGTCCAGCCAGCGCCGCACCGTCTTCGGGTCGACCTGCAGGCAGGCGGCGACATCCTCCTCGCTCAGGCGCGCCCGAAGGAGCGCACGGCACAGCGTCTCGTTCACGCTCGGGGACCTCCAGGAACGCGGCAGCTACTCCGACACTAACCCAAGACGTCCCTACTCGTCCCACGCTGGGGTACCGAAGTCCCGCCGGACACGGCGACTCTGAACATGCAAGCCCGCAGATCGCGGCACCAGCCAAGCCGCGCAGCGCCCGGGCCGTGAACGGAGAGGATCTGACAGCGGTGAATGACGACGTGGGGGTGCTCCAGGCCGAGTTCCCGGCCTACCTCATACGGCAGGAGTTCGTCCGCGGCCGGACCCGGTACGTGGCACAACGCCAGGGCGACGGACTCGGCCCGTACACCGTGATCACTCCCGACATCGACGAGCTCCGCCGCGCCCTGCGGCCGGCCCGGGCAGCCCGCCGGGCCGCCGCTGCGGCGATCGAGCTGCAGGCGGAGTAGATAGAGGCCCTGCCGGCGGTCACTGCAGGCCGTGACGCGCAGGCCCTGTCCGCCGCCCGGCGTCCGGGATGTGGTGAGATAGCCCGCACGGTGGCCGGAGACGTCCTCAGGCCGTCCGGCTGCGTCCGTGAACGTCCGGCGCAGTCCGCGTAGCGTCGGGTTATGACGCAGACCGCCGCCTGGGCCGAGCACACCGCCCGCAGGATCCTCGCCGAGCCGCTGCCGCGCCGCTGGGCACACACCCGGCAGGTCGCCGCCGCCGCGCGGACCCTCGCCCCCGTCCTCGGACCGGACGCCGACCTGGTCACCGCTGCCGCGTGGCTGCACGACATCGGCTACGCCCCGGCCCTGGCCGGCACCGGCTTCCACCCCCTCGACGGCGCCCGCTACCTCCGCGACACCGAGCACGCCGGCGGACTGCTGTGCCGGCTGGTCGCCCACCACTCTTGCGCCCAGGTCGAAGCCGACGAACGAGGCCTCGGCGCTGACCTGGCCAGCGAGTTCGAGCCCGCGCCGTGCCCGCTGGCCGACGCGCTGATCTACTGCGACATGAC
>Ga0310039_10003228_pt1 | contig 10474 bp, 9 predicted proteins | sample Sb_taG_4_FD_200460 | JGI IMG/M metagenome (GOLD analysis project Ga0310039, IMG submission 200460) | Peat soil microbial communities from Weissenstadt, Germany - Sb_50d_6_BS metaG (v2) (version 2) | ecosystem: Environmental > Terrestrial > Soil > Wetlands > Peat | place: Germany: Weissenstadt... | reverse complement strand
TTCTCGATGATCGGAATCAAGGTTGTTATGACCTGAAACCAGTTAGCTAGAGCGCCGACAACGGTATTCACCCCGTTTAACAAGATCTCAGCTGCGCCTTGTGTTTCATCGGTCTGTATCGCAATGTTTATGATGATAGTGAGGTCGTTCATCGGAGACTGACCAAGATTGGAATCAAGCCACGTCCGCGCTCCAGAGTACCCAACGCCTTCCCGAGGATTGTCCCGAAAGCCTTCGATCGATCCGTAACCTTCATCGCATGACCGAGCGTGGTCGAAGTTGTGAGCAGATCACCGCCGGCTATGCTTCCGAAATCAGCATCCACTTTACAAAATGTCTTACCAATAAGGGCTATCGGCGAGCGCCTTGCTGCAGTTTTTATTCGCTGCAACACGACGGCCGGCCTAAACTCACCTGCGCCCGAAACAACCCCCGCCACACGTGTGTCGTACGGGTCGACGCTAGCACACAGTTTCCCACTTGCGTTGATTACGAGGACAGTCCCCGGCTCGGCATGGATTGGGTCGTCGTCCGCAAGATCGAAGTCTTCGGAAACGTCACCGCTCGCGGGCGAATTGATTAAGATAAGATCCCCAGTCACTTGAACATCGCCAACAAAATATCCTGCCGGATTGCCTAAAGCGTATACTCCAGTACCGTTCGGTGGCGCCTGCAGAGCGATTGAGGGCACAGCTCCCGACGCGGACTGATTAACAGCAACCACTGCAGCCCCACTACCGTTGGTGATCCCCTTTACGCCCGTGCCTGCACCAAAACATTGACCTTGAACCGCAATGCCATCCTTGCTATCACCTCGCACACCGAAGCCACTCCCTGAGTTGGCGATTCCGTAGATGCCAGTACCTGTGGCACTGGTTGAGTTGCCGAAAACTCCTTGTGTGTCGCTCTCACCGTAGACACCAGTATGCTGCTGGAACACCGCGTCGATCCCGCCAAGCAGTCCTAGTGCCTTATTGGCATCACTTACCCCTACCACTCCGGTGCCAGAAACGCTATGTCCACGCACACCAGCTTGGATACTTTCACCGACCACTCCATCGCCACTCGCGCTAGTACCCTGAACACCCGCACCGGCTGACGTATTTTCGCCCCAAACCCCTGCGCCCCGATTTCCGCGGGCTACACCGTGGACACCGTTGAGGCCTTCACCTAGAACTCCGTCGCCTGCGGGCAGTGGAGGGGAATTCTTATCAGAGAGGCCGACGCTCTGGCCGCTGACACCAGCACCTGTATTCGCTTTGCCCAAAACGCCAGGCCCCCCCACGCTTGTTCCTCCGGAAGGATTTTCGGGTAGAGCGTTGCTTCCTGTAGGTAGAACCATAGCGCCTCGCTTCCTTACGGGATTAGATTTCAGCGATTCAGCATCACACTCTTAGAATCCGAGCAGGCCTTTAAGCGTTTTCGCTCGCACCGCGCGAGGTACAGTGATGAGCCGCAATTCCATTGCTCCCGGGCCGCCTCAAGCCTTATTGGGCCATCTATAGCGAAAGTGCAAAACCTGGGAGATACTTCTAAATTTAAACCTTCCGACTATACCTGCGAGCGAGACAGAGGTCGAGCAAATAAACGGCTAACCTATCAATGCTAGCGCTTCCCATGGCCTGCACGGTTGACAGGCGGCGAGAACTCCCCAAAACTTAAAATGGGCCGCCAGCCAAGAAGCGGTGACTCTTCCTTGGCTATCGGCCCATTCGATCCGGACTAGGATCGGAGGTGATACTTACATCGTAGACCCTCCTGCTGGATTGTCAAGGATCAACTTCAGCCCCCAATATCGTCTCAATTTGCGAATTCCGTGCCAAACGCTCGGTAGTGTCTTAACAGGGTGTTGCTGCCTCTGATATATGGTCAGTGGATTGCGCTCCCGGCCCCGGCTGAATTAAGACACGACCCAAATGCTCTCTCCAATCATTGACACTTTCCTCGCCACAATGTTAGCTTTATTTGTTTTAGAAGCGGCTCTTCTTCTACTGGAATCAGCCAGCAGGGCAAGGATTCGATCGTCAGTTCGATAATCAGTTCGATCATCACAAAATGGACCAGACTCTCCGACAACTAGGCGAACTACTGCTCGGAGCCGTGCCCACCGCCATCCTGCTGGGAACGCTTTACATCCTCTACACTTTCCTGGTCCATCGGCCGCTGACTGCCGTGCTGGCCGAGCGCCGCCTCCGAACCCAGGGGGCCATGGAAAAGGCGCGCGCCGACATTGCCGCCGCCGAAGCCCGCACCGCCGACTACGAGCAACGCCTGCGCGAAGCGCGCCAGAAAATCTTCAAGAACCAGGAAGCCCGTCGCCAAGAGGCCACCCAGTCCCGCAGCCAACTCGTAAATCAAGCTCGCACCCGAGCCCAGGACCAGGTCAAGCAGGCCCGCGCCTTCATGGAAGAGGATAAGCGGGAAGCTATGTCGAAGCTGCAATCGGAGGCAGCCAGACTCGCAACCGACATCGTGCGCACCGTGCTGCGCCCCATGGCATCGCCCAGCCAGGTCGGTGGCCAATGAAAATGAAGCGAGAGCTCGTGGAGGGAGAGCAAGCGTGGGGAGAGACCGTGTGGGGACGGGCGCCCTCGCGAGCCTGCCCTGAGCGAAGTCGAAGGGTCCAAGCCGAGCGCACAGGGGCCCCCGTCAAGCCCGGTGTTGGCTTGATGGGGTGGAGCAACTCGGCAGCTGCCGGTGGTCACAGCCAATCTGGATTCGCCGATATGAAGCTGCGGGCCGTCCTCCGAGCGCTGTTCGCATTCGCGCTCTTGGCATTTTTGTCGGCCGTTCCCTTACGATCTTTCGCCTACGCCCAGGTACAATCCGCCGCCCAGCCTTCCCAGCAAGCACCTGCGGAGCCCCCAAAAAGAGAAGCCAACCAGGCTACGCCCGACCAAAAGACGATCGGCGGAGAGCTGGCTGAGGAGACTCGCGAGGCGGAAGGAGAAGGGGAAGAAAATGTAAAGCTAAAACACGCCGCCCCGGTCCGCTGGCTGGGGCGCAAAATGGGTTTGAGCGTGCATCAGGCGCATATGCTGGCGCTCTTTCTAAACTTCGCCATCATTGTCGTCATCGTATTTTGGGCCGTGCGCAAGTTCGTTCCCGGTATGTTGCGCGACCGCAGCGCATCCATCCAGCAAGCTTTGCAAGAAGCGCGCACAGCCAGCCAGGATGCGAATCGCCGGTTAGCGGACATCGAAAATCGCCTGCGCCAGTTGGATGTCGAAATCGGACAGATGCAGGCCACCGCCGAAAAGGAAGCCCAAGCCGAGGACGTTCGCATCCAGAAAGCCGCCGAAGAAGACATTCGTAAGGTCGCGCTGGCCGCGGAGCAGGAAATCGCCGCCGCCGCCAAGCAAGCCCGCCGCGAACTGACCACCCATACGGCTGGCCTGGCCATCGCCTTGGCGCGCAAGCAGATCAACGTCGATTCCAACACCGACCAGGTCCTGGTCCGTACTTTTGCTTCGAAGTTGGCCTCGCGGTCTCCGCATGACGACGACGGCGGAAAGGACGGCCAGTAACCTTGGCTTCCGTCGTCGGAACTTACGCCCGCGCCTTCGCCGATGTAGTGATGACGAAAAGCAACCTCCTCGATCCCGCTCGCATGCTGCAGGAATTGCACGGCATCGAGGCCCTGCTCAAGGAAAGCGACCCATTGCGCCGCGTCCTCGAAAACCCGTCCATCCCCGGAGACCGCAAGCGCGCCGTGCTCGACGCCATCACCCAGCGCCTGGGCACGACCAGACCGGTGCGGAATTTCGTTGCCGTAATCATCGATAACAGAAGGCTTCCGCTGTTCAGCGAAATCCTGAAACAGGTAGAAGAGGAATTGGACGACCGCCAGGGCTTCGCGGAAGCGCAAGTAAGCAGCGCGCGCCAACTGAGCGACCCGGAGAAGCAAATGCTCGAAGTCGAGATCGCAAAAATGACCGGGAAAAAGGTCCGCGCGCGCTACGCCCAGGATGCTTCGCTACTAGGCGGCGCCGTAGTGCAAGTAGGCAGCACCATCTACGACGGCTCAGTAAAAGGCCAGTTAGAACGGATAAGGGAGCAGTTAGTGGAAGGTTGATCGCTGCGAGCTACGAGCTACGAGCTGCGTGCAAACCGGTTCGCTCGCAGCCCGTAGCTCGAAGCTCGAAGCCTGTAGAACTGATAGCTGAGAGCTGACAGCTGAAAGCTGACTTTATGGCACAAATCAAAGCAGACGAAATTACCCAATTAATCCGCGAGCAAATCGAGCACTACGAATCCAAAATCGCGGTCGACGAAGTGGGCACCGTCATCACCCTCGGTGACGGCATCGCCCGTGTCTACGGCCTCGACAAGGTCATGGCCGGCGAGTTGCTCAGCTTCTCGCACGGGGTCGCCGGAATCGCCATGAACCTGGAAGAAGATCAGGTGGGCGTGGTCATCCTCGGCGAATATACCGAGATCAAGGAAGGCGACGAAGTCAAGCGCACCGGCCGCATCATGAGCGTGCCCGTGGGCGACGCCCTGATCGGCCGCGTCGTCAACTCGCTCGGTGTTCCGATTGACGACAAGGGTCCGATCGCGACCGATAAATTTATTGCCCTGGAGCGCCTTGCTCCCGGCGTCATCGACCGCCAGCCCGTGCGCGAACCCATGGCCACCGGATTGAAGGCCATAGACTCCATGATCCCCATCGGCCGCGGACAGCGGGAGCTGATCATTGGCGATCGCCAGACTGGCAAGACCGCCGTTGCCCTCGACACCATCATAAACAGCAAAGGCAACGACCTGATCTGCATCTATAACGCCATCGGCCAGAAGCGCTCGTCGATTGCGCAGGTGGTCAAGATTCTCGAAGATGCCGGCGCCATGGAGTACACCATCGTGGTCGCCGCATCGGCTTCCGAACCCGCTCCCATGCAGTACATCGCTCCCTACGCGGCTTGCGCCATGGGCGAGTTTTTCCGCGATGCGGGACGCCACGCCCTCTGTATCTACGACGATCTTTCCAAGCACGCTGCCTCCTATCGCGAGATTTCGCTTCTGCTGCGCCGTCCTCCCGGTCGCGAAGCCTATCCCGGAGACGTCTTCTATCTCCACTCGCGTCTGTTAGAGCGCGCCGCCAAGTTGAGCGACGCAAACGGAGGAGGATCTCTAACCGCGCTGCCCGTCATTGAAACCCAGGCGGGCGATGTTTCGGCCTACATTCCGACCAACGTGATTTCAATTACCGATGGCCAGATTTATCTTGAAACCGACTTGTTCAACCAGGGCGTCCGCCCGGCCGTAAACGTCGGGCTTTCCGTAAGCCGCGTAGGCGGCAGCGCGCAGATCAAGGCCATGCGCCAGGTGGCCGGAACCCTCAAGCTCGAACTGGCCCAGTACCGCGAACTAGCCGCCTTCGCCCAATTCGGCAGCGATCTCGACAAAGCCACGCAGGCCCAGCTCAATCGCGGGAAACGGCTGGTTGAACTTCTGAAGCAGGGACAGTTCTCGCCGCTCCCCTTCTCGAAGCAGATTCTCATCATCTTCGCCGGCACCAGCGGAGTGCTCGACGACATGCCGGTCGAACAGGTGCGCGACTTCGAGAAAGATCTTTACAAGTACGTGGAAACTACAAATCCAGGCCTGCTAAACACCATCATGGAAAAAAAGATTCTCGACGACAATCTAAAAGCAGACTTGTCCAGAGTAATCAAAGAAGCAAAACAGCAGTTCGTGGACGCAAGGCAAGCAGTAGCGAAGTAGAAGTTCTCAGTTCTCGGTTCTCAGTTCTCAGCTAATCCTGAACCCAGGAGAATTTGACTGAAACTGACAACTGACAACTGAGAACTGAGAACTCGTTAATGGCCAACATCCTCGACATCCGGCGCCGCATCCGCAGCGTGGTCAACACGCGGCAGATCACCAAGGCCATGAAGACCGTCTCGGCGGCCAAGTTGCGCCGCGCGCAAGAAGGTGCGCTGGCCGCGCGTCCGTATTCGCAGATGCTCACCAACGTTCTCAAATCGCTCGTCTCGCGAGCCGATCTCTACGATCCCGTCACCGGACTGCCGATCCATCCCCTGCTCGCCGAGCGCCCTGAAAAGAACATCCTGCTGATCGTAGTCACCGGAGATAAGGGCCTGGCCGGCGCGTTCAACACCAATATCCTGAAGATGGTTTCGAAATTCATCCAGTCAAAACCGGATCAGAATATCGACATCGAATGCATCGGACGCAAGGGCCGCGATTTCATGCGGCGACGCTACCCGACCGCCCCAGAGAGGGCCTCTGCCGATGGAGCGATAAACGTCCCTGCCGGTGGCGAGACGGGCGCCTCGCCCGTCCAGCCGGGAACAGAAGTCGCTCCCCCGCGCGCCGGTCGCGTGCAGATCGTAGGCGAATACGTCGGAGTACTGGGCAAGGTCGAGCACAATTTCGCGGCCACTCTTAGCGAGAGCGTGATCGCACGCTACATCCGCAGCGAGATTGACGCCGTCTACATTCTCTTCAACGAATTCAAGTCGGTCATCGCGCAACGCCTCGTCGCCGAGCGCCTGCTTCCGATCAAGGAGATCGGCGAAGTCGACATCCAAATGGCGGAAGAGCCTTCCGAAGAGGAACGCAAGAAGCGCATCGAAGCGGCGAAGACGGCACACGTCGGGCTGCGTCCGGTCGATACCACCGCCGTCGATGAAGCCGCCGCCAGGTTCGCGGCCTCGCCGGTGGATTACATCTACGAGCAGCCGCCCGAGCAGCTTTTCCAGGGTATTCTGCCAAAGTACATCGGCATCCAGATTTTTCATGCGCTGCTCGAGTCGGTAGCCGCCGAGCACGCTGCCCGCATGACGGCGATGGATGCGGCAACCATCAACGCCAGCGATATGATCGATTCGCTAACGCTGATAATGAATCGTGCGCGCCAGGCAAAGATTACAAAAGAAATTATAGAAATAGTAAGCGGAGCGGCAGCGCAGTAGGGATCGAGAATCCAGCCCCGATAGGGGCGACCTAGCTTAGCCCAGCGCTTCAGCGCTGGGAAAAGCGGAAAAAGTGAGTCAGTCCCGGGGGGGACGACCCAATTCTACGTAGCGATTGAGACCTTATCTATGCCAGAAAATATCGGACACGTAATCCAAATCGCAGGCCCAGCCGTCGACGTGCAGTTCACCGAAGCAGCGATGCCTCCCATCTATGAGGCGCTTCGCGTCGTCAGCGAGGGCTTTACGGTGCCTTCCCCCATCAACGTCATTCTCGAAGTGCAGCAGCATCTCGGGGAAGGCCGCGTGCGCTGCGTCGCCATGGAAGCGACCGACGGCATGGTGCGCGGCATGAAGGCAATCGATCAGGGTGGACCCATCTCCGTTCCCGTCGGCCGCGGCACGCTCGGCCGCGTGATGAACGTCATCGGCGAACCCGTGGACAAACTCGGTCCCATCGCCTTCGAAAAGAGAATGCCAATTCACCGCCTCGCGCCCGCCTTCGATGAACAGTCGACCACGGCCGAGATGTTCGAGACCGGCGTGAAAGTAGTGGACCTCATCCAGCCGTTCTTGAAAGGAGGAAAAATCGGCCTCTTCGGCGGCGCGGGCGTCGGCAAGACTGTCGTCATCATGGAACTGATCAACAACGTTGCCAAGCAGCACGGCGGATTTTCCGTGTTCGCCGGAGTAGGCGAGCGTACTCGTGAAGGCAATGACCTCTGGCTAGAAATGAGCGAGTCAGGAGTAATCAAGCCCGGCAAACCCGACGAGTCAAAAGCCGCGTTGATCTACGGCCAGATGACCGAGCCCCCCGGAGCGCGCCTCCGGGTTGCGCTAACCGCTCTAACCGTAGCCGAATACTTTCGCGACGAAGAGGGCAGCGACACGCTGTTATTCATAGACAACATTTTCCGCTTCACCCAAGCCGGCAGCGAGGTATCAGCCCTGCTAGGCCGCATGCCCAGCGCCGTCGGTTATCAACCCAACTTAGCTACCGAGATGGGGGAGTTACAGGAGCGGATTACTTCTACTAAGAAGGGGTCGGTAACTTCGGTGCAGGCGATTTATGTGCCGGCGGATGATTTGACTGATCCGGCGCCGGCTACTACCTTTGCCCACCTGGATGCTACGACTGTGCTTTCGCGTGCGCTTACGGAGATTGGAATTTATCCGGCGGTGGATCCGCTCGCTTCTACATCCCGAATTCTTGATGCTCGAATTGTTGGGCAAGATCATTACGATGTGGCGCAGATGGTGAAGCAGACGCTGCAGACTTACAAAGACCTGCAGGACATCATCGCCATTTTGGGCATCGACGAACTTAGCGAAGACCAGAAGGTGACGGTCGCCCGCGCGCGCAAGATCCAGAAGTTCCTCTCGCAGCCGTTCTTTGTGGCCGAGCAGTTCACCGGCACTCCGGGACGCTATGTGAAGATCGCCGATACGGTAAAAGGTTTCCTCGGCATTGTGGAAGGAAAGTACGACGACATTCCCGAGCAGGCTTTCTACATGAAGGGAACGATTGACGAGGTGTTGGAGACGGCAGAGAAGATGAAGGCCGTGGCAGCATAAGATCAGTCGCTAGTCGTTAGTCATCAGTCGTTGGCAAATGCCTCGCGACTAGTTCTGAGCTAACGACTAACGACCGACGACTAACGACCGACGACCGACGACTAACGACCGAATGGCTAATACTTTTCAACTCGAAATCGTAACTCCCTCCAGGCTTCTAGTGAAGGATGCGGCGGAGGAAGCGCAGATCCCGGGGGTGACCGGGTATCTGGGGATTCTTCCTGGACACGCTCCCCTGATTACCGAGCTTGGCGTCGGTGAAATTACTTATAAGGCTAGTGGCGCCACTCACACGCTGTCAGTGGCGTGGGGATTTATGGAAGTGCTGCCGGACAAGGTGACGATTCTGGCGGAAGCGGCGGAGCGTCCGCATGAAATTGACATAGAGCGCGCGCAAAAAGCCAAAGACCGGGCCGAACAGCGCCTGAAGAGCAACGATGTCGAGGTGGACTACACGCGCGCTGAAGACGCATTGCAGCGCGCGGAAACGCGTCTGAACGTTGCGAGAGAAAAGTAGCGCCCGTCCGTCGCCAACACTAGAGTCCACTAACAGGCAGGTGCACTCCACGGGACCGCCGTGACAGGGGCCCAGGCACTCTCAGGGAAGGATTCACAGAGATAACGTCGGGAAGGTCCCGCCAGCAGCAGGGGCTGGTCGCAACCAGCAGAGACTCCTCGAACGAGGCTTAGGCCGAAGGAGAGGAGAGCGAGTGGGATCGACGAATGAGTCTGTAAGAGCTATGACCGGGGAGTAATGTCCTCGCAGGAGGCGGTTCACGTCTCCCTGATGGAGGTAACACCAACATCAGGCAAAGGGACTCTGGGCACTTGGTGGTTCCATTTTCAGCGCGGTGGTCGGACTCAGAGCCGACCGGAGCCGTACGCATGAGACGGAACTAAGCTGTGAGCAAACCATTCGTAGTCGGGGCGTATGCGAACCAGCGCTTGAATCTCGCTGCGAAGGGGAAGGCTCACGGACAAGATGCCAAGACTTCAAACCGGACCTGGGAAATTCGGCCGTCCGGCATTATAGGGGGGCCTTCGAAAACGTAGCCATGGTGGAAATGAGAACCCAACTCGCAATCGAAAGAGCGGGCTTGGTAACCCTCCACCTACAGCCGGCGCGTCGGAGCTCTATCCCAACCATTGACCCTGCCATCGGGGATTTTGAGTGTAATCGCCTGCTTAAGTAAACCCGGAAGACAACGCTTGAATATGCGCCCTCTTTGCTGACGGGCGCGCCGTTGGCGTTAGAGACTCTCTTCGTTTATCGTGGCAAAGAAAATGGGCACGTGAATTCGAAGCGGACCAGTCATGTAAAGGATTTCGATCCTCGTGACTGCGTTTGGTGTACCCCAAATCAGCTCGCGATCTGCATAGCGATTTGGCTCAGCGAGTCTTGGGAATTTAGAAGAATCGAGACGCTTGCCCTAGGCACACTGAGAAAGGGCAAGCTATTTGTAGAAACAGGGTTTCTTTCTCTCGCTCAAGCCTTAGAAGGGATTCATCGCGTGACTGAGCACACCCCTGTTGTTGGCAGCATCTTCAGACAGATACGCAGGAAGATCGTCGCGCTCCTTAAGATTGAAAATGTGGCCCAAACTTTGGTGGATAGAATTTGCGATTCCATGTCACATGTAAATGACCCGACCTTCGCTTCTCGGCTGACTGCCCTCTGTCAACGCGCGAGTGTATCGCTGCTGCAGCGTATGGAGATCGATCCGCCAACATTTGTCAGGGACGTGGTAGCCACACGGAATTTCTACACGCATACAGGTAGCAAACCTCGCAGGCAGCAGAGCACCCCAAACTCTGGGAAGGAGTTATTCTTGCGGAGCCAGAAAATGCGGGCTCTGCTTCGCGGGGTGCTCCTGCTACATCTGAGTCTCCCTGAAGCGCAGTTTTCGGATGTGCTGGAAAGAGAGGCGACGCGTTATCACTAAAACTGCTCGGGGTAGGCT
>Ga0310039_10003225_pt1 | contig 10479 bp, 10 predicted proteins | sample Sb_taG_4_FD_200460 | JGI IMG/M metagenome (GOLD analysis project Ga0310039, IMG submission 200460) | Peat soil microbial communities from Weissenstadt, Germany - Sb_50d_6_BS metaG (v2) (version 2) | ecosystem: Environmental > Terrestrial > Soil > Wetlands > Peat | place: Germany: Weissenstadt... | reverse complement strand
ACGCCTTGGTGAGGGCGAGGCCGTCCGAGGTGGCGAGAAAATCGGAGACATAGGCGGGCGAAGGCGCCTCACCCACATGCTCGTGGCGCGTTCCCGACTGAACGTGCGGCGCGCCCTCGAAGAAGAATGCGATCGGCACCTGGAGGATATTCGAAATCTGTTGCAGCCGGCTGGCGCCGATCCGGTTAGTGCCTTTCTCGTATTTCTGGACTTGCTGGAACGTCAGACCGAGCGCGTCGCCGAGTTTTTCCTGGCTCATCGACAGCATCATCCGCCGCATACGCACGCGGCTGCCGACATGTTTGTCGATTGGGTTCGGCGCCTTTTTGGCGATCATAATCATCCGCTCCTCTATCACCCCTGTTTATGGGTAATGGCCATGGATAGTAATTCCATTGCAATCGATAGCAACTCCTGGGCGGCCTATATGCCGATGGTTCGGCATTAGGTCATTCAAAAATGTGATTAACTTCCCTTTCTGCGTGTTGCGCTGCCTGCGGTTGCGCGGCTCGGTTGCGGCGAGAGCAAGGTTCAAACGGCCCATAAATTTCATTTATGGGGCTCGATAGGCTTCCGGCCCATTTTTTATTCCGCAATGCCCGATTGGAAGCGCTGGCGCACGACGAGAAAGAGTGCGATCGCGACCATGACGATGGCCGGAGCATCGCCGACGCGGGCATAGAGCGGTGCCCGCACCGATCGTGGCAACGGCGAGTCGATCACGCCTTCTCGGCCCAGCGGCAATGAATTGACGATCCGGCCAAGCGGATCGACGACCGCGGAGATGCCGGTATTGGCGGCGCGCACGACCGGCAGGCCTTCCTCGATGGCCCGGATGCGCGCCTGCTGCAAATGTTGGTAAGGCCCGGTGCTGATGCCGAACCAGCCATCATTGGTGACATTGACGATCCAGCCGGGCCGCTGGCCGCGCGGCACGACATCGTCCGGGAAAATGATCTCGTAGCAGATCAACGGCAGCGCAACCGGCGCGCCCGGTATGGCGATCGGCCGGCGCCGATCGCCGGCGAGGAAACCACCGCGCTGCTTGGTGAGCTCCTGAAAACCGAGACGCGCGAGGATTTTTTCGAACGGCAAATATTCGCCGAACGGCACCAGATGGACTTTGTCGTAGAGCGCGACGATCGAGCCCGAGTGGTCGATGGCGTAAATCGAATTATAGACGGCCGGTGCGGTCGGATTGACCGGCTCGGCGACGCGCACCGCGCCGGTGATCAGCACGGCGTTCGGCGGCAAAAGCTGCGTAATCTGGGCGAGCGCATCGGCTTCGCGGGCGAGGAAGAATGGAAACGCCGATTCCGGCCAGATCAGGTGCGTCACGTCTTTCATGCCGGGGGCATCCGGACCTGACGCGCGATTGGAGAGCGCGATGTAGCGGTCCATCACCTCGTGCCTGGCCGCGTAGTTGAATTTCACGTCCTGCTGCAGATTCGGCTGCATGATGCGCAGGTGCACCTTGTCGACGAGCTGCGTCGGCAGGCGCAAAAGCCGCAAGCTCCCCCAGCCGCCAAGCCCAACCAGCACGGCGACGCCGAGCAACAGCGGCAGCCATGGCCGCGGGTTTTCGGCGCGGTCGTCGACGAGCGTTGCGGGACTGGCAAACACGACGATGGCGATAAAGGTGAGGCCCCACAGCCCGATCAGCGACGCGCCTTGCGCCAACGGCAACGGCGCGGCGAGTGCGTAGCCGAACGCATTCCACGGAAATCCCGTCAATGCGTGGCCACGCAACCATTCCGTCGCGGTCAGCGTCGCGCCCAAAGCCAGGATACGTAAGCCGCCACGGGTCCAGAGAGCGCGGGCAAGGGCAACGCCGATCGCCGTATAGACGGCAAGCAGCGCCGGCAGGCCGATCACCGCGAACGGCAACAGCCAGCCGAATGTCGGCGCGTCGACCAAAAAGGCGTAGCCGATCCAATAGAGGCCGGCGACGAAATAACCGAAGCCAAAACACCAGCCGGTCGCGGCCGCCACGCCCACGCCGCCCCAGCGGCCGACGCCGGCGCCGTCGATCAGCCAGACCAGCGTCGGGAAGGTCAGGAACAGTATTGGCCAGAAATTGAACGGCGCCATCGCCAATGCCGACAGCGCGCCGGCGACGAATGCGATCAAGCCGCGCCGCCAGCCCCAGGCCAGCACAAGCGAATTGTGCAGTCCGTTGAGCGTCACGGCGTGCGTTGCGCGTTCGTATTCGGCCGATTGGCCTCGGGCGATGGTGTCGGACGCGTCGGCGGCGTCTTCGCCGCCGCGGGCTGTTCGCGCGCCGCAGCCGGCCGGCGGTCCTTGCGGCGGTAAATCCTGACCCGCTTGACCCGGCGTGGATCGGCATCGAGCACTTCGGCCTCGAACGTTTCCGGTCCCGGCACCAATTCGCCGCGCACCGGAACATGGCCGGCGCGGATGACCAGATAACCGCCGAGCGTGTCGACCTCCTGCGCGGCGTCGCCGACGTCGAATTCGTCGCCGATCGCGGCGCGGACGTCGTCGAGGCTGGCGCGGCCGTTGGCGAGAAATGAGCCGTCGCTTTGCGGCATGACCGCGGGCATCTCGCGCTCGTCATGCTCGTCGGCGATGTCGCCGACGATCAATTCGACCAGGTCTTCCATCGAGACCAGTCCGTCGGTGCCGCCATATTCGTCGATGATCAGCGCCAGGTGGATGCGGGTCGCCTGCATCTTGGCGAGCAGATCGAGCACCGGCATGGACGGCGGCGCGTAGAGGATTTCGCGAACGATCTTCGCCGCCGACAGCGGCATCGCCAGATCGACATTGCCGAAGTTGAGATTGGCTTGGTGAGGTTGACCGGGCTCCAGAGAAACGGTGGAACCGGTCGAAGCCCGCGCCGCCATGAACGCGATCAGGTCGCGGATATGGACCATGCCGGTCGGATCGTCGAGCGTATCGTTAAAGACCACGAGCCGCGAATGGGCGGCGCCCTCGAACACGCGAACCAGTTCGCCGATGGCAATATCCTGCTGCACGGCGACGATATCGGCGCGCGGCACCATGACGCTCTCGATGCGGCATTCGCGCAGCCCCAGAATATTCTTGAGCATGGCCGCTTCTTCCGGCGAGAAACCGGACTGCGGCTGCTCGGCGGTAAGAACGTGTTCGAGATCGGCGCGCGTCGCCGCGGCTTTCCAGCCGAACAGGATGCGCATGACCCGCGTCAGCCAGCCATCCTGTGGCTCGTCCGGCTGCGCCACCACCATCGGCAGACCGCGATGTTCGCTGTCGGGCGGCTCGCTGCGCGTCGGGGTTTGGGACATGGTTTTGGGCTTTGGCTTCAGACTTCAGCTTTAGGTCGGCACTTGCGTCGGATATTAGCGCCTGCTTCCAGCCTTTTTCACGGCTTTGCCCGGAGCCCGATAAGGATCCGGAATGTTGAGGCACCGCAGGATTTTACGCTCGGTTTGCTCCATGGTTTCCGCGTCCGAATCGTTGGCGTGATCGTAGCCGATGAGGTGCAGGAAACCATGCACTGCAAGATGGGCGAGATGATGCGCGAACGGCTTGCCTTCGGCACCGGCCTCCCGCGCGATGGTCTCGTAGGCCAGGACGATGTCGCCGAGATGGAGCGGCTCGTCCGCGGCTCGCTTGCTCGGAAACGACAGCACATTGGTGGCAGCGTCGATGCCGCGCCAAAGCCGGTTGAGCTGACGGACCGCCGAATCATCGGTCAGGACGATAGCAAGCTCGCTCCCGGTTGTTGATGCGAAGGCGGCGGCCTGCGCGACGGCGCGCCGCACGGTCGATCGCGCCTTGGCGGGTTCGCCCCAGCGGTCGGAATCGACCAGCACGTCGATCTTGAATTTCGCCCGCGGTGCGGGTGTCATTCCGGCCGCTCGCGCTTTCGCGCCGAGGCTGCATCATAGGCCTCGACGATGCGCGCGACGAGCTCGTGGCGGATCACGTCGGCGGAGGTGAAGCTGACATGGCCGATGCCCTCGATGCCGCCGAGCAGTCGCACCGCGTCGGCGAGTCCCGAGGTCTGGCCCGGCGGCAAATCCACTTGCGTTGGATCGCCGGTCACCACCATGCGGCTGTTCTCGCCGAGCCGCGTCAGCAGCATTTTCATCTGCATCGCGGTCGTGTTCTGCGCTTCGTCGAGGATCACGGCGGCGTTCGACAGCGTGCGGCCGCGCATGAAAGCGAGCGGCGCGATTTCGATCTCGCCGCTTTGCAGCGCACGCTCGACGATGCGCGCGTCCATCAAATCGTAGAGCGCGTCGTAGATCGGCCGCAGATAGGGATCGACCTTCTCGCGCATGTCGCCGGGCAAGAAGCCGAGCCGCTCGCCGGCCTCGACCGCCGGCCGCGACAGCACGATGCGATCGACGTCCTTGCGCTCGAACAGTTGCACGGCGTGGGCGACCGCAAGCCAGGTCTTGCCGGTGCCGGCCGGGCCGGTGGAGAACACCAGCGGATGACGCTTGAGCGCCCGCACGTAAGCGTCCTGCGCCTGGGTCCGCGCGCGGACGCGGCGCTTGCGCAGATTGATTTCCTCGAAGCTGTCGCGCGCGGCCGCGGGATCGAAATCGAACAGCGAGCCTTGCGACAGCGCCAGCCGAACCGCGCCGTCGACGTCGCCCTGAACCAGTTCGTCGCCGCGCTTGAGCCGCTCATAGAGATTTTCGAGCACGCGCCGCGCCAATTCGCAGGCCTCGTGGGTGCCTTCCAGCGTGACGTGGTTGCCGCGCGAATTGGCGACGACGCCGAGCCGACGCTCGATCAAAGCGAGGTTCTGGCCGTATTGACCGAACAAGGTGGAGGCGAGGCGATTGTCGTCGAAGGTCAGCGCGATCTGCGTCGCGTTGTTCTGCGCGACAATGACCGATTCGTCGGTTCCGGGCGTTCGCAATTCAAGCTCCTGCGCCGAGCAAGGCTGGTTGTTGCTGATATTCGGGCTTTGACACGAGCACGCCGAACAGACTGTTGCTGGACACTTCGGTGACGGCGACCGGGGCGATGGTGCCGATCAGTGATGACGGCGCCGTGACTTGCACCGGCTGCAGATACGGCGAACGGCCGACCAGCTGGCCGCCATGGCGGCCGGGACGCTCGAACAGCACATCCAAGGTGCGGCCGACACAGCCGCGATTGAACGCCGCCTGATTGCGATCGATGGCGTCCTGCAGACGCTGCAGGCGATCGGATTTTGCGTCTTCCGCCACCTGATCGTCCATGTTGGCGCCGGGCGTGCCGGGCCGCGGCGAATATTTGAAGGAGAACGCGCCGGCATAGCCGATGTCGTTGACGAGGCTGAGCGTGGCGGCAAAGTCTGTTTCGGTTTCGCCGGGAAAGCCGACGATGAAATCGGAGGTGAGCGCCAGATCGGGCCGCGCCTCGCGCAGGCGATCGACGATTTCAAGATAATCGGTGCGGCTGTGCCGGCGGTTCATGGCCGCGAGCACACGGTCGGAGCCGGATTGCACCGGCAGATGCAATTGCGGCATCAGCTGCGGCAGATCGCGATGGGCGGCGATAAGATCGTCGTCCATGTCGCGCGGATGGCTGGTCGTATAACGCAGCCGGTCGATGCCGGGCAGCGCGGCGGCCTGTTCGAGCAGCTGCGCTAGTGACCACGTCCGCCCGTCCGGCCCTGCGCCGTGATAGGCGTTGACGTTCTGGCCGATCAGCGTGACTTCGCGCACGCCGGCGTCCGCCAGCCGCTTGATCTCGGCGATGATTTTGTCCGCTGGCCGCGACGTCTCCATGCCGCGCGTGTAAGGCACGACGCAGAAGGTGCAGAATTTGTCGCAGCCTTCTTGCACGGTGACGAAGGCGGATACGCCGCGGCTGCGGATCGCGGCGCGGTCCGGCGCGGCGAGATGATTGAATTTGTCATCGACCGGGAACTCGGTATCGATCGCCTTGCCGTCGCGCGCGGCGCGCGCCAGCAAGTCGGGCAGGCGGTGATAGCTCTGCGGTCCGACAACGAGATCGACTGCCGGCGCGCGGCGGATGATTTCTTCGCCTTCGGCCTGCGCGACGCAGCCGGCGACCGCAACCATGACACGCCGACCGGTGGCGGCCGCGGCGTCCTTCATGCGGCGGACGCGGCCGAGCTCGGAATAGACTTTCTCCGCCGCCTTTTCCCGGATGTGACAGGTGTTGAGGATGACCAGATCGGCATCGTCGGCGCTTGCGGTCTCGACATAGCCTTCCGGCGCCAAAGTGTCCGCCATACGCTGCGAGTCGTAGACGTTCATCTGGCAGCCGAACGATTTGACGTAGAGTTTTTTCGCTCCGTTCATGCCGGGTGGTCGGCCTAAGCCCCTATATCAACACACAAATTCCGCTTGGTGGCGACGCCGCTATGGCTATAGTCTAGCCGGATTCCAGGCAAAAAGGAATTGGCAGATTTTGCTTCAGTCCATCGGCTGGATATTGGCGTCCTTGATCACTTTCGACCACTTGGCGATTTCCGACTTGATATAGGCATCGAGTTCCTCAGGGCTACTGCCGCCATTGGTCATGCCGAGGTCGGCGAAGCGCTTTTTGGTGTCGTCGTCGGCCAGCGCTTTAAGCGCCGCGGCGTTGAGCTTTGCCAGAACGGCGTGCGGCGTTCCGGCCGGCGCCACGATGCCCCACCAGGTTTCCGCTTCGAAACCGGGCAGCGCTGCTTCGGCCACTGTCGGAATGTCCGGCGCCGACGGCGAGCGGTGCGCGCCGGTGACCGCGAGCGCCCGCAGCGTGCCGGCCTTGAGGTTGCCCATCACGGCGGAAAGGTTGGCGAACATCAGCGGAATTTGTCCGGCGAGCAGGTCGTTGATCGCCGGCGCTTCGCCGCGATAGGCGACGTGCACCATCTTGATGCCGGCGGTGTATTGGAACAGCTCGGCCGTCATATGCGGCGTGGTGCCGAGCCCGCCGGTGCCGAAATTGATCTTGCCGGGATCGGCCTTGGCCATGGCGATGACGTCCTTGACCGTATGCGCGGCGAACGACGGATTGACCACCAGCACCAAAGGCGAGGCGCCGGTCATTGCCACGCCGGCAAAATCTTTCGCCGCATCGAGCGTCACCTTGCGATAAAGGTTCGGCGCCACCGCATAGGTGGTCTGGCTCCCCATCATCAGCGTGTAGCCGTCGGGCGCCGACTTGGCTTCGTCTTCGGCCGCGATCATGCCGCTGGCGCCGGTGCGGTTCTCGACCACGATTGACTGGCCGAGAATTTCCGACATTTTCTGCGCCATGATCCGCGCGGCGATGTCGGTGCCGCCGCCGGCGCCGAAACCGACCAGCATCTTGATCGGCCGGTCGGGATAGGCCGCGTCCTGCGCGCGGGCGAAGTCGTGGGCGACACTGACCGTGAGCGCGAGACCAAATGCGACGCTCAATAATCGCGCTGCCGTCATGCCGTCTGCCTCCCTATGCCGCGAACATTTTATTTTCAGTCTTGCGGACGCGTCAGCCAAGATCGCGACGCAGCACCAGCGCGGAAGCGCCGGTCTGATAATAGCCCGGGCGCCGTCCCACGTCGTAGAAACCGGCGCGGCGATACAGCGCACGGGCGGCGGCGTTGCGCTCGTCGACCTCGAGAAACACGGCCCGCGCGCCGAGGCCGGCCAGGCGCCGCAGATGCAGATCGAGCAGCGGCCGCGCAAAACCACGGCCGCGCTGGCGCTGAGCAATAGCGATCGAGAGGATTTCCGCTTCGCCGGCAGCCATGCGCGACAGAATGAATCCGATCATCGTCTTGCCGCTCATGGCGCGATGGGCGACGACGGTTTTTTCGATCAGTAGCCGATAGACTTCGTCGTCGCCCCAGCCGCGTTGGAACGAGGCGGTGTGCAGGGCGGAGATCGCCGAGGCGTCGCTCGGCCGCGCTTCGGATAAAGTGGGCGCGACCCGGCCGAATAGACGAGCGATAAAGCGCATCATCGGCGCGGCAGTTGCGCGGCATTTTGCGGCTGCGCATCGGGGGCGCGCAGATATTGCGGTGTCGGCGGCGACTGGCCTTCCGGCAGCGCGGCGCCCATGCGCGCCACCCAGTCGATGTCGGGCGCGCCACTGGCGTCGACGCGCAGCGGCGTTGCGTCGGTGACCGCAAGCCCATCGGCGACAAGTTGCGCGGCCGAGCCGACGATGCGCGCCGGCGCCGCGGCAGCCGCGCGCACCGCTTCGCTCAACGGCGCCAGTCTTGGACCTGTGATCGTGCGGCCGCCTGCGGCGAAGACTTGAAGATAGACGTGCGCGTGCCGCGCATCGATGGCGACGACGACTGGCGCTTTTTCATCGTCGGCGAGATATGGCGCCGCATAAGCGGACAGCGTCGACAGGCCCACGGCTTGTTTGTTGATCGCGAGCGCGATGCCACGCGCCGCCGCAATGCCGACCCGCAATCCGGTGAAACTGCCGGGCCCTGTCGTGACCACAATGCGGTCGAGATCGGCAAAGGCCGCGCCGGCTTCGTCCATGATCCGGCGGATCAGCGGCATCAGCGCTTCGGCATGGCCGCGCAGCATCGGCAAGCTCTCGCTTGCGACGATGCCGCCGTGCTGGGTGTCGAACACGGCCGCCGAGCAGGCCGCCAGCGCCGTGTCAATCGCGAGTAAGCGCATGGCGCACTTGATCGCCGGGGAAAGCGGCCCCGATCACATCGGCCGGACTTCGGTAACGTCAGGGACGAAATGGCGCAGCAGATTCTGGATACCGTGGCGCAGCGTCGCCGTCGATGACGGGCAGCCCGAGCAGGCGCCTTTCATGTTGAGATAGACGACGCCGTCCTTAAAGCCCTTGAAGGTGATATCGCCGCCGTCGTTGGCCACCGCCGGCCGCACCCGCGTCTCGATCAGATCCTTGATGGTGGCGACGGTGTCGGCGTCGGCCGCGTCGAAAAATTCCTCGCCATCGCCCGACGTGCCGCCGCCGGAATTGAGCAAAGGCGCGCCCGACATGAAATGTTCCATGATGGCGCCCAAGATCATCGGCTTGAGCTGCTGCCACTCGCCGGCGCTCTTGGTCACGGTGATGAAATCGGAACCGAAGAACACGCCGCTGATGCCGGCAATGCCGAACAGCCGTTCGGCGAGCGGCGACTGTGCCGCCTGCTCGGCGTCGCGCAGGTCGAGCGTCGAGCCTTCCAGCACCGCCCGTCCGGGCAGGAATTTCAAGGTCGCCGGGTTCGGCGTCGCTTCGGTCTGGATGAACATTGTCGTTTGTCCTTTGATCACCTGGCAACGGCCGCGTCCGACCGTGCCGTGACTTCGCGTAAACCTACACCCATACGTGGCGAATTGCCTAGGAAGTTCAAGGGCGGACGCGGGCGGCCAATTGGCTTAGGACCGCACGAAACCGACGATATCCTTGACCGCCTTCATGGTTTCGCCGGCGAGCTTTTGCGCCCGGGCGGAGCCGTCGGCGAGGATGGCATCGATGGCCGCGGGATCGTTCATCAGCCGTTTCATCTCGCTGGCAATCGGGGCGAGCTTGGCGACCGAGAGTTCGGTCAGCGCCGCCTTGAAGGTCGAGAATTGCGCGTTGCCGAATTGCTTGAGTACGCCGGCGCGGGTCGTCCCTTCGAGCGCCGCATAGATGCCGATCAGATTGTCGGCTTCGGGCCGGGTCTCCAGGCCTTTTTCCTCGCTCGGCAGCGGCTCCGGGTCGGTTTTGGCGCGGCGGATTTTCAGCGCGATGGTGTTGGCGTCATCGGTGAGATTGATGCGCGACTGGTCGGACGGATCCGACTTCGACATCTTCTTCGTGCCGTCGCGTAGCGACATCACCCGCGTTGCCTCGCCGGTGATCAAAGGCTCCGGCAATGGGAAGAAGGCGTCGCCGTAGTCCTTGTCCCTGATTGAATTGGCAAAATCGTTGTTGAATTTCTGCGCGATGTCGCGCGACAGTTCGAGGTGTTGCTTCTGATCTTCGCCGACCGGCACGTGGGTGGCGCGGTAGACCAGAATGTCGGCCGCCATCAGCGTCGGATAGGCATAAAGGCCGACCGACGCGTTCTCGCGGTCCTTGCCGGCCTTCTCCTTGAACTGGGTCATGCGGTTGAGCCAGCCGAGGCGGGCGACGCAGTTGAACACCCAGGCGAGCTCGGCGTGCTCGGCGACTTGGCTTTGGTTGAACACGATGTGCTTCTTGGGATCGATCCCACAGGCGATGAAGGCCGCGGTGACTTCGCGTATTGCCTTCGGTAGCTCCGTGGGATCCTGCCACACCGTGATCGCATGCAGATCGACGACGCAATAGATGCAGTCGTAGCGGTCCTGCAACTCGACGAAGCGCTTGATGGCGCCGAGATAATTGCCGAGGTGCAGATTGCCGGTCGGCTGCACGCCTGAAAAAACCAGTTCTTTAAACGCCATGGACGGTCTCCGGGACGGACCAGCGTCAATTGCCACGGCGTCGGCTTGCCCTGCAAGGCCCGGCCGTTATAGTGCCGCGTCCCAGCGCGAGATTTCTCATGGTTTCAGCCCGTTACGACGTTCTCGGCATCGGCAATGCGAT
>Ga0310039_10003223_pt1 | contig 10484 bp, 14 predicted proteins | sample Sb_taG_4_FD_200460 | JGI IMG/M metagenome (GOLD analysis project Ga0310039, IMG submission 200460) | Peat soil microbial communities from Weissenstadt, Germany - Sb_50d_6_BS metaG (v2) (version 2) | ecosystem: Environmental > Terrestrial > Soil > Wetlands > Peat | place: Germany: Weissenstadt... | reverse complement strand
CAGCTATGCGCTGCACTACAACAGCCATCGTCCTCACCAAGGACTGGATCAAGAGAGTCCCGCCACTCGTCCGTGTGCGTTGACATTGACGCCCCAGCCTTGGCTCGACTGGGTAACCCGGCATCGCCGTCGCCCAGTTCGTCGGCGCGACCGGTTGGGCGGGCTCATCCACGAGTACGCACTCGCGGCCTGAGCTCGGGATCAGGTTTTCGGGCACTACGGGTTGCGAGCAGGAACCGGCAGGTTCGGCCGGCCCTCGAAGGCTCTGAGGCGAGTAGCCGGTGGACGACATGCTTCGCAACGATCACGACCGCACGGCCCCCACACTCACGATGAGAAAGGGACGCACCGCCCACGTCGCAAGTGGGGATACTGTTCTCCACCATGGGTGGTCCACCCAATCCCGAGAGGTTAAAGCGATCGGCCGATGGGTTGAAGCGATTGGCCGATGCCTACGATGTGTCGACCCCCATGCTCGACGCCATCGCCGACGCCATCATCGCAAGGACACAGCTCACCGATGGCAAGTATGAACAACGCGCTGTGATGGATCTGGTTGCGTTCATCGTCGAGGACGTAGGAACATTGACCTCCCTTGAGACGGGCGGCAAGCTGCCAGACGATGTCCTAAACCGGATGGGCGACCTGATTGCGAGTGACCCCCCGGCCACCGTTCCCGAATGGGACTTTCTGCAGATCGTGCTCGATAACGTGCGCTTCGTGCTTAGACCGCCCTCGACCGCACGGTGAACCTTGAATAATGAGACCCGGGGCTGGTCGCCGCCATCTGGAGCGGTTGGCTCGTAATCGCAGGGTGCGCGTGAGGGTGTCCCGTCCGCTGTTGAAGTTCAGCGGTGGCCACAGCTGAATCAGGCTGCCGCCTAATCGTAGTTGGTGGTTGTATCAGTGGTCTTCGAGATCTCGCGGCGGAGGGCGGAGAGGAGCCTCCCCATGTCCTTGTGTCAGCGCACCCGACGGAACGAGCGCTCGGCTTCGAGCATTCCCGCCGCGACCCAACGTTTCTTCATGTTGCCGTCCTTCCAGCGCGTGACCCGGCCGGTGGTGCGGCGGGCGACCGAGATCATCGACTCGATGCAGTTGGTGTTGGTGAGCGTCTTGGCCAAGGTGCCCGTGATGCCCAGGCGCCGGACGGTGAACATGTCGTCGAGTCCCTCGCGCAGACTGGCCGCCGCGTCGGGGTGATCGTTCTCGAGCTCGGTGCCAGGCGCTTCGCCGCGTCGAGGCCCTTGTCGGCGTTGGGCTGGGCAAAGATGACAGCGAGGCGCCGGTCGACGCTGGCGGCCAACTCTTGGGGCAGGTGTCCAGCCACGTTGCGGCATTTGTGCAACGTGCATCTCTGCACACAGGCGGCGTCGCCGAACACCTTCTTCACCCCGGCGGCGAGGGCCTGTCGTCTAACTGGCTCATCGGACAATGTGGGTCGTAGGCCCTGAATCGACGGTACCAGCCCCGATCGGCAGAGGACATCGGTCCCGCGCACGCGAGAGTCTGTCGCTGGAGGGAGTCTCATGCTTACGAGGGCAAAGCGATGATCTGCCCACACGAGTCCGTGACCGCACTGGAAGTGCCGATGCCGGTAATCCGGCTATAAGAGGCGACAGCGCGGTATTCACGGCTCTGAGCGATCGCGCGCAGTTCCGGGTCCGAGCGGCCTCGTCGAGGGGTTACGCAAGCCAGCACTTCCGCCCTCAGGCCGAGAGTCCGGCGTCCGGAATCAGGGTGATACCAATCGATCGGCACCAGCTTCGCCGCCAGGACGCCCTGGTCGCGCCAGGTTCCAGCGATCAACGTTTGGTTCAGCGCACCAAGAGCCTTGCCCAGCCGCCGCGATCCTTCCGAACATGGGTCAGACTTCTCCAGCGAGTTAGCGAGCCTGGCGGTCCCCTTCATCCGACGGCCCGCGACGTTCCGAACATCTGGTCGAGGGTAACCGGCTCGAGTCCCCTCTGGTGGATGATCCCCAGGATCTGTCCGAAGAGCGGTTCGATCGTAGGGTAGTTGGCGTGGCCGATCATGATGGTGCCCGGTTCGAGGTACTGGATGGCCAGACCGAGCAGCTGAGTGGACGAGATTGGGGTTGAGTCGCCAAAGCTGCCGTTCCACATCATGATCTTCGTGTAGCCGAGCTCCCCGGCGATGGCGTCGGTTCGGTCATCGTGGTAGCCGTACGGGGGTCGGAGCCATGGGCGGGCGGTAACGCCGAAGGTGTTCTCGATCCATGTCTCGTTCCGCTCGATCTCATCGGCGACGGCCTGGTCCGACAAGGTCAGCAAGTTGGGATGGGAGAAGGTGTGGTTCCCGATCTGGACCTGGCCAGCAGCGATCAGATCCCGAAGCACTGGCGCATGGGGCTGCCAGTTCACTGCGAGGTAACCATTCGGATTGAACGTCAATGATGTGGCCGAGCGTTGCGCAAAGGCCACGTAGCTGGCCACACAGCCGGGGTCGATGCCGTCGTCGACCGTCCATGCGACCTGCCTGGTTCCCGCCGGCCCGTGGACGATCGTGGAGGGAACCCCGGGGTGTGGCGGCGGGATGACACCCAACTCCACCGGCGGGAGCGAGGTGATCGTCGGGGCCGTGGTCGATGGTCGAAGGCGGTGGGCTGTGCACCCGGCCGCGAGCGCAGCGGAGCTCGCGGCCAAAGCGCCCAGAAAATGCCGCCGGCTCAGCAAGGCCAGAGGAGGCTGCGAGAGGCCGTCTCGGTACCTCGGGGCGAACTGACCGACATCACCGAACGAAAGCCCCTGGCAAGCCGACCCCGTCGATGGTGAGCAAGAACCTCTCTACCCGGCCTGATGCGCCAAGGAACATCTCGGCCAGCCACAGTGCCGTCGCGACATGCTCGGTCATCTGTTCGATTCTCAGCCGTGACTGACCCTCGGCCAGAGCTGCGAAGGCCACAACCTGGTCAGCGGCATAGCGGTCGACGCAGGCGCCTCCCTCGATCTCGGCGAGCAGCTGGTGGGCGGCGTGCCTGCCGATAGCCTCAGCGCTGCGTCGCGGCGCACCCGCACGGTCCGCGCCGAGGCGAACATCCCCTTCTAAGTCGGCGAAGAGAGCTAAAGCCGCTCCGGCCTGGACAGCACTCACATCCTCCCGCTCCTCGATAGCGGCCTCGTAGTCGGCTGTTGCAAGTTCCGCACGCGCTGCATCGGCCATCCGTCTGCTCACGTGGCGTGCGGAAAGGTGCGAGGACAGGGAGATGCCCCAGATGCGCTCGACCGGCCCCGCCCGTTCGAGGACAAGGGGCCGCAGTGGCCCTGCACGCCCTTCAAGCGCGACCCGCAGGATCCCCTCGCCCTTGGGGACGTAACCCGGTCGGAGCATGTCGACTTCGACGTCAAGGCCCATTCGCCTGAGCAGGGGAGCGATCACGTGCTCGAGATGGAAGACCGAGGGTGCGAAGTCCTGGAAGAGGCCGCCCTCGATCTCGACTTCGACTGACTGGGGTGAGAAGGCCAGCACGGGAAGAAGGGCCAGCGCTAGTGCGGTCGCCGAGCCTGCCGAGCCGATGGCAAACCGGTGGCGACCGCTTACGGTGAACCGTCCCGGGATGAAATCGAACTGCCGCGATCCCAGGTACGCACCCTTGACTGTGGCATGAGTCAGCTCGGCCAGGGCTTGGACAGCCTGCAGGTGCTGATGGGCGAGTCCGGGTCGAGGCCGGCCAGCGCGGACCTGATAAATGTGAACGCGTCGCCCCGTCAGAACCGAGTAGCCGACAGCGAGGCGCACGATCGTCCCGCTGCTCGAGTGGCTGGAGCCGTCGATCTCGATGATTTCGGCCTCGACGTTACGACTCACGGCCCCGTATCAGACGACGGCCAAAGGTCGCGAATCTGCATCAACGCGCCTGCGCCGGCTGGAAGCAGTCTGCCTAATCATTCAGAGACCTTTCGCACGCAGGCGATGGCCACTATCGCCGCAATTCTCCAATGGAGGGTCTGGGTGGGCTCGAGGGATTGCCGAGATAATGTTCCGAGGGCACCGACCAAAAGCCGGAATCGCTGTTGCGTTCAGTCTTTCGGATGTGCGTGGTCGTGGACGTGAGCCTCACGCAGGTGCTCCGCGTCGGGATCCTGGTGCGCATCATGGTCGTGGTCCACGGCCGTGTGGTTATGTTCGTGGTCGTGAGTGTTGGCCATGTGTTCCCAGCTCGTTCCGTGCCGCTGGTAGTGGATCACGTGAGCGTGCTGGTGTGTGTGCACCAACGGATCGTGGTGATGGAGCGCCAATATCCTCACCTCCTCGAGTCATGGGTATTAGCAAGTCAAATGCAACGCTGCGGCCCAGTCGCTGTCGCCCGAGTCGATCAGCTCGTTGATTCGATCGAGCGCGGCAGCCGTAGGGAGCACCTCAGCAACAACGCCGAGTCCCGCCAGCTCTTGTTCGAGCCCCGGTCCGGGCCGCATGCGACTCGCCGAGCCGGCACCGACGATGAGCCGCTTGGGATGGTCAGCCAGCACGGCCCCCAGGTCTTGGATCTGAAGGAGGTGGCCCTCCCTCCTCCGCCAATGCTCCTCGATGCCCGCCGGGGTGACCAGCACGTCGCTGTCGATCTGACGTCCATCGACCACGAGCCGCCCGAATTGGTAACTATCCAGGTGCATGACCGCCATGATCGCGCGTCATTCGATCATGGACCAGGACCGAACATCCCTACCTGGGCAGAGAGCGGCCATGCCCCAGAGCTCACTGACGTCGCTGGGGCCGAGGAGTCCTCGCGATGCTCCTTGGCTCCCGTGCCCGATGCGGCGGGCTAGGAACGGTATTCCGTCGGGGATATCAGCCGATTGACCTCAGCCTGATGTTTGAAGTATTTGGACCAATAGGTCCGACGTTGCTCGGGGTCCTTCCTCGCAGTCCGGACGCCGGCAATTGCATCCATCATCGCTTGAAGGTGCCCGGACACCTCCATTATCTCATCCTCGGTGAGGCCGTTTCCCTCGTCCATCTCAATGCCTTCCCACGTAGTTGCATCGCTTCTAAGAGTGCCACGCAGGGGTGTGTCGCCGTCGGGGATAAGGTTGGGTACACCAGATACACGGCTTCCCAGGAAAGCCCGTCCGCCCATGCCAGCATGCGGGCAATATCTCTAGATGACGGAGCCCGGAGCGTTCGCCTGTGGCAAATGGACCTAGGCGGCCTGGAGATCGGTTTTGGCCGTGAGTGATGAGCCAACAACGCGGCTGGCCGAGAGATAGCTACACCGGGCCCGGTGGGGGTCTCTCGAAGGGGCCTGGTGGAGGTCTCTCGACCGGGCCGGGAGGAGGCGCCTCGACAGGGCCCGGCGGGGGTCTCTCGGTGGGGCCCGGCGGGGGTCTCTATAACGGCCCATGTGCGAACCCCTACCGCAGCAACCAACCACCCAGGGGGCGCTTCCTCGTCGAATTGAAGATCCGTGGGTACGACGACATCGTTGAAGAGCTTCGGGATGCCTGGGGGATGTGAGTCAGATATCTACCAACGGACAGTCGTGTCAGCTCATCGACTCAGGAGCCCGCTCGCCACGCCAGCGTGCGGCAATGTCGCTAGAGCAGGACGGGGAACCGGTTGCGGGATGAAGGCGGGGGATCATTTGCATTGCGCAAACAGGGAGGCCGGTAGGATGGATTCGTCATGGCTGCCGAGCACCGTTGCCCAAGAGGACACCCGTTAAGCAACGCTCCGTTTGAGGCTGGCCTGCATCCTTTCCCGGTCATGTTCTGCACCACCTGTGGAGTCCATTTCGGCCTCCAGGTCAATGGGGCGATGAAGGAAGTTCGGCCCCTGATGGAGTAGCCAGCGTCCCTGGGGGTCGATGCCCGCTCTAGGCGTGGCCGACGTATCCGTTCTCCAGACTTTCAGTCTGCGCCGGCCGGGATCGGGCAGGGGAGATCGGACTGGCGGGATGTCCAGAGAGGTCGTTTAGAACCCGACCCGGGCGGTCGGGGTCAGAAACTCCTCCTGGCGGGAGAAGGTGCCTCAACCGGCCCCAACCGCGAATTAGTGCAACCGCCAGCCGCCCGCATTCCATGTCACGCCGAGCGGGGAAGAGCCCCCGGTGCTGCCAGCGTGCAGCAATGTCTCTTGAGCGAGACTGTGTTAGGCGAGAATTGGGTGCGTCAGCTGGAAGTCTCGTTCACGAAAGAGGCGAAGGCAGGCATCGACGACGACAGGGTCGTAGAGCAGGCCCCGGTTGGCTTCGATTTCGGTCAATGCGGCGGCGAAGCCCTTGGCGGGCCGATAAGGGCGATGCGCCGACATCGCCGAGACCACGTCAGCGACAGCGATGATTCGGGATCCGATGAGGATGGCACCCCCCTTCAGACCGTTGGGATACCCGGAGCCGTCAAGGCGTTCATGGTGTTGGAGGATCATTTCGGCTACCGGCCATGGGAACGAGACATCGTCGACGATCCGAGAGCCGGTTTGGGGGTGAGTCTTCATCATCTCGAATTCGGGAGTGCTCAACCGGCCGGGCCGAGTGAGGATCTCTGCTGGGATGGCGATCTTGCCGATGTCATGGAGGGTTGACGCCACCTTGATGCCCTTGGCGTCGTCGTCGGGCAGGCCCATTTCCTGGGCGATGGCGGCAGCGATGTCCGCCACCTGATGCTGGTGGCCCGCCGTGTAGGGGTCTCGGAGTTCGACGAGGTTGGCGATGGCGATGGTGATGGCATCGAAGCTGGCCTCCAACCTCGCCATGTACTGGTTGCGTTCGGTGACGTCCCGGCCGTTGACGACGATACCGCCGACCGCAGGCACGTGTAGGCAGTTTGTGGCCACGGTCTCAAGAATCCGGATCTCGCCGGTGGTAGACACAAATCGGAGTGTGTTAGTCATCGATGCCCCGGGCGGTGATTGCATCATTTCGGCGTGCCTGGGGATTACATGTTCGATGTCGTCGGGATGGAGGTACTGGAATGCGATTGTGCCGATGGCTTCCTCGGCGGAGATCCCGAACGTCAGCGAGGCCCTTGAATTGGCATAGATCAAGGCCCCCCGTTCGTCCACCACGAAGACGAGGTCCGACGAGTGTTCGACGAGCGCCAGCAACCATTCCTCGGCGGGTTCCTGGGCTTCTTGGGCCATGAGCACCACCCGAGAGACATCGGCAACGAGGAATCTCTGCCAAAGAGACCAACGGCCCTCTCGGCACAACGAGCGCACAAGAATCGGTGTCAAATGCAAAGGACCTGGTGGGGCCCACGGGCATCAGGGAGGCCGGGACGGGGTGGTACCCGAGGCCCAGGGGAGAGAGGGTTAACCCAGGCGAGAGTGCTGTTGCCGGAGGAGGATCAGACGCTTGCCGAAGGCAGACGGTCCAGTACTCGCATGGGTTTGTGACCGTAAGGTAAGAGCCGATGCCGGTAACGCGGCTCTGCAAGTCGGCCGCGCAGTATTTGCGGCTCGAGGCTGTCGCACGAACGATCAGCCCCTTTGGGTTCGTCGGGCGGGGAAGATGAATCTGTGAGTTCGAAAAAGCGCGGGCGGTTCAGCCGGCCGGCGCCATCGTCCGGAGCTTCATCAGGTTGTGGGTGGCGCAGATCAAGCGCCATTCGCTGTTGACTGCAGCGAGACCGCGCCGCACGAACCGTCGGTAGCCGCGATTCGCCTTGACGTTGCCGAAGACGGGTTCGATCGAACTTTGTCGTTTGTTGTAGAGGACCTAGTTGGCGGGATCCTGTGGGTACCGAAAATCCCGTCCGGGGCTGTTGACCTGGACCTTTCCGTAGAGCTGAAAGTCAGGTCGGGATCGGCTGTGGCACTTGCCCCTCTGGCGATTGGTGGCGTATTTCGACCCTCGGCGGAGTGACGCCTGGACGCATCAGTCCCCCTCTCCGGGGCTTGAATCGGGAGCCAGGACTAGGGGGCGACCGAGCCCACGATACATGTGGCACCGTGAACTCTCCGTGCTGTCGAGCGCGCTCGCAGTGAACGGGAGTCAAGGACGATTTCGAGCGCTGGCGTCACCTACCGGTGGAGCGCGTGCTTCCCAATCTGATCGCCTGGACAGCGTTCGTGCTGCTCAGAGCCCGTGGATGGGATTTTCGGCACCCACACGCCGCCGATTGCCCCACCTTCGTCGCTAGCCTCAACCCGGTGAAAGTCCAGCTGCTGAATAGGTCCGGGTGAAGTAATCGGCACCCACAGGACAGCGCCCTGGCGCAGGGCAGTGTGCGGCAATGCCGCCTCTACAGGAGCTGGCGCACGTCGATGGAGAACCGACCCGAACGGGTGACAGGGCAACTGATTACCGAGCATCGACGGACGCCCTGGCCTACGCCCGTCCACTTGAAGCGCTATGAGGGGTGGCTAACTCATCGACAGGCTCGTCTCGTTGATCGTGGGGTCAGCGAGAGCGCCGTGAGGGGCAGGCAGGATGAGCACGGGAATCGAAGAGCTTGCGAGAACTTCTCGAACGACCGCTCCGTGGCCGGCTTTGAATTTTCCTCCAAGGGACAACACGATGAGGTCACTCCGAGTTTGTTCGGCCACGTTGATCACCGCACTGCCGGGATCTCCCACTCGCCACTCGAATGATCGTCGCTCGCCAGGGCAGTGGCGGCGCACGAACTGGCGCCCCCATTCGGGGAGGTCATAGACAGGACGATCCAGCATCGAAGGCATAGCGCCGTCGAGGGTGAGGAGAACAATGATCTCGCGGTTGGCGTCGGGTTGAAAGCGACGCTCTAGGTCAAGAAACGCAGTTGACGCAGCCGCGCTCGAGTCGAGGGGCACGAGCAGGCGCCGGGGAGCCTTGGCACTGAGGTGATGGAGGTCCGGAGGGACGAAGGCAACGGGCTTAGACATATCGGCGATAACTCGAAGTGCGATGCTGCCCGCTGGTCGAGGGCCGCCACGAAATGCTCGAGTGCCCATGACCGCTCCGACCATGTGCGGGGCCTGCAGTGCTTCGAGGATCTTCGCGGCGACTGGGCCTTTCCTACGGTGCAGGTGCACACCGGCAGCGTAGGTTGCTCCCGCAGCGATTCTCCCGGTGTGCTGCTGGTCGGAGACGTGAAGCGCCTCGACTTCCGTCCCGACCAGTTGGGCGATCCCGAGAGCTGCCATGAGCACGCCACGAACGGCAGGCGTGTCGTCGAGCGCAACCAACAAGGTGTTCCCACGTTCGGTGATCACAACGCCCCTCCGGGTGTACGAGGAAACGCTCGGTCCCCGTCCAATTTCTTCAATGCGGTCAGGAATATTCCCTAACACGAGGCTGGCAGAACTAATAGAGGCGCTAGTCCCTTGACGGAGAATTGGGCGCACCTCATTGGCTCGCTGAGGTGCGACTCGTTTGGTCGAAACACGTCAGGCCGTCACAGCTTGGCCGGTCCCCACCCTGTAACACGGCATTGCCAGGATGCATCTCTGGGGGCAGGCGAGCGTAAGGTGACGAAGTCCCGGCCATCGCCAGCGGGCCACCGGCGCTCGCCGTGGCCGCTCGCTCCGGGGACGCCGACCTGGTCCTGTTGTGCTGGAAGCGCCGCCCGACGGAGGGAAGGGCCCGGGTCATCCGCGGGGTGCTGGCGTCTGCCACGATCCCGGTCCGTCTCACCGCTCTGTCCTGACCGCGGTCGCATCCGGACCAAAGGTCGCGTGTGGCCTTGCCCCTTTTGGCAAAGGGCACTTCGGCCCTGCCATCGGCGCGTCGAGCTGTGGTTGCATCGGCTTATGGTCGTCTCTGCGCGCGACGCCGCGCCTGTTCTTGACCCGACCGGTGCCGGAAGCAGGTGCCTACGAATCGCGCTGATCGCCCCGGTGTGGCTGGCGGTGCCACCCCTCGGATACGGCGGGACCGAGCGGGTGGTGAGCATGCTCGCCGAGCAGCTCACCGCCCGGGGCCACGATGTCACCCTGTTCGCCGTCGGGGGCTCCTTCACTACGGCCCGCCTCGTCACCTTTCTCGAGGCACCCCCGCACCCCGCCGACCCGGGCGCGTTCGCCGACGAGATCTTTCACACCCTGAGCGCCTATCTGCGTGCCGACGACTTCGACGTGATCCACGACCACTCCGGCTTCGGCCCGGCACTGGGGGCGATGCGTGGGGGCCGGCCCCCGGTCGTCCAGACCCTGCACGGGCCCTGGACGACGCTCGGCCGGCGCTTCGCTGCCCTCGTCCACGACCGCATCCACCTGGTGGCCATCAGCCAGGCGCAGGCCGCCGACAACCTCGATGTTCGCTACGCGGGCATCATCCACAACGGGATCGACCTCGACGCCTACCCGTATGTGGATTCCAAGCGCGACTACCTGGCCTACGTCGGCCGGGCGAGTCCCGAGAAGGGGACGCACCTCGCCGTGGAGGTGGCAAGGCGGGCCGGGCTTCCGCTCAAGATGGCGGTCAAACGGGCCGACGACGCCGAGCGGGTCTACTGGGACGAGATGGTCGCGCCACGCCTTCGCGGCGACGAGGAGATCTACGACCAGCCACCCCACGAGGTCAAGTGGGACATCCTCGCCCACGCCCG
>Ga0310039_10003222_pt1 | contig 10485 bp, 16 predicted proteins | sample Sb_taG_4_FD_200460 | JGI IMG/M metagenome (GOLD analysis project Ga0310039, IMG submission 200460) | Peat soil microbial communities from Weissenstadt, Germany - Sb_50d_6_BS metaG (v2) (version 2) | ecosystem: Environmental > Terrestrial > Soil > Wetlands > Peat | place: Germany: Weissenstadt... | reverse complement strand
GCTGTCGCTCATTCAGGTGCGGAAACAACGTGTCGAATTTATGCTGAAGTTTTTCTGTTGTGCTCATGCTGGCAGTATAGCACAGCGGGCGTTGTGTGTAAGTGTTATTTTTTTACGGGCCCTTACATTAAGATATTAGATATAATATTATTATATATATAATGATTTATCATTGATAGAACGAGGTCTCTCCGAGCAGTTCCACGGTGCGATCCCCTGGATGGGAGCAGGGAAGCGGAGACCGGCGCGGTGGAGCCGGACTGGCTAAAAAGTGGACCAGTGGGCCGAGTGATTCGCCTGGCAGCCATTCAGGTGGCTAAATCCTGGCCGCGATCGACACGGAGGAGCAGAATCGAGTATCGTGAACCTGTCACCCATGTCCCCGAACGACTGTTACCCATGTCTCCGGTCCGAACACTGCCCTGGGGGAAGGGCCGTCGTTCGTGCTGAACGCCACCCTGGAGGACGACCTGCTCTCACTCAGCTTTGACGGTCTGAAGCGGGTGGACGGGCCGTCGAAGCTGGGGGACTTCCATTACGTCCCGATGCTGTTCCACGAAGGACTGAAGGTCGGCAAGAAACAGAGGCTTCGGCTGGAGATATACGGCTTGCTCCTATCTCGGCTGCAAGGGCAAACGCCTTCCAGTGGGATCATCTGGCACGGCAGGGAGTGTACAACGACGAAGGTGCGCCTGAACGGTGATCTGCGGAAGACCGAACGTTTGCTTCGGGAAGTCAAGGAGATGGTCAATGCCCAGTCGCCACCGAAATTGATCCTGAACGACCACTGCCAGGTCTGCGAGTTCCGCCAGCGGTGCAACGACCAGGCGGTGCAGGAGGACAATATCAGCCTCCTTCGGGGGATGGGCGAGAAGGAGATCCGAAGCTACGCCAGACGGGGCATCTTCACGATCACGCAACTCTCCCATACCTTTCGCCCAAGGCGGAAGCGCACTTCCCCTCAGCGGTTGGCTACCCACCGCTATCACGCATTGAGTGCCTTGGCGATTAGAGACCACGCTATCTACATCATTGCCCGGCCTCCTGCGTTTCCGAGGCGGACCAGCGCCTACCTCGATGTCGAGAGCAATCCCGAGGAGGGGTATGTCTACCTGATCGGGCTGGTTGTCGTTCAAGGGGACCATGAGCATCGGTGCTCCTTCTGGGCCGATGCCCAAGATGAAGAGAGCCGGATCTTCGACCTACTCCTTGACGAGTTGCAGCGACTCGGCGAGTTCACGCTATTCTGCTACGGCAGCTACGAGAAGACCTTCCTCAAGCGGATGCGAAAACGAACAACCCGCACGGAACTCGTCGATCGAGCGATCACCTCCCTCGTCAACGTCCTCTCGGTTATCTACACACATTTCTACTTCTGCACTTACTCGAATAGCCTCAAAGATATTGGTCGCCTACTCGGAGTCGAGTGGACAGAGGACGCCTCGGTGATCCAGAGCATCGAGTGGCGTATCAAGTGGCAGAGGAGCCGAGACGACCAATGGAAGGATAAGATCCTCACGTATAACATCGATGATTGCCTGGCGCTGATGCGAGTTACCCATTTCATCGAGGCAGCAGTCGCAGGCGTTCCGGCCGATCAACCTTCTTCATGCCCCGAGGCAAGCAGAGCGAAAGTAACCCTCGTCGAGGATATCGATCGTGCCCAGGCTACGAGCAGATGGGGTCTGAACAAGTTCGTCCTCCCTGACTTCCAGTTCATCAGCCGGTGCTCCTACTTCGACTACCAGAGGGAGCATGTCCACATTCGCACGAGCCCTATTCTGAAGGCTCGGAGAGCGGCTCGGAGAACTGGGCGGACGAATAAGCGGCTCTCAGTCAACCGAAACTATGCCATCGTGGACACGACATGCCCGGTTTGCACCGGAACGGACTTGGAACTGGACACCAGGAAGATTCCAGGGGCGATGCAGGCGAGCCATAAACGTGCTTACGATCTCGTCGTGACTCCGAGCGGGGTGAGGAGGAAAGTGATCCAATGCCGGGCTCCCAGGCATCATTGCCGTACTTGCGGAGCGATGTTCATGCCCGATTCCTACAGGCATCTAGATAAGCACTTCCACAACCTGAAGTGTGTGAGCATGTACCTCCACATCGCCCACCAACTCAGCTTCAACCACCTTGAGGGGCTGTTCTTGGATCTGTTCGGGCTGAACGTCTGCGGCCCCGAGTTCATAACCTTCCGAACCCTGCTTGCCCGCAAGTACGAGATCACTTGGGAGGGGCTGCTGAGCAAAATCCTTTCCGGAACAGTTATCCACATCGACGAGACGGAAGTTAGGCTCAAAGGCGAGAGCGGCTACGTGTGGGTAATCACGAGTATTGACGAAGTTTATTACATGTACCGACCGAATCGTGAAGGAGGATTTCTGAGGGAACTGTTGAAGGAATTCCGAGGCGTTGTGGTGTCGGACTTCTACGGGGCGTACGATGCATTACCAACCCATCAACAGAAGTGCATCATCCACCTCATGCGTGACATGAACCAACTCATCCTGAACAACCCTTTCGATGAAGAACTCCAGGCGATTACTCGCCCTTTCGGAACGCTCCTGCGATCCATCATCATGACTGTGGACAAGCACGGCTTGAGGCACAAGTTTCTCGAAGCTCACGAGCCAGAAGTGGCCGCCTTCGCCGACTCTCTCGCTCACCAATCCTTCTCCTCCGATGCCGCAGAGAGCCTCCGGGAGCGCCTGCTGAAGTGCTGGGGGAGGCTATTCACTTTCATCCATCACGATGGCGTTTCATGGAACAACACCTACGCTGAGAATGCGATCCGCTACTTCGCCTATTACCGTGACAAGGTAAAAGGAGTGATGACCACCGACGGCCTACGAGAATATCTTATTCTCTTGAGCGTCTTCCAGACTTGCCGCTACCGGGGGATCAGCTTTCTCAGGTTCATGCTATCGAGAGAAGTTGATCTCGTCGGCTTCCGTGATCGCAAGGGACCGAAGGTCAGCCGTCCATTACTGGAGACCTTTCCCGATGGGTATATCCCGGCTAATTTTGCGAAGCTGTACGAACGGCAGAAGCGGCGACCCCTTGATGGTCAACAAGGCGAAGCACCTCCGACTGAGACCGGAGAGACCAACGATTGGTGAGTGATCGCTGCCTGTAGGAGGTGCCTGCCCAGGAAATGGGAGGTACTGATGCTGTCGCATTCTAGCGGCCGGTCACCGTTGGAGGGGTTGACGAGGAACGAGAGGCCAGGAGTCTTCAAGTCAATGCGGGGTGCCTGCCCCCTCATGCGGCGTGGTTCTTCCGTTTCGAGCGCCAGATGCTCAATGCCCTTGTACAGCGGGCACCACGCCCTGGAGATATCCTTGGCGGCCTCCCGGTCGATTGCGGAACAGCGACCTCTGCTGGGATAGCTCTCGAACGCTCCTGAGCACTGGGCAGACCGAGACCAAGGAGCCCGACTGCCCGGAAACTCGAGCCGATTGAGACCGGTGGCACGTTCACGGCGATTCTCGCCGCTCTGCTCGACGAGGACTGGAGGACGCCCAAGAAGCTGCTGAAGCCAAGAGGGTTGATTAGCTGGGCGGGAGTTCCTGTCATGGCGAGAAAGATGAGCCGCCCGATCCCAGGCTCAGTCGCCGGATGGTTCAAGGAGATCAAGCTGGCCATAGCCGATGCCCGAGAGGCGGAACCGTTCGGCGAACTGATCAGTCAGCCAGTAAACGACGCCAACCTGTTCCACCTGGCTCCCCTCATCTGTCTCAAGTTCCGGGGCAGGAAGCTGCTGGGTCGAGAGGCGAATCGAGTCACGGAAACGGCGCTGGCGAACTACGTCGTCAACTCCGATCCCGAGGGGGTGGACCACGGTCTTGAATCAAAGCCGTTGTTGGCGTTTGCCGTCTGTTACGTGACCGCCCATCTAGCCCTTGATCTCGTGGACGAGAAACGAGCCGAAGCGATTCTCAACTTCTGCGAGCAACACTTGGAGGAAGGACGATGAAGCCGTGCGAAATCTGGATTGAAAAGTGTGACGCCGCAAGGATGATTGAGGACGAGTTCGGGACCGACAAGGCACTCAGGTATCTCATCGGCGAGAAGTTCCTTGACTACCTGGAAGCCGCCGAGAGGCTCCCCGACTTCCGGGCGGAAATCCCTGCCTTCGTTGCCGAGATCAAGACGATCTTCGAGCCCTGGCAACTGGCCGAGTTTCTGAAAACGGCACGCCAGTCCGACCCTTTCGATCCCAGCCTCTACGATGATGAGGATGAGGATATCGACCCCGAATTCGTCGAAGATGAGCGCCAGGATGAGCTTCGCCGTTCCGCTGACGATCTGCTCTTGGTGGAACAGGCAAGAGGGTGGTTGCTAGAAGAACAGGACGGCTAGCCCTCCACCGGTTCCTCGGAAGGTCGCCCACGATCGTGGTTTTCCACGGCTGCCTCGTACACTGCCACGGCAGCTTTCGCCATTAGGTGCATGGTGTGGCGGGATGGAAGGAGCGGCAACTTCCTGACGCCCATCTTCACGATGATCTCGGCGATGGCTTCCTCGACCTTGCTTTCGAGCTTTTCGACGGTCTTGGGGTCCATATACGTCACCAATCGGATCTCTTCGTCTTGAGCGTCTTCAATTGAGCGACGATGATTTCGATCATCCTGTCAGCAGCCACCTTGAACTCGTCGTTTCCCTTGACCCTGCCCATCGGCTCGAAAAGGACGAACTGGATCGCCGTCAGTGCCACAAGACGCTGCAAGGCTTCCAGGGAGGCGTACTGCCAATTCTTCGACCCGAACGGCGTGGGATGGTCGTCTCGCAACAGGGCGTCGATATCCGCCTGCAAGTCCATGATCTCCATCAGTTTCTTGCGGACAAGCTTTCCGGTCTTTTCAGCGTCATGCCGCACTTCGTCAGGAACGCTCATAGAAACCCCCATCGTTTATAGGTTGATCGTTCCAGCCCAGCCAGACGCTCACGGCACGAACCACTCATCGTCCCGAATGGCTTTCATGCACTCATCCACCGAAAGAGCATCGCCAATGCCAACCCATTCCTTCCCCGTATAACGCATGAAGTAGAGGGCAAACTTGCCGCCACCGAGGGGTTCCATCCGTGCAAATTTCGACTCGAACGTGGGCGAGAGAGCGTTCGGGCCTGGGCAGGCGTAGATCGAGAAGAAGTAGAAGTAATTCCTGTACCACTTCGCCCCGATGTCGGTGATGTAGTTGAACTGCGCCTCAACGGGCTGCGGCAGAACATACTTGGGCTTCAACACGTTGTCGATCAAGTCCTTGGCTTTCGTCTCTACCTCGGCCTTGATCGAGGCGGTCACGGACGCTCTTTTCTTTGCCGGGCGGATATTCCACGGTTCTCCTGGTTTTGCCATCGTCATCAGTCCTCTCGACGTTGCAGCATCAGGAGGAGCCACACTCCTTCAACATCTTTTCCACCGGCTCCGGGTCGGCCAATCGGTGACCCCTTTCCGACCTCGATCAAAGCCGACGCTGGCAGCTCGCTGGTGCGACCAGTTCCTCGGAGTCGCTGAAAGGGATCACGTCGTCGGCCCGTGAATGCAGGATCACCGTGCCGGGCTCCACCGTCCTCGCCGATCCCCACTGAGTCCACACCGGGCAGAGCAGGACGAGCCGAGCAGCGCTTCTCTTAATGTTCATCGCCACGGCCCCGCCCCGGCTCGATCCGACGACCACATGGGGCTTGTGCTTGTCGAACTCCTCCCTCCTGGGCGATTTGGACGGCCTCCTCGGGGAGCTTGGGATTGAAGACCGTGTGGCCGTGGTCCTTGAGAAAGGTCGGTTTGACACCGCCCGTAACTGAGGTCCAGCCGTGGAGGAAAAGGATTCTCATCGGGAACATCTCCTCGATGGGGAAGGTTTGCCAGGCACGTCTTCCCGCCAGATGATCGTTCTGCGTCACGCCGATTGTCTCTCAGTGTCGTAACCTGTAGCAAGGAGCGGATGCTGCGTACGCTGCCGGGTGGCGGGACGAAATCCGTTTGCATGAGAAGGCAACGCCGTTCCCGTTCCTGAGTGACCTGTCTTCACCCGCTTCAGTGTGATCGGTCACCACCTCATCGCTTGTAGCCGTAGAGCCAGCGGGCGGTGGTCGCCCCGATGTTGCGTGCCGAATGAATGGCACCAGCAGGGATCAGAAGCTCTTCTCCGATCGCAGGGTGACTAACTTGCCCAGCGATCTCAAACTCCATCTCGCCCTCCAACACGACGACCAGTTCGTCGGTCGCATGTGTGAAGTCCTCCCATCGCCGTCCCGGCGAGTCGATCCAGAGGTCGCAACTGAATCCCCTCTTCCCCCAATCGGCGGCAACTTGTTCCCGGTCGATACTTGCCATCATGAGATGTGTCTCCAGGAGTCCGGGCAATCACGTTCCCTGGCCGGAAGTCAGGATGAACTCATCGACAAGGGCGCTTCATTTCGAGAAATACGCACTTACCTGCTCCCGGAACTGCTCCCCTTTGATCTTGGCACCCCAGGTGCTCGGGATTTTCACCAGCCGCTTCACCTCGTCATACGACAGCCCCGCCTCGACCAGCTTCTTCAGAATCGGAAGAAACACCTCGTCGAAGAACTCGCCCATCTTATGGGCGACCTGCTTGTCGAACGATTCGGCGGTGATCGTCGTCTTTTTCTTCTTTTCGGCGGCTTCCTTCTGGGCTTGGAACTCCTCGTGGTGTTCCTTGCGGATGCCCAGGCGTGCCTGAGCGCCCATGATCGCAGCCACCATGCCTCGCTGCTTCGCCTCGTCGTCGGTCATGCCGTCGAGCAGGGCTTTAGCGTAGGCGTAGGTGGCGAGAATGTCGAACTTGCCGATGGACACGTCGTCAGAGGGCTCTTTCTTTGCCATGAGTCCAGCCTCCCCCAACCCTTGCTGCCCGTGTCCGTCAAACAGGTCCATCAAGCCAACGATCAGCGACCCCCGTCTCCTCCGCCCAATCTGGGGGATCACTCCGTTTCAGAGAGGAGACCAGCGTCCAGATGATCCGGGCAAGCGAAATCAATAAGAACAGTGTGAACGTGGTGGCCCAGATCAAAATGGTGCTCCCGCCCATGAATGCCAGGGTCACGCCGAAGGCTTTCGCTCCCCTTACAAAGATCAGGAGCGGGAAGCAGGTCACAACGATCGCCAGATTGAAAAGAGCCGACATGCGGACGATGCGCCGCAGGTTGGGACCCGAGGACTTGTTCTCGTAGCCTGGGAAGATCACAGGCTTCTGCGTTGGAGGGTTCATAGTGACTCCACGACGACCTCGGTGTTCACCGAGTTGGCGATGAAGCAGGTGTGGTGGGCCTGATCGTGCATCTGCGCCAGTTCATCCGGCGTCGGTGTCTTCTCGCCCCCGAACCTGACCTGCGGGCGCAAGGTGACTTTGGTCATGGCCAGCCTGCCCGTCTGGTCCTTCCCGAGGATGCCGACCGCCTGATCCCGGTAAGCGTCCACAGTAAACCGTTTCTTGGAGGCGATCGCCAGGAAGGTCAGCATGTGGCAACTGGAAAGGCTTCCGACGAACGCCTCCTCGGGATCGACGCACGATTCGCTGCCCAGGTACGCCGGTGCGGCTGACGCCCTCACCGTGATGCCCGCATCGAATGACCAGTCGTGGTCCCGGTTGTATGTCTGGTAGTCGAAGTCGGGGGTCTCCCGCTTCCAATCGACGGTGACCGTGTGCTCGGACATGACCTTCGTCCTCCGGTGAATGGTCTGTTGCTTCTTGTCCCATGCTCGATTATCGCAGACGCCGTGTCGCCTCGTCTCCAAGTTCCTTCGTCCAGGATGGACCGAGGGGGCTCTTGGTCGGGGTGGTGAAGGCGACAACCGAGCCGACCGGCTCACCCTCAGACAACGGATTGATCGTCCGTTCCAATTTCTCTCTGTGCCCGTCCCGCAACATTTCCGGCATCCATTTTGGCGACGAAGATGAATGCCAAAGAATCAGGAGAACGGCGAAAACACCAGCGACGAAACGATGCCCTTCCATTCCCCAGTCGGGCGGGAGGACGTGACCTATACTCCCCATAGCAATCATCCCCGTCCAGGAGAATGCCATGAACAGCCCCCCGACACGACCCTCGCTCGGACGCCGAGTCCTCGGCATGTTTCTCACATGGCTCTTCCTTGGAGCCGTGATCGGCGTGATTGGGGGGCTGGGACAGGGAGGGGGCATCCAGATCGTCTGTATGATGATCGGTGGAATGGCGGTCTTGCCGATTGCCGGTGTGCTCCTCGGGTTGATCGGTGGCGATGCCAAGGGGAGCGTTGCCGGGGCTGCCGGTGGACTCCTGGGCTGCTGGATAGCCGTATGCTGCGGTGCGGTGCCAATTCAACCACAAGCCATGAATGTGATCGTGATCTTCGGTGCCTTGGTAGGGGCGACAGGTTTCCTGTTCGTACGGTTCTTGCTCTGGAAATACGGGATGATGTTCCGCACGATCTGCTGGGCGATCGGCGTCACGCCAGCGTCGGGCAAGGCTTGGGCACTCGCAGGTCACGCCCTGATACCGAACCGCCTGACCGCTTACTCGGTCCATTCGGCACCGAGACGAGGACGATCGCCACGACATCGGCTGCTCAGTCGGCGGATGAGCTGAATCGGTCTTATTGGTCTCGCTGACGTAGGTGACGACGAGGTGCTGGAACAGAGGGTCTGTCGCTTGAGGGACATCCTCGTCCGGGATGGCGATGAAGTCGTAGGTCATGATCTCACCCGTTCTCGTTCGACTTGATCATAGCCCCAGCCTGCGTCGAATCTCACCTGCGATCTCTTCGGGACTTCCAGTCACATCGACTTTGATCGCATCCTCGGATGGCTCCAAAATCTCGAACTGGCTGTCCAACAAACCTGGGTTCATGAAGTGACCGGTGCGAGATGCCAACCTCTTCTGAATCATCTCCTCCGGTCCACACAGGCAGACGTAATGAACCACATCCAGATGATGCCGCAGATACTCTTGGTAGGCGTGCTTGAGGGCGGAACAAGCAAGAACGATGTTCTCGCCACAATCCCATGCATCGTCAATCAGCTTGGCAAGAGCCTGAAGCCAGGGCTTGCGGTCCTCATCTGTCAGCGGAATCCCCCGGTGCATCTTCTCGATGTTCGCCGCAGGGTGATAGTCGTCGGCATCGTAGAACTTCCAGCCGAGTTGGCTTGCCAAGACCTTGCCAACGGTCGTTTTGCCCGAGCCAGTAACGCCCATCAAGACCACGATCATTCACTTCACTCCCTACTCTTGCCATCTGAAGATAGACTCAGTGTAATCGATAGAATACATCTCAGTTCAGGAAGTCAGCCAACCGAAGACCCTGCTCTATCTTGAAGTTCGTGTGAATTTCGTTGACCATGTAGTCTATGCTTTCCTCCAGTTGAGACTGGACGACACTTAAACCATCCGGGAGACGAACGCATGGCGACAACAGCCACCGCTACACCAGGCAAAACCAGCTTCGTCAAGGAGTTTCTCCACGACAATCCCCAAGCCAACGCCAAAGCCGTGAACGAGGCGTGGACGGCTGCCGGGATGAAAGGGACGATCAGTCACCCCGTCATCAGCGTGGTGCGGAAGCAACTGGGGCTGACCGGCAATCTGCCTGGGAAGACCAGGACAGCCGCCAAGGAAAAGGCAGCCCCCAACATGCCCAAAACAGCCATCACACCAGGCAAGACAAGCTTCGTGAAGGAGTTTCTGAACGACCATCCCCAAGGAAACACCAAAGCCGTGAACGAGGCTTGGCAGGCTGCCGGATTCGAGGGCACAATCAGCCCCACTTTGGTCAACAAGACGAGAGTGAAGATGAATCTGACCGGCAATCTGCGTGGCAACTCCAAAACAGCCGCCAAGGGAAAGGCAGCCCCCAACATGCCCAAAACAGTAACCGCCACACCAGGCAAAACGATGTTCGTGAAGGAGTTTCTGAACGACCATCCCCAAGGCAACGTCAATGACGTGAACGAGGCGTGGACGGCAGCCGGATTTGACGGGACCATCAGCGAAACCCTCGTCTACAAGACGAGAGCATCGTTGGGTTTGACGGGCAACCTTAGCGGGAAGACCAAGGCAGCCGCAGAAGGAAAGACAACCTCCACCGGCAAGAAATTGGGAAGACCTCGTAAGGAGCCCACGGCTCCGGTCACCGGGCAACCACGAGGGAGGAAGAGCAACCGTTCCCTGGCCCTGAATGAACTCGAAGCCGACATCGATCGGCTGATTTTCACCGTGATGGGTGTTGGCGACCTCACCGAGATCGAGGATTCGTTGAGACAGGCAAGAAGGCTGCTCTATGTAACCGCCAACGGACGGTGATCCCTTTCGACTGTGAAACCTGATGCATTCACGCCGGGGCTTTCCCTGGCGTTTTTTGTCGGTCTAAGCCAAAGTCTTGTTCTCGGATGACTTCCATCTTCCACTTTGTCCCAGCATTGTGGTGAGTCATCGTTCGGTTCAGAGAGTCAGGTCGCCAAACGTGCCTCCGCCATC
>Ga0310039_10003214_pt1 | contig 10501 bp, 17 predicted proteins | sample Sb_taG_4_FD_200460 | JGI IMG/M metagenome (GOLD analysis project Ga0310039, IMG submission 200460) | Peat soil microbial communities from Weissenstadt, Germany - Sb_50d_6_BS metaG (v2) (version 2) | ecosystem: Environmental > Terrestrial > Soil > Wetlands > Peat | place: Germany: Weissenstadt... | reverse complement strand
TTTGGATCACCAAAGGCTACGCGGTCAATTAAGCATCCGCACGTGTCGTAATCCCCAAGGTAGAGACACCACACAAGATCACACTTCCCAATCCAGTTGTCCTTGATGTACTTCGCCAGTGTGTAGATGGCCCCGCCGTCCGATGCTTGCCCGTGGAAGGACATGATTGGAACGTGGTACCGTCTGCACAGCCCAGACAGCATCCCCATGATGGCATCTTTTTCAACGCACACGATCACACGTTTGCTTTGCCCTTTCCACTTGTCCATTGCAAAGGCTGGGACGGCGGATTCCAAAAAACTGCGGTCATCATCCCAGTACGCAGGGGTGTTAAACGGGCGTGAGTCATCGGCAATTCTGTGCCATGCCAGAGTGCCGTTCCATCTTGCTACTCCGATGGCAAACTTAACCATGTCGTACCAGTAGGATTCCTTGCCGTGATCCTTGCCTACCAGTCCAAGTCCAGAGCAAAGGTAATAGATGTGACGGATGGTCTGTGAATAACTCGCTGTGCAGTGGGTTGCTATCTCCACAATTTTTGCGTCGCGCCGGTCGTAGGATTCGATCTCCGCGTTGGAAGGCTTCCCGATTTTGCGGTGCCCTCCGGCCCATAGGTCTAACTCATCCGGTGAAACGTCATCCATGATCTCTTCGGTCGTGCTCATTGCTGAATCCCTTTCCTTGCGTTGATGTATGCATTGCTGGCGTCTTCGTCCGTCGTTCGGAGATAGAGGCCCGTGCTGCCCAAGCTGACGTGTCCCAAATATTGCTGTACGTCGCAGATGTCCAGCTTGTGAATCTTCAGCGAGTGAATTGCACAGCTATGGCGTAGCGCGTGCGGGTGGGCCACATCGTACGGTACGTTAGCCTTCTCAGCGTAGTAGTGCATGAGTCTGCCGACTTGCTGTCGGCACATGCGCCAAAGGTACTCATGCGAGTTCTTCCCTGCAATCCACGCGGTTAGCGCCGTCGCTTCGTCCAGGAGTGGGTCTGCATCTGGGACTAGCCTCTGGCGCGTCTTGAGCGACCCTTTCCCACGCGCAACGGTCAAGTAGCCGTCACGGATGTTATCGGCCTTCAGGTTGATGCACTCGGAAACGCGGAGTGCATGGTGGTAGCTGACAAGAAGCATCAGCCAATCGCGTGTGCTCTCCGCCTTCGCCGCTGCTAAAAGTCGGTGCAGTTCGTCGGGTGTCATGCTTGCTCGAATCATGGTTTCCCTTTCTTGAGTTCGTTGCTTTCGTAGTTCCAGCATCCTTCGCAGAGAATTCCCCGGATGTTGTGAGTGACGGTGCTACCGTTTCGCCGCGCCGCTCTGATTCTTTCGGCGCGTAGCTTCGTGATGTATCGCCACGCGGCCCGGTCCTGATCTTGCTTCGCCGATGGTGCTTGGCATACCCGGCACTCGCAGCCGGGTTTGTTGGTGCAATCGCTCATGGGTCACTCCTTCCCCGGACTGGTTATGGGTTGGCTTGTGATCCGGCCCGTAGACAGCGGTGAGCCTGAGACAACGGTCACAGCAAGGCCGAAAATCCTTCGACACGGGTTTGCTCATTTTCAAATTCCCCTTGCTAAACGTTTGCCGATGCGCCGTGCTCTCCGCCTATCGCTCCGCGCGGGCGTGCTTCTGCCGGAATGGGCGATCAGCAACATCACGAACAAAACTGTGAGTATCCCCATTGTGGTTTCTCCTGATGGTCCGCATCTTTCAACACCGATTGGACGGTGCTCAAAGTCGCGTACGGTATACAGTGACAACGGTCATCACCGATATACATTTGCTTTGCAGTGGGTTTGCTGTGGAATCCGGGCGATAAATGCTCGTTACAGAGCCTGTAGGACACAGCAGTGGGTTAGCCTTGCCGTGGTGGGTCTGCCGTACAAGCCAGTCACAGCGGTCACCGTAGGTCCATCTGTGTTGAATATTCAAGTAGGGTCAGACAGTGCTTTGCGTAGGTCATGCGTCGCAGTACCGCACCAACCTATCAATCTGTCACTTCGCATCCACTTCGCATTTGCCACTTGGCTACAGCGTTTGCAGTGCGCTTTCCCACTTCAGCGACTTCGCACATGCGCATTTGTATAGCGTTGGTAACGGGTGTGCAAAGCATTCGACGGCGGTACCTGCGCAGTTTCCCACTTCGCCGCCAACGTTCGCCTTCGCCTTGCCTCTGCATTGCTTTGAAAACGCCCTAATCCAGGGCATAACTTCCCCTCTCCTGTGGAGTGGGTAAAGAATTGGCGAGTCATCCCCTTGGCACCCTCAGCAGTGCGCGGCATCCTAGCCTTCGCGGTCCTGCCTACTGCGCCTTTGCTCACCCGGCGGCTTGCTGTCGCTACTCTCGGTCCGGTTGCCCTTCTACTGCGGTCCGCTCCGATTCTTGCGCCAGCCCTGCCGGGTTTTGCACTCACCTTTCATAGATATATGTTGCAATCGGAGCACCCTTCTAAGAGTTTGGAACATGGCCTTTAGAATCAACAGCGTATTACCAAATAGTAAACAAAAGACGCATGGTAACCAGTGCTGCAAAGTGACAAGTTGACACTTTATGATGTCCCTTTGCGTCACTTTGTCCCGGTCGGGGAATGGTACCGCGTCGAATTCCTTGGCTTGGTAAGCTACTGAAACAAAGGATGGTATGTCGCTATATAAAAGATAAAAACTGCGCCGGTGCCCCGCAATTTTTTGCCCCGCCAACCGTTCCTAGCTTCGTTACTCTATGGTTAACAGTTGGAAACCTACGCCAATAATGGGTTTCTCATGTTGAGAATGTATACGCACGTTTCTTGTTGACAACGGCGTATGACTGTGTTATGATAGTTATTGGGGATGTACATCCGCTGTCTTATCGGTGTGCCTGCACCTAGCAATTCGTCGTACACCGAGTAAGCCTTTTCGAGCATACCCACAACTCAAAGGACAATCAAATGAAGATCACCAAACTCGGCGCGAGTGCGCCGCTACAGCCATGCAGCGTCGAAGACTTCGACGCCTTACTTCCTGCGTTTAAGCGGGCAGCAATCAACGTGTTGCTGAACAGCCAAGACCGCAAGATTAACTCGCAGAACAAGCTCATTCACAAGCTGATAAGGGAGAACGAAGGCCTCAGCATTGCCTTAGCTTTTCTGAAGGGCTACACGAAACCCCTGCCTATTTCAGCAAACCCCACTCCCTCTGGAAAGAAGGTCACCCGATGACAAGATCACTCGAACAAAGCCTCAGAATTTTACTGTCGCAAGCTGGCGTCCGGCCCTCACCGGAATTTTCAGCGTCGGAACTTGTCCGACGATTCGCTTCAGACTTTCAAGTAACGGTCACAGAAACCAACGGCTGTGCTGAGTTCACCCAAAACGGCCAACCGGCATCCGCTGGCACACTCTTGAAAGCCTTCTCGCTCAAGGAAGGTAACCGCGATCTGTTCATCGTGCCCGATGGAATTCCACGATCACGCGAGGACTTTCATGGGGACGTGAAGGCGATGACTGCATTCATCACGAAAAACGGCGGTCACGCATTCGAGCGCTTGATGTCGCAACCCTACCTCAAACCAAACGTCGCAACGATGAACTTCGACGAAATGGATGCTGCCACGTATCGGTCCCTCACGCGCAAAGAAAAAATGGCGATCATTGATGCTGTCGGACCATATGGTGTCGAATGCATCATGGCCAGAAAACCCAAGGCGGTCAAAAATGCTGCTAAGTAGGGCCGAAGTCATGCAACGTGTCGGCATCAGTAAGGACACGTTCCACCGGGCCGTCAAATCGGGCAAGTTGGAAGTCGTACGCGACGGCCACGCGGTAGGTGGAACCGCGCGAGTCTTCGTCTCACTGGACGCCCTTGGCAGGTATCTCGACATTCCGAACGCTATCGAACTCTTGCAAAAGTTGGACATGTGGAAACTGGAACCACTGCCGGACTACCGGGTCACGCCACGACCAGAGCCAAAGGTTGACCCGATAGCGGTACTCGCCGCTTCTCTTGAACCACAGTCACGGCGCGAGGCCAACCGTGACGTACTCGGCAATATCCCCGACATCCGCGAACCCGGCGCATTCGGTCCGCATGAAGTCACAGAGGAATGGAAGGATTCCTTCGGTCACACGCTGCACGACAATGCAGGTCATCGGATGTTCGGCCACGTAGAGCCCGTGCGTGGTGAAACACAATCACACGTGGCACCCGGAACAGTCTCTAGTCACGAAGGAATGCGAGGAAACGATGACCCACTCAACAGTATAAAGGGTTACGAGCCCGGTAGCGAGGCTTACGAACGCGACATCGCTAAGTGGACACGCGAGCACGGCGGTCGTGATGTCGGGTCACAACGGGCGATGGCGATGGCCGCAGAGCGAGTAAGCGGCATACATCGCACATGGCCCACCGGGCCCTACGGCAACCCTATGACCCAGCGGGTGCAACGAAGCAACGGTCAACTTGACAACGTACGGGCCGACGGCGCTACGTCCGGTCACACGATCCAACCAACCGCACAGCAAGACCACAGCAAACAGCATCCCGAAGTCTACGCACACTTGCAAAGGAATCAAAGCAAATGAGAACCAAAAATCTAAAGAACGCGCTACATGCGGCTGACACTCTGCCCGACATTCAAGACAACGAGATTCTGCTGTCGCGGGCCGACGTGGCAAAGATGTTCAAAGTAACCACTCAGACAATCATCAGGCTTGAGAACGACGGCAAGCTGCAAGCTTATCGGCTCGGGCCGGGTACTGTCAGATACAGACTCGTTGACGTTATGAAGTACACGGCAAGCTGTCTCTCTCCGGTGACCGATGCAGTCGCAGTCTAGCGCCGCACTGGCCAGAATCGAAGCCGACTATCAGCGAAGCACGAAGGACGCCCGTGCTGGCCTACGGAATTCTGAAGTCGGCTCGGGTCCGTTCCTTGAATACGCCCGTAGTCTGTACTCGGCAGAATGGCGACACATCGAAGCTTTGCAGTCGGCAGGCGCATTGCCTGCGATCTTCACCATCGGCGCATCTCTGGAAGTCTTCAAGCTGGTAGCAATCGCTGTGCCCATGTTGAGCGACGATGCCGAGTTTGACCGCGCCATCCCCGCGCTAGGTGTCACAGAGAAAGAGCGTAGCTCGGGGCCAGAACCAACGGCAGTCGAACAGGAACAGCTTGCCGTTCTGCAAGGTCTTGAGAAAGCCTATCGGGTAGCGCACAAGAAAATCACGGCAGGCTGGAAGGCCGCTCCCATCGGCACGCATATACGACGGCGCTATGACAATGGCATCAACTTCCTAAACGACGAGCACAACCGCAACCTTCGCTCACTGGGCGTCCTGCCTGAGAACTTGGTAGCGGCAGAAACGACGGAGCCGTTACGGTACGTCACCTTGCACGACCCTGAACAGGGTCTTAGCTATGCCCGTCCGACCAACCGCGCCGAGCTATTGGCCGTGCTGAAAAAATCTAGGGACGCATCGTTGGCGAAGTGGCACGTCTCAGCGGAAGACAACGAAGTCAGAAACCAACTCGAAAGGGAATACGGCACAGAAACAAATGCAACCAACAACACAGGAAAAGGTTGAGTTCATCCGCGCCAGATGGCACAGCCTATGCGACACGTTCTGCATTACGGAACAAGAGGCCGAAGGATGGGCCGCTGAGTTCCCGATGCGCTACATACTCCACGGCATCCGCGTCGCGCTAACAGAGCGCAAGCGTAACGCGGCACGCGGATGCGGCCTGATGGAAGACGAAAGTATTCTCCGCGCCGAGCAAGTCATGCGCGAAGAGATGGACGCCTACGAACTGCGACGCTCACAAAATTAAGATTTGCGGCCTAATCCTTGCCCCGTCTTTCGATGGGTGTGCGACGTGTGGCCGCGCGGGTTACGGGCCCGTTTCATTGCACGTCGCAGTAATTTTCCAATCACGCACCATAGCCGCAGAGTCGAACTATAGACGACTCCGCACAGAAAGCACACATCACAATGTCAGCAATCACTCCCGATACAAGCAACAGCGACGCTCAGCTACAAGCAGCGCACGTCAAGGCCATGAGCGAAAAAGGGCAAGATAACGATACGAACAGCCTGTCCTACTGCCGTGGCACTGAAGTCGAAGCAGCACGTTCGACACAACCCGCAACGAAAGAAGTAGATTCTCGCGTACTCGTCGGTTCGCACGGCGTTGGAGACCATCGCATCGCTGCGAAACCCGCCGTCCTGCCCGCAAATCCGGGCCCACGCGAAGGGATGCGGCAGGAGTCACTGAATAGCAAGCTACCGGCCAACGCACCCGGCACCGTCCAGAACTGGCCCGGTAACATCGCGGACCAGAACGACTGAATTTGACATGACGTGACTCTCTTACTCAGGTCACGTAGCAGGGACCGGCAGGGGTGTCGGTCCCGGTTCTATTCCACTCAATCGCAACACACGCAACACTTCAAGAAAGGCACCAAATTGCAAAACTCAGAACTATCACCCACGGCACAAACCGCAGTGCATAAAATACGAGCACTCAGAAAGCTACCGGAGACATCCGGCACGATTGCTACTGAGCGCAAAATTCTCACGCCTCTCAGCACAAAGGATACCCTTGCGGTAGCTCTGGCCTTGGATGAGGCCGACCGTGGCTAACTCACCCATCAATCCTCTACCTCTACAGAAGTTCAGCAAGAAACCCGACACTTGGCGATTCATGCGTGCTGCACGCACCATTCAGACGGAGACTCCTTCACAGAAGCTCATTCTGATGTTGCTGGCAAGTCACATCAACGGTAAAGACGGCTCCTGCTATCCATCCTATGCACGATTGATGCGGGAATCTGGATTCACCAGCAAGCAAACCATCACCGACGCACTGCACTATTTACGCGACACCCTCAAGATAGTGACGTGGAAAAAAGGATGGGGTAATGCCTTCGTCCCAAATGGGAAATCGAACCGCTACCAGTTCGATGCGGAAATCATGTGCAAACTGGCTGATGAAAGTCCATCTGACACTATTCTGGAAAGTCCATCTGACGGGGATGAAAGTCCATTTGACAGTTCTAGAAAGTCCATTTCACAGGGAAGAAAGCTCACCCCAGTAGGCACTAAGTACCAGCGTGGGAGTACCAGCTATGCAGAAGTACCAGCATTAAAGAGGGACTCCGCGCAAATCCTAGATTCAAATTCTAGGCAGAATGCACCGCAGGCCAATTTGGAGGAAAGTCCACCAGATGGACTTTCATCACCCGCGTACGTCATACCGGACTTTACCGAGTACGACCACGGCGACCGGAAGTGGTACGCACGACGCGGCATAGGCCGACCGCTTACCGCCGATGAGATTTCACAGATGCAGCGCTTAAACGAAGCCCGTGTTCGACCGCCACAGTAGCACCCAAAGGGCCAGCCCTCCGCTGGCCTATCTTATGACAAAAACAAACTCATCACCTTGGCTCACCGCCACTGAAGCGGCAAGCTACTTGAAAGTAGAAGCCCGCACGCTGTTGATGTGGGCCAGAACAGGCAAAGTCAAAGGCTTCACCCTATCCGGCACACGCCGTCACGTTTGGCGCTTCCTCTCATCCGACTTGGATGCTATGCTGAAATTGCCGTTCGTGCCTTGCGGAAAAGGAGCCGCATGACACGACAACAAACAGGAAGCATAGTTTTCGACAAGCGAAGGAAGACTTGGAATTTCCTATGGCGTGAGAATGGCCAACGACGGTCGAAGCTGCTCGGCACCATCAGTGACATTCGCACGAAAACCGAAGCAAGGCGCGCCGCTGAATCCCTCCGGCGCACGCTGCAACAATCTCCCGTGAGGCAGAACACACCAACGGTGCGAACACTCATCGACCACTACCGCGTTGAGAAGATGCCAGAGCGCTACAGCACGCGACGAAGCTACGAAACGTGGCTACGTCACCGCATCATGCCGCGCTGGGGTGACTGTCAACTCACGGACCTGCAGGCACGACCTGTAGAGCTGTGGATTGAATCTCTGCAGCTAGCGCCGAAGAGTCGAGCGCACATCCGTGGCCTACTCAGTGTCCTTTGGGACTTTGCTATGTGGCGTGGCGACGTGCCAACACAGCGCAACCCAATGGAACTGGTCACGATCAAGAATGCATCGAAGCGAACGAAACAACCGCGTAGTCTGACTGTGGAAGAATTCCAGAAGCTCATTCGACAGCTTCAGGAGCCGTTCCACACAATCGCGTTAGTGTGCGTCTGCTTTGGACTGCGCATCAGCGAGTGTCTAGGTCTGAAGTGGTCGGACGTAGATTGGCTCAACGGTAAGCTGCGTGTGGAGCGCGGCATCGTCCGTCAGAGAGTCGGTGATGTGAAAACCATCTACTCACAAAAGCAGATGAGCATTGACGCTGGACTGCTGGAAGTCCTGAAGCTGTGGAAGCAAACGACCCAGTTCTCCGGCGACGGTGACTGGATGTTTGCTTCGCCGGTGAAGATCGGCAGGCAGCCTTGGTCATACGATCAGGTCTGGCGTTCGTTCATTAAGGCAGGAGCAACCGCAGGTATCGGCAAGCTGGGCACGCACACGATGCGCCACAGCTACCGTTCATGGCTAGACGCTGTGGGTACTCCGATAGCCGTGCAACAAAAACTGATGCGTCATGGTGACATCCGCACAACGATGAACACTTATGGTGATGTGGTCACCGACGAGATGTCAGTTGCGAGTGGGAAAGTCGCAAACTTAGCGCTGATGGATCGCAGAATGGATCGCACCGACGCTAAGTGATTGAAACCTGGCGGAAGCGAGTGGGAGTCGAACCCACCATCGCCGCCGAAAGACGACGACCGCCGGTTTTGAAGACCGGGATGATCACCGGACCACATGCGCTTCCGTGCCGCCCGACCACAACCGCTGATATTCCCATGTTAGCGGTGGAGCACATTCGCTGCATAGGGCTGGTGGAAGTTCCTCTACCCTTACTTCGCCTGCCAAACCGATCTCGGTTTGCAAAGGCTTCTGTTGCAAAGCTTCAAAGTGTTCCACGTGGAACACTTTGTTCTCGCGAGTTTATATGTGCAGTTACGGGATCGTTCCATTGCAGAAGCACCGACATATTCTTTCGCAAGGAAGTTGAAGGTCGCATCCTCTCTCGGCACGGCGATAGTGGCAGAATGGATGCGAGCAATCCGCGGGACCGGCCAGGCTGGGCGCGGAGCTTAGCGGCCTCGCCGTGGGTGGGAGAAAAGCAGCCACGGATTGGCACAGATTTTCAGGGATGAGGGCTGGGCACTAAAGCTCAACTTGGACCCGTCTTCACTGATGCATCTTCAAAAATCTGCGCCGTGCCAATCCGTGGCGACGGGCTTCGCGGGCAGGAGTGTCCGCGCCACAGTTCCGTCAGCTACTTTGGCTGGGGGACGATGCGCAGATACGGCTTGAGCGTCTTCCAGCCGCCGGGGAATTTCTGTTGCGCTTCCTCATTCGAGACCGCCGGCACGATGATGACATCATCGCCCTGCTTCCAGTTCACGGGTGTGGCGACTTTGTGTTTGGCCGTGAGCTGCATTGAATCGAGGACTCGCAGCACTTCATCGAAGTTGCGGCCAGTGCTCATGGGATAGATCAGCATGAGCTTGATCTTTTTGTCGGGGCCGATGACGAATACGGTGCGCACCGTGGCATTGTCATTGGCGGTGCGGCCCTCGGAGGTGTGCCCGCTCCCGGCGGGCAACATGCCGTAGAGTTTGGCGACTTTGAGTTCGGTGTCGCCGATCATCGGGTAGTTCACCTTGTGGCCCTGGGTCTCTTCGATGTCGGCAGCCCAGCGGCTGTGATTGCTCACCGGGTCCACGCTTAGTCCGATGATTTTGGTGTTTCGCTTTGCGAATTCGGGCTGGAGGCCTGCCATGTAGCCGAGTTCGGTGGTGCATACGGGAGTGAAGTCTTTGGGATGGGAAAACAAGACGGCCCAACTGTCGCCGATCCATTCGTGAAAGTTGATGGTGCCTTGCGTGGTTTCGGCGGTGAAATTGGGAGCGGTGTCATTGATCCGGAGTACTTTGGTTGTGGTTTCGGTTAGAGTGTCGGTGCTCATAATTTCTCCTCACTGAAATTTTTCTCGGAAAGTCCGAGAGAGCTCGTCGGGCCCGATCCAGCTTTCGAGAGGTGGCTGTCTCAGGTAGAAAAACGAAACCCACCCTCAGTTGGCCGGGTGGGGTGCTAGAAAACCTGTCCGCACTACCCACACGCCGAGGCCCGCTTACAACACCCCATCGGGCACGACGTGGAGCAAATGCGCATACATTGGCTAGGATACGCGGCGGCGGAAATTCAGTCAAACGACCGGGCTTTTCGGTAGTGGTGCAGTTTGGATTACTGAGCCACTACCGGCTTTTCTCTTAGTCGGGTCTTAAGCGCGCCAAGTTTTCCTGTTGTTGCAACGAGAAAATGTCGTATTAACTGCAACGAGACTCTGTCACCCCCTTTCTGGTTAAGTAACGGCGGCTAGGGCGGGGCGACCACCCAGGTTGTAGATGCGGGGCATGGGGTTTT
>Ga0310039_10003211_pt1 | contig 10510 bp, 4 predicted proteins | sample Sb_taG_4_FD_200460 | JGI IMG/M metagenome (GOLD analysis project Ga0310039, IMG submission 200460) | Peat soil microbial communities from Weissenstadt, Germany - Sb_50d_6_BS metaG (v2) (version 2) | ecosystem: Environmental > Terrestrial > Soil > Wetlands > Peat | place: Germany: Weissenstadt... | reverse complement strand
CCCGTCTGATCAACGGGCTGATGAACTCTCTGTCCCCACGGGACTCATCGAACGACCCGGTGCCTACTGGCTACTGACAACTGGCTACTGACAACTGACAACTGACAACTGACAACTGACTACTGACAACTGACAACTGACTACTGACTACTGCCGAAAGGTTCCCATGATTCGCAAGCTCATCGCCTGGGCGCTCGACAATCCGCTGGTCGTTGTCCTGCTCTCGGTCTTGCTCGCCGTGGTGGGCGTCTTCTCCTTCCTGAACGTCAACGTCGAGGCCTATCCGGACCCGGCGCCGGCGATTGTGGAAGTGATCGCGCTGTTCCCCGGCGCCTCCTCCCTGGAGGTCGAGCGGCAGGTCACCATCCCTCTGGAAGTGACTTTCTTCGGCATGCCGGGCCTGAAGAAGATCAACAGCAAGTCGCTGTTCGGCCTGAGCGACCTCAAGATGACCTGGCATTACGGCAGTCAGTACACCTATCAGACTGCTCGCCAGGAAGTCATCAACCGGATGTCGACGATCAGCCAGCCGCTGCCGGCCAACGTGACCCCGGCCATTTCGCCGGAGTCTCCCACTGGTGAGATTTTCCGCTATGTGCTGAAAGTCCCCAAGGATCGTTCCGGCCGGGAGATCTACACGCTCAATGACATCAAGGCGATGCAAGACTGGGTGCTGGAGCGCGAGTTCCGCACGGTGCCGCGGATTGTGGACATCACGAGCTTCGGCGGCACGGTGCGGCGCTATGAGGTGCAGCCCGACCCCGACCGGCTCCGTCGCTACGGCATCACGCTGGGCCAGCTCCAAGCGACTCTCGCCAACAGCAACGCCACGGTGGGCGGCGACTACCTCAACCAGGGGCAAGTTGCCATGACGGTGAGGAGCGTCGGCCTGTTTGGCGGCGGCCTGGACCCGGTGAACAAGGTGCTGGGCCTGAAGAGCCCCACGGCCGCCGCCTCCATCCTCCGCGCCGAGGAATTGCGCCGGATCCGGGAAATCCGCGGCCTGGTCATCACTTCGGTCAACAACCAGCCGATCCGGGTCGAAGACGTGGTCGAGGGGGGACGACTTGCCCCGGATCAGTTGCCCGGCGAGCAGGGGGTCGTGGTCAGCAACCAGACCCGGCTGGGACGGATCGGCTATTACAGCGCCGAGTTCGAGCGGCCCTCGGGTTCCGCTCTCTCGCTCGCCGACGTCGGTCACGACCAGGACGACAAGGTCACGTGCATCGTTCTTTTGCGCAAGGGCGAGGACACGTTGCCCGCCCTGAAGGACGTCGAGGCCAAGGTCAAGCAGATGAACGATCCGGACACCGGCAGGATGTTGCCGGGTACGGAAATCGAGCCCTATTACGACCGCACGGACCTGCTCCACATCACCACCGAGACCGTGACCGAGAACCTCTGCCTCGGCGTTGCGCTGGTCATCTCGATCCTGTTCATGTTCGTGAACAACATCAGGACCGCGGTCATCGTGGCGATCAACATCCCCCTGGCGCTCTTGTTCGCCTTCACGATGTTGTACGTGCGCGGCAAGTCCGCAAACCTGCTGTCGATCGGGGCCGTCGATTTCGGCATCATCGTCGATTCCTCCGTCGTCGTCGTGGAGAACATCTATCGAAACCTTGCCTCGGGCAACCACCCCGACCTGCCCATCAAGGAGCGGATCCTGATCTTCGTGAAGGAGATCGACCACGCGCTGTTGTATTCCACGTTGATCATGGTATGCGCCTTTGTGCCGCTGTTTGCCATGACCGGCCCTGAGGGACAGCTCTTCGGGCCCATGGCGCAGACCTACGCGTTCTCCCTGGCCGGCGCCCTGCTGCTTGCCCTGACGCTCTGTCCGGTGTTGAGCATGCTGCTCCTCAAGCATGTCAAGCCGGTCGAGGAGAACCGGCTGGCCCGAACTTTGAGGGTCCGCTACTTGAGGAACCTCCAGCTCTGCCTGACGTATCCCAAGATCACCTGTGCACTGCTGGTGTTCCTCATTGGCGGCACCGCTTGCCTGATCCCCCAGCTTGGCCGTGAGTTCATGCCGGAACTGGAGGAAGGGAACCTGTGGCTCCGCGGCATCGGCCCGCTCAACATGAATCTGGACCACCAGGTGGCGATCGCCAAGGAGGCGCGGGCCATCATCGCCAAGTATCCCGAGGTCGAGACGATCGTGACCCAGAGCGGCCGGCCCGACGACGGCACGGACACCGAGGGTTATTACAGTGGCGAGTACTTCGTGCCGCTGCGGCGCCAGAACGATTGGCCCAAGCTGATGCCCCAGACCGGCTGGCGACGGTGGGTCTACGGCGCAACCCGCCCGCGGAGGAAACGTGAAATCGTGGACGCGATGGACGCCGAGCTGCAGCGCGCCATTCCGGGCATCATGTGGAACTTCTCGCAGAATATCCGCGACAACGTGCTGGAGGCTCTCTCGGGGGTCAAGGGGGACAATTCACTCAAGATCTTCGGCCCGGACCTGGACCAGTTGGAACTGCTGGCCGAGAAGGCCAAGAACATCTTGCAGGACATCCCGGGAATCGCCAACGTGGGCATCTTCCACGTCCGCGGAACGTCGCATCTCGAGTTTCGCGTCGATCCGGAGAAGTGCCAGAAGTGGGGCGTCTCGACGGCCGACGTCAACAACGTCGTCAGTAGCGCCGTGGGCGCCAAGGCCATGTCCAGCATGGTCGAGGGCGAGAAGCTCTTCGACATCTCCACACGCTGGCCCAAGTGGCGGCGGACCAGCGAGACCTCGATCCTGGACATCCCGGTGGACATCATCAACAACCAGGTGGTCCTGGCACAGGGCGCGGGTTTCACGCCCAACGCCAGCGGGCATGCCCTGCCTCCTCCCGCGGTATCCGGCAGCCTGGCCGACACGTCCAACCCGATCAGCAGCACTCCGCGAGTCCGGCTGGGAGACCTGGTCAGCCCGGTGGGGGCGGACTACTCACTGGACCCCAGCGGCAAGTTCAATCGCCCCGGCTACTCGACCATTTACCGCGAGCAAGGCAAGCGCCTGATCGCCCTCAAGTTCAGCGTGCGCGGCCGTGATCTGGGCAGCGCCGTCGACGAGGCCAGGGTGAAGACCAAGGACCTATTCAAGATCCCTTACCGGGCAGTCTGGAGTGGCGAGTTCGAACAGATGGAGGAAGCCAACGGCCGGCTCATGTGGATCATCCCCTTGTCCCTCAGTCTGATCTTCATCCTCCTGTACTCGGCGTTTCGCTCGATCCTGGACACGATCGTGATTTTCAGCAACGTCTTCGACGTGGCGGTGGGCGGCATCTGGGCCTTGTACTTGACCGGGACCAACTTCAGTATCGCGGCGGCCGTCGGTTTCGTCTCCCTCTTCGGGATCGCCATCATGGACGGCCTGCTGCTGATCTCGTACTTCAACGCCCTTCGCGCCCAGGGCCTGCCGCTTAAGGAAGCGATCATGCAGGGTGCCGGCAAACGGGTACGGCCAGTGATGATGACCGCGCTGACGGCCATGCTGGGTCTCTTGCCCGCGGCCGTATCGACCAAGATCGGCGGCCAAACGGCGCAGCCGCTGGCAATCGTCGTGGTCGGCGGCATGTCGGCCACGCTCTTCCTGACACGCTATCTGATGCCGGTCCTTTACAGCTTCTACGGTCACCGCGAGCCACCCGCGGGCAGCGGTGGAATGGCCCATTGAGCCTGGAGTTCTCGGCCGAGCACTCCCCTCCCCGGCCGGCGACCTGGCATGGTGAGGAACCTCCTGACGTCATCCCCGGCATCACCGGGTCTTCCAGCATGCTCGACAAGATCATCAGCGGCGGCCAGTCGGTCGCGGATCAGGCCGGGTGGCGTGCCGCCAGGACGTTCGGCATCTCGTCCGGCGGCTGGATGCCCAAAGGCTTCTTGACCGAAGACGGTCCTCACCCCGAGTTCGCCGACCAGTACGGCGCGGCGGAGTTGACGGCGGAGAGCGACACCGCTCGGACCCAGCGGAACGTCCAAGACTCCGACGCGACCCTCTGGTTCGGCGTGACGACGACCTCGCGCGCCCAGGAGACAGTCGGGGCGTGTCAGAGGTTCGCCAAGCCTTGCATGCCGTCTATCCGGGCGCGTCCTTCGAGCCGTGTCAGGTCGCAGCCTGGATCACGGAAAACAGGATCGGGACCTTGAATGTGGCCGGCAACCGCGAGGGCGAGGAGCCAGGGATCGGGGATCGAGTGGAACGCTTCCTCGGCGAGGTCCTACGACAGCTCGGCCACGAACGTGCCTGATCCCGCCGCGACGATCGCGGCTCACGGCCAGACCGTGTGCGTCCGGTGGACTCCATCTTGCAGCCCATGTTAGGATCAGGTCATGGGCGAAAGAGGGTAAACCATGGCCCGTGCGGTGGTCATCGGCGGTCCAGAGCAGCATTGGCGGCGGGTGCTGGCCCAGCTCGTGAGCGGGCCTTGATCACGGAATAATGTGGCACCCCCGCTGATCGTGCCATTGGATCAACCCAGAGCCAATGAGACCTCTGCGGCTTCCTTGAGCAGCCGATCCAATGTCCCCTTCAGTGCAGCCGTTTTCCCATCCATGGAACTGCTCTTTCCTTTGGGATTCCGGCCTCCACACCAACGCACTCCTCGCGCTTTACAAGAGAATCTGGAATTGGCCTATTGACCATTCCGGCCACCGGCTCGTACGCGCAAGAGCTGAAGTGCACCCCCGCGTCCTTGGATCGATATGATTTTGTGTTGACTGCCCGACGCGACTTCATTACTTTAAGTCAAGAGTCATGCTGGAACCGGTCACTAATCCTCTCCGGGACGCTGGTCTTTCGCGGTGATCACCACCAGCCGGATACAGTGTCATGAACCAGTCGCTGCCACGTATCGAAGGTGACTTCACGGGCAACCCGCTGGCCACTCGGCCAGCCGGTCCGGTTGCGAGTCCGTCCGCATGGGCCTCGTGGCAGTTCTGCGGAGTGCCTATCCCGAGTGGCCCTGGCGCCAGGCCCGATAACCTTGGTTCGGGCAACCCTTTTGCGCCCCGGCGCACCTTGCTTCAAATCGGCTTGATGGCACTGGTCTGTACTCTGGTCTTGGGACGAGCGTCGACCGCCGGTAGCCTTGCGGCGAGAGACATGACACCTCCTCCGGACGTCCCCGATCGGGCCAGGACGCCCGTCCGGGGCCTGTCCGACCCGCCTGTTGGCGTGGCTCGGCCGGACACCAGGACCTTACGGTCGGGCAAGCGTCTCAACGTGTTCCACGTGACCGTCAGCGGGGACGACCCCAACGACGACGAGACGTCGGACGACCCCGCTGACGATGACGACGGGTGGGAGGGTCTCAGCCCTTTCAGCGAAACAAAAGTGCCGGTCTCAGCCTTGCTGCAGGAGATCGGTTGTTACCAGAGCGAGCCGGAAACTCAATCCGAACCTCTCTGGTTTGCCCCCGCCTTTTTCACATCCTTCCTGACGCTGCAACGGCTCCGCTGTTAGCCCTCCCTCACGGGCCCTCCCCGCACGACGGCCGACATCTTCAACGTGGTTGATCCGCGCGCGGCGGGATACCTCGTTCATTGGTCTTAGCAGCACCGACATCGCCGGTCTGGCCGCCTGAAGTGCGAGTACGCCCACGGCATTTCGGGCCGCCTCAGGCGTTCCATCGCGCCCGCTCATCGACCGGGTGGACACACCCGCTGCGCCGGCAGGTTGCGCCCCCAAGGACTCAGCCCGCCACGAAGACCAAGGCGAACTCTACGCCCCTCCCCGAGGAAGAGCAATTGACGGCCGAGGAGGCGGCAGAGGGCCTCTTGCCGAAAGAGCCCCTCCGGCCGGGCAAACGCGTCCTCCTCACCGGGGCGGTGGAACTGAAAGCCGCCGCGCTGGACCTCGAGTCGCGACCGGAAACGAAGCCTGCCGACCGCGGCGCGAGGGGAAAACCGGATCGGTTGTGGACCTCCTGTCCCCACCGGACAAGAGGCCGAAAGTGGGCAAGGGCTGACAGAGAGAAGCTGGTCCAGAATTCACCGAGAGGTTCCCATGGTTCGCAAGCTCATCGCATTCGCGCTCGACAATCCGCTGGTCGTCATCCTGCTCTCAATCTTCCTCGCGGTGGTGGGCGTCCTCTCCTTCCTGAGCGTCAACGTCGAGGCCTATCCGGACCCGGCGCCGGCGATCGTGGAAGTGATCGCGCTGTTCCCCGGCGCCTCCTCCCTGGAGGTCGAGCGGCAAGTGACCATTCCCCTGGAAGTGACGTTCGCCGGCATGCCCGGCTTGAAGAAGATCAACAGCAAGTCGCTTTTCGGTCTGAGCGACCTCAAGATGACCTGGCATTACGGCAGTCAGTACACCTATCAGACTGCTCGCCAGGAAGTCATCAACCGGATGTCCACGATCAGCCAACCACTGCCGGCCAACGTGACCCCGGCCATCTCGCCGGAGTCCCCCACCGGTGAGATCTTCCGCTATGTCCTGAAAGTCCCCAAGGATCGTTCCGGCCGGGAGATCTACACGCTCAACGACATCAAGGCGTTGCAGGACTGGGTGCTGGAGCGTGAGTTCCGCACGGTGCCGCGGATTGTGGACATCACCAGTTTCGGCGGCACGGTGCGGCGCTATGAGGTGCAGCCCGACCCCGACCGGCTCCGCCGCTATGGCATCACGCTGGGCCAACTACAAGCGACTCTCGTCAACAGCAACGCCACGGTGGGCGGCGACTACCTCAATCAGGGGCAGGTTGCCATGACAGTGAGGAGCATCGGCCTGTTTGGCGGCGGCCTGGACCCGGTGAACAGGGTACTGGGCCTGAAGAGCCCCGCGGCCGCCGCCGCCATCCTCCGCGCGGAGGAAATGCGGCGGATCCGGGAAATCCGCGGCCTGGTCATCACCTCGGTCAACAACCAGCCGATCCGGGTCGAGGATGTGGTCGAAGGGGGACGGCTTGCGCCCGGGCAGTTGCCCGGCGAGCAGGGCGTGCTGGTCAGCAACCAAACGCGGCTGGGACGGATCGGCTATTACAGCGCCGACTCCGACCGGCCCTCAGGTTCCACCCTCTCACTCGCCGACGTCGGTCACGACGAGGACGACAAGGTGACGTGCATCGTTCTCCTGCGCAAGGGCGAGGACACGTTGCCCGCCCTGAAGGACGTTGAGGCCAAGGTCCATCAGATGAACGATCCGAACACCGGCAGGATGTTGCCGGGTACGAAGATCGAGCCCTATTACGACCGCACGGACCTCCTCCACATCACCACCGAGACCGTGACGGAGAACCTCTGCCTCGGCATTGCGCTGGTCGTCACGATCCTGTTCATGTTCGTGAACAACATCAAGACCGCGATCATCGTCGCCATCAACATCCCGCTGGCGCTCCTGTTCGCCTTCACGATGCTGTACGTCCGCGGCAAGTCCGCAAACCTGCTGTCGATCGGGGCGGTCGACTTCGGCATCATCGTCGATTCGTCGGTGGTCGTGATCGAGAACATCAATCGCAACCTGGCCTCAGGCAACTACCCCGATCTGCCCATCAAGGAGCGGATCCTTCTCTTCGTGAAGGAGATCGACCACGCGCTCCTCTTTTCCGTGATGATCATGGTGTGCGCCTTCGTGCCGCTGTTTGCCATGACTGGACCGGAGGGACAGCTCTTCGCTCCCATGGCACAGACGTACGCGTTCTCCCTGGCCGGCGCTCTGGTGCTTGCCGTGACCCTGACGCCCGTGCTGGCCATGCTGCTATTCAAGAACTTCAAGCCGGTCAAGGAGAACCTGCTGGTCCGCGCCCTCAAGTTCCGCTACTTGTGGAAGCTCCAGCTCTGCCTGAGGTTCCCGAAGACCACCTGCGTTGTGATGGCATTCCTCATCGGCGGCACGGCCAGCTTGATCCCGCAGCTTGGCCGTGAATTCATGCCGGAGCTCGAGGAGGGGAACCTGTGGCTCCGCGGCATCGGTCCGCTCAACATGAATCTCGAGCACCAGGTGGCGATCGCCAAGCACGCACGGGCCATCATCGCCACGTATCCCGAGGTCGAGTCGATCGTGACGCAGAGCGGCCGGCCCGACGATGGCACGGACACCGAGGGCTACTACAGCGGTGAGTACTTCGTGCCGCTGCGGCCACAGAAGGACTGGCCCAAGCTGATGCCGCAGACCGGCTGGCGACGATGGGCCTACGGCCCAACCCGCGCGCGGACCAAACGAGAAATCGTGGACGCGATGGATGCCGAGCTCGAGCGCGCCATTCCCGGCATCGTCTGGAACTTCTCGCAGAACATTCGTGATAATGTGATGGAGGCTCTCTCGGGGGTCAAGGGCGACAATTCACTCAAGATTTTCGGCCCGGACCTCGACCAGTTGGAACTGCTGGCCGAGAAGGCCAAGAACGTCCTGCAGGACGTCCCGGGAATCGCCAACGTGGGCATCTTCCACCTCCGGGGGGTTTCGCACCTGGAGTTCCGCGTCGATCCTGAGAAGTGCCAGAAGTGGGGCGTCTCGACGGCCGACGTCAACAACGTCGTCAGCAGCGCCGTGGGTGCCAGAGCCATGTCCAGCATGGTTGAAGGCGAAAAGCTGTTCGACATCTCCACGCGCTGGCCCAGGTGGCGGCGCGCCAGCGAGACGTCGATTCTGGACATCCCGGTGGACATCATCAACAACCAGGTGGTCCTGGCACAGGGCTCGGGCTTCACGCCCAACGCCAGCGGGCATGCCCTGCCTCCCCCCGCGGTATCCGGCAGCCTGGCCGACACGTCCAACCCGATCAGCAGCACTCCGCGCATCCGGCTGGGAGACCTGGTCACGCCGGTGGGGGAATACTACGCGCCGGATGCCAACGGCCAGTTCAATCGCCCCGGCTACTCGACCATCTATCGTGAGCAGGGCAAACGGCTGATCGCCATCAAGTTCAGTGTGCGCGGCCGCGACCTGGGCAGCGCCGTGGACGAGGCCGAGACGCGAACGAAGGAGCTCTTCCAGATCCCCTACCGGGCGGTCTGGAGTGGCGAGTTCGAGCAGATGGAGGAAGCCAACGGCAGGCTCATGTGGATCATCCCCTTGTCCCTCACTCTGATCTTCATCCTCCTGTACTCGGCGTTTCGCTCGTTCCTGGACACGATCGTGATCTTCAGCAACGTCTTCGACGTCGCGGTGGGCGGCATCTGGTCCTTGTACTTGACCGGAACCAACTTCAGTATCTCGGCAGCCGTCGGTTTCGTCTCGCTCTTCGGGATCGCCATCATGGAGGGCCTGCTGCTGATCTCGTACTTTAACACCCTTCGCGCCCAGGGACTGCCGTTACACGACGCCATCATCCAGGGCTCGCTCAAGCGGGTGCGGCCGGTGATGATCACCGCGATGACCGCGATCCTGGGTCTCTTACCCGCGGCCGTCTCGACAAAGATCGGTGGCCAAACGGCCCAACCTTTGGCCATCGTGGTGGTCGGTGGCATGACCGTGACGCTCTTCCTTGACCGCTACCTGATGCCGGTGCTCTACAGCTTCTACGGACACCGCGAGCCACCCGCCGGCGGCGGTGGAATGGCCCACTGAGCCTGGAGTTCTCGGCCGAGAGGACCCTCTCCCGGCCGGCCAACTGACATGGTGACTGCAGCGATTTTGGATTTCGGAATGCGGATTTTGGATTTCATTCCACATTCCGCATTCCAAAATCGGCATTCCGCAATCGGGATCGAGTGGAACGCTTCCTCGCCGAGGTCCTGCAACAGCTCGGCCATGAACGGGCCTGATCCCGCCGCGACGACTGCGGCACACGGCAAAACCTTTCACCCCGCTGCCTGACCCGCGGCGGCAAGGAGTCTCAGCTCACCGGGCCGTGACGTCCGGGGCGCGTCTCAGCCGTCGTAACCGCACCATCGTCGCGGAAAATTACCCCGAATTCCTCAAGGAGCCGGCCCGAATTGCCGATAGCGGGGAGTGTAGGCGCGACGGCAAGGAGGCAAAACGCATGGGACGCGACGCGACAGGACGGCAACAAGGCAGGGTGTCAGGCCACGGCGTCGCTTCGCCGGCCAATCCGGGCACTGTCAAGGTGACCATTCATCTGCCTTGAACTGTTAGTATCAAGGCACTAACGGCAGACGTACGCCCTCTCAGTATACCATGCACCCAACCAGAATCCCGGGGGTGACTGCCAGGGCCCCGACATTGTGATCGAGTAGACCCCGGTCCTTGAAGAATACGGGAGACTGCGATCATCAGTGCGAAGGTTGGGCCAGTCACCTCACGCACCCTTGGCGATCACGTCCGACGGCAGCGACGGGCGCTGCGTTCAGACGTCTGCCGCACTGGGGGGAGCCGATGGGCCGGACACGCGCGCGGGTGCTGGCCTCGGCTTTCCATCGGGCTGTCGTCTGGATTGGCTGCGCTCTGGGTGCGTCCTTGACGTCAGGCTGTGCCGGTCCCGGCCACCTCCCATGGTCCACGGGTCAAGGTTCGCCCCCGGCTAGTGCGAGTCAGTCGAATGTGGCCCAGCAGTCGAATCCCAAGAACGGCGGCAGCAGGACGGCGGCTCATCCTGCGCCGCACACAGTCGGC
>Ga0310039_10003203_pt1 | contig 10526 bp, 8 predicted proteins | sample Sb_taG_4_FD_200460 | JGI IMG/M metagenome (GOLD analysis project Ga0310039, IMG submission 200460) | Peat soil microbial communities from Weissenstadt, Germany - Sb_50d_6_BS metaG (v2) (version 2) | ecosystem: Environmental > Terrestrial > Soil > Wetlands > Peat | place: Germany: Weissenstadt... | reverse complement strand
CGAGTTTCTCGTCCATTTCCTTCCTGGTATTGCCGCGGCTGATAACCTCGACGGTAAGGTCGGGAACGAGGTCGGGGATCGGTTCTTCCGGAAGCTGGCCGTCGGGGATGCGATCCCAGGAAACGAAGGCCACGTCAGGAATCCGGACCAAACCCTTGGAGAGTCGGTACATGCCATCCGCGCCAGTGACCAGACCGATGTTCCTCGGATCCACAAAAAGTGAGAGCAAGGTGACGAGCCTTCCAGCGAGCCAGGATTCTTCAAGTCCCACGGTTTTCTCCACCAGGATGCCATCAACCAACTCGCAGAGTCGGTCCTCGTGGTCGTTCAGCCAGAGGACGTCGTCTTCGGTTGCCGTGCCTGGCGCAGGGTTCTGGCGGATCCGGCTGAAGGGAATCGGTCCGAACCGCCGCTGCAAGTCGGCGACGGTCCATTCCGTGGCAGGTGTCTTCCTGCGGGCCGGAGCGGTGGACATGGGACGATCTCGTCGAACTTCCGTCGGTTGAACAACGGAATCATCCTAACACGGCCGGTCAAGGATGGCCAAGCGACACGCGGGTTTCAGACAGTCGTCATCAGAATCAGAACGGCAATCAAATCAAGTCTTGCGCCGCTTCCCGTTGGGTTTGCCCCGTCCCGGGCCTTCGGGCTTCCGGAGCAGGTCGCCGACGACGATCGAGAAGCCCGGCAACACCTCTCCACCGTCGAGCGTGGCGGAGGCGGTCAGCCGCGCGAACTGGTCGGCCGAGGTGTAGACGTCGACAACCCGGGTCCGAGGCCGCACGAGCCAGACCAGCCGGACCCCTTTCTCGAAGTACTCCCCGAGTTTCTCGTCCATTTCCTTCCTGGTATTGCCGCGGCTGACGACCTCGACGGCAAGGTCGGAAACGAGGTCGGGAATCGGCTGCTCCGGAAACTGACCGTCGGGGATCCGATTCCAGGGGAAGAAAGCGACGTCGGGTATCCTTACCAATCCCTCGGCCAGCCGGATCGTGCCCCCCTCCCCCGTGACCAGGCCAAGGTTCTTGGGATCCACGAAGAGTGAGAGCAAGACGGCGAGTCTCACGGCGAGCCAGGATTCTTCAAGTCCCACGGTTTTCTCCACCAGGATGCCATCAACCAGCTCGCAGAGTCGGTCCTCGTGATCGTTCAGCCAGAGGACGTCGTCTTCGGTTGCCGTGCCTGGCGGGGGGTTCTGGCGGATCCGGCCGAAGGGAATCGGACCGAACCGCCGCTGCAAGTCGGCGACGGTCCATTCCGTGGCGGCTTTCCGTGCGCGGGCTGGGGCGGTGGACATGGGACGATCTCGTCGAACTCCCGTCGGTTGAAGAACGGAATCATCTTAACACGGCCGGTCAAGGATGGCCAAGCGACACGCGGGTTTCAGACATCTGTCGGAGAAACGTACTGCCCTGGGTGTCGCATGTGACCAGTTTGTTGAGGAAGACCCTGGCAGAGGATGGGTGTACCGGAGTGCATCTTGTGTTATTTTTGATGACGAGCTTGCGTCGAGCCGATGTGCTCGCTGCCCGGCCATCCCGGCTGGGTGCCTCGCGGACGCTATTGAACTGCCAGGGGAACGACCGTTGCGTCAGATCGGCACGCTGCCCAGGAATCTCGATTCTCAGATCTTCGGCGATCACCTTCTCGCGCTGGGAATGAAGGCTCGGTTTGACGAGCAGCCCGACGGCTGGATTGTCTGGATCTACAATGAAGACCAGCTCGCGCGGGCCCGGGCCGAGCTGGAGGCGTACGTCCGCCAGCCCGACGACCCTCGGTTCGGCGAGGGCGCCAGGACGGCCGAGGAAGTGCGCCGGAATGCGGCCAAACTCGAGAAGGAGTATCGCAAAAACTTTCGCGAGGTGACCGATCTGTGGTCGGGGCTCCAACTCCGAAGGCGGCCGCTCACCATGGCCTTGGTGATCGTCTCGATAGTTGTTTTCCTTCTACAACAGTCGTCCTTAGGCCCCGTTGTAGTGAGCTCGCTTATGTTCACCACCGCGCACCTCGATCCCGAGCGTGGATGGCTCGACAATGGCCTTGACCCGATCCTGGCGGGTGAGGTCTGGAGGCTCGTGACGCCGATCTTCTTGCATTTCAGCATCATGCACATTCTGTTCAACGTCTGGGCAGTGACCGTGGAAGGGACGATGATCGAGAGCCGGCGGGGCACGTTTCGCCTGGCGGTGCTCGTGCTGGTCGCGGCGGTCCTTTCCAACCTGGGCCAGCACTTCTACACGGCGCAGGCAGACCCCGGGAGATTTCACCTTTTTGGCGGCTTGTCGGGTGTGGGTTACGCCCTTTTCGGCTATCTCTGGATGAAGGGGCAATACGAGCCGGAGCAAGGAATGATCTTGCATCCCAACACGATCACCACGATGCTCTTCTGGTTGGTGCTTTGCATGACCGGTCTGCTCGGGCCGATCGCGAACGCCGCGCACGTGGTGGGGTTGCTGGTGGGGGTCGCATTCGGTGCGCTGCGGTTCTAGCTCATTCCGGAGCGGGCTCTTACATGTGGGGCACTTGACCATGAAACTCGGATTCGTATCGGCCATCGTGCCGGAGTACACCCTGGAGCAGGTGTTGAGCTTCGCCCACAAGGCGGGGTTCTCGAGCGTCGAGCTGATGTGCTGGCCACCGGGGAAGGCAGAGCGGAGGTACGCCGGGGTCACGCACATCGACGTGACCCATCTGTCCCTGGACGCGATCGAAAAGATCCAGGACCTGCTGGCCATTCACCAGGTCGCGATCTCCGGCCTGGGCTACTATCCCAACCCGCTCTCCGCCGACAAGGCTGAGGCCGAGGTCGCCGTCAACCACCTGCATCGCGTGATCGACGCCGCCGCGGCCCTTGGCGTGGGCCAGGTGAACTCGTTCGTTGGTCGCAATCCGTCCTTGTCGGTGGACGCCAACTGGCCGCGGTTCCTGGAAACCTGGCGGCCCCTGGTCGCCCACGCGGAGAGTAAGTCCGTACGGATCGGCATCGAGAACTGCCCGATGCTCTTCTCGCAGGACGAGTGGCCCGGCGGCAAGAACCTGGCCACGTCCCCGGCGATCTGGCGGCGGATGTTCCACGACCTCCCCAGCCCCCATTTCGGGCTCAATTTCGACCCCTCGCACCTGATCTGGCAGCAGATGGATTACCTGGCCCCGCTTGCCGAGTTTCGGGACCGGATCTTTCATGTTCACGCGAAGGATGCTCGGATCGACCGCGCTGCGCTCGATGAGCACGGTGTTTTGTCCTATCCCAAGCTCTGGCACACTCCCAAGATCCCCGGCCTGGGCGACGTCCGCTGGGGAGCCTTCTTCGGGGCCCTCAGCGATGCGGGATACTCCGGCCACGTGGCCATCGAGGTCGAGGACCGGGCATTCGAGGGCGCGATCGAGTCGCGACTCGACTCACTGATCATCGGCAGGCGCCACCTGCTACAGTACATCAAGGGATAATCCGGCGTTATCTTGCGAGCATCGAGAAGAAGAGCGGCATGACCACTCCAGTCGACACGCGCCGGGAGGAAAAGAGATCGCGCCCCGGGGGCCCCGCGCCGGCTGACGAGTTACCGCCGTGCCTGGATCTTTCGGTGCTGATTCCGGTTTACAACGAGGTGGAGAACGTCGGTCCGCTGCATGCCGAGCTCGACGCCGTGCTTGGCCCGCTTCTCCTGCGTTACGAGCTGATCTTTGTCGACGACGGTTCCCTCGACGGGACGGCGGCCCAGCTCGAGAGCATTCAGGCACGCGATCCCGAGCACGTGCGGGCCGTCTTCCTCTGGCGAAACTGCGGTCAGACCGCCGCGCTTTCGGCCGCGCTGGACCTGGCCCGGGGCGAGATCCTGGTGCCGATCGACGGCGACCGCCAGAACGACCCCGCCGACATCCCCCGGCTGCTCCAGACCCTCGACCAGGGTTTTGATGTCGTCTCCGGCTGGCGGCGCAATCGCCACGACGCATTCCTCAGCCGCAAGATCCCCTCGCGGATCGCCAACCGCCTGGTGGCCCGGATCTCCGGAGTCGCGCTCCACGACTTCGGCTGCACTCTGAAGGCGTATCGCCGCAGGGTTTTATCCGGAGTCCGGCTGTACGGCGAGATGCACCGCTTCATTCCCATCTTTGCCGCCTGGCAAGGAGCGCGGGTGACCGAGCAGGTTGTGAACCACCGGCCCAGGACCGCCGGCAAAACCAAGTACGGGCTCGGGCGGACGTTCAACGTGGTGCTCGACCTGATCCTGATCCGCTTCCTGCAGCGCTACGCTCAGCGGCCGATCCACTTCTTCGGGAGGATCGGCATCTGGTCGTTTGCCATGGCGTTTGTTTGCTTCCTCGCGATGCTTTATTTCAAGTGGATCTTTCCCTGGCCTCATCTCTGGTGGGATCCCAACCTGGAGCCAAAGACGTTCGTCCAGACCCCCCTGCCCTCACTGACCGTGATGTTCTTCCTCGCCGGGGGCATGAGCATCTTGCTGGGGATCCAGTCCGAGCTGATCATGCGGACGTATTACGAGTCGCAGGCCAAGACGACATACTTGCTTCGCGAGGTGCGGCAGGGATCGCCGTAGCGCGTTTTACCGTTGAGTTGCAGACGCGGCGGGACGTCCTCTCCTTCTCCCGCGGGGAGCGGGGGGAACCCCGCTTGCGGGGTCGGGCCGGAACGGCCGGATGAGGGGAATTTGCGGACCAAGGCTAGCATCTCATCCCTCATCCGCCCCTGCGGGGCACCTTCTCCCGCGGGGAGAAGGTAGGATCGCCACGGCCTTTCTTGATCGCTGTATGCAACGCGCGAGCAAACCGCGCTAGAGCGCTCGGGACTGACAGGGCACGCCCACTCGTTTCCCGTGCAGAGGTGCCATTCTGCGCCGAGCTTTGGTAACGTGAAAAGAAAAGGCCCCGGAGGAAACCGAGATGGCATACACGATCACGATGGCGGTTCTGGCACTCCTGGCCCAGGCGGCGGGGCCGGCCGAGAAGGCAGCGGTGGACCCCAAGAGCCCGGACGCGGCGCGGCGGCTCTTGCAGAACGGTCGCTATGCCGAGGCTGAGGAAGCTTATCTGGCGGCCGAGAGCGAAGCGAAAAAACAAAAGGGCGGCCTGACGCCGCAGCTCGATGTTGCTCTGGCGCTGGGAAAGGCCGAATGCCAGGCTAGCCAGGGAGAGTATGCCAAGGCGATCGAGGTCCTGAAATCGCTTGCCGGCCGGCAACCCAAGAATGCCGACGTCACTGCCCGGCTGGCCGAGCTGCACTTCACCCGCGGAGACTGGGAGTCGGCCGACAGCGCGGTCAAGCAGACCCTGGACGCCAGCGCGGACCACCTGCTGGGACGGTGGATCGCTGTCCGCTTGCTCGAGTCGCGAGGGCAGCTCGAGGACGCGGTGAAAGGCTGCAAGTGGTTCGTAGACCACTACAATACCCGGCCGCCCGATCTGGCACGGAACGCCCAGAACCTGCTGCTCGTCGGCCAGGCCGCCGAGCGGTACTACCGCGCCACGGCCCGGGGCGAAGAGCTGAGCGACTCGCTCAACGACGTGATCAACGAGATTTACGAGGCCGCCCTCCGCGCTGATCCGAATTGCTGGCAAGCACCGTGGCTCGAGGGTAAGCTTTTCCTCGCCGGCTACAACGAGCGTTCCGCCGTCAAGGAGCTGGCCCGGGCACAGCAGATCAATCCCCTGGCTGCGGAGATCCTGGTCACGCTGGGCCAGGCCGACTTGCAGGGCTACCGCCTGGCCGCGGGCCGGTCCAAGGCCGAACGCGCCCTGGCGGTCAACCCGCATTACGGACCGGCCCAGGTCTTGCTGTGCGACCTGAACATCTCCGACGAGCGGTTTACCGATGCCAGGAACGCGGCCGAGAAGGCCGTGGCCGAGAACCCACGCGACGAGGACGCCCTGGCCCGGCTGGCCGCCTCGTGCCGGCTGCTCGTCGATCCGGCCGGAGCCGCGGCCGCCGAGCTCATGGCGCTCGCGCTCAGTCCGCGGCCTGCCACCTTCTACGCCGCGGTGGGTGAACGGCTGGCCGATCGCCGCAAGTACCTCGCCGCCGAACGAGCCTTCCTGCAATCTGCCCAGGCCGACCCCACCCGCGCTGATGCTCCCATCGGCCTGGGCATGCTCTACATGCAAATCGGCCGCGAGACCGAGGCCCGCAGCCTCTTTGACGAAGCCTTCGCCGCCGACCCGTTCAACGTCCGCGCCGACAACATGATGAAAGTGCTCAAGCACATGGCGTCGTACACCCCGGTCGAGACCCAGCACTACAGCGTCCTGGTCGACCCGACCCAGGATACTTTGCTGGGCAAGTACATGGGGCGTTACCTGGAGTCGGTCTACGGCGAGCTGACCGGCCGGTTCGGCTACGCGCCTCCGGGCAAGACCAGGATCGAGATCATGAAGAACCACCAGTGGTTCAGCGGCCGGACGATCGGCCTGCCCTTCATTCCGACCGTGGGTGCCTGCACCGGCAAGGTCGTCGCGCTGGCCAGCCCGCGCTCCACCCGCCAGGCGTTCAACTGGGCCCGCGTGCTCAAGCACGAACTCGTCCACGTCATCACCTTGCAGCAGACCGAATTCAACATCCCCCACTGGTACACCGAGGCTCTGGCCGTCGAGAGCGAGGGCTACCCCCGCCCCCAGGAATGGAACAAGATCCTGCTGGAGCGGGTTCCCTCCCGATCCAAGCTGCTCAACCTGGATACGATCAACCTTGGCTTCATTCGCCCCAATGAGCCGGACGACCGGCAGATGGCGTACTGCCAGGCGCAACTTTATGCACGATACATGCTCAAGCGTTTCGGCGGCGACGCGCTCATCAAGATGCTCATGGCCTATCGCCGGGGGCTGACGACCGACCGGGCCATCCAGGAATGCTTCCAGGTGGAAAAGGCCGATTTCGAGAAGGCATATCTCGCCTACCTCGACGAGGTGGTCAAGACCATCCGCACGCGGGTGAACGAGGAGAAGCCCGTCAAGTTCTCGCAGCTCGAGCGGCAGCTCAAGGAGAATCCCGAGGATGCCGGCCTCAACGCCCGGATGGCCTACGAACACTTTGCCCGCCGCGACTACAAGGAAGCCCGGCCGCTGGCTGACAAGGCGCTCGAACTCAAGCCGCACCATCCCCTGGCCAGTTATGTGAAGGCCCGGCTGCTCACGACCATCGGCGACGATGACGCCGCGCTGGCCTTGCTCGAGCCGGCCCTCGACCCCAAGCGGCCCGACGAACGGGTCGTCGATCTCCTCGCCGAGCTGAAGATGAAGGCGGGACAGCTTGACGAGGCCGAAAAGCTTTACGAGCTGGCGCGCAAGGATGACCCCTATCACACGAAATGGATCGCCGGCCTGGCCCGGGTCCACCTGCGGCAAAAGAGCACGGCGAAGTTTCTGGGCGACCTGGCGATGATCGCCGCCAACGACGCCGACGACATCTCGGTCCGCAAGGCTCTCGCCGAGCGGAACCTGGCCGGCGGCAACACCGGGGAAGCCGAGAAATGGGCCGAGGAGTGCCTGCACATCGACGTCTACGACCCCGCGGCCCACGTGCTTCTGGCCGATGCCCAATCCGCCCGCGGCAAGTTCGCGCCGGCCGTCGAAGAGTACAAGACCGCCCTGGAGCTCAAGGCCAGGCGGCCCAACGACCTCAAAATCAAGCTCGCCAAAGCCCAGCTTGGCCTGGGCCAGCGCGACGCCGCCAAGGCGACGCTCGACGAGATTCTCAAGACCGACCCGGACCACCCGGAGGCCAAGGCCCTGCGCAAGCAGATCGATCACCCGGCCAGCGGCTGAGGCAGCGGGCGAGTTTTACCGCAAGGTCAGCGAGCAGCTCAAGCCCGTGCTCGACACCATTCTGGCCAAGCTATCCGCCTTCACGGTGAGCTGACATCCTGGGCACGATCCCGGGTGCCGCGAGTTTCCGAAAAACAATTCGAGGAATTTTTTTCAAAATTGGGCCTGACAGGAGCGGCGCCTCTGATAACATTCTAAGCGGAAGGACTCCGAGAACGTTGCATTGCCGTGACCATTTCCTCCAGGAGGGAGAAACCATGAAAGGGCCGTTTTCCCTGGGCGACCTGGTCCGCTTCAAGACCGTGAGCGGGCAGTATGCCGAGGGCATCGTGATCCACCGGATCGTCGAGAAGCGGCAACCGACCATCTTCCTGATCGAGTGCGCCGATCGCCGTCGGGCGTTCCGCTTCGAGACCGAGATCAGCCTGATCGCTGCCGCCGAGATCGACGAAACGAACCCCCTGGGAATACCACGCTTCGAGACAGCGCTGGCGACTCCCGTCTTCGCCAGTCCCGGTGCTGACGACTGAATAGCGGTCGCTTGCTCGTGACCGTTCCGAGGCGCGAAAGGCGCTGGCGGGGAGGCGTTCCCAAATGCCCTCGCACGCGCCGCGCCAGAGTTTGTAAGATAGTTCCATGAGCGACCCTGGCCGAAGCGGTTTGACTCTCTCCGCGCTTCAGCAGATGATTTTACAAATGTACGGTGCCAAGGACGCGGCGCGCGGCGACGCGGCCACGTTTCTCTGGCTGACCGAGGAGTTCGGAGAGCTCGCCACGGCGGTCCGGGCCGGCGATCAAGCAGAACTGGCCGCGGAGATGGCGGACGTGCTGGCCTGGCTAGCCACTCTGGCCAACATCCGGGGGATCGACCTCGACGCGGCCGTGCGCCGCAAGTATGGTCAAGGCTGCCCGGGCTGCTCCCAGGTCCCTTGCGTGTGCGACCCGGCCGAGAAACCGTAGCCGGGCCAGGGGCCCGTCGCTGCTGCTCAATGTGCTGCGGATTTCGACCGAGGTCACTTGCTTCCATCGGGTAGCTTCGTTCGCTCGAGAACCAAGATCGGCCACCATGATTTTGCCGCTGACGACATCTCGTTTTCCGGGCCTCACGGCGCCACGTCGAATCTCCGGACCGACCCACTTTCCCGGCTCCCGGGCCACAGGCATCTGGCTTTGCGTCCTCAGCCTGGCGCTCTTCGGGGGAACGGGGCGAGAGGCTTTCGGGGCGCCGCCTCACGTCGAAATCCAGAACGTCCGGATCGGCTTGGGCGCGGGCAATGCTTACAAGGTTGGCTGCTGGACTCCGGTTCGCGTTCAGCTCAAGGCGGGCGACCAGCGGCTTTCGGGCTTCATGGAGCTGGTCGTGCCCGATGACGACGGCGTACCGACGTCTTATCGCCAGCGCGTTGAGCTCGGACCCGGGCAAAGCACGCGATTGACGGCGTATGCTCGACCCGGCGGCTGCGACACGGTGTTCACGATCCGGCTGCTCGACGGCCAGGGTCGTCGCCTGCTGGAAGCGCCCCAGTCGCTGACAATGCCGGCACCTCCCGAAGTGATCATGCCCGACGAGATGTTGATCTTGACACTGGGTCAACCCCTGGGAGTCGATCAACTGCCGACCCTCCCGGGCTTCACCCTCGGCGGCAAGGGACAGACTGGCCCGGGAGAATCCGAGGTGGTCCTGGCCCGCGTGGATCCCGAGAGCGACCAGATCCCGGGGCAGTGGTATGGCTTCGACGCGGCCCAGGCCATCGTGATTGACACGGACGATCGCGCCTCGCTCGAGGTACTCGCCGGCCTGCGGGGACAGTCACTGGTGGAATGGGTCAAGCATGGGGGGCACCTTGTTGTGGCCGTGGGGGCGAACTGGCAAGCGGTTCGCGACAGTGTCCTTGGCCCGATCTTGCCGGCCCAGCCCGCCGGCCAGGAGCAGGTTCCCTCGCTCGAGGCGCTCGACACCTTCGCCGGTTCGACCAAGCCGATCACTCCGGCCGGCACCCCGCCGGTGCTGGTGACCAGGCTCGAGGCAGCCGAGGAGCGGGGGGGAAAGATTCTCAGCATCATGGGAAACTTGCCCCTGATCGTGCGCGGGCCGCACGGGTTCGGGCGGGTCACCTTGATCGGGGTCGGAGTCGAACAGAAGATCTTCGGCGACTGGACCGACCGTGGCCTCTTCTGGGCGCGGGCCATGGACCTGCGCCACGACCGCCCCGAGCAAGCGGGGAGTGGAACCCGCGTCGGGGTGCCGGGACGGTTCTACCAGTCGGGGGTCTCTGACCTCGCGAGCCAGTTGCGGATCGGTCTGGAACAGTTTCCCGGAGTCAAGCTGATCCCCTTCGGCTGGGTGGCCTTCTTCATCTTCCTGTACATTTTGCTGATCGGGCCGGGGGACTATCTGTTCCTCAAAAAGGTGCTCAAGCGCATGGAGCTGACCTGGATCACCTTCCCGACGATCGTGCTGACCGTGAGCTTGCTGGCGTACTTCGCGGCTTACCGTCTCAAAGGGAACGACTTGCTGGTCAACAAGGTGGACGTGATCGACGTCGATCAGGTCGCGGGACTGGTGCGTGGTCGGACGCTCCTGAGCCTGTTCAGCCCGCAGAACCGCGACTACAACATTGGTTTTGTTCCCGTGCCGCCGAACCTGGATCATGATGTTGCCCCGCTGGCCAGCCCCAGCCCATCGGGCGAGCCGGTCCGGCCCCCGGCGGGCACCGAGCTCTTGACAAGCTGGTTCAGCGTGCCGGAGGCCC
>Ga0310039_10003202_pt1 | contig 10527 bp, 8 predicted proteins | sample Sb_taG_4_FD_200460 | JGI IMG/M metagenome (GOLD analysis project Ga0310039, IMG submission 200460) | Peat soil microbial communities from Weissenstadt, Germany - Sb_50d_6_BS metaG (v2) (version 2) | ecosystem: Environmental > Terrestrial > Soil > Wetlands > Peat | place: Germany: Weissenstadt... | reverse complement strand
CACAAAGCCGTCCGCACCATGTCGGTTATGAGTCAGAAACAGAAATGATGTTTTGAAATCACGACGTCCGTTTTCGCCCTGAAAGCGGGCTCTCTGCCGCAGTCGCGCGATGTCCGCCTTGGAACATTTTCGACCCGGCCGTGCAAATCGCGGGGCCGGCCACGCCCGGTAGGTGAAATAGCGCACATGCTTCGCGTCGAAACGTGTTAGGGCTCAGCCGACGACGCGGGGCGCGGCCCCGTAGGCGCGGAATTCAGACGACAAACTGCAACCGCGACGCTGTTGGGTCTCTCGGCGCAAGACGCGGTCAACGCCATGAATGACGGCAAGATCGATGCGCTGTTTCTGCCCTTCGCTCTGGATTCGCCAATTCTTCGCTCCTTGCTGGCAAGCTCCCGTGTTCGCGCCATGAGCTTTACCGAAGCCGAGGCGCTCACCCGGATTTTTCCGTTTCTCGTTCGTTTGGTGCTGCCGCGGGCGGTCATCGATTTCGAGCGGATCGTTCCATCTACCGACATGATCCTCATCGCCGCCAGCAACGTCGTGCTGGTGCGCAAGGACATCCATCCCGCGATCATCGATCTGCTGGCGCGGGCCATCATGGAAACGCACGGCAAGCCCGGGCCCTTCCAGCAAGCCGGCGAATTTCCCAAGCTGACCGATCCGGAATATCCGGTTTCCGAGAGCGCGATCGATTTCTATAAGAACGGCCCCGCGTTGCTGAACCGCTATCTGCCGTTCTGGATGACCAACTATGCGCGGCGGACCATCGCGGTGGTGGCGGCGGTCATTGCCATTATCCTGCCGCTGTTCAGCTATGCGCCGAAGGGTTACAAATGGCTCGTCACCGAGCGCCTGAACGCCATGTACCGCCGCCTGCGAAGGATCGAAGCGCGATTGCAGAATGACGTGACCGCCGCGGACGTTTCGGCGCTCGAAGCCGATCTCGACGGCGTCGATCGGGCCATTCACAGTCTTGCGGTTCCGATGCGATACTCGGACGTGTATTTTTCCGTGAAATCCCACCTCGATCTGGTTCGCACGCGCCTCGGCTCGCGCCGCGCCGAGATCGCTGCGCGTTCGTGACTTATCGGCATGCGGCCGGCATTTTTGGCGGTTTTCGAAAAGTTTAACCTTTGAAACTACGATTGCAGGCAATTTTGCCGGATCGCGCTATGTCCGAAGACCAGGATTTGACGGCGCTCTGTCCCAAGTGCGGGAATCCGCTGGTCTATGTCACGTCGGTTCCGCACCCCAAATCTCCCGCAATGCAGCGAACGACCTTCGTCTGCTACGCCTGCAATCGGACCTGGAGCTACACGCTGGCGCCGGCCATGGCCGAGGCCTACGCCGCCGTCGCGGTGCCTGCTGCCGTCGACTGAACATCGAACCGATCAGGCCGCCGATGCCCGCGCATCCTTGCCGCGCAGCAGCACAAGCAGCTCGGCTTCGCACGCCTTGGCGCTTTCGACGTTACCCGCCTTGATGTGGCCGAAGCCGCGCATCTTCGCCGGCAGCGCAGCGATTTCGATGGCGTGGCGGGCGCTGGAGCGAAGTGGGACATAGAGCCTGTCACGCTGTCGCCTTAAAATTGTCGTTGTCATCGATGCAATCTGACGATATTAGTATGATTGCCTGTTGCCTGGCTCCCTTACCCCAACCCAAGGAGTTTCCCATGGCGCAAGAAATCAACGAGGTGTTTCGCAGACCGCCGTGGTGGATCGGCGATCCTGCGGTTCTCCTGGAGGCCATTCTCAGTCAGGTCGAGGGTGAGCAGACCAAGCAAGTTACTGCGTTGTACTTGGATTCCGTCGCCGCGACGCTCGAGATAAATCTGAAATTCGTTCACGGGTTGCGCTCGGTGATCGCGGGCGGAGCAGCCAAAAGGTAAGGCGGCACCATTTGCCGCGGGTCAGCGGATCTAAAAGTTCGTTCGGCAAGTGCTGCCGTTATGTCCGTAAGCCGCGGTGTCCGCGCGCTCCCGGTTCGAGCCAAATCGCCAAGAACGGGCGCCGTGGTTGCTGTTTGAGTTTTGCGGCTCGGTCTTCATGAGCCGCCTTGGAAGGATGCGATGGACAACGCGCCGCATCTCAAAGTCATCGGTACGACAGTGGCGGATCGGGCCCGCGATACGACGCGCCCGGTCGTGCTGATCGGCTTTCAGCGCCATTCGAATCTCGGCCTCGGCTACCTCGCCGCCACGTTGGAGCGTGGCGGATATCAGGTGAAGATTTTCGACTTCGAGGCCGATCGCCGGAAGATATTGGAAGCGGTGAGCGCGCTCGATCCCGTCCTGGTCGGATTTTCGCTGATCTTCCAATCGTACGTCACCTGGTTCGGCTCGTTGATCCGTTATCTGCGCGACAACGGCGTGACCTGCCACTTCATCATGGGCGGGCATTTCCCCAGCCTCAGCTATCAACGTACGCTCGAATTGATCCCCGATCTCGACAGTGTCGCTCGCTTCGAGGGAGAGGAGACGCTGCTCGAACTGGCGGATTGCCTGAGCGCCGGTCGGGACTGGCACGGACTGGACGGTTTGGCGTTTCGGCAGGGCGAAACGATCGTCGCGTCCCCCATGCGCCATCTGACCAAGGACCTCGATTCGTTGCCCTATCCGGTCCGCGCGTTCGAGAACAACACAATTCTCGGCCGCAACGCCACGCCGATCCTGGCCAGCCGCGGCTGCGCGCGGACCTGCTCGTTCTGCTCCATCCATATGTTCTACCGCACTGCTCCCGGCAAGGTGGTGCGTACCCGCAAGCCCGCCGAGGTAGCGCGCGAAATGCGTCACCTGCTGGAGGAGCACAATATCAGCATCTTCCTCTTTCAGGACGACGATTTCCCCTTGTTCGGCTCCGTCTGGCGCCGCTGGGCGAGGGAATTCGTCGGCGAACTGCATCGGAACGCATTGCCCGGACGGGTGGCGTGGAAGATCAATTGCCGGGCCGATGCCGTCGAGCCGCAGCTGTTTGCCGAGATGCGGGAAGCGGGTCTCTATATGGTCTACATGGGATTGGAGTCCGGCACCGAGGAAGGACTGAAGGCGCTGCACAAGCAGATCAGCGTCGAGCAGAACATCCGCGCGGTCGAAATCCTCAAGGAGATCGGTCTGATCTTCGAGTTCGGCTTCATGCTGCTCGACCCCTCCAGCACCTTCGAATCCGTGCGCAGGAATGCGGAATTCCTCAGGACCATTGTGGGTGACGGCAGCGCTGGCGCTACCTTCGGCAGGATGGTCCCCTATGATGGAACGCCGATCAAGGACGAGCTCGAAAGGGCAGGGCGCCTGCATGGCGACGTGTGTAAGCCAGACTATGATTTTCTCGATCCCCGACTCACGCAGTTCTACGAGGAAATCATCGATATCATCGACGTGACGGGTTGGACCCATAGCTACAGCAGCCTGTCGCCGCAGCTTAATTTTGCCTGGAACGAAGTGGCCATTATCGAGCTGCTGTTTCCTCGCGTTCCCGGATTGCCCGCGTACAAGGACGGATTGCGCGAGATCACGCGTGACAGCAACGAAATCCTGTGCCGGGTCATCGAGGATACGTCGTACGTGTTCTCCGATGGACGGCCTAAACTATGGTCGGCGCCGCAGCTTCGCTTGCAGTGTGAGAAGTTTGTCGGCCTTCTCACCAGCCGCCGCGACGCTTTCATACTTCGAAACCAGGACGTGCTGCTCGAGACGCTGCGCCGGGAAACGCGTGCCGCGAGCTGATGGAAGCGGCAGCCGAGTTCTACCGCCACTACGCCAGACTGCGCGCCGAAGACCCGGTACATGAAAGCCGGCGCGGCGTGTGGCTGCTGACCAGGTATGACGACGTATCTGCGGCGCTGCGCGACCCGCGCTTTGGCCGCAAAGGCTTCCTCGAACTGATGGCGCCGCAAAACAGCGAGTCGAAGACATCGCCGATGCGATTCCAGGATCCGCCGGGCCATACCCGGCTGCGCAACCTGATCGGCAAGGTCTTTTCGCACGAACTGGTGGGCAGCCTGCGCCCACGCATTCAACACATCGTCGATGACTTGCTCGATCTCGCTCGGGATACCGGTGGGATGGATCTGATCGCCGGCCTCGGACTCACTCTTTCCGTCCGGATGATCTTGGAGCTTCTCGGCGTGCCCGCCGCCGATCACGAGCGATTTGCACAGTGGTCGCGCGATATGACCCAAAGCCTCGACGCGGCGGCCGGTTCCGATGCATCCGCGCGCGGTATTGCAGCCCAACAAGCCATCGATGAATACTTTCGCGGTCTCATTGCCGAGCGACGGCAATGCCCGCGGACCGACCTGACAACCAGGCTGATTGCGGTCGAGCACGATGGCGACGTGTTGCAGGAAGCCGAACTGCTCGACATTTGCGGGCTGCTATTCGTCGCCGGCCACGCCACCGCCGTGGATTTGATCGGAAACGGCGTACTCAATCTCCTGCTTCATCCATCCGAGTTGCGCCGGCTGCGCGAAGAGCCCGGCCTGCTCGCTCAAGCCGTCGAAGAGCTGCTCCGCTATGACAGCCCGGTGCAGCGCGTCGGCCGCATGGCGAACACGGACGTGGAGCTTCGTGGCAAGCTGATCCCCAAGGGCGCGGTGGTGTTCCCCATGCTCGGCGCCGCCAACCGCGATCCGGCCCAATACGTCGAGCCCGAGCGCCTCGATCTCGCTCGCCGCCCCAACCGCCATTTGGCCTTCGGCTACGGCGCTCACGCTTGCATCGGCGCTGCGCTGGCGCGTCTCGAAGGCCAAATCGCGATCGGGACTCTAGTCAGGCGCTCGCCGAAGCTGGCCTTGGTCGATGACGTCCCGCGGTGGCGCAATTCATCAGAGACACGGGGATTGAAGGAACTCCCGGTTGCCTTCTAGACTTTCCGCGCTGGACGTGGCGCGACGTCCGCTGCGCCAACGGCGCAGCTACGCCGCCGACGCGGCGATGCCCTTGCCGCGCCATAGCGCGAGCAATTCGGCCTCGCAGGCTTTGGCGCTCTCGACATTGCGCGCCTTGATGTGGCCGAAGCCGCGCATCTTCGCCGGCAGCGAAACGATCTCGACCGCTAGCGCGTGATTGTCGGGATTGAGCGTCGCCGCAAGCTCGCCAAGGATTGCTTCGTAATCGGCGATCAAGCGCCGTTCCATGCGGCGTTCCTGGGTGTAGCCGAAAATATCGAGCGCGGTGCCGCGCAACGGGCGGAGCCACGTCAGGAGCTTGAAGACATGACGCATCCAGGGGCCGAAGGCGCGCTTTTTCGGCTCGCCGGTCGCCGGATCGCGCGCGGAAAGCAACGGCGGCGCCAGATGATAGTCCACGGTGAATTCGCCATCGAACTGGCGCTGCAGTTTCTTCAAGAAAGTGCCGTCGGTGTAGAGCCGCGCCACTTCGTATTCATCCTTATAGGCCATCAGCGTGAACAGGTTGCGTGCCACCGCCTCGGCCAGGCCGGAAAAGCCGCGGGCGAGCTTTGCTTCGGCGATGCGGATCGTCCGCACCGTGTTGCGATAGCGCTGCGCGTAAGCCGCGTTCTGGTAACTTTTGAGAAAAGCGGCGCGGTGTTCGATCAGGACGTCGAGCCCCTGCGGTTCGGGCGCTGCATCGTCGCGCACGGCGCCGCGCAGCAGCGCCTCGACTTGGGCGCGATCGTGGGCGGCGAGACGGCCGAAGCCAAAGCTACGTTTGTTGGCGTCGACGGCGACGCCGTTGAGTTCAATGGCGCGCTCGATGGCCGCGAGCGTAAGCGGCAAAAAGCCTTTCTGGAACGCATAGCCGAGCATGAACAGATTGGCGGCGATGGAATCGCCCATCAGCGCCGCGGCGAACCCGGTGGCGTCGATCGTGTCCGCCGCGCCGTCGCCCGCCGCCGTTTTGATCGCTTGCAGCATTTTGGCGGTCTCGAAATCGATGTCCGCCTTGAAGATGAAGGCGGCGGTCGGCTGCGCGTGACTGTTGATGATGGCCTTGGTGGCGCCGCTCTGCAGCCGCGATAGCGCGGCGGGGCTCGCGGCGACCACAGGATCGCAGGCCAGCAGCACATCGGCGCCGCCCGCGGCGACGCGCACCGCGTAAAGATCTTCCGGTGCCGGCGCGAGCTGCACGTGGCTCATCACCGCGCCGTTTTTTTGCGCAAGCCCGCTGATGTCGAGCACGGTGCAGCCTTTGCCTTCGAGATGCGCCGCCATGCCGATGAGCGCGCCCAGCGTGACGACGCCGCTGCCGCCGACGCCGGTGACGAGGATGCCATAGGGCCGCTGCAGCGGTGGTGCCTTCGGATCGGGCAGGTTGGCAAACAGGCTGTCGTTCGTCGCAAGGCCGCCGAGCTTGCGCGGGGTGGCGCCGCGCACCGTGACAAAACTCGGACAGAATCCCTTGAGGCAGGAAAAGTCCTTGTTGCAGTTCGACTGGTCGATGCGGCGCTTGCGGCCGAATTCGGTCTCGACCGGCGCTACCGCAATGCAGTTCGATTTCTCCGAGCAATCGCCGCAGCCTTCGCACACCGCGTCGTTGATGAAGACGCGCTGCGGCGGATCGGGAAATTTGCCGCGCTTGCGGCGGCGGCGTTTTTCCGCCGCGCAGGTCTGATCGTAGATCAGCACGGTGAGGCCCGCGATGTCGCGCAACTCGCGCTGCACGGCGTCGAGATCGTCGCGATGGCGGATAGCGACGCCCGCGGGGAAACCGGCATGCTTCGGATATTTGCCCGGCTCGTCGGCGACGACGACGACGCGGCGCGCGCCTTCGGCCAGCACCTGCCGGGCGATCTGCGGCACGGTGATCGCGCCTTCCACCGGCTGGCCGCCGGTCATGGCGACGGCGTCGTTGTAGAGAATCTTGTAGGTGATGTTGACGCCGGCCGCCGCGACCGCGCGGATCGCCATCAGGCCGCTGTGGGCATAGGTGCCGTCGCCGAGATTCTGGAAAACGTGGCGCTCCGACGTGAACGGCGATTGCCCGATCCAGTTGACGCCTTCGCCGCCCATGTGGGTGAGGGTGGCGGTGTGGCGGTCGGGCATGAACAGCGCCATGCTGTGACAGCCGATGCCGGCCATGGCGCGGCTGCCGTCGGGCACCCGCGTCGAGGTGTTGTGCGGACAGCCCGAGCAGAAAAACGGCGTGCGCTGGATATTCGACACCGGCGGCGCCGGCCGCTCGAAAGCTTCGAGCCGCGCCAGCCGCTCGTCGAATGGCCAATCGAATTGCGAAGTGTCGCCGAGCCGCTTCAAGCGCGCCACGATGGCGCGCGCCACCATGGTCGGCGTCAGCTCGCCGGTGGCGGGAAGCAGCACTGCGCCGGTCTCGTCGGTCTTGCCGACAATGCTCGGCCGGCGCGCCGCCTCGACATTATAGAAGAGTTTTACCAGCTGGTTTTCGACGAAGCCGCGCTTCTCTTCGACGACCAGAACGTCTTTTAGGCTTTGCGCAAAGGCCAGCGCGCCTTGCGGCTCCAGCGGCCAGGCCAGCGCGATTTTGTAGACGCGAATGCCGAGCGCGGCGGCGCGCTCTTCGGTGATGCCGAGTTCGGAGAGCGCCTGCCGGACGTCCAGATAGGCTTTGCCGGTGGTGACGATGCCGAGGCGCGGCTGCGGCGAATCGATCACCACGCGGTCGAGGCCGTTGGCGCGGGCAAATGCCTGCGCCGCGGCGAGCTTTGGGCCGTGCAGGCGGCGCTCCTGCTCGACCGCCCAATCCATGCCGCCGCGCGGCCAGCGGATGTGCAACCCGCCCGGCGGCATGACAAAATCGCCCGGCATCGTCACCGCGACACGCTGCGGATCGACGTAAACCGAAGCGGAGCTGTCGACGGCTTCGCTCGCCGCCTTGAACGCCACCCAGCAGCCGGAAAACCGCGACAGCGCGAAACCAAACAAGCCGAGATCGAGATAATCCTGGATCGTCGCCGGACTGAGGATCGGCATCATCGCCGCCTCGAACGCCTGCTCGCACTGATAAGCGGTGGTGGTGCTTTGCGCGCCGTGATCGTCGCCCGAGATGGCGAGCACGCCGCCGTGCGGCGCGGTGCCGGCCCAATTGGCGTGGCGCAGCACGTCGAGCGAGCGGTCGACGCCGGGGCCTTTGCCGTACCAGATGCCGAATACGCCATCGACCGTGGCGCCGGGAAACAGGCCGACCTGCTGGCTGCCCCACACCGCGGTGGCGGCGAGGTCCTCGTTCAGCCCGGGCTGGAAGCGGATGTCGTTGCCCTCGAGCAGCGCCTTGGCCTGCCATAGCGCGCTGTCGTAGGTGCCGAGCGGCGAGCCGCGATAGCCGGAGATGAAGCCCGCGGTGCTGAGGCCTGCGGCGCGGTCGCGGGCGCGCTGCATGAGCGGCAGGCGCACCAGCGCCTGGATCCCCGACAGATAGATGCGTCCGGATTGGAGGGTGTATTTATCCTCCAGGTTTACGCGGGCCAATTCCAAGCACATTTCTCCAATGTTGTCCGCGCAGGCACTGTATTGCATCCTTGGCGTTAATTCGAGGATGTGTACTAGCTCAGTACATCTGTGACACCGGGAGAGGCGGATTCTTCCTTAAATTGCACGGTCGACGGTGAGCGCAGAGAGAATTTGAAGTCAAGGATCGCAGACCGCCGGAGGCGGCGGCCTTTCAGGCCGTCCTTGACTTCAAATTCTCTCTGCGCTGCGGTTAGCCGTGCAATTTTAGGGAGGTTGTCTGCGACGCAGCGATCTCACATCAGGAAACGCGAAACAAGACATGACCGACTTCGTCTACGAGATTTCCTGCACCGGCCGCGGCGACCAAGAGGCCGCCGTCCAGGCGTGGGCGGACCGGCATGCCGCGCCGGTATGGCTGGCGCTGCCCGGATTGACCGCGGTCGATCTGTACCGGCCGCTGCGCGGCGGCACCCATGATCCGTTCAATAACGACGGCCCCGGGCCGTTGCTCATGGCCATGCTGCAATTTCCCACCAAGGAGAAAATGCAAGCCGGTCTGTCCGACCCGCTTTTTGCACAAAGCCTTGCCGGCATGCCCGTTGCCGCCACCGGCACGCGTTTCGAGCGGCGGTTTTTTCCGGTCGCCGACGCGCCAAATCCGGCACCGCTGCGCGCGCCGTTCTCCTATGTGGTGCGCTATCACCATCCGGCGGAGAACGTGGCGGAGTTCGTGTCGCATTATGTCGCCGACCATCCGCCGATTCTCGGCAAGCTGCCGGCGATCCGATCCGTGCTGTGCTATCTGCCGGTCGACACCGGCGCGTCCGGCATTTTGGCGCCGGCCGACTATATGATCGGCAATGAAGTCGCGTTCGACTCGCCCGAGGCTTTCAATACGGCGATGGCGTCGCCGGTACGTCACGAGTTGCGCGCGCATTTCAAAAGCTTTCCGCCGTTCACCGGCAAGAACACGCATTATCCGATGATGCGGCGGCAGCTGACGGCTAACCGGTCTTCGTGAAATCCGCCGGACGGCGCTGCAGAAAGGCGTCGATGCCTTCGCGCGCCGCTGCCGTGCAGGCGCTCGAGCCAAAGGCGCGATAGCCGATTTCGAGCGCGGCGTCGAAGCTTTGCGCCGCCGCGGCCTCGACAATGGCGCGCTCCAAAATCCGCGTCACCTCCACGCTGAGCTTTTGACCGTTGAAGGCGATTGCATCGCCCGGCGCCGGCGGCTCGATCGCGACGGCGCCGTTGGTGGGCGCTTGCAGTTGCCCGGTCAGCGCGTGCACGCGTTCGACCGCGCTCTCGATCATCGCCGCATAATCGTCGCTCAAGCGATCGACGATGCCGAGCTCGTGGGCCTTTTTTGTCGAGACCCGCTCGGCGCGGCGCATCATGGCGTGGAACGTCGCCGCCGCTTTCGGCCAGCGCCGATACGGCACCACCATGGCGCCGAGCCCGGGCACGATGCCGAGCGTGATCTCCGGCAGTTGCAGCGAGGCGTTGGCCATGGCGACGGCGCCGTGGCAGCGCAGCGCCAGTTCCAGCCCGCCGCCGAGCGCCATGCCGTTGAGCGCCGCGACTACGGGCTTTTTCATGCGATCGATGTGCAGCAGCAGGCGCGAGCAGTCGCGCGCATATTGCGCCGCGGCTGGCGCGTCGCCGAGCATCTTTGGAAAGCGTCCGATATCGGCGCCGGCCGAGAAGGCGCGCGGGCCGTAGCCGGTGATGATGAAGCCGCGCACCGCGGCATCGGTCTCATATTGCCGGATCACGGCCAAAATTTCGTCGGTCAATTCGTCATGCAGCGCATTGAGCGCTTCGGGACGGCGGATGGTGATGATCTTCACGCCGCGCGCGTCGTCGACCAGCACGGCGCGGTGAAAATTCTGGTAGTCGGTGAGCCCGCGTTTCGGCAGCGGCAAGCCCGGACGCTCCTCCGCCAGGCGCTTGCCGATGCGAGCCACCTCCGGCGCGCCGAGCTTGGCCATCAATTCCAGCGGTCCGGATTTGAAGCCGAGTGCGAGGCGGCAGCCGAGCTCGAGGTCCGCCGCTTCGCCGATGTTGCGGTCGAGAATATCGCCGCTTTGCGAAATCAAAATGCCGAGCAGCCGGTCGCGGATCGCCGCCGCGGTCTCCGCC
>Ga0310039_10003196_pt1 | contig 10539 bp, 9 predicted proteins | sample Sb_taG_4_FD_200460 | JGI IMG/M metagenome (GOLD analysis project Ga0310039, IMG submission 200460) | Peat soil microbial communities from Weissenstadt, Germany - Sb_50d_6_BS metaG (v2) (version 2) | ecosystem: Environmental > Terrestrial > Soil > Wetlands > Peat | place: Germany: Weissenstadt... | reverse complement strand
AGCTGTGCAGCGCGGCAGCGTCCTGGGCGGAGAGCCGGCTGACCCAGCGCACCGGGTGCGCGCGGCAGTATTTGCATTCGACCGAGTAGTAAGGATATGGGGCCAAGGGGAGTCCCAGTTCTGCCGGCGTGCGAGTGTGGCCGCTGCAACTGCGGGTGTACATCGCGGCGAAGGGCTGAGACTGGTAGACCATCACCCGTCCGCGAGTGGCGGACGCGGCTTCGGCGGCGCTGCCGGGCCCCGGTGGCTCGCGGAGAAACTGACAGTGCGTGGTATCGCAGAAATCGAATTCGGAGTGGCGGCCTTTGCCGGCAACGAAATCGCTCGGTGGATTGCACCTGTAGTGAAGCCAGAATCTGACTTATGTCGAACAGGTCCTTCAAAGGCGATGTATTCTGCGGCGCGACCGGACGCTCGACGGCAAGCTGATCGATGCGAGTCTCAAGATCGGACCCTGTCCCAGTTTCTCCGGAGGTCAGTTGCACCTGGGGAGCAATTTCAGAATGAGGAACAGGGCCGAGATGCGGTGCCAGGAGCTTGGTTTCAATCAGGTCGAAACAAGAATCGGCGGTAGGGTACGCTTTCGTTTCGTACATGCCCGCGCTTTCTGGAATCGGGCGAATCAAAATCTGCGGCCGCCTCCAATCCTCCGGCAGCAATCGGCGGCGGAGTCTTTCGGAGTAAGACGCGTTCTTCCCGGTAGTGCTTGCTGGAACGGAACAAATCGGAAACCGCAGCGGAGTACTGCTTCATGTCCGTAATGTTCTGCTGCACCCAATAGGTGCGGAAGTACGGGCTCGGAACAATTTTATCGAGGTTCATCACCATGCGGAGATCGCCCGCGGGTCCGGCAAAAGCGACCGCTTGCGACCACCACTGCTCGGATTCGACGGTGCGGCCCTGGCTTCCTGACTTGAATTGCAGCGCACCCGCCAGAAGATCTTCCCGTGTCGCCAGCAGCAGGTAGTCTCCAGAAACCGCGAAAGCCACTTCTCTCTGCGATTCAGGATCGCGGCGAATGTAGAAATTTACTCCGCCAGCGCTGCGCGGCTCGAATTTGGCGCGCGCGTTTGCCAGAGCGTCGTCTGCACGGACTTCGCCGACGGCAGATACGTCACGTAGAGGAACTCCAGCTTCCCGATGTCATACAGAGCCAGAGCGCTGCGGGTTCCGGCCACCTGCCAAAGGAAATTCATGTTGGGAGGAAGTCCGGCAGCAACTGCGAATTGATCGCTCGCTGGTTATAGACTTCGGGGCGGTTGGGCGAAAGTTCGAGAGTGTGGTTGTAGTCGACAATCGCTCGCTGCGCATCACCGGCGCCGGCGTAGTAGCCGGCCAGAGTCAGGTATCCGGAAGACGTGGCCAGGCTCTGCTCCAGGATTGCAGGCAGGAAGTCCTCTGCGTGACCTAACTTGGTTGGGCCTTGCTTGGTTGTACCCAGGTATTCGCCGTAACGCGAGCGTTAGTAGAACCATGTATTGCCTGCGAGTTGCTGCGAGCGATCGACAGGCTTGGCGAGGCGCTCTGCGATGGTGTTGTCGCCGAGCGCGCCGAGAAAAGCATTGTTTACGCCGGCGGTGGGCTCGGCAAAATAAAGTCCAACCAGCGCATTATAGGACTTGGTCCAGACTGCCGGGCGAAGTTGTCCACGAGATTGGACGACGGCGTGCGACAAGCTGGCATCCCCGTTAGCGACAACAAAATCCGCGGCTTTTTCACCTGCGGGATTGTTCCAGATCGCGGTGATCCCCACGAGTTCCTGCGGTTGCCGCGCCAGTAGCAATTGGAAGAGGCGTCGCTGCCGGGCATCATCCAGATGATAAGCAGAAATATTGGAGAGCAGGCGCAGTTCGTTCTGCTGGTCGCCAGCCGATCGATAGGCGTCGGCGGCGCCAAGAAGAGGTGCGTTGCGATACCCAAGCGGAACCGCACTTGCGTACTGCTCCAACTGCGATCCCAGTTCGGCAAAGCGGCCGCGACGGCGCTCGAGATCAATAAAAGGCTGGGCGCTGGCGTAGGAATACGGAACCGCGCTCGCGCTCTGCATCATCAAATCGAAGCGCCAGTGGGATTCCTGGTCGGAGAGGCCGGCACTCTGGGCCAGAAGAACCGCGAATCGACCGAAGTCGGCAGGATTCGCTGCCTTCCACTTAGATTCGGCGAAACTGGCGAAAACCAGCCGCTCCTCAGGAGTGAAGTAGGTGTTGACCGTGCCTCCCATTTCTTCGAGGACAGCCGCCATGCCGTCGCGAGCAGTGTTGATGCGGGTCCGGTGTACTCTCTCGCGCCATTGGGCATCGGTGACCGCGGCGATTCCCTGTTTTTCGACTTGCTCCTTGAGGACAGGCAAATTCGAGGAGGCGTCCGCCAGAGCGTTCTGCATGGTGATGTAAGCTTGCTCATGTTGGCGCAAGCGAGTCATGATGCGGACGTAGGTTTTTGCGCCAGCCTGGTACTCGACGCTAGCGAGCAGGTCCGGGCCGGCGGTCTTGATTCCCCGCTCGCCAAAGGCGCGAGCCTCGGTCAGCATGCCCCAGGATTCGAGACGGCGGGCAATCTCGAAGTAATTGGCCGCGTTTTCCGGACGGCCGTCGATCAGCGCCGCCTGGAGGGCGGCGACCACTTCTTTCTCTTTGCCCTGACGGGCGCAAACGGCGGCGACTTTCGCGATCCACTGAGGATCGCGGTAGGCGAGCTGATAGACGTGTTCGTAGTCGGAGGCGGCATCGTCGAAGCGCATCAGGCGCTCCTCGAGTCCGGCACGCGCCGTGTAGAGGTCGACCCGGTCGGGGCGGATGGCAGTCGCCTTGGCATAGACATCGATCGCAGCCGGGTAGTTCTCGAGATTGGTCTGGATGCGGGCCAGCACCGTCGACCAGCGGTAATCGCGCGGGGACTGGACGACCGTTTTGGCGTAAAAGTCGACGAGTTGCTGTTGGCGCTGGTAGCGGAGCGCGTAGAGCGAGGCTTCGGTAACGAGCGTGTCGTCTTCCGGGAAATTGTTGATCAGCTCGATGTACTGGTCGACCGCACCAGGGTGGTCCTTCATCCGGGTGAGCGCGGGGATCAGACCACGACGCAAGGCCGCAATCTGGGATTTGCGCGCATCCGCCGGTAGGTGCGCATTGCGCAAGAGCGTAATTTTGTCGACGTAGAATTGCTGGAGACCATGGTCGTCGCCTGCCTGAGCGTAGGCATCCGCCATGGCGGCAAGGTATTCAGCATTGTAAGGAGAATCTTTCAAAAGCTGGGTGAGAAGATCGCGCGCCTGCTGGTACTCTTTCGCATCGGTCGATTTGCGAGCAGCTTCGAACGTGAATTGCTTGCTCAGGTCGGGATAGGCGTCTTTGGCCGCCTGCAGCAGGACGGAAATCGCCTGCGAATAGTTCTTGGTGCGCCAGTAGCAGTCAACGGTAGAGCGGACCACTCCAAGAATCTTGGGATTCTCGCGATAAAGCGCTGCGACATTCTTCTCGGCCGACGGGAAGTTCTTCCGCCCCTCGTACAACCGAATCACGGCGTAGCGGAGTTGGAGGCGCGACACGGGGTCGGTGGTAAGCGCGGCTTGCTTCTCCAGCGCGTGCTGGCGAACGGTTTCGAGTGATTTCTGTTCCGCCAGATTTTCGATGTCCTGGGCCTGTTCGATCGAGGTTGCGTGGATGGCGATCGAATCGAGGAGCGATTCCATTTCCGGCTTGCGGTTCTGAGCTTCCAGAACTTTCACCCGCACGAACACGGCGGGCATCGATTCGTTGGGTGACGACGGGTTCGGCAGCGTGGCGATTCTGGCGGTCGTCTGATCGACCAGATCGCGGAACTTGGGGCTGCGCGCCAGCGCAAGCAGCCTGAGTTCGGCGGGCGAGTTCGGAGACCCGTTGAGCGATCCCCGAATGTATTCCTCGATCGCGTGGGGATAGTCGCACTTGTTCTCGCAGATCGCGCCCGCTTCATAGGAGTAAAGATTCGGATCGCGCAGTCGATCGCGGCCCTGATTCAGCATGCTGAGAGCGTTGTCGAAATCGTAATAGTCCCAATAAATGGTGGCCGCTTCGAGATATCCGCCGGCCTGGCCAGGAACAACGTGCGGGATGCGCTCCCAGTACGGGGCGGCTTGCGCGAATAGTTCGCGGTCGGCATAGATGTCGCCGATTCGCGCCATGAGTTCGGTATCGCGAGGATTGGCCTGAAGCAGGTCGTCTTCGATCCTGACCGCGACGGCCGTGTCTGCAGGGTCGAAGTACGCGAGAGATCGATAGACGGACGAGGCGGTGTGGGCAATCTCCGGCTCGGCTGGATATTGGGCGTTGAGCGATTTGAGCAAGGGCGCACTCTCTTCAAAGTGCGACTGCCAAAGGTCGGCGTAAGCGATGAAATTGGCAGCGGCGGGATTACTCTCCCAACTGGCGACATCGGGCGCATTCTGGCGTAGAGCGCTCAACTCGGATTCCAGCTTGCCCGTTCGTGAAAGGTATTCGAAGAACTGGTTGCGGAGAGCAGGTTCTTCAAACCAATGCTGGCGAAGCAACGCTTCCCATGCGACGGGATCCCACGTAGCGGACATCCGATATGCGGAAAGAAGGTTGTGAACAAACACTGGGTTGTGGGGGAAGCGCTGATGCGCGTACTGGTTCAGTCGTAGGTACAGCGCGGCATCGCCACCGACGTTGTTGAAGTAGCGTTCCAGGTCGCTGCCATTGAAAGTCTTCACGGCTTCCCGGGTTAGGGGCTGGGACTTGATGAGGTCGGCGAGCGCCGGGCGAGTCTCGCGCGGAGGCCGGCGAAAAAGCACATCGCCTCCCGGCAGCGACATCATGCGGAAGAAGGCCGCCTGCAACGCATTGCCCGCCTCGATATTCCGAATCCACGAGGGCAACTCGCCAACGGCAGAGATCGTCCATCCAACGGCGACGACGAAAGCAACTACTGCGAGCAAGCGCGTGCGTCTACGCGATAAATCCGTGCGCGATGAATCGTTGAGGGATGAATCAAGGAAGCACTTCAATCTGCACCTCCTGCGTTCCAACATTGTGGGCAATATCTTCGGCCGTGACGGTCAACTTGTATGTGCCAGTAATCGTTTGTCCGGGAATGATCAGATCGCCAGTATTGGCAGCAGCTTTCGCATCCCACCTGAGTTCGACCGGCGCCGCGCCCTCCAGTCTCGCGACCAGCGTGCGCGTGCTGCGGGAAGCGCTCACCTTCAGGTTTATCGTCTGGCCGCGCTGGAATCGTTTGTGGTCGAGCCTTACTTCGACGACTGGCGGCTTGCTCGCGATCACGAATGTCTTCGACTCACGATACGTATGCCCCAGTCGGTCACGCAGGATGAGGCGCACCGTGTACGTTCCATCCTGCATGTCGCTGGGAGCGAGAAAGCGAGTCTGCCAGACGTCTTCCGATGAGCGATGGCGAAGCGGCTGCACCAGCCCGAACGGAAACAGCGCGATGACGGAGACAATGGATTCATCGGCCTTGACGCGCAGTACGGGATCGCCCGGGCGAATGACGCGAGGACGCAGCAACGCACGCGGAACGGCCAGGAACGACGTGTACGGGGTAACGAACTTATATTGGCGCGCGAGGCGGATGATCTCGTCGATGGTGGCCTGGTCCTCGCCTTCGCGCTCGATTTTTTCGAGCAGCGCGTCAACCCGGGCGCGCGCCCAGAGCCGCGGCAGTTGCGAGTGGTCGAAGGATTCGCGCGGCAAGTTGACCTTGCTGTCCATTTCGAGCGGAGACCGTCGCGCACACCTCCAACCTTGAAGCTGACGTTTTCCTGCGGCTTTTGGAAACGGCCGACCCAGGCGGCGAGCGAACCGGAAAAAGTTGCGGCCTGCAGAGGGTAAACGCTGTCAACAGCAGTGTCCGGTGCGACCGAAAGTTGCAACTGGCCAATGGGGCTGCGGCCGATTTTCGAGAGGAACGAATTCAGCTTGAAATCCATGGGCTCGGTCGAGAGCACATGTTCGAGGAGTCCATCCTGGCGCGCGAGCATGCGAAACAGTGGCAGGTTGGCGTCGTCCCCGACGGCGAGGATGTAAGTGCGCGGGCGCTGGGTTTCCGCGAGCTGTTTCCACGCAGACGCGTACCACGCGGCCAGTTTGCCATCTGAATGGGTCCGCGGGTTGCCCCGCCATCGCTCAGAATGACCAGATAAGAATTGCTCGCGCCCGAAGCAGCGGCTTGCTGCAGTCCGGTCTGGAGCGCACGTTGCACATCGGTGCCCCCGCGCAGGCGGCTGGCGCGGACAAACTCAATCGCGTGCTGGAGATTGCCCGCGTCCGCCGGGCTCAGCGGCAACACCTGTGTCTCGCTATTGAAGAGCACGAGGCTGAAATGATCCTCCGGCCGAAGCGTCCGGAGAAGAGTTTCGAAAGCCTGATAGCTGCGCTCCAGCTTTTCCCACTGCATGGAAAGCGATGTATCGAACAGAACCACGATCGTCTTGGGGGCGACGGTCTTGGGATTGGCGCTCGTTGCATTTCCGGCCGGAGCCGCGCCTTTCCCGAAGCCGAGCAGCGCTTCCGCTTCAAAGAAGCCAGGCTCGTTCGTGCTGCGGACGGGAGACGTCTCCGTCGGAGAAGGCTGGCCGCTGACCGGGTTGCAGTAGGTCAGGATCTGAAGGCTGTCGGACGCGCCGGGATCGAGATCATACGTGACAACGAAGTCTTCCCCAAGATTGACGTTCTGTCCTTCAAAGTGGCCTTCGACGAGGTGCGGCGTGCTGTGATCGAGTTGCAGAGCAAACGTTTTGGCGGGCGCCTGAAAGTTGCGGATAGCGTGCGCCGAGTGCAGTTCAAAGTTGATGCGAAGATGGCGAGCGGCCCGGGCCGAATACGCATCCGGACGCAACGGGATGGTGAAGTAGGACTTGAGGTCCTCCACCGGAATCGATTCGTGATACTCGATTTCCAGGGGCTTGGTTCCATACGCTGGAATCGGAACAATCCGCGCGCTGAAGACCGAAGTGTGTTTGGCCTCTTCCGCGCCGCGTTCCCCCATCTCCAGGAGACCGGGATCAATCGCCTGTTGCTTGAGCTGGTTGTAGATTTCCTCGGCGCGCTTGCGCTCAAGAATCACAGCGGGAATGCGCGTTGGACCGTCCCAGGTGGCGAAATCGGAGATGGTGGCGTGGCTGGGCAGAGCGAAGATGTATCTCCCTTCCTCGATCCTGCCAGTGTGATTGGCGAAGACCTGGCGCACGAAGACGCGAGCATCCCCATTGTCGATGCGGACGGTGATTTCCATTTCTTCGAGCGAGAGAATGGCGGGATCGGGCTGCTGCTTGTCGCGCGGAATAAGGACGCCCGCGTCGGCAAACAGCATCGCCGAAGTCAGCAGTGAAATAAGAACGGACAGAATTATGCGTTTCATGAGTGCAGCTTCTGTTCTCGGATGCGGACCAGCCCGTTGTCAGTACCGATGTAGATGTAGCCGTCGCCAGCGGCGAGCGCGGTCACGTTCAGGGACGGCAGGCCGTGATCGATGACAGACCAGCGCCCGGACTGGCGATCATAGAGGTACAAACCCTTTCCCAAAGTTCCGGCCAGCACATAGCTCGGCGTCACCAACATGGCATTGGGGTTCACTTCGAACGGGCCGGAAGCGTTCTCGAACTTATGGAACTGCCCTTAGCGGTCCAGTCCCAGAATGCCTGCACCGTACGTCCCGACCATCCATTCGGTGCCAACGGGCACGACGGCGGTAATCCAGCTGTGCTTCAGGCTAGAAGTTGCGGTGGTGTAATTCGCCGTCACGTCGCCTTTTTCCAGCACGGAAAGTCCGCCAAGTGTGCCGGCAACGAGCTGGTCGCCCGATACGCCGAGCGCATAAACATGGTTGTTCACCAATCCCTGGAAGGCATACATGCTGCGCGCGCCGCTCACATCGAGGAAGGTCAGACCGGCCGGGGTAGCCAAGGCAATGCCGTCGCGGTAGGCGGCCACATCGGTCACGTGGTCGGCGATGAGCCCGTCGGCGCGAGTCAGAACCTGTTGTTCGCTGCCGGAACTGTCGAAGCGAACCAGGCCGTTGGCAGTGGCAACATCAATCGTGCCAGTCTTCGAATCAAGCAAGACGCGGTTGACGCAGAACACATGTTCGTCTTCGACATGGGGACGTGCGGGTGTCGTCGGGCGCAAGAACGTCAATGCCGCGGTCGAAGTAGCCGACCCAGAGTCGGCCATTCGCGTCCGTAGCCAGCGCGGAAATATTGCGGTCGCTTAGAACGGTCGTGCCAGGCTGCAGCACTTGCTCCCATCCGAATCCATGAGAATTCATGCGATAGAGCCCGCTGCGGGCCACCGCGAACACGGCGTCGCCGGACAGGAAAAGCTGGCGCACTTCGGACAATTGCGGACTTAATTCCGGGCTTAATTCCGAACTAGGCGCAAGGTTGAGGTTATGATGGCGTCCTTCGAGCGGAATCGAAATCACGCCCTGATCTTCCGTTCCGACGTAAAGCTGGTTGCGAGCCGCAAGCAGGGCGGTGGCCAGCACGCCGGGTGCGAGCACGCGGGAAAAACGTCCGGCGCTGAAGACGGCCACTCCGAGCGGAGTTCCAGCATAGATCGTGTCCGTGTCACTGGAAATGGCAAGGGACTGCACCTGCGGATCGGCCAGGCCTTGCGGTTCGGAGAAGCTGTCGGTCGCGGCGCCATGGAAGTGGAGTACACCACGGTCCAAGGTGCCGACCCACAAATCCGACTCACTGCCGGCGAGGGCGGTCACATAGACATCCTTCAACGTCGAATGCAGAGCCATGATCTTTTTTCCGTCGTAGACCAGAACGCCTCGCCTTTTGGTGCCAATCAGAAGATGGCCCGAAGGATCCGGCAAGATGGTAGTGACGGCACGAACCTCGGAGTCGTAAGGGAAAATCTGGCGGAAGGCGCGACCGTTGAAGGCCAGAAGTCCATGGTTCGCGGTGGCAAGGATAAGTTCAGGTTCCCGGGAGTCGGCCAGAACTGCTGGAGCGAGCGCGATCAACGGCGATCCAGGAAACTCGCGGCCTACCGCATATTGGTGGAGCAGAGCGCCGCCAGAATCATATTCGAGCAGCCCGGCGGGCCCGGCAATATAAGCACGATCCTGGAACCGGGTTGCCTGGAAGAATACGGCAGGCGAGCTGATCACTTCGAAATCAAGGTTGGCTACTGGGGCAAGTGGCCGGACTGCAAATCGAATCTCCTGCGCCGCACGGACATCCGCGGCCGCCGAATGCAGGGCCCGCGAGGCGCGCCAGATGACAAACGCTCCCACCGAAAGAACGAGTAGGAGCGCGACTGCAACCACCCCGCGTACGGACACGACGGACGCCCGCTTCATGATTACCTTCTTCATACAGAAAGTGAACTATAAACCGCGAACACGACGCAGCAAATAGAAAGCAAGGTACGGACCAAACCGTAATCTCACCATGGGAAAGGGTTTCGAGGACAAGTATGTGGAGTACGACGTGTCTCGTGGTAAACAGCGTATCAACGGGGACACGATGAAACGGAACCGGCTTAATGTCTCTGCTTATCGATGTCCGTACTTATCGATGGCGCGGAGGTCGTCGTCTTCCCCCAAGTATTCCGAGCGTTGCAGCGCAATCGGGATCAGCATGAAAGAAAACGTCCCGGAGAGACATCCGGGACGTTTTCTTTCTTTTCGAATTCGTACGCGCCATCAGTGCGAAACGGCGGCGAACAGCGGCGAGTGCATCAGGGCCTGGAACTTCTCGTCGTCGCTTTTGAAGTGGAGTTGCAGGTTCGAGCTGTCGGAATCGACGGTGGTGGCGTCAAGGGCAGTCTTTTCGGCCGGGCTGGCATTGAGCTTCTTGTAAAGCATGCCGGCCTTGACGATCGTGGAAAGCGTAGCCGCCGTCATCGAGTCGGCGGTGAGAACACTCAGATCGAAATTCACTCCGCTCTGGAAGTTCATGGTGTAGCGAGAAGCCAGAATGCGCTTCTTGAGGGTCTCGTAGTCGGCGATCTTCGCAGCATCGCCCAAGGCCGAATACATCATGGCCTGGGTTCCCTTCTGGTCGAGGATGCTCCACACGGGCGCACTATCGACGGCGGACATCTGATCGGTCATCACCGGATTTGAATCCAGCGAAGGGCGCTTGCCGTCGCGGGTATCGAGCGCGCTGTGCAACGAAGACGGAGTGCCAAAGGCCAGTGTGTTGTCGTCGAGGAAGGTCATCACCAAGCCGTTGTCCATCGGGTAGATTCTGGTGGTACCGTATTTGGTGGCCGCGATCTTTTTGAGCTTCATCTTCTTGAGGACGGCTTTGGCGGAGAACGATCCACCCGCCACGCCGATGGTTTGAATGCCCTTCTTCTCGGTCCTGAAAGAGGCGAAGTTGAGCTGCTCGAGATCGTGCTCGGCGTCAATGCCAATGCCTTTCAGTGCGGTCTCGAGTTCCTTCAGGTTGTCCGGCAAGACTTGTTGTTTGAGCGCCTGTGCGGTCGGTGAATCTTTGAGCGCCCGGTAGTCGACGCCGATCAATTGCTGAAGTTCAGAAGGCACCATGGAACGCGCCGACGATGC
>Ga0310039_10003187_pt1 | contig 10550 bp, 8 predicted proteins | sample Sb_taG_4_FD_200460 | JGI IMG/M metagenome (GOLD analysis project Ga0310039, IMG submission 200460) | Peat soil microbial communities from Weissenstadt, Germany - Sb_50d_6_BS metaG (v2) (version 2) | ecosystem: Environmental > Terrestrial > Soil > Wetlands > Peat | place: Germany: Weissenstadt... | reverse complement strand
GCCTCGCACGCTTGCGCCGCTAAGTTCCCAAGGAGACGAACCATGAGACGATTCCTGCTGCTTTCGCTCGTCCTGACCGCGCCCGCGCCCGCTCACGTCGGGAGCCGCGATGCCTTCTATGAAGGCGATGCCGGCCCGTATCACCTGTTCGTAACCGTACGCCTGCCGCCGGCCATCCCCGGCATCGCGGAGTTCGAGCTTCGCAGCCGCATGGACGACCTCCACGAGGTGAAGGTCGCCATCGCCTCCGCCGAACGATTCGACCCCAAGCTTCTGCCGGTCCCCGATCTCGCCGAGCGAAGCCGGATGGATCCGCAATTCTTCACTGCTCCAATCTGGGTCATGGCCGATGGACCGCTGGCCGCCATCGTGCATCTGGAGGGTTCGCGCGGTCCCGCGCAGATCGCCATACCCTTCGCCAGCTATCCGCAAGGGACGCTGCCTCTCGGAAACGGCCTGGCCGCCGCGCTGATTGGCCTCATGGTGCTTCTCGCGGCGGGCATGGTCTCCATCGTGGCCGCCTTCGTGCGCGAAGGCGACCTCCAACCCGGCGCCGCCCCCGGCGCCGATGGCGATCGCCGCGGCCGGCGGACGGTGATTGCCATGACAGCGGCGGTCATCGCAATGGTTGCCGCCGGCGGCTACTGGTGGAACTCGGAAGCGCTCAATTACCAGGACAGGTTGAAGTTTTTCGCGCCGCCCAAGTTGGAAGCCTCGCTGGAGGGTGGCGGCGCGCTCCGATTGCAGGTGGTTGGCCGCAATCCGCGCTGGACCAGGTATTCCCAGAGAATCCCGCTGGTTCCCGATCATGGGCACCTGATGCATCTCTTTCTGATCCGCGAACCCGCCTTGGATCGCCTGTGGCACCTGCATCCCGAGCGCAACGCCGCGGGCGACTTCCACGCGAACCTGCCGGCGCTCGATGCCGGGCACTACCGCATGTTCGGCGACATCGTGGACAAGAACGGCTTCTTCTGGACAGCCATCGGCGAGATCGATCTGCCTCCGATCGCCGCAGCAGCAAGCGGCCTCGGCGAGGACGACAGCGGCTGGTCGGGCGCGCGAGTTTCCTCCGCCGAGCCGCCCCAGGCCGTGTCGGCGCTCTCCGGGGGAGCGCGCATGGTGTGGCTCCCGCCGGCGTTGCGCGCCGGCGTCGCGGCGCAGTTCCGCTTCCGCGTGGAGAACGCCGATGGCACTCCCGTCACCGACATGGAGCCGTACATGGGCATGGCCGGACACGCCGAGTTTGTGCGCTGCGATTTCGGCGTCTTCGCCCACCTCCACCCCGCCGGCACCGCTCCCATGCCCGCGCTGGAGGTCGTGCAGACGGCTGGAACCTCGGACGCCATGGCCGGTATGCATCATCACATGTCGATTCCGCCCGAGGTCTCCTTTCCGTATGCCTTCCCCAGCCCCGGCCGATACCGCATCTTCGTGCAGATCCGCCGGGCGGGCCGCGTCGAGACGGGGGTCTTCGACGCCCAGGTGGAAGCTAAGTCCTGACCAACTTTGAACTCCAAGTAATCTCCGCCGTGCGCGGTGACTTCATCGCCTTGGCGCCGCCGAGGACCATCCCATGATTCAAAACTGCCGGGGTCCAGATTTCACCTGCCAGACCCGCCCTCTGGTGGGACTGGCCAAGCTAGCCATATGGCCTGTACAAGGAAGTGCATGATACCGGAACTCTTTGGGCGGAATACGCCCGCTTCGACAATACCGGCGACCCGGTTTCAGCCCCGCCTCGCGATTCCACACGCTCAGTTGGCCCGGCATTCGTGGTTGATGCTAGAGCTGCACTTGCTACATCAACCGCTGCCCCTATCTACGAAGAACTTCGCTCGCCCGCGGTTTTTTTGTTGGCATAACCGCAAAAGGACCCCCGAAGGGCTGCTTGCCCGGTCAAAGCAGGGGGAAACCGGGCCTCTGTTTCCTAATCAACGCTGCGCATGCGATTCCGGCGAAAAGCGACAGGTATTCGGCGGTCATGGGCATTAGCAAAGCGGTCAAGCGGAACACAGTCAGATCGATTCCGGCACTGACCATGGCTACGGCGAACGCCACACAGGCTCCCGAGAATGCGCGAGGCGCGCAGAGAAACAACGCAAGCGACAGCATCAAAAGCAAACAGCGCCGCAGTAAAGTCCACCTCCCAGAGAGATCGTGGATGGGAGAGCCTTCCAAAATGGTGGCGGCAATGGATGCATGCAACTCGAGCCCTGATACGTCGCGCGCGGGCCCGCGACGCTCCGGCAGCCGATACACATCTTCCGAGCCGGAGTATTCGGCGCCTACCAGAACGTAGCGCCCGCGAAATACGGCAGAATCGATGCGCGGCACATCCTTCCACGACCAGCGTGCGAGACCTCGCAAATTGATCGATTGGTCCTGCCAGAATGCTCCCTTCAACGTTGCGCCGCGCCCGGTCAGAGCCGCGGCAAGGGACGGGCGTTGGGCGTTCGCGCGGTCGGGATACGCATATCGCGCGCGCCTTACCGGCTCGCCGTCTTCGACATTCGCGAAGGCGAACAGTCTGCTGATCCCGTCGGTTCCCAGTAGGCCGGCAACCAACGGTGAGATGCAATCGGTCCCCAACGTCGTCCCCTCGCGGGTGGAAAGCAGCGCTAACTTCAACCGGTCGGAGTGCTTCAGGATCACGTTTTGGAATGCCTCGGAGCGGCCCCACTGTTCCGGAAGGATCAAATCCAAGGCCACGGCTTCGGGTTGGCCCATGAAAATTCGTTCCAGGAATTCGCCTGCCTCGTCTGCCCGCGCGGTCAATGGTCTTTCATCCGCCGCCAGACTGGCGTCATCGATCGAAACCAGGACAATCCGCGGATCCGGCGCACGGTCCGGCCGCAAACGAAAGCGAAGATCGTCGGTGCGGTACTCCAAACTTTGGATGGCAGGCAGGTCGCCGAACCAGGTAGCGGCCAAAGCGAGGAGCAGCCCCAGCCCAACCGCCAAAACCGACCGCACCGGGATTTCACGAGACCGCCACTGACGCACGCACACCTTGTGCCACGCGGCCTCGAGCGGTTCCACCAGATCGACGGTGCGCCGGAACGTTTGGGTCAGACCCGCGGCCACAGGCGCATCCAGTTCCCGAGGCAAGGCCGGGTTCGCCACGCTCAATTGCGGCGGCGGTTCCTGCTGGCGCGCGGCCACATCGGAAGGCTTCCAGCCAAACGGAACATTGCCCGTCAGCAACTCATACGTCATCACCGCCAGCGCATGATGATCGGCCGATTCCGTGATGGGTGCGCCCTTCAGTAATGCCTTCGTCATATACGCCGGCGTACCCATCACGGGACGGGCGCCGGAGCCTGCGTCGAGGAGTTCGGCCACGCCGAAGTCCAGGATCTTCACACCTCCGTCCGCCGTCAGGAAAACGTTGCCGGGCTTGATGTCGCCATGAATCACTTTGTTCTGATGAGCAAAGTCCGCCGCTTCGGCAATCGCCCGCGCGATCGTCAGGACACGCGGGGCCGGCAGCATCCCTTCGTGTTTCAGAACCGAATCGAGCGTCGAGCCTTCGAGCAACTCCGTCACCAGGTAGGGCCGGCCGGATGAATCCACGCCCGCATCGGTCACTTCGATAATGTGCGGATGCTTCAATCGGCCGAGGGCTTTGCCTTCGTGCCGGAAGCGCTCGCGCGCATCGTTACTCGTCAGGCGGCCCAAATGAATCATCTTGAGCGCGAAACGCCGGTCGAGGCCGATGTGAAGCGCGCGATACACCGAACCCATGCCGCCGCTCCCCAGCCGTTTCTCCACACGGTAACGCCCGTCGATCAAAACCGGGCCGGCGAATGCGGGTTGCAGCTTTGCGCCATCCAACGGGCACGACTCAGGACCCGCATCGAAGCAGCTGTGGCATTGCGGACACTCGTGCGCCCACGGCCCTCGGTAGCGCAGGATGGGCTCATCCAGCAGTTCTCCCTGCGCGCGGTCCGCCGCCAGCAGACGATCGATTTCGCGCCGCAATGCCGAATCGGCGGCGCACGCCGCATCCAGCACCGTGCTGCGCTCCGTCTCCGGCGTCCGAACGGCCATCAGGAACAGCTCTTCGAGACGCTGGTGGTGCCCGGTAGTGGTCTGCGTCGTGTCCATGGTGCCCGGAGCCGGGCTGACTTGCGTCAGGCCGGTTTCAGCCGTTCCGTCAGCCACGCTCTGGCGAAACGCCAGTCCAGCTTGACTGTTTCCGGGGAAAGCTCCAGCATCGCCGCTGTCTCTTCCACCGTGAGCCCCGCGAAGAATCGCAGCTCTACCACTTTGACCTGCCGCTCGTTCAGGCGCCCCAGTTCCTCCAGCGCCTCGTTCAATGCCAATATCTCGATGGGCCGCTCGTCGGAGGCAATCAGCGCTTCGTCCAGCGGAATGTTCTTGAATTCCCCGCCACGCTTGCCGGCGCCGTGCTTGCGCGCATGGTCCACCAGGAGATTTCGCATGATTTGTGCCATGCATCCGAACAGTTGCTTGCGGTCCTCCCAGCGAAAGGCTCCGCCATGGAACAGGCGAATGTAGGCTTCGTTCACCAGCGCTGTTGCCTGAAGCGTGTGGTCCGGCCGTTCGCGCCGCATGAAGCCGGCCGCAAGCCGGCGCAAATCCTGGTAGACCAGGGTGTACAGTTCGGATACCGACGTTTGCTTGCCTTGGTTGATTTCCCTCAGGATCTTCGTCACTTCGCCGGGAGCCATACGTAGGGAGTCTATCGCAAAAAATGCAAAGCGCGCCAGCCTGGCAGTGGACCAGACTGACGCGCGGGAGGGTGCCATGCGATTACCTCGGTGCAACAGTTCTGGTGCCCGGACCAGTGCGCCATCAGTTGACCATAGACAACGGGCTGCGGCCTCGGGTTGGAGACGCGAACTACCATGTAGCTCCCATATACCGGCACGACCGCGCCCCCGGCGTGAAAAAGTTGAACTGCGAGCAGTCGATCGGGTCCACGGCGGTGCAGACAGCGCCCGGCGCGGCGAAGTACGGAACGATGAACATTCCCGGCAGGCCGTAGTTGGACAGGGTGGAGATCGCGACCTGCGAACTCAGGTCCAGGCTGTACGCCGTAGGCAGTTTGAAATCGGCATAGCGGCCAGGAGCGATGGTGAAGTTCTTGGCCAGAACGTACGTGCCGGCAGTGACCACCTGTTGCGCCGCACTCAAGGTGAGCGCCGGGACACCCGAGCCGCCGTCCTGCGCCGGCACGGCAAGAATCCTTTGCCAGCATGAGGCGTGGCCGGTTTACCCGATTTCCCGGTTTTTCGCGCTGTATAATGTGTGGCGATGATGCGGCGGTTTCCATTTCTCGTACTCGCGCCGCTGCTCCTGGCAGCGCAACAGCGCACCGCGGAAGCGCCCGCCGCCGGCGTCCTGGCATCCGTCACGGGGACTGTCACCCTCACTTACCCGGATGGCCATAAAGCGAGAGCCCAAGGCTTCGACTGGTTGAAACCTCACACTTTGATTGAGACGGATCGAGCGGGACGCGTACTGGTAGTTCTGGTAAGCGGGGCGCGATATGAAGTCGGAGAGCGGAGCCGCGCGACGCTCGAGACGGGCACTATTCGGACCGTTGCGGGAAGCGTCCGGCGCTTACCAGGGCTGGCGGAGATTCCAAAGTTGGCTGCAATCGCCGATTCGCCTTCCACCGCCCGCGGGGGAGTGGTCCGGATTCGCGGACCTAAGTTACGGCATTGTTACCCTGCCGCGAACGCCGCGATCCTGTCCGGCCCGTCTATCTTCTCTTTTGAACCTATAGGCGATGTTACAACTTATGTAATTGAGATCGAGAACGACGAGGGAACGGTCATTCATCGCGCGCAGTCATCCGGAGCCCCCGTGACTGTTCCGGCGGGAGTCCTCAAACCGGGTGCAATCTATTACTGGGAAGTCCGCGGCGTCGTGCCCGAAGGGGAGGGACCCCGGTGCGGCGCCCAGTTTTCCGTGCTGCCGGTGGAGGACGAGACTCGTCGCGCCGCGTTGAAGGCGGCAGTCCGGAATGTGGGCGACACCGACAGCCTCGCCCTACTCGGAGAGATCGACCGGCGCCTCGGGCTTCTGCGCGAAGCGAGGGAGGAGTTCGCGGCAGCGTTAGCAAATTCTGGTACGCAGGATCACATTCGCTCTGCTCTGTTACAAATCGACGCGCTCATACGGTAGTTACCGGGTTGAGCGGATTGCCGGGATGTGGTAATTCTAATCCAAATCGGAGGAGGAACTAACCGTGAAAACGAACCGTTGGAAAGTACTTTCCCATTTTGCGCTTTCGACCGCGCCGGCCAGGCTGCTGACGATAATTGCCCCTATTCCCATTCTGTTGCTGCTCGCGGCGGCTCCCGCCTCGGCGAGCAACTTCAGCCCCAACGCCTGCGGATCCAGCACCTCGGACGCCTCGGCTTCGGCGCCTACCACCTTTGCCGACTATGCGCTGACCTGCAACGCCGCGCTCCCCGCGTTCGCATTCGTTCAGTTCAGTTTCAACGTTAACAGCACGAAGTGCAGCGACACCACTCTCTGCTCAACGATAAACGATACCGTGACGCTCGTCTTCGACAACACCGGACCGACTTTGAATCAGCCCGTCACGATTGGTGGCGGCGGTACTGGTATTAAGCTCACCGGCCCGTGTACGTCTACCGCGCCCATCACGGGGACGGGAGCGTACACGACCAACCCATGCGCCGTGCTGCCTGGCGAGGCCTCGGTCATCAACACGTACTACAGCAATAGTGGGGGCCTCGAGCTGGCTTTTTCGGGATCGCAGGGAGGCGTGTCTGTGAACATGACTTTGACGAGCCTCACCTTCATCCCGGCCAGCGCGACGCCCGAGCCCGGCACCCAATCCGTCGTCGCGCTCTCCATCGTGCTGCTCGCCATTCTATGGCGGCAACGGATGGTTTCAAAGCCCTCCCGCGTTGCCGAGGATCTGAAACGCCGACCAATAGTAGGGTGACGGGGCGGGCGTGCCGTTGCGCATCGCGAGCATGGATTTGCGCATGGCATCGTCGAGCCGTATTCCGGTTTTGACGTCCTTGTAGAAGCCGGTCATAAACTCGCGGCTCGCCGCGTCGTCCACTCTCCAAAGGGAAGCGACCACGCGCGGAGCCCCGGCGGCCAGAAAAGACCACGCCATTCCCAGCAGACCGTCGCCCTGCCGCTCCTTGCCGAGGCCGGTGTCGCACGCCGACAGCACGACGAGGCGTGCGGTCAGCGACAGTTCCGCTACTTCCCAAGCGTGCAGAATGCCGTCCTCGGAACCGTCCGCCGATTCCGTGGCCATCAGGAGTCCCGAGTTGAGGCCATCATGCGCATCCAGAATGCCGTGCGTGGCGAAGTGCAAAAATTCGAACTGCGGCAGGAGTTTCTTCACTTCCTGTTCCCGAGCGGAGGGCCCGGCGAGGAAGACCGATTTCGCGTACATACCGGCGATATTCCTTGCCTCCGCGCGCGCGTCCGGCAGTTCGTCATAGGAATAGCCCGAAGGAGGAACGATCCGGCTTTCTCCTTGGCCCAGCGGATCCGCTACCGCGAGCATCGATTGCACCGGTTTGGAGCGAACGGGCGGGCGCAGCAGGGATGCCAAGGAAACGGCGTTCGAAATCGCGTACTGATCGATGAGCCGCGCTTTCGTGGAAGTCATCAGTGCCGCAAACGGGATGTCCAATAGCGGCCCTTCGGCCACGATCGCCAGCCGCGCGACTTTGTGCGCGGCCAGCCCAGGTTCTAATTTCGAGAAGAGAACGGTGTAAAGTTCTTTCGCCAGCGTCTCCTCTTTTCCATCCGCGCTGCGCCGTGCGGCAGGGCTGAGACTTCGGCCGGCCCGCCCCAGGGCGTCGCGCCAGGAATTCGATACCGAGAGCAGGTCGGCAGTGCCGTGATTCAATTCGAACGCGTCCAATGCACCGGCATGCAGCGCGAATACCAAGGCGGATTGATCGTCCACTATCATCCACTCGAGAAACAGGGTGTCCGGCGAACTCTTCGCCATCGCTTGCAACTGAGCCGCCGTGGGCGGCGCTGGGTTCTGGGCCGCGCGTAACGCCGGCGTCGAGGCAAATAGGCGGTCGCGTAGATCGGAAAGCCTCTTCTGCGCCTCGAAATATCGAGCACGCGCTGCCTCCATGGCCCGGGTGCGGCCGTCGGTGGGTTCCGCTTGAACCTGCGCCCGCTCCATCGCCACTCGCAGCGCGTTGCCGGCTCTTGCCAGATCCGCACTTGCCTGCCGCCAGGTTTCGGCATGATCGTGCTGTAGTAGGTCGAGAAACGCGGCGCCGTTCAGCGCTACCATGCGCGAGAGGCCCACCGCCCGGCTCCGTTCCGAGATGAGCAGCGCATCCCACGTCCGCCCCAGCTTTACCAGGACGCGCGCATAATGCGGATACAACCCCACCGATGTCTGCCGGAACGCCCCGTATTGCACAGGGTCGCTGATTTCCCCGCCGATGGATTCGAACTGCGCGAGCGCGCGTTCGTGCGCCGCCAAGGCGCCCTGCAAATCTCCGCGCTCTTCCAGCACCAGCCCGATGCGGCTCAGACTGCGCACTACCGCCCTGCGGTCCCGATCCTGTTCGCGCACCTCGAGCGCGCGTTGATGATACTCCAACGATTTGTCGAGATCGCCCGCCGTCCGGGAAAGGTTGCCAAGGTTGTAAAGAGCGGAGCCTTCCTGTTGGCGATATGCATGCTCCTCCGAAATCGCCAAGGCCTGTTCCAAATCATGCCGCGCGTCGCCCATGCGCCCGAGTTGCAGTTCGGATATTCCGATGTTCAGTGTGGAACCGGCAATTTCGCGGAAATTTCCGGCGTTCATTCCCTCCTGCAAAGACTTGCGACAGTAGTCCACTGCCTCGGCATAGTTGTCGGAGTAGAACAAAGCGGCGCACATGTTCCGATAACTGAATGATAAGTGCTGGCTCAGGCCGAACCTGCGCCGCTCCTCCAGCCCACGCTCGAAGTAGTGCCGCGCATTTTCATATTGGCCCATGTCGAGGAACGCGGTGCCGAGAACATCGAGAACCTTGGCAATCTCCTGGTGGTCTGCGAATTTCTCATCGGTATCCAGCGCGCGAAAGCCGTTGTCGAGCGCCGAGTTGAACCGCGACGTGCGGCGATCGAGGTCGGCCAGGCTGCCCAGCACTTTGCCCTTGCCCCTCTCGTCGTTCAGTTTCTCGTAGAGCGAAACCGCTTGAGTCAGCGCACGCTCGGCGTCACCGTATTGGGAATTCTTCGCGTGCTCCTGTCCCATTATGTCCAACGCTTTTGCTGCGTTCGCGCTCTCGGACAACGCGAGGTAGCCGGCTAGCGCGTGGTTCGCGTATTCGATGCTCTTGGAGTGGTCGGATACGCCGGCCCAACCCCTGGCCAAACTCATTGAAACTGCGTTGGCGCCCGATTTGTCTCCAAGCTCTTCATATAACGCCAGCGCTTGCGTATATTCCGCGGCGGCGTCCTTCCATTCACGTCGGGCTTCCCGAACTTCTGCCAGAGACCGGTGTAGTCGTGCCGTCCACACCTTGTTGTCAGAACTCTGAGCGGCCTCTAAACCGGCGCGATAGGCGCGCTCCGCTGCGGCAAAATCACTCTGCTTCGCCGCCTCCACGCCCTGCTGGTAGAGTTGGTCGATCCTGGAATTCGCGTTCTGTGGCGCGCAAAGCAAAGGCAACGTGAGCAGCAGACAGCCGGCCCGGAGGAGTATGGCCACGGGATTCATTGTACTCCGCCAGATCTCGCACGCGAAAGGAGCGCCCCCTGACCGCAGCCAGCCGCCATCCCGCTGGAGCAGCGGAGGAACAGCGGAGGAGAGGGCTAAATCTCGGAATCGCCTCTTGGTCTCCAGAAAACGCCCACGTTCTTATCACCGATGCTCGGCGCGACCCGCTGTGCCGGGAGGGGGCCGGCGCCCGGAGCGTCGTTGTCGTCGAGCGCGCGAGCTGGTCCCGCTGCAAAGAGATTTCTCCGCCTGAAAACCCCTTCTCCGGCGATGCGCTCTATCTCTACACATCGGGTTCCACGGACTCAGCGCATCTGCTGCACTCGGAAGAACCTGTTTTTCGAGGCGAACAACTTTGTGGAATCGACCGGATTGAATGCGGACGACAATATCCTGTGCACGATTCCGCACGCTGTCGCCGGATCCTCGAATTGCTGCGCGCGGAAAGAATCCGGGTCTATCCCGGCGTTCCCTATCAGTTTGAAGTTCTGGCGGCATCGGCCGAGGATTTGGGCTCCTGTTTCCGGAGCGTCGTGAGCTTCCGAGAAACGTGCTGCGGGACCGAGGCCTATCTCAAAGAAATCCGCGGTGCGGAAGCCCAGCGAATCGCCGCACAGATCTCACCTTACCGGCTGTCTCATTCTTGGGTTTTGGGCCGGAATGGTCATAGATTCGAGATGAACTCGTAGCTGCCGGACTTTAGAGTGTAGACGGCCCTGCCGCTTTCATACTTGATAAAAGTGACGCCGTTCGCCTCGCCGGCATTCTTTCCGCCCTCCTTCACGGCCCCTGGCGCAGTTGCCGGCAAATAGAGGGTGGCGCTCGTGTTGGCGGGGACGGT
>Ga0310039_10003185_pt1 | contig 10551 bp, 12 predicted proteins | sample Sb_taG_4_FD_200460 | JGI IMG/M metagenome (GOLD analysis project Ga0310039, IMG submission 200460) | Peat soil microbial communities from Weissenstadt, Germany - Sb_50d_6_BS metaG (v2) (version 2) | ecosystem: Environmental > Terrestrial > Soil > Wetlands > Peat | place: Germany: Weissenstadt... | reverse complement strand
TCGTTGGCCAGGATGGTTTAGCCTGCGTGACGCCGTTATGACAGAGCCAATTGCTTGTGACTGCCGGCGCGGGCATCAGATAACAGGAATAGGTAACCAGTGGTCACGAATCAGAAATGTGCGCCGTACCTAAATGACGTGACAGGCCAATATCGGCAATCAAGCGGCTCGGTTGGCCCGCAGTCCCGCTAATGCCGCCTTGCCTGTACGGGTCGCTTCGGACATCGTTGCAAAAAAATCGGATTGCCGCACCGGTTTGCTCTTGCCGGCCGTGTAAATCTCCCATCGCCACGATTTGGGCGGACGCCCTCTGTTTTTGATGGCGAGGGAGTAGTCGTACGCCGCATGCTTATCGGCATCGGCATACACATCAAATTCGGCAGCAGCGGGAGCGGATAGCTTGCTGATCATTGGCGGAATTCCCTACAAAGCCGATTAATTTGAATCGCCGGCGTCTTTCTGCTTTTGCTGCTCCTCGGCAAGCAGCATGAGAATTGTTTGCCGCATCGGTTCATCGATCTTGCTCTCAAGACGATGGCGGTAGCGCTTAACGTTCTGGGATCGGATGAACCGGTCCATCTTGACCTCCCTTGAGGCCCCTCGATCACAGATTGCGTCCGCCGATCGAGGCAGTCTGAGCAATTTTGAACACTCGGACGGGCTGTCCGGGCTACGCGATCACAGCGGCCGGTGCATGCGGCCGAACAGCCAGCCCAAACCGAGCGCGATGGCCACCGCCGTATAGGGCTGCGTCTCGACGGTATTGCGCAGCGCTTTTTCGAACGAGCCGGCGGTTTTCCGCGCCGCCGTTTTGGTGGCGTCGGCGACGCTGGAGGCGCTGTCGCGGGCCTGGCCGTAGATGTCCCCGGCGGCGTCCTGGACCTCGCCGGCAACGTTGCCGGCCTGTTTCTTGGCATCGCCGAAAGCGCGGTTGAAATCGGAATTCTGGGTACGGGTCTCGGGCATGGGGTGCTCCCTCGGGAAAAGTGTCGCGGGACAACGCCGCAGCCGCACAAAGGTTCGGCAACCGGAACGTTTGCGCCGTGGCGAGGTTGTCCCGGCAGCTCATCCCGGGCACCGAAGGCCGTGAACATGGACGAACCGAAGCGACAACAGCCGGAAATTCCACCGCAACTGCCAATGACCGAGCCGCAGCGCAACTTGCCGGAAATCACGCCAGGCATTGATCCGCCTGAAAAGAGCAGCCCCACAACGGGAGAGGTTTTTTGATGTTTGCCCATCGTGCATCGGAGTTCGATCCCCGCGTCGCCGCCATTGCCGGTCATCTGCGCGCCATCGAGAGCGAATTGGGTTCGCTCGGCAAAAGCGCCGGCCGGCGCGCGTCGTCGGGCGTTTCGGCCGCCGGCAATCAGATCGTCGAGGCGATCTGGCCAATCCTGAGTGAAATCGGCGATTCGTTCCGCCGCGGCCAGCGCGTGGCGGTCGACGAGGCGGCGAGTTTTGGCAACGAAGCGGTCAAGCGCGGCGCCAGGATGGGCAGCGATGCGCTTAGCCAGATGGCCGATCAGGCCCGACGCCGTCCGCTGATCACGCTGGCGGTCGCCATCGGCGTCGGCGTTTTGATCGGAGCCGTAGCGCGCCGGAATTAGCCGGCCGCACTTCTGCATTGCCAGTCATCGAGATCGGGCGATCCCGCCTGCTACTTTGTCGTATCGTAGTTTTCCTACTGGTCGGCAAAGGCGGCGGTCATGGGTTTTGAGCAGATCGCCATCCTTCTTGCCGGCGCATTGGCGGGCGGCATCGTCAACGGGCTGACCGGCTTCGGCACCGCCATCACCGCGCTCGGCATCTGGCTCTATGCCATACCGCCGACGGCGGCCGCTTCGCTGGCGATCATCTGTTCCGTAGTGTCGCAACTGCAGACGCTGCACCTGATCTGGCGCGCCATCCAGTGGCGGCGCGTTCTGATCTTTGTCATCCCGGGCGTGCTCGGCGTCCCGATCGGGACCTGGCTGTTGCCGCACATCGATCCGCGTCTGTTCAAGCTCGGCCTTGCTTTCGTCCTGATCGTCTACCCGGCCTATGTGCTGGCGCGCCGGCGGCCGATCGCAAGCCCGTGGGGCGGCGCCGTGGCCGACGGTGTCGTGGGATTCGGCGGCGGCCTGCTCGGCGGACTGACCGGCATGTCCGGCGTGCTGCCGGTAGTGTGGACCGACGTGCGCGGCTGGAGCAAAGAGCAGCGCCGCAGCGTGCTGCAGTTTTTCAATTTGGCGATCTTGTCGTTCGCCTTGGTTTCGCACGCCGCCTCGGGTCTGTTGACGCGGCAGGTGGGCATCGAAGCGGCGATCGTCTTGCCGGCGACGATCGCCGGCGCGTGGACGGGCGGGTTCGCCTACCGCCGACTCGCCGACCGCGGCTATCAGCGCGTGGTCATGGTGCTGCTGCTGGCGTCCGGTCTCGGCCTGATCTGGGCCACCTGGTGAATGCCGCCGCAGGCGCGGCGGGACGCGGCCGTCTCGCAAATCATCAACGGCCCGGCCGGCGTGGCGGCGGCGCCACCGCCGGCGCCGTGATTTGGCCCGCGCCGAAATTCGTCGCATTGCCGAGAATCTGCGAGGCGTCGAGCTCGCCGCCGTCGGTCGGCATCCACGGCACCTGCGGGCAGTTCGCGCTCTGCAGCGAACCGAGGCCGCAATGGCCGACATTCGCTCCCTTGAAGCCGGGGACGCCACCGTCCTCTCCGAACGTGCTCGACGTATGCGCCTGAAAGAACGCGACCTCGGCAGGAGGGATGCGCCCCAGGTCCTGTATCGGTGTGTTCCAGCCCTGGATCAGCGCGCCGAAGTCGGACCGCGGGAGAAGAAATGTGCCGGTGCCGTTGACGATCTTGATGATGCCAGCGACGTTGATAACCTTGACGCCGTTCGGGCCCTGGATGACGGTGACCGTGCCGCCGCGGATGCCGATATTGGCCGCCGACGTCGTGATCGTCGCTTCGCCCTGGTGACTCAATTGGCCGCCGACGAAGCGCAGCGCCCCCTTGGTCAGCGACACCAGCATGTGGCCGCTGTTGGCGTTCGGATCGTAAACATATTCGTCGATGACGATGTCGGTGTTCGGCGCGATGCTCATGGTCGACTTGTCGGTGAACAACAGCTGCACGGTTCCCGCCGGTGTGGTGTGAACCTTCTCCTTGTGCACGATGTGGGCGCCGACGACGAGCGGCGCGGTGGTGCCGCCGGGCGGCGTCGATTCCGACAGCGGATTGACCGCCGTCGCGGTGCCGACCTGTTGCGCGGCGGCTGATGCCGCGGCGAGCAGCGCGCTCGAGAACGCGACGGCGAGCGCAACGATGAAACGGCGCGATGATGCCATTGCTGACCTTTAGAACCGCATGGTCGGGCCGGCGGTGACGCTGAAGTCATGCATCGAGAACGCCGAGACGTTGGACACGTCGGCGCGGTATTGCGCCAGCATGCCGAGATAGAGCAGTTTCCAAATCGGCACTTCGAGGCCGAGTCCCAGGCGCCATTCGAGAATGTTCGGCGTGACAAACGGATCGATGGTCGGATCGGGCGCGTTATATTGCCAAAAGCTCACGCCGGCCGTCGGCGTCAAGGTCCAGGTCCGGCCGTCGCCGAGCGGCGAGATATTCCACGGCAGCCAGACGTCGCCCGCATAGGCGTTGTAGCCGAACGGGTTGAAATTGGCATCGGCGTGCGCGTAGGTCACGCGCGACTGAAAGCCCAGGCTGCCATAGACCGGCCCGGACGCCTGCAGCCCGACGGTGGACAGCGTGCCGCTCATGCCGCTGGCCAGCGGATAGAGCGTCAGGTTGCGAAAACTCTGCTGCACGATTTCGGCGTAAGGGTCGAGCGCGACTTCGCCGAGCTTGATATGCGCGGTCAGGCCGCCGCCGAGGCCGCCGTAATAGGCCGCGTCCGCCAGCGTAGCGCCGGTGGCGACAAAATAAGGTTTGATCGACAAGCCGCTGCTAGTGTCGGATATGATGCCGAAGCGCGGCCCGGCGCGTAATTCCATCACGCCGATATCGAATTGATGCAGCTTGAATTGCTGCGCGTCGTAGCCGATCGCCGAGGCTTCGAACGTATTGCCGTTCTGTTGCTCGTAATCGTGGACGTAGTTCAGGCCGAACGCGCCGAACCAGTTGCCATCGGGCCGCGCGGCGAAGCTGTTGTTGAACAGCTTGCCCGAGGCCAGCACCGTCCCGGCCGCCGGGCCCAAGGCGGCGTTGGTCTGGTAGCGCAAGCCCGATTGGACATAGCCGCTGAACTGGTCGGGCTGCAGCCTCTTGTCGATATCCGCGATGAGGTCTTCGCTGCGCTGCCGCAACGCCGGCGTCAGATCCTTCATCTTCAGCGCCGAAGCGAAATAGCTGCGCGCCATTTCGTAGGAGCCGAGCCGGTAATACAGCACGCCGAGCTCGAAGCGCACGCTGGCGAGGTTCGGATTGTAGAACAACAGCTGCTCGTAGGTGCTGATGGCGGATTCGATGTCGCTCGCCGGCGCCAGCGTGGCATATTGCAATGCGTTGTTGAAATTCGAAGGCTGCGCCAGGATGCCCTGGAACAGCGGATTCAAAAGATCGGACGTGGTTTGCGATTTTGCCGGCAGGCACGAAACGGCAAGCAACAGCGCCGGCGCCAATGCACCGGCAACTCTATTCCACGATGCGCGCCAAGTGCCGTCTTTCACGTTGCTACCTGCTCGACGATTTCACCTGCCGGAATAGGCCGCTTCGCTTCGCTTCGCTGGTATTATCGTCCGCTCGCTGTCCGCGAGCTGATCGCAACTTAGCGCCGCAGCCGGCGTAAGTCGAGTTTCCTGCAACAGCGGGAACTTATTGCGGCACGAAATTCGCGGCCTTGAGCAGTTTTGCGCTGCGATCGAGATCTGCGCGGAGGTATTGCGCGAATTCCACGGGGGTTTTCGCCGTAGCCTCGATGCCGAGGGCGTCGAGGCGGCCGTCCGCGGCTAGCGCCTTGACCGCGTCGTTGACCCAGCCGTTGAGCGTATTGACCAAACCGGCCGCCATGCCGGGCGGTCCCCACATCGCCCACCAGGCGCCGAAATCGAGCTCCGGCAGGCCGAGCTCCGCCATGGTCGCAATCTCGGGCGCGAGCGCGCTGCGCTTTTTGCCGGTCACGGCGACCGCTCGGACCGTGCCGCCGCGTACCAGCGGCAACAGCGCCAGCATCGCTTCGATCATCATCGGCACGTGGCCGCCGGCGACGTCGTTGGCGGCCGGCGCCGTGCCGCGGTAGGCGACGACCGGCACGTTGAGGCCGGTATATTGATTGAACGCGACCTCGGCGAGGTGACCGGGCGCGCCGAGCTGCGCGGTTGCGAACGACCAGTCGTCGGGTTTTGTCTTGGCGGCGGCGACGATGTCGGCGATGGTTTTTTCCGGCCGGCTGTTGGCGATGATGTGGATCAGCGGCGCCTCGCCGGCCAGCGCGATCGGCGTGAACCCGGTCAGCGGATCGTAGGGCACGTCGCGCATCACTAGGCGCGCGACGTTGTGCGTCGAGGCGTGGAACAGCACCGTATAGCCGTCGGGCGCTGAGCGCTGCACGTCGAGGCCGCCGACCGTGCTGTTGCCGCCGGTGCGGTTCTCGACGACGAAGTCGGCTTTGCGCTGCGACGAAATCTTGGCCGCGATCAGGCGGGCGAAGGTGTCGACGCCGCCGCCCGGCGCCACCGGGACGATGATGCGGATCGGGCGCTCCGGAAAATTGGATTGCCCGCGCGCGCCGCGCGGCGCGAGCGCGGCGCCCACACTCGCCAGCAATGAAGCGATCGCGAACCGGCGGTTCATCACTTGCATCCGAAGGAGCGGCGTTGCGCCCTTATACCATTGCCGCGGACTTCAATGCAGCTATAGTCAGGACGACATTCGCAAACCACATCGACGGAACGGTTCGCCATGGCCGCGGAAGGTGCGATCCCCACAATCGACGTGTCGCCGCTGCGCGGCGGCGATGCGGCCGCCAAGCGCGACGTGGCGCGGCAGATCGATGCCGCTTGCACGGACACCGGCTTCTTCCTGGTTGCCGGCCACGGCATCGCGCAGGAAGCGATCGAAGCGACGCGGCAATGCGCCATCGACTTTTTCGCGCTGCCGGTCGAAGAGAAAATGAAGGTGCAGCGGCCGCCGGCGAAGATCAGCCGCGGTTACAACTGGCTCGGCGACCGCTCGGTCGCCTATTCGATGGGTCAGGTGGCGCCGCCGGACATCCAGGAGGCTTTTGCCTTCGGCCCCGAACGGACCGCCGATCTGGCGTCGCGCGTCGACCAGACCGCCGCGCAAATGTACGCGCCGAATATATGGCCGGAGCGTCCGCGCGATTTCAAACTCATCATGTTGTCCTACTACGATGCCATGCAGGGGCTGGCGTCGCAGGTGCTGCGCGCCATGGCGATGGCGCTCGATATCGACGAAGACGATTTTGCCGGAAATTTCGATCGCCAGGCCAGCGTCACCCGCATCATCCGCTATCCGGCGGTGACGCAACAGCCGCTCGCGGGGCAACTGCGCGCCGGCGCGCACACCGACTACGGCGCCATGACCTTCGTGCGCGGCGACGACGTGCCGGGCGGCTTGCAGGTCAAGCACCGCCGCGGCGACTGGATCGACGTGCACATTCCGCGCGATGCCTTCTGCTGCAATATCGGCGACCTGCTGATGCGCTGGTCGAACGACCGCTGGGTGTCGACCCTGCATCGCGTCGCCGTGCCGCCGCCCGACGCCAAGCCCTCCGATCGCATCTCGCTGGTGTTCTTCCAGTATCCCAACCCGGACGCGGTGATCCGCTGCTTCGAGAGTTGCGCGGGGACGGCGGAAAAATATCCGCCGATCACGGTGGCCGAGCACTATCTCGGCAAGCTCATGAAAGCCGGCCACTCGCGGCTCGATGCCGACGCCAAGGTCGCGCTGTCCGGCGCCGCGCCGCGCGAAGCACAGACGGCGCATTGAACGGCACTTCGTGGCGGCGGAGCGTCAGTGCGCTTCGGAATGCTTGCGCACCAGATTGATGATCGCGGAGAAGTCGAGCGCGCTGTCGTTTTCCTGGACGAAATGCTGGTAGATTTGCGCCGCGTGGGCGCCGATGGCCGTCTCGGCTTGCACAGAGTCCGCCGCCGCCTTGGCGAGCTTGAGATCCTTGAGCATCAAGGCGGCGGTGAAGCCGGCCTTGTAGCCGTTATTGGCCGGGCTCGCCGGCACCGGACCGGGCACCGGGCAATAGCTGGTCAGCGCCCAGCATTGGCCAGACGAGGCCGCGACCACGTCGAACATCGCCTGGTGCGAAAGCCCCAGTTTTTCGCCGAGCACGAAGGCCTCGCTGACCGCGATCATCGAGGCGCCCAAAATCATGTTGTTGCAGATTTTCGCCACCTGGCCGTTGCCGGCCTCGCCGCAATGGACGATGCGCTTGCCCATGTGCTCGAGCACCGGCTTGCCGCGCGCGAAGGCGTGCTCCGAGCCGCCGACCATGAAGGTCAGCGTCGCTGCCTTGGCGCCGCCGACGCCGCCGGACACCGGCGCGTCCAGCGTGGCGATGCCGCGCGCGGCGGCGAGCGCATGGGCCTTGCGCGCGCTGGTCACGTCGATGGTCGAGCAATCGATGAACAGCGTGCCTTGGCGAGCGCGCGGCGCGATGTCGTTCCAGACCGATAGGACATGTTCGCCTGCCGGCAGCATGGTGACGACGACGTCGGCGCCTTCGACGGTTGCCCTGGCGTTGGCGACGATCTGGACGCCGTCCTTGGCCGAAGCTTCGCGCGATGCCGGCACCACGTCGAAGCCGGCAATGTGATGGCCCGATTTCACCAGATTGGCCGCCATCGGCGCGCCCATATTGCCCAAGCCGATAAATCCGATGGTCGCCATGTGCGTTTCCCTTTTAGTTGTCGAATTTCAATTCCAGCGCGCCGACGGAACGGAAGTGACGCTCGACGATGTCCGGCGTGACGCCTTCGAGCGTATCCGGGCGCCACGCCGGATTGCGGTCCTTGTCGACGATGGCCGCGCGGATGCCCTCGATGAAATCATGGCCGGCGACGCAAGCGAGCGAGATGCGATAATCCTGCGCAAAGCTTTGTTCGACGCGGTCGAATGATAGCGCCGACCTGATGTTTCGCAATGTGATCTTGAGCGAGGTCGGCGACATTTTGCCCATGGCTTCCAGCGCCGCGCCCGCCTCCGCCTCGCCGCTGCGCGCCAACCGATCGACAATCTCCTCGACGGTATCCGCCCCATAGCAGCGATCGATCCAGACCCGCGCCGCGGCGAGACGGCCGGCCGCGGGCGGCACCGAAAATTTGTCGAGCCGCGCCTTGGCGTCGTGGTGGCCGCGGCAGTCGGCCAAAGCCGCCGGCAGCTCGCCGAGCCGCGCCGACGCAATATGCAGGTCGGCGAGGCCGCAAGAGATGGCGTCGGCGGCGACGGCGCGCGCGCCGGTCAATGCCAGATAGGTTCCGGCAAAACCCGGCGCGCGCGCCAGCACGAAGCAGGCGCCGACGTCGGGAAAATAGCCGATCGCGACTTCCGGCATGGCGACCGACGAGCGCTCGGTGACGATGCGGTGCGACGCATGCGCCGACAGGCCGACGCCGCCGCCCATGACGACGCCGTCCATCAGCGCGATCACCGGTTTTGGATAGCGCGCGATCAACACGTTGAGGCGATATTCGGTGGCCCAGAATTTTTCCGGCAGGTTTTTGTCGCCCGCCTTTGCCGCATCGTAGAGCGCGCGGATATCGCCGCCGGCGGCAAACGCGCGCCCGCCGGCGCCGTCGAGCAGGACGGCGCCGACGGCAGGATCGTCCGCCCAGGCGCGCAGCAGCGCCGTCATGGTGACGGACATGTCGAGCGTGATCGCGTTGAGCGCCTGCGGCCGGTTCAGCGTGATGCGGCGCAGCGCGCCGTGGGCGCGGACGACGACATCGCCGTCCTGCAGAACGCGCTCGCTCATCGGCCGACGAGGCTGCGCGCCACGATCAGGCGCATGATCTCGTTGGTGCCTTCGAGGATCTGGTGCACGCGCAGGTCGCGCACGATCTTCTCGACGCCGAATTCGGCGAGATAGCCGTAGCCGCCGTGCAGCTGCAGCGCCTGGTTGGCGACGTCGAAGCAGCTGTCGGTGACGAAGCGCTTGGCCATGGCGATGAGCGCGGTGGCGTTCGGCGCCCTGCGGTCGAACGCGGCGGCGGCCTGCCACAGCAGCGCGCGCGAGGCTTCGAGCGCGGTCGCCATGTCGGCGAGGCGGAATTGCAGCGCCTGGAATTCGTCGAGCCGTTTGCCGAAGGCCTTGCGCTCCTTCATGTAGGCGAGCGCCATTTCCATCGCCTTCTGCGCGCCGCCGAGCGAGCATGCGGCGATATTGAGCCGGCCGCCGTCGAGCCCGGCCATGGCGATCTTGAAGCCGGCATCCTCATCGCCGAGCCGGTTGGCGACCGGCACGCGGACATTCTCGAACATCACAGCGCGCGTCGGCTGCGCGTTCCAGCCCATCTTGCGCTCGCTATTGCCGAACGAAATGCCCGGCGTGTCGCCAGGCACGATCAAAGTCGAAATGCCGGACGCGCCGTCGCCGCCGGTGCGCGCCATCACCGCGTAGAGGTCGCCGGCACCGGCGCCAGAGATGAATTGCTTCTGGCCGTTGATCACGTAAATGTCGCCGTCGCGCACCGCGCGCGTCGCCAGCGCCGCCGCGTCCGAGCCGACGCCCGGCTCGGTCAGACAATAGCTGCCGAGCAGCTCCATGGTGCAGAGTTTTGGCAGCCAAAGCTTACGCTGCGCCTCGGAGCCATGGGCATCGATCATCCAGGCGACGAGATTGTGGATCGAGATATAGGCGGCGACCGTCGGGCAGCCGGTCGCCAGCGCCTCGAAGATCAAGGTCGCCGTGAGCCGCGACAGCCCGGAGCCGCCGACATCTTCGGCGATGTAGACGCCGCCCATACCGAGCGCCGCGGCTTTGCGCATCTCGGCGACGGGAAAATGCCGCGCCTCGTCCCAGGCCACCGCGTTCGGCGCGAACACCTCGTCGGCAAAACTGCGCGCCATGTCGCGCACGGCGATCTGCTCCTCGTCGAGCGAGAATTGCGGCGGCGCGCGTGGCGATGGATCGAGCATGGCAAAATTCAGCCGTCGGCGGCGGTCGCGAGTTTTTGCTCGATCGGCCGCGCGCCGCGCGCTTGCCACAAATCGTGCGCCGCCATGCCGATCGCCATGGCGATGACAAAGACGAACACGCCGGGCGACAGCGTCGCCAGGTCGGCGATCGCCGGCCCGGGACACAAGCCCACCAGGCCCCAACCGATGCCGAACAGCGCCGCGCCGGTGATAAGCGGCCGGTCGATATCGGTCGCGGCCGGCCACAGGCTTTTCGACGCAAAGATCGGCGTGTGCGGCCGGATCAGCGCGTAGCCGATGCCGGTGACGACAAGGCCAGCCGCCATCACCACGATCAGGCTCGGATCCCAGGTGCCGCTCGGAATGCCGAACACGTCGAGAAAGCCAAGGACCTTGGTCGTCTGCACCATGCGCGAGATCACCAGGCCAGA
>Ga0310039_10003177_pt1 | contig 10567 bp, 10 predicted proteins | sample Sb_taG_4_FD_200460 | JGI IMG/M metagenome (GOLD analysis project Ga0310039, IMG submission 200460) | Peat soil microbial communities from Weissenstadt, Germany - Sb_50d_6_BS metaG (v2) (version 2) | ecosystem: Environmental > Terrestrial > Soil > Wetlands > Peat | place: Germany: Weissenstadt... | reverse complement strand
GCTAAAGCCTCCTGCCCAGTGGATGGTCACGTCGACCCATTCGCTCTCCCCACGGACCGTGGCGACCACCTCCTGGACCAAGAGGCGGACGATCCGCTGGCGATCCGCTGCCGTCGTAGTCGGCGCGTGCCACAGCCCCGGCAGTTCCTCCGCCAGAGCGCGGATTTGCTCGCGCTCGCCAGCCGACAGACCCGCGGGCTGGTTGCGGCTGAAACGGGCGTATTCCTCCTCCACACGGCGCTGCTCCTTCAAAGCCTCCTCCCAGCGCCGCTCCAGTTCCCGCACCACCAGGCGGTTCTCCGGTTCGACCGCGTCGTGCTGCCGCTGTGCTCGCTCGGCCTGATAACGGGCGCGCTCCAACTGCTGCTGCCAGTTCCGGTGGAGCCGCGCACGTTCCTGCTGGATATCGTCCGCCGCCGCCAAGCTCAACTCCAGCGCCACCGGCTCCAGCGCCGCCAAGACCTGAGCGGCCACCAAGTCATCCAGGACACGACCGGCCAAGCCTTGGCACAAGGGCTCGGCGTATTCTACCATCGCCCGGCTGCAGCTATAGCGCAGGCGGCTGGCTGGGCCGCCGTAGGTCACCGTCATGCGCTGCCCGCAGCGGCCGCAACGGAGTATTCCCGCTAAAAGGGAGGGGCCCTGACGCACCGCTCCGGCCGCCTCCATGCGGGAGCGGTTGGCCGCCAGTCGCTCCTGGTTGGCCCAGAAGCGCTCCGGCGTGATGTAGGCCGGGCAGCGGCCCTCCAGCAGGATCAAGCAGTCCGCCGGCTGGTTGATCGTCCGCCCGGTCCCGGGCCGGCCAGGCACCTTCCGCCGCGGGTCGACAGCGCGGTGCCCGTGGCGGTAGTAGCCGGCATAGACCGGATGATGCAACATATTCTGAAGCGTCTCCCGATTGGGTCGATGCCACTCCAGCTTCCCCCGATTGGGCCCGCAGTGAGGCCGAACCGGCAGGCGGATACCGTGATCTACCAGGTAGCGGAGCAACCCGTGCAAACTCCCTTGGCGATCGAATTGGTCAAAGACGATCCGCACCACCTCCTGAGCCTGCTCGTCGGGGTCGAGGGCCAGCCCAGCGCCAGGCTCCCGCACATAACCGATCGACGGGTGATTGAACAGCTCGCCGCGGCGGGCCTTGTTCAGTCGCCCTTCATGCATCCGCATGCGCAGGAAGTGGAGCTCGGCCTCGCTCATGATACCCTTCAGACCCAAGAGCAGACGGTCGTTGAAGTCGGTCGGGTCGTACAGGCCATCGTAGTCACCCAGCAGCGCCCGGAACAAGCCGCACGAGCGCACCATAGGGACCCAGTCCGGGTCGTGGCGAGCCAGGCGACTGGCGTCCTGTCCAAAAAGGATGCCGACATGATCAAGGCTAAGTTCCGCGAGGATGTACTGGAGACCTGGGCGACCCTCAACCGTCTGTCCAGTGCGCGCTTGGTCCGCGTCGACGATCTCGACGCGGTCGCGGGGCCAGCCGAGCGCGACGGCCACATCGGCCAACGCATATTGGCGCGCGGTTGACTCCTTGTGCTCAGCCACCTGCTGGGGACTTGATTGGCGGATATAGACGACGGCTTTGCGAAGGAGATGATGGTCGCGGATCTTGGCGGGTCGCAACGCCAGCAAGTTGGCCGGCACGATGAAAGGGCACGCTGAAGAGATGGGCGGCGGACCAGTGGAAAATTCAGATGTGCTCATGGTTTGCCTCCTTCCGCACAACGGCTGGGAGGCTCTTGGCGATGATCTGGCTCAGCACCAGCAGGGCTTCCTGACGCCTCGGCTGGGGCAGGCACGACCAAGCTCGGGACAGACGCCTGAGAAGTCTCGCGGGCTGCGAGCGCGGGGGGGGACTGCGGAGCGGTGATAGTTGGACATGGTGGCCCTCCGAATGATTGGCCTAGAGATTCGCTGCGCCGTGACTGGCACCACTGCGCCAACTGCAGAAGCGCAGCAGCGCTGATTCTAGGCGGCCCAGTTTTCGCGATACAAGCTGTAGCTTGAGGGGTAATCTGGGTGGAACATCTCCACCATCCATAGCCGCTTGAACTGCAGCGCCACTTCGGCCGTATCCAGATCCGTGTTGGTCCGGAGCACCCACTTGCCGTCGTAGCGAGCCTCCTCCTTGATCTTCGCCTCGTCGATCTGGAAGTGATCCGACCCCGTCGAACTGAGGTAGCGGCGGTAGCCCTTGTTGCCGACCAGCGACTTCTCGCCGCTGCGTAGCTTCTCCTGCAACGACGCCACGATCGCCTCTCGATCGGCGGCATCCTTGCGGGCCTCGTCCTCGTTGAGGCAGACGATGTAGCGGCAGCCCTCGACCTGCACCTCCTTGACCTTCAACGGCGCCGGGTCCTCGCTGGTCTGACGCTCGGGATGCACGACCCGATAGCGACCAGCCCGGGCCAAGACTTCATCCTTGACCTCGTTCTGCGATCGCATCCGGGCGCCCAGGATGTACTGCCAGCCTCGCTCCTCCTTCTCCAGTTCCTCGATCGTCTCCTTGGTGATCATGCCCCGATCGGCCACGATGCAGACCCTGGTGACGCCGAACCGGCTACGGAGCCGATCCACCACCGGGATGAGCGTCGTGACATCGGCCGTGTTGCCGGGCCACAGCTCACAACAGATGGGTCGCCCCTGACCATCGAGCCCGGCCCCGACGATCATCTGCTTGAGATCGGGTCGGTGGTCCTTGCTGTGGCCACGCTGACCGATCGTCTCTCCCCCTTGTCCCTCGAAGTAGATGGAGGTCGTGTCGAAGAAGACCAACTGGAGCTGAGTAAACAGGTCACGCCGGCGGGCGAAAAGTGCCTCCTCGATGAGATCCTTGTTGCAGCGGGGAGCAAACGGCGTCTTGTCGGCCTGCTCCTTGCGTGACAACTCGTCACCGAGCCAGCCCATCGCCCGGTAGAGATGATGAAGCTGAAAATCTTCGCAGCCCTCGATCTCGTAGCCGTTTTTCCACTTGTCGGCGGCGCGATCGCTGCCGGGGTCGAAGAGCCGGTGCAAGACGGTGAGGAAGATGGCCCGCTCGATGGAGAACTCGAAGCGGCGTCCCTTCAGTAGTTGCTGGATCACGTGCTGGCAACCGGTCTGCTGCCAGAGCCGCTGGAAGACCAAGGCCGGGCCGATGTGCCGGATCGAGATGGTCGGGAGCCTGCCCTGGGCATGCTCCGAGAGTAGGAGGACCGAGCGGGCCAAGCGGGCTCCCGAGGCGAGCAGGGCGTCGAGTTGGCCGCTCTGTTGGAGCTGGTCGAGCCGTCCCGGGGTGGCGACGACCCGTTGTCGGGAGCGTCCGCCCTCCAGCGGTTCGCGACGACTTGGAGGTAGGTGCGGGGGCCGGAGGCCTTGGTGCGGGAAAACATGGTGTCCTCCACAGCAGGACACCATGAGAATAGTTGATAACTTCAGCAAATCAAGAGGAAACTTGGCAATTACGTGGCACCAGGATTCCAGCCCGGCAGCCAATCCCGGCCCATCGCGAAAGGACTTACGTCGAAAACGGGCAAACTACTGTAGAAGATCAGTTTGGGTCGTTCTTTCGGCGGCAAGGCATACAGCCGGGCATTGTGCCGCAGCCGCGTGAGGAACTCGATGCGCGGCGAGTCGTCCTCCGGCGAGATCAGCGGCCGGACGACGCTCCCCAGGGCATAGCCGCCGTCGAAGACCGCCAGGTGCCGGCCCTCGGCGATCCGGGCTTGTTCGCGGAACAGCTCCACGGCCAGCTCAGACTTGGTGCGAAAGGGCTCGGTGCCCCCGGGCTCCCGAGGCCGCGTGGGCAACTGAGACTTACGGAAGTAGACCCGGCCGGAGACGGGCAGAAACCAGGCGGGCTTCCCCGGCTCGTGGGGCAAGGCTCCCAGGACGACACAGTTGTGCGCCCGGACAGTGGCGGCCCGGTTGGGGCAGCGGGCGGTGTACTCGTGGAACGCGCAGGTGCCCCAGACATGAGCACCGCTGCGGTGGACCTTGGTGTCATCGAGGGCCGAGACACGATAACCTCGCCAGAGCCGGCCTGGGGCCGTCTCAACCAAGTTGACCAGACTGCGGTTGACTCCTGTCGATGTGCCAGCCGCTGTATTCGGCAAACGACTCCATGGCCTTCCAGTCGAAGGGGCGTTGCAGAGCCAAGACGGACTGGGTGAGGGTGTGTTCCTCGACATTGGTGGCCATGGCGGTCATCCACTCGGCGAAGTGGCGATACCCGCGGCGCGACAAGCCCCGGCGATGCATTAGACAGTAGTTTCCACGAAAAACTCCACAACAACTGAGCGGGCGTACCGTATTGGAAGCCGCGTCTCCTGGTCGGAACCTGCCAGGTGGTCCCGAACCCAACTGGCCCCGACACAGGAGACGCATCATGACCGAGGCTAAGCTCACCTGGTCCATCTGGCAAGCCCTGATCAACGCCTTCGCTTGGGCCTTCACCCGCCGCGGCTTCCACCGCTTCGCCGAGTGGATCACCGCCATGGGCATCAACGTCGAGGAACATACCATCACCCAGTCGGTCCTGGCCCTGGAGCAGCCCGCCGCCTGGAAGGCCCTGGAATCCTTTGCCGAGTACGGCTCCTGGCACCAAGACCGCGTCACCTGGGCCCTGACTCACCTGATCGCGACCGCCCCGGGTCGGATCTGGCACGGCTACCATGTCTCGGCCGTCGATGACACCAAGGTCCATCGCTCCAGCCCCCACGTTTGGGGGATCTGTACCTTCCACGAGTACACCGCCCGCTGCCCCAATCGGGCCCCCACCGTCCGCGCCCACAACTGGGTGGTCCTGGGCGCCTTGCTCCCCGAACCCGAGAAGCCCGCGTGGTTCCTGCCGATCTCCGGCCGGCTCTACTTCCGCAAGTCGCAGTTGCCAGTCGGGCCCGACGGCATCGTGGAATTCCGGACCAAGTGCGAACTGGCCGTCGAGGTGCTCCGCGAGCAGGCCCGCATCATCCCTGGCAAACACCTGGGCGTTCTCGACGGCGGCTACGCCTTGGAGAGCGTGGTCCGGCCGCTGGTCCTGCCCGCAGGCGGCGCGCCCCGGATCGATTTCCTCACCCGCTTGCGGTGCGACGCCCGGCTGTACGCCTTGCCCCTGCCCCCGGAGCAGCGCCCCAAGGGGAAGCCGGGACCGCAGCCCAAGTGGGGGCAGCGGCTGGAACCGCCCCGCCGGGGCGGCATGTGGAAGGGGAAGTGGCAGGTCGGGACCGCCTTCGTCTACGGCCGGCAGCGGACAATCCGTTGGAAGGAGATCATCTGCCTGTGGCGGGTCCTGGGCTGGGAGGTGCCGGTCAAGGTGATCGTCGCCTCTGTCGAGGGATACAAGGAGCGGTTCACCCTGGTGACCTCGGCGGTGGAGTTGACGGGGCTGCAGATGGTATGGTGGAGTTGTTCACGGCGCGGTTCCGGCAGGAGGACGGGTTCCGCGACCTGAAGCAGCGGCTGGGCTGGGAGGAGTGCCGGGCGTGGACGGCCAACCCGATCCAGCGGACCAGTCAGGCGCAGTGGGTGACGATGAGCCTGCTGCGGTTGTTGCAGTTTCGGCTGGAGGCGTCTGGAAAGGTGGGCTGGTGGTTCCGGCCGCCGTGGAACAAGAAGAAGGATCGTCCCAGCGTGCTGGACGCGGAGCGGCTGATGCGGCGGCATCGGGAGCAAATTCAGCGACTTCTCTCGAAGTGGGCGAGAGATGAGGGAAAAACCGAGGGAGACGCGGCATGAGCGGGGTGTAAGAGGGTGCTCAGCGGGCATCGAGAGGTGCTCCCGCAGCCGGTGCAGTAGCGAGAAACGCTCGGTGGCGAAGCGGGGCCGCCGGAGCGACGGGGATGGTATGCCCCGAGCCGCGATTGTACAGTTTTTCGTGGAAACTACTGCTTAAGCTGGAGCCGCGATCTTCCGACGTATGGCATGCCACCATTGCTGGTAGGGTGAGAGCGAACATTCCGGCCGTCAACCTCCGCAAGCGGGAGTGACTTTGTCTTGTGAATGACGGTCGTCGACTGCCAGTGCGCCGCAGTTACCTACCCAGTGACGTGGTTTCAATCCTTGTTCTTGTGGATGACGGTCGTCGACGCGGGTACGATTCCGTCGATGTTCAGGCCACATTCGGGTTTCAATCCTTGTTCTTGTGGATGACGGTCGTCGACGCGCTGACCGCCGCACGCACCGCGGCCGGAGCCCGATGTTTCAATCCTTGTTCTTGTGGATGACGGTCGTCGACGGGTGTTTCCGGTTATGGATTATCTGGGACTATTAGCGGTTTCAATCCTTGTTCTTGTGGATGACGGTCGTCGACGCGAAGGCCCTCATAACGACTGGGGTGCTACGGCTCGGTTTCAATCCTTGTTCTTGTGTGTGTTGGTTCAGCGTGAATGGGACAGACCGCCTCGCTCTTTAAGGTAGCCACTGGGAACAAGAACTGTCAATGGATTTATCGCTTTTGGGCCAATCCCGGTAGGCCGTGGGGCGGCATCGTGCCGCCCTCTCCGGTCTTGGCCCCTGAGTCGGCGCTCGGGTCGCGTCCCCGCGTTGCCCTATCCTTCGCTCAGGTCTTCTCAGTGTACCTCGCAGGACTGTGGCTGGGCAAATTCCTGCTCCTTGGTCTTGGCTCGCCGCCTGGCGTTGGCCGTCGCCAGCTTCTCTCTCCGCGCGGCCCAGATGGCCTCCGCGCGACCGGCCAGCTTCTCCGCTGGCGTGACGTAGGCGATCGCGCTATGCAACCGCACCGTGTTGTAGTAGGTCACGAACTCGGCGACCAGCCGCCGAGCGTCCTCCAAGCTCAAAGGGGTCTTAACTCGTATGCACCCTCCTTTCAGGGTCTTGAACCACCGCTCGATCTTGCCGTTGCTTTGGGGATAGAATGGAGATGTTCTGACATGAGTCATTCCACATATTCGTATAAACTCCTTGAAGTCTCGGGCGATGAACTGCGGGCCGTTGTCCGAGATGATCCGGGGCCGCTCGCCGGGATACTGCTCCCGAGCCCGCTGGATGATCGTCTCCACCTCGGCTGCCTTCATGGTCTCGCGGATCTCCCAGTGGATGACGAACCGGCTGTAGCCGTCGAGGATGCTGCACAGGAAGAAGAAGGTCCCGCAGATGTTGAGATAGGAGACATCGATGTGCCAGTGCTCATGAGGCCGCAAGGGCTGCTCGAAGCCCTGTCCCTTCTTGGAAGGCTTGCCGCCTCGGGGAGCCAGCTTGCCCGCCGCCCTGAGCACGCGGTAGACGCTGGAGGGGCTGACGGCCACGACGTCGGCGTCGAGCATCATGTAGGCCAACCGCCGATATCCTTCCAAGGGGTAGAGGGCATGGAAGGCGATGATCGCGGCCTTCTCCCAATCCTCGAGCCAAAAATCGCGGGGGAGGGAGGCGTTGTGCTGGTTGGGAGTTCCCAGCCGCCCGCTCCAGCGGCTGAACTTGCTCATGGCAATCCCCAGCCAGCCGACCAAGAGCAAGATCGGCAGGTTCGTGCGGCCAGCCCAGCGCTGGACGAACTGGACGACCGCATCGCGGATGGACTGGGGAACCCAGGCTCCGTTCAGAGTTCCCCAAGTTCTTTTTTTAGTTTGATATGTTCCTCCATGAGTTCGGAGAGGACTTCGTGCTTGCGTTGCAGCTTTTGTTCCAGCAGGGCGATCCTCCGGTCCTTGTCGTCGCTGGGGCGGCGGGAGCGGTGCTCGAATGCGGCAGCGGCGTTCTCGAAGAACTCCTTCTGCCAACGGTAGAACATCGTGGGGTGAATGCCGTGCTGGTCGCACAGATCCGAAACCGGGGGTGTGTTCGAGGAGATGGAGCCGAAGGATGGCGACCCTCTCCGGGACGCTGAAGCGATTCCGAGTTTTCTTGGACATGGGAAAACCTCCGCTCGAGATTGTAGCTTATTCGAGCGCCTTGTTCTTCCCATTCCGACTGAAGCAAAACAAACGGCAGCGGGGACTGACGTTTCAATCCTTGTTCTTGTGGATGACGGTCGTCGACAGCGCTTCTCCCAGGCCACGTTTCTGCGGCGCGGACGTTTCAATCCTTGTTCTTGTGGATGACGGTCGTCGACCGCGCTTCTCCCAGGCCACGTTTCTGCGGCGCGGACGTTTCAATCCTTGTTCTTGTGGATGACGGTCGTCGACCGGTGACCGTGACCGATCCGCTGGTGAGAGTGACCTGAGTTTCAATCCTTGTTCTTGTGGATGACGGACGTCGACGATATCGTCTGCGTCGGTCAGTCCACGTTCCTGGGCAGTTTCAATCCTTGTTCTTGAGGATGACGGACGTCGACCGCGGAGACCAACGACTCTTGCACCCAGGCCGAATCCCGTTTCAATCCTTGTTCTTGTGGATGACGGACGTCGACTTCGGGAAACGGGCGGCTTGTACCCAGTTTCGGCTTGGTTTCAATCCTTGTTCTTGTGGATGACGGACGTCGACGGCGACGATCAGTTTGTTGCGATGCCGTGTAGCATCATGTTTCAATCCTTGTTCTTGTGGATGACGGACGTCGACACCGATCGTAGAACGGGCCCGCGCTGCGATCAAAATGAGTTTCAATCCTTGTTCTTGTGGATGACGGACGTCGACCTCCGCCGGGAACATCGTCCCGGCGGGGGCTTTTCGAGTTTCAATCCTTGTTCTTGTGGATGACGGACGTCGACGAGCCCGCACTATGACCGCCCACGATCTCAAAATCCTGTTTCAATCCTTGTTCTTGTGGATGACGGACGTCGACTGTCCTCGTCCTCTTCGAGCCCCAGTGCGGTGCGGCGGGGTTTCAATCCTTGTTCTTGTGGATGACGGACGTCGACCGCCATGACGCCATCGATCAGTTCCCGTGACCTTTATGGTTTCAATCCTTGTTCTTGTGGATGACGGACGTCGACATCGCCCCGCCGATCGCAGTCCAGTCCACCGACTGACGTTTCAATCCTTGTTCTTGTGGATGACGGACGTCGACAACCGCCCCCGCAGTGCTACGCCGACGCCCTCCAGTAGTTTCAATCCTTGTTCTTGTGGATGACGGACGTCGACCTTGATCGTGCCGTCGGAGCGTGCGATCGCATGGTAGGTTTCAATCCTTGTTCTTGTGGATGACGGACGTCGACCCCTCTCAACTCCGGGCTGCACGTTTACATCGAGTTCAGGTTTCAATCCTTGTTCTTGTGGATGACGGACGTCGACTTGGGTCAGCGCGCGCTCTACGACTATCTCGTGAGGTTTCAATCCTTGTTCTTGTGGATGACGGACGTCGACTTTTAAGACGGTCTTCGGCGAGACCGGCATCAACGCATGTTTCAATCCTTGTTCTTGTGGATGACGGACGTCGACTGGATACGGCCCTTGATCGACGGATGCGGATCTGGGAGGTTTCAATCCTTGTTCTTGTGGATGACGGACGTCGACACCTTTCCGGGATGCACTTCGTCGATTGCCGACCAGGTTTCAATCCTTGTTCTTGTGGATGACGGACGTCGACCGCACCATGCGCCTAAACTATACCAGGGCCTGGAGTTTCGGGTCAATCTCATAGGGTCCAATCGGGCCAGTGGGCCGCGAATTGGGCTCGATTTGGGCGTCCAGGCGAGCCGTGCTCGCAACTTTGGTTCGTCGGAATCTCTCTTCTCATAAGGCATTTACGTCTAGTCGCTCACTGGATGCAGATATTTCGGTAGCAGCAGTCGCGGCAGCGGGCCTTCCAGGCGGTTGCGCGGGGGAAGCGGCCGGTTTGAATGACTTCCAGGATTTCGCGCAACACCGCTTCGGCCTCGGTGAAATCGGACTCCGTAAACTCGATCGGCACCACCTTGTTCTTGGAGCGAAGGTAGCAGAGGAAGCCGCGATGGACGGGGCGCTGGAAGGTCTCGCGGATCAGCAGGCCGTAGAGCATCGACTGCATCTTCTGGTTGTGATAGATCTGGTCGCGGAATTCGGCGAACTTGTAGTCAAAAGGGGCCATCGACCCGTCGGCCAGCGTCAACACCTCGTCGACCGAGCCGCGCAGCCCCAGGCGGGCCGACGCCATGGGGACGTCGAACTGCCGTTGAACCACGCCCAGCTTCTTGCGCAGGTAGTTGGGGTTGATCCGCTTCCGCTCCTCGTGCGCCTGCCTCCCCTTCTGGACGAGCAGCCGCCGCTCCTGCCGCTCGGGAACCGCCAGCACGTACTCGAAATAGGTGAAGCGAGGACAGAAGAGGTGCTCCAGGACATGAGTGACCGTTAAGGGGAGCAACGGCGGCTCATGTTCAGGGGGCGCAAGAGCTGCGGCTGCTTCCGTCGTCGTGTCGCTCATGAGGTGATTCTCCTGGTGCGAGGTCTTCGTCGCGCTCGATCCAGCCGTATCCGTGACTGACCGCTCGTCCCAATGCAAACCCATCGGGCAGGTCGAGGTTGGTAAGCAGCCGCCCGAGGAACCCCTGGAACTGCAGGCCCTTGTAGGGGCAAAACCGGCTTGAGAGCATCTCAAAGGCCGCGAAAACCCGGTCTTGAATTTCCACACCAAAGCCTCGCATTGCCAAGAGAAGCCCGGCGACGGCCAGTCGGTCTCGCTCGCGGGCCTGGGCGTCCGGCGAAAGCTTGCGATAGCGCT
>Ga0310039_10003143_pt1 | contig 10624 bp, 11 predicted proteins | sample Sb_taG_4_FD_200460 | JGI IMG/M metagenome (GOLD analysis project Ga0310039, IMG submission 200460) | Peat soil microbial communities from Weissenstadt, Germany - Sb_50d_6_BS metaG (v2) (version 2) | ecosystem: Environmental > Terrestrial > Soil > Wetlands > Peat | place: Germany: Weissenstadt... | reverse complement strand
GCTCGCACTGCGGCTTCCAGTCCACCTGCGGCGTCGACCAGGGTCCAGAAAGCGCGAATCCAGTCATCGTGCGACGTGACCGCAGCCAAGGCGCGGTCCTCATCGGTGGCCTCCTCTAGATGGTGCCTGACCATTTCATAAGCGTGAAAGACGGCGCGCGCCCTTTCAACGTCAGCACCAACGTGGGCACCGCGCTCCAACCGTTCGATGCGGCGCTCCAGCCGGTTCATCGGCTATCGCCTTTCAGTTGAACTGGCGCGCTGCTCCAGCGCGGCGATGCGCTTATCCAGTTCGTCGATTTCAATCGCTTTGACGTAACCGGAGACGAGCGACGAAAGATCGCCAGCCTCGCTAGGAGTTAATCCGCCAGCAGCCACCGCTGTGGTGATCGCGGCCATTGCGCCTAAGGCGTCGCCGGCCCCGCCGAGGGTCGGAAGCTCGATGGTCACTGGCCGATCCCGTCGCGGAGGTAAAATGCGCTCAAGGCACAATCTCATCGCCGTGGCATCGCCTTCCAGCGCCATGGCGATTGCCTTGCGAGTCAACGCCTCGGTCTCTCCGTCGAGGAGCGCCTCGGCCGCAAGCGTCGCCTTGTGGCGCGTGCCAGGTGGCTTGCCGCTCGGGTTGCCGGACCGCCCCGGCTCAAAAGGCCGACCACGCCCGCGCCGTCGCTGTTTTGCCGCTGCATTTTCAGTCATCGTGGCTCCCATCTCGCCGCCGGTAGAAGCGCTGCATCGAGCCGCCCGCGGGCCTCTGGCTTTATCCTCATGTGAGCCTCTTTTCATCTCGTCTCAGGTTTGATGCCTAAGGGGGCCAATTTTGCCTAAGGGGCCCCATATTTTGTTGGCCCTCTTAGGGGGTTGGTGGCCCTCTTAGGGCAGTGACAACTCCCAATCGCCATCATCCCCAAGCCCACCAACTCTCGTAGACTTGACTTTCAGCTCTGCCCTGGCGCGCTTCAAAGTCCTCTCACTTATGCCGAGCGCCTTGGCGTGGTCGTTCACCAGTTTGACGCCCACCGGCCCGCTGACTAGCTCCTGCCTTAGAAAGTCCATCGCCTCTTTGCGGGTTGTCCGCACCTCGCCACTGTCAGCGGAAAGGGCGGCATCCGCTGTCATGCTGACCGGCTCGCCATCCCACTTCACCCGCGAGGCGGCGATGCTCTTGCCTGCCTCTCCGACAATCTTCTGCTCCAAGCGGAAGGCGAGGCCCTGAGGCGATGCCGCAAGGTTGTTCTTGGCATGCAGGAAAAGACGGCGGTCTTTGTCGTCTGGATCGTCGAGGACGGCGAAGGCCGCTCGCGGTGCACCGACGAAAGCGATCGAGCCGACGAACCTATGTAAGGCCTTGGTTGTGTTGCCGGCGCCGGCCTTGCTGAAGTGCGTGATGGATAGAACGGCAATACGCATCCTCTCGGCACAAGAACGCCGCGAACCTCTGCGTTCTTGTGACTGTCAGTCTTGCCGAGATAGGAGCTGACCGGATCGACATCGACCAAGACCACGTCACCAATCTCGCGGATCATTGTTTCGAGCAGATCGAGATCAGATTGCAGGTTAAATGCGCTTCGGCCCTTGCCGTCGTCGGAGCGCACGGCGGAGATGATGTGCACCTTGCTGAGGTCAGCGCCGGCGGCCATGAGTCGAGGCACAATGGTGTCGGCCTCGCCGTCTTCAGCGCTTAGGACGATGACACTTCCGATAGGCGCTCGACCTTCGCCGCACGACCATTCGCCACCAGTTGTCACAGCCGCGATGATGGCTATGGCTAGTTGACTTTTCCCGGTGCCAGGCTCGCCAGCAACGCAGGTATGCTTGCCACGCGCTAGGCGCCCCGGCCAAAGCCATGCTATTCGCTCGGGTTCAATATCCGCGGCACAACGCGAAATTAGCGAGCGCCCTTTCGGGGTCTCGGCTTGAGCCTCAGTGTCGACAAGCACCCAGAGCTGCTCAGTGGTACCACCAGATTGGACCCAGTCGTATGGGTCTCCGCCAGGAGGAAGTCCGGGCAGCCGCAACTCCCTGACATGGGCGGCAACCCCAGCCAGAGACTCCGCCACGAGGGCATAGTGCTTTTCTCCGGGCTCGTCATTGTCGGGGAGAATGATGACATCGGCACCTTTGAGGTGCTGGCCGTATTCATCCCGCTACTTCAGGCAGCTTGGCGATGTTGCGGCCCTGGAACACCCGTTAGGTCTGGTTGTCCGACTAAGCGATGGGTCGGGCGGTTTGCCGGCCTTCTTGGCTGCTTCCTCGCGCTCTCGCCTTAAGCGCGCCCGCCGCTTTCGCTGTCGCTCAGCGCCCGTCATTGCCCTGTCGCCGATAGGTCGTCTCGCCATGAGCGAGGCAGGCTTGAGAAGAAGCCCCACCCTGGGGGGCGGGGCTTCTCCCAACTCTCTCCGGATGGAGAAGTGATGGTGCAGCCCGTCACGCACAGTGCATACGATCTTCGAGCAGCTTAATCGTGGCGGTTTGTAACAGACCGTTTCCAGGGCCGCTCTAGCAACGCTCCGAAACAAAAAAATCTGGCGCCGGCCGAAGCCGACGCTCCCCAATGCCACACGAAGTAGCGAAAGCCGGTGGGCGGTGTTAGGGACGGACAATTTTTCGCCTGGGTCTGAACCTAAATTCATGTCGGCCACTAAGGGAGGGTCGGGACATGTTTGCCAAAGCGGGACTAAGGCCGATCGGCAGTGTGGTTGTTATCCTGGTTGCGCTTGGCGGTTTTCCTATCAGTCCTAAGGCCGCTGAGAACGGCAACTATTGCTGCACGAGTTTAGAGGACCGCATCTCCAAGCTCGAGGAGAAAACCAAAAAGGACGACGACAAGGTCTCCGTAACTGTCTCTGGCTGGGTCACCAAATCGGTTACTGGCTGGAGTGATGGCAGCGAACATCACCCCGATACGCCGAAAGAGTAATTTGCCCCGAGTCGATGTGAAGGCGCCCCGTGGTAGCTTCAGCATGGGATAACGCACTCGATGGATGACGTTCGTATTGCTTTAGGCGTTGCGGCTTGCCTCACTACCTTTGCAACGGGCTGCGCCACCACCTCGGTCGGGCAGGTGCAGGAGGTCGGACCAGGGACCTACAGCATTGACGTCAGCGTCAGTCATCATGGGTTAGGAGGCCAATCGCAAGAGAAAAAGGCGCTGGACGCCGCCGTCGATAAGGCGGGCGAATATTGCCACGCGAAGGGGCAGAAACTCTTAATCACGCCGAACCCCGCGAGCCAAAACAACGTCACTTTCCGTTGCCTCTCCCCGGGCTAGGTTGTTGCGACGTGCCGGCCGATGCCGACCGGGCTGCTCGGCTTCCGCCCCTATCGCGGTAAGGCGCCTCACTCGTGACGCCCTCCGAGATCAAGGAAGGCTCGCCATCGCGCGCATTCTCGGGATAGGGCTGAGGGGCTACCGATGACCGCTCGGCCTGACAATACAGGGCGAGAGCAGGGGGCCGGTTCCGTAAGGGGCGCTCGGGAAACCCGAAGGGGTGCCCCACCTGGATGCGCGTCTTCGGAACTCTAATCGACGCCGCGGGTGGATTGGAAGTTGTAGTGCGAGCGTCATATGATGATCGAGGCTGAACTAAAACGAGGTAATGAACAGTGTGAGATTGGCGGCCTATCAACTTTTTTTGCCGTTCCTTACCTCGAAACAAGCGTGCCGTGGCACTGGACCGCGCTCAGGCTGAGACTGCAATAAAGATTGAGGATGCTCCGCGGCTTTCTCTTGAGATGCGCACGCCCTGTTGACGGCAGTCAGAGGTCACACATGGCCAGTAACGTCGCGCTCGATCCTCTCGTCCCAGGTCGTGGATGCGATGGCTGCACCCTCTGCTGCAAATTGATTGGTGTTATCGAGCTTGATAAGCCAATGGGCGTCTGGTGCGAACATTGCGATGTCGGCACCGGGTGCCGGATATATGAAACGCGGCCTCGTTCTTGCGAGGTGTTCAATTGCGCTTTCCTTACCCTCGACATACTGACCGAGGCTTGGCGTCCTTCTAAGTGCAAGATTGTTCTAACAGTCGAGTTGGGGGGTAAGAGGATGGTAGCTCACGTCGATCCAAGTCGGCCCAACGCTTGGAAGGCAGAGCCGTATTACGGGCAATTGAAGCGGTGGGCACGACTGGCCGTTCCAAAAAGACACCAGGTCGTTGTTTGCATTGGACGTCGGGCTATCGTGATCTTGCCAGACAAAGACGTTGATCTTGGTGTCATGGGCGATGACGAGGAGATCGTCACGCGCGAGATAGAGACGCCCATTGGCTTCGAGCTAAGGCCAATGAAAATCAAACCAAATGACCCGCGTGCAGCTAAGCGTCCCTAGACCCTGTTTTCCACGGACCATTGAAATTTCAAAACCTGGACAAACCTTTCGTTTCGCCGACGGCGCAGACGAGGGCGTGAGGTATCTAACTCTTAAAAGCAGGTCCAAGCTTCGAGTCCTTGTGCGCCCACCAATAATTCCAAAGGGTTAAGTTTGTAGATTCCAACGCTCCACTGTTGTCAGGTAACAATGTAGAGCCAGCCGCCACTCCCTTTTCACGTCAGACGCGGGCGGGTGGGGAAATATACGCACTGCCGGAACTGAAGCCGGGGGGGCACGGCTATCCCGGCCGGGGGGCAAGCTGATGACGGAGTATCATGCCAAGCTGTTTGCTCACGAACTTAGAGGCGCCTCCATCTTGCCTCAGAGCTATCGCCTACGCTCCGGTAGAACACCCCCGGTTTGTAACAGACCGTTTCCAGGGCTGCTCTAGCAATCCTCGGAAACAAAAAAGTAGCGGGTCGGACGCAGAAAATTTGTTCTCCCCGCGGGCGAGGTCCTATGCTGGCGGCTGGGTTCTCCAAGCCAGCCTCATTTTGAATTAAGCCAATGCTGCGCCCGCTGCCTAAACTTACTGCCTTCGTCATCCTTGTTTTGCCCGTGCTCGCTTTGGGCGGGTGCTCGCGTTCGTCGGCCGATACACGACCACCCCCAAACTTCAACGCATCCCTGAAAGGCTATGACAAGACGCTGACCCCGGAACAGCAAGCGGCCGCGATCGCGGACCTGCAGAAAGCGCAGGCTAAGCAACAGGGGGCGGGAGCCAACCAGAATGGCGCCCCTCCCTGATCGCCACTTGGCGCGATTGAAAGGGAAAAGGAATGAGGCCGGCGTGCGACGCTATCAGGATTACCGATGTCGCCCATGCAATGCCGCGCTGCCCGCGCCCTGCTCGATTGGACGCAGCCCGACCTTGCCGAGGCTTCCGGTCTCAGCCTTACAACGGTGGTCGATTATGAGAGTGGGCGTCGGCGCGTTTCTACCGAGGCTGCCGACCGAATGCGAGCGGCCCTAGAGGCGGCCGGCATCGAGTTCACCAATGGCAAGCGGCCGGGGGTGAGGATGAGGGGGTAGATTTTTCGGACATTGAGCGGACACAAAATGAAGCCTTCCGAGCTGTTCGCTTCGGAAGGTGGCAACTAACTGATTTTATTTAGATATTGGCGCGCCTGGCAGGGCTCGAACCTGCAACCCCCAGATTCGAAGTCTGGTGCTCTATCCGTTGAGCTACAGGCGCCCAGTGCGCTTTAGGTTATTGGCAGTAGTCCCAATAGCCCCGCGTCATGGATGGATCGGCCCAGTACCAGCAGAGATTTGGTGCCGGAGCCGCGGCCGAATAGGCGGCCGCCCCCAAAATGGTTCCAAGCGCAACGCCACCGATGACGGTCCCGTAGTAAGGCCGCTTGCTCCAATGTCGATAGGGCCGAACCACCACGACCTTCTTGTTATTCCAGTTCTTGTTGTTGTGCTTGTCGGCGACGACGATCGCGCCGCCGTCCGATGCCTTTGCGGCTTCGCTGGGAAGCGCCGGGTTGACCGTGGCGCTGTCGAGGCCTGCGGGATCTCTCAATTCACCCGGGACGCCGGCCGAAACCGAATTCAAGGGCATGGCGAGGCCCAACAGGAGAGCCGCCCCGAGCCAAGGCCCAAAGCGAACAGGGGATGATGTTCCAAACCGTGTCGATTTGCGGTCTTCATGCTTCATTGTATTCCTCCGGGTTGGATGGCTATCAACTCGCTTATTTACACGAAATGTACGCTTGGCGTCTTGCGGTTCCATAGAAGGGGCCGCCCCCCAGCCGTGCCAGGGCCATCTGGCCGCGGCAGGCGTGGTCGAGGACGCCCCGCACGGCGCCTTGAACCCGAGCTACGAAGCCATGAAGGCGGCATTGTGATGGCCCGTCGCAGGCTGAAATTACGGGAGCTCCTAGGTTAGCTCCAATCGCGCCTCCCATGACGCTCAGATCATGGCGGCGGGAAATGCTACTTTACCTGCGACCTGAGCTTGCTAGAGTGGGTCTATTGAACCAATGCCGCAGCCGAGCCCCGAACAGCTAGGTTAGCCGGTTCCGCGGCTTTAAGGGTTGAACATCGTGACTGGGCCGAGCGGCGATGCCCGCGCGGCTGCCATTCCTCCGCCTGACCCCAAGGGCAGGCGGAGCGAGACCGATGACTGCGGGGAAGGCGGCGGTCCGACGCAGGTAGCGGCCCGGGCGCTGCTGAACGCGCCGGTTGAGGGCCTGTTGGGGGCAGCCCAGGGCAAGAACGATGCGGGTGTGCGCGCCCGGCGCGGCGCGTCTCCAGTCTACGGGGCTCTCGATCTCGGCACCAACAATTGCAGGCTGCTCGTCGCCAGGCCCTCGCGCCGCGGCTTTCTTGTCATTGACGCCTTCTCCCGCATCATTCGCCTGGGCGAGGGCGTGCTGCGCTCCGGGCGACTCTCCGACGCCGCCATGGGTCGCACCATCGAGGCGCTGAAGATCTGTTCCGATAAGATGCGCCGAAGGGGTGTCTCCCGGTCGCGCCTGATCGCCACCGAGGCGTGCAGGATTGCCTCGAACAGCGGCGAGTTCATCGATCGTGTGCGCCGCGAGACCGGTCTCTCCATCGAGATCGTGAGCCGCGAGACCGAGGCCAAGCTCGCGGTGTCGGGGTGCGCGTCGCTGATCGACCGCAATTGCGACTGGGCGCTCGTTTTCGATATTGGCGGGGGCAGCTCCGAGCTGATCTGGCTCGATCTCACCCGGCTCGATCGCCCGTGGCGTCGTTCCGTCTATGATCGGCTCGAGGTGCAGAGCTGCATCGCCGCCTGGACCTCCTTGCCTATCGGGGTGGTGAATCTGGCCGAACGCCACGGCGGCCGCGACGTCACGCCCGAGAATTACGAGGCCATGGTGATGGATGTGATGGCGGCGCTCACGGACTTCGAAGTCAAGCACCGCTTCGGCAGCCGTATCGCCGAAGGATCTACGCATTTCCTAGGCACCTCGGGAACAGTCACCACCATTGCCGGCATTCATCTCGGCCTTCCGGCCTATGAGCGCTCGCGCGTCGACGGCTGCTGGCTTGGCGCCGGCGACGTGCGCACCGTCTCGAACCGCCTGATCGCGATGAACTATGCGGAGCGCGTGGCCCAGCCTTGCATCGGGCAGGAGCGCGCCGATCTCGTGCTTGCCGGCTGCGCCATCCTCGAGGCCCTGCTTAGGGTCTGGCCCTGCCAGCGATTGCGCGTGGCCGACCGGGGACTGCGCGAAGGCATTCTGGCCACGCTCATGGCCGAGGATGGTCACGACCGCCGCGCCTCCGAGGGTCAAGGCGGGGGCGGGCGATGGAACCATGCCCTGCAAGGCAGGCGCTGAAGCCTTTGCTCGGCTCAGGCCTGAGATACCGAATCCTGGGGAGCGGCTAAAGGGCGGGCCGGAGCCGAAAGGCTCGCGCCGGCTTCCTTCGGCAACATCATGAAGACCAAAGCCGACGCGGCGGAGATGGCAGCGACGACGAGGAAGGCGGCGGCGAAGTCGTGCGCCTGCACGGCCGTTTCGGGACGCCCGTGGCGCTCGATCTCCAGCACCAGGGCGCCGACGGCCACGCCGGCCGACATCGAGAGCTGTTGCGCGACGCTCGCAAAGCTCGTTGCCCGGCTCATCGCTCTTGGCTCGATGTCGGCGTAGGCGATCGTATTGATGCTCGTGAATTGCAGCGACTTGAAGAAGCCGCCGACCAGCAGCACGGCAAGAATGATGCCGTGCGGCGTCACGGGCGTGAACAGCGCCGTCGAAGCGATGAACAGGCTGCTCACCAGGGCGTTGACGACGAGCACGGATTTGAACCCGAACCGGCGCAGGATCGGCGCGGCGGTCGCCTTCATGGCGATGGCACCAACGGCGGTGGCGAAAGTGAGCATGCCGGACTCGAAGGGCGTGAGGCCGAAGCCGAGCTGCAACAGCAGCGGCAACAGAAAGGGTGTGGCGCCGATGCCGACGCGGAAGAGGAAGCCCCCCACAATGCTCGCATAGAAGGTCTCGACGTTGAGCAGGCTCAAATCGATGAGCGGGGCGGGGGCGGTGCGCGCATGACGGACATAAAGCCAACAGCCGATGGCGCCGACGACAAGGAGCGACGCCACCATCTGCGGCGGCAAGAGCCCTTGACCGATGGTGGTAAAACCGAAGGCGAGCCCAGCGAGCCCGATGCCCGACAGGATGAAGCCCTTGACGTCGAGCGGCGGCATTGCTTCCTCGCGGGTGTTGGCGACGAAGCGCGTGGCCAGGATGACGCCCAGGATGCCGGTCGGAATGTTGATCCAGAAAATCCAGCGCCAGGAGGCGAAGGTGGTGATGAAGCCGCCGAGCGGGGGCCCGAATACCGGTCCGAGCAAGGCCGGGATGGTGAGCCAGGCGAGCGCCGAGATGAGCTCGGATTTGGGCACGCTGCGCAGGATGACGAGCCGGCCCACGGGCACCATCATGGCGCCGCCGATGCCCTGCAGGATGCGGAAGAGGACAAAATCGGGAAGCGAGTGGGCGAAGCCGCAGGCGGCAGAGCCCAGAGTGAAGACGACGATGGCGGCCCTGAACACGGTCCGGGCGCCGAAGCGGTCGGCGACCCAGCCGCTCAAGGGAATGAACACGGCGAGCGACAGGAGATAAGAGGTGAGCGCGAGCTTGAGCGCGATCGGGTCCTCGCCCATGTCGCGTGCAATCGCCGGTAGAGACGTCGCGATCACCGTCGAATCCATGGTCTCCATAAAAAGGGCGACCGCGACGATGAGGGTGACGAAATAGCGGGGCATGTGCCAGGTGTAGAGGAACGACAAGCCGGACATGGGGCGAGTACACCTGTTAGGTCAAGACGTTCGCGGCGATATGGCTGATTAACGAATGGGAAGCGAAACGAAGCGTGGCGGGAGTGAGGTAGGCGGCGGAGGCCGGAGGCTTGCCGTCAAGCTCCGCACCGCCAAAGGGCGCAAGACGGCCTCGACGCGCTGGCTGCAACGCCAGCTCAACGATCCTTACGTCGAGGAGGCGAAGCGGAGGGGCTATCGCTCGCGCGCGGCGTTCAAGCTGATCGAGATCGACGACAAGCGGCGCGTTCTGCGTCCTGGTATTGCGGTGGTCGATCTCGGCGCCGCACCCGGCGGCTGGAGTCAGATCGCGGCGGAGCGGGCGGGCTCGGGCGAGGGAAAGGGCCGGGTGGTCGCCGTCGATCTGAATGCGTTCGAGCCTCTGCCTGGCGTCGAGGTACTTCTGCTCGACGTCACCGAGGCCGCCGCCGCCGACCGCATCCGGGCGGCCCTCAAGGGGGCCCGCGCCGATGTCGTGCTCTCGGACATGGCATCCCCCGCCACGGGGCATCGGCAGACCGACCATTTGCGCGTGATCGCGCTGGTCGAGGCCGCCCTCGACATCGCGGACGGTGTGCTCGCGCCCGGCGGAACCTTCCTCGCCAAGGTGTTTCAGGGCGGCGCGGGAGGTGAGCTCGTCGCGCGGCTCAAGCGGTCCTTTGCCAAGGTGAGCCACATCAAGCCGAAGGCGAGCCGTCCAGAGTCGCCGGAGGTCTATGTCCTCGCCACCGGGTTTCGGGGCTCCAAGTGAATTCTTCACTCCCTGAAGAGGCAGAAGCCCGCGAGGCTTGGAGGGAGGCCCGCCAGGAGGCGCAACGCGGTCGCGACCCGGGGGCCATGGCCCGCAAGATGGAAAAGGGCGCCACGGATGTTCAAAGCGTCTTTGAGGAGTGGCTGCTACGGGACCAGGCGGAGAACCGCACGGCGCCCGAGGTCAAGCGCATGTTCGAGCGCTACGTGCTTCCCGGTTGGGGGCGTCGCCCCATCGAGGGGATCAGGCGCCGTGACGTGCTCGACGTGATCGACGCCATCGCCGACAAGGGTGCGATCGCGATGGCCCGCCGCGTCCAGTCTCGGCTCAATAGGCTGTTCGTGTGGTCTGTGGGCCGCGGGATCCTCACGCTGAACCCAATGCAAGGCTTGCCCAAGCCTGGCAGCGATATCAAGCGCGACCGTGTGCTCTCCGATGACGAGCTCGCGGCGGTGTGGCGCGGAGCGGAGCAACTCGGCTGGCCCTATGGCCGTGCCGTTCAACTCTTGCTCTTGACCGGCGCAAGACGGGAAGAGATCGGACAGCTTCGATGGTCCGAGGTGCAGGGCGCTAACATTCACCTCGAGGGGGCCCGCACCAAGACCGGCAACGCACACCTCATCCCACTGTCCACTCCGGCGATGGCGCTGCTCGAGCACGCTCCCCGCGTCGCTGGAAGCGACTACGTTTTCACCATCAGC
>Ga0310039_10003126_pt1 | contig 10658 bp, 7 predicted proteins | sample Sb_taG_4_FD_200460 | JGI IMG/M metagenome (GOLD analysis project Ga0310039, IMG submission 200460) | Peat soil microbial communities from Weissenstadt, Germany - Sb_50d_6_BS metaG (v2) (version 2) | ecosystem: Environmental > Terrestrial > Soil > Wetlands > Peat | place: Germany: Weissenstadt... | reverse complement strand
TCGACGGACACGGTGGGATCGTCGGGGTCGTCTTGCACCATGGCCAGCGTCGACAACGCCGCGTCCTCCCGGCCGCACAAGGCCTGCACCTTGGCCAGGTCCAAGAGCGCCGAAGAACGGCGGCACCCGAGCGCGACCGCCCGTTCGAGCATCCGCAGCGCGTCGATGTGGCGCGCGGCGAGGAAGAGGTCCTGGCCCACGCGCGCCAGTGCTTCGGACGCCTCCTCCGCCACCGACGCGTCGTCGGCAAGGTACCGCGCGGCGCGCTCGAGATGCCGGGCGCGCTCCTCGGGCTCCTCCACGATGGCCGCGGCGCGGCGATGGAGCTCGCCGCGGATGTTGCGCGGCAACGTCTCGTAGGCGACCTCGCGCAGCAACGAGTCCACCGTGTCGTAGCGGCCACCCTCGGCGTGTCGCATGAGCCCGCTCTCGACGAGGGACTGCAAGGCGGCCGACGCGTCCGGCAACCCCAATGCGGCCAGGTGCTCGGCCGTGGCCCCGCCCATGACCGCGGCGTGCTGCAGGGCCAGCTTCTGCTCGGGCTCGAGGGCGTCGAGCCGCGCCGCCAGCAGCGCCTGCAAGGTGGCGGGAATGGCGCCGTGCGCCGGGAGCCGGTACCGGTCGCCGTCGTCGACGAGCAGCCCCTGGGCGCGAGCCATCGACACCAGCTCGCGCAGGTAGAGGGGGTTCCCGCCGGCCCGTTCGACGAGGAAGTCGGCGGCTTCGGGGGCGAGCGGCTTGTCGCACACGAACCCGCCCGCGAGCGCCACGGCGTCGGGCCGGCTGAGCGGTCCCAGGCGGACCGTGGTGGCGGCGGGGAAGGCGGTCAGCCACTCGCCGGGCTCGGTGCGGCCCGCCAGCACCGTGAGCAGGGGCACGTTGTTGAGGCGCCCCGACAGCTCGCCGAGCACCTTCAACATCTGGTCGCCACTGCGGTGCATGTCGTCGATCAGGATCAGCATCGGCCTGTCGGTGCCCTTCTCCTGGAGGAGACGGCCCAGCGCCCACAACTGCTCCTGGTGCATCCCGGCGGGGTCGATCGACTGCAGCGAACGGTCCATCGTGCCGGCGAGCGACCGCACCCGGGCGGTCACGTCGGAGTCGGCGACGGGGCCGAGCTGGCCGATGACGTCGGCGGCGACCCGCGACCCTCCCAGGGGGCCGTAGGCGGGGTAGGTCGAGCGGACCACGGTGCCGCTCGTCTCGGCCACCCGGGCGAGCTCGGCGGTCAGCCTGGTCTTGCCCGAACCGGCGTCGCCGCACACCACGACGACCTGTGGCTGGCGGTCGCGACCCACCCGCCGCCATTGGGCCTCGAGGAAGGCGAGCTCGTCGTCGCGGCCCACGAGCGGTGGTGACTCGACGCCGGGCTGGAGGTCGACGGGCTGCAGCGACACCGCTTCCCACACCTCGACGGGCTCCTGTTTCCCTTTGAGCAGCACGGGCTGGCGCGCCCGGTAGGCGATGCGTCCCCCGGTCAGCTCGGTCGTGAGACGACCGCACAGCACCTCGCCCGGGCCCGCCGCCTTCTCCAGGCGGGCGGCCACGTTGACGGTGTCGCCGATGACGGTGACACCCCCGCCGGCTCCCACCGCCTTCGCCATGACCTCGCCCGAGTTCACGCCGATGGAGAAGACGAGGTCCCCCCCGAGGTGCCGCATCGCCATGGCGGCGGCCACCGCCCGCTCGGCGTCGTCGTCGTGGGCGAGGGGGACACCGAACACGGCCATGACCGAGTCCCCCATGTACTTGTCGACGGTGCCGCCGTGCTGGACGACGATGTCGCCGAGCTCGCGGAAGGCGGTGTCGACCAGCCGGGCCACGACTTCGGGGTCGGTCCGTTCGGCGAGGGACGTGAAGCCCACGACGTCGGCGAAGACCACGGTGGCCAACTTGCGCTCTTCCACCCCGATCGCCGCCGTCCGCGGCGACGTGCCGTTCAGGCCCGCCCCACACCGCCCGCAGAACCGCTGCCCGTCGGTGACCGGCGCCCCGCACGACGGGCACCCGTCGACGGGCAGCGTCGCCCCACACCGCCCGCAGAACAGGTAGCCGTCGGGGTTGGGGGCGCCGCACGCTGGACAAAGGTCCACGTGCTCACGGTACCGTGCCCCGGGTCGGGCGGATGCCGCCGGGGCGGGAGCCCGAGGTCACTCCGGGGTGTGGCACACGGCTTCGACGTTGTTCCCGTCCGGGTCGCGCACGAAGGCGCCGTAGTAGTCGGGGTGGTACTCGGGCCACAGCCGGGGCTCGTGGAGGACCTCGGCGCCGGCGTGGCGGGCCGCGTCGAAGAACGCCCGCACCGCGGCGCGATCCGCGGCCCGGAAGGCGACGTGGACCTCCCGGTTCGGAGAACCGTCGGCCAGCGGGCCCAGCCAGAACGACGGCTTTCCCTGCACTCCGTACCCGATCACCGTCCCGAACTCCATGATCCGGGCGCCCCCGAGGGCGCCGAGCACGGCGTCGTAGAAGGCTGCGCTCGACGGCACGTCCGAGCACTGGATCGAGAGGTGGTCGAGCACGGGCGCAATCCTAACGACCCCGCTCTCGACGACACGCTCTCGACGACACGCTCTCGACGATGCAGCCCCGGACGGGGGGTGCCGCCAGTGCGACCCCGGGGGGGCCGAAGGCCACACGGAGCGGCAACCCACCGAGCCGGAAACCGGCGACTCCAGCCGACGTGGCGACCCCGGACGGATCCCGGGTCGCACACCCCGCCACGTGTTCGCCTTACCCAGCCCTGCCGGTGAGGCGCTCGAACGCGTTCGCCTGGTGACAGGCGACTCCCCACCGCCCCCACCTTCGCCCGTCCGGCCTGGGGAGAACAAGCGGAAAACTTGGGGATCTCGCGGGGACGGGATCCGGTCCGCCCTCAACGCGTGCCGGCCAGGGCGAGCACCCCGAGGGCACCCCCCATGGCCAACGGCACCGCCACGAGGCCGAGCCGGCTCGCCTTGGCGATCGACGGAGACGCCCCCGCGCTCGACGCCGCCTTCAGCCACAGGATCCAGGCGAGGGACCCGGTCACGAAAAGGTTGGGCCCGATGTCGAGCCCCACGAGGAGCGCGAAGGGCCGGGGCGGGACCCGCGCCGCTAGCAACGACGCGGCGGGGAGGTTGTTGACGACCACGGCGGCCATCGCCGCGACCGCGGCCGTGGCCCACGAGTCGAGGTGGGCGAGCGCGGTGGCGGGCCCCGACCACGTCCGGCCCACGGTCCCCAGGGCCACGGCCACGCCGAAGAGCCCGACCAGCAACGGCAGCCCGAGGATCTGCACCACCTTGGGGAAGGAAAGGCGACCCCGGAGGATCCCCGCCCCGGCCGCCGCCGCCCCGACCGCCATCACGGGGACGGCCGGCGAGCGCAGAGCCAGCACCAAGACGGTCACCGCCGACACCGACACGCCGGCCAGCGCGTACCCGGGGCGGGCCCTGCCCCGGGGTTCGCGATCGGGCACGGGCCCTGCCGTCGTCCGCAACGAGCGGCGCTCGGCCACGGCGACCACGCCCGCGGTGAGGAGGACCGACACCAGCCAGGCGGGCGCCACCTCGCCCAGGAACCGGGCCCCGGAGAGCCGGAGCTGTCCCAGGACGATGAGGTTGGTCAGGTTCGAGCCGGGCAGCAGCAGCGAGGCGGCGTTGGAGATGAGCAGGCAGCCGTAGAGCAGCGGTGCCTCACCCGTCCCGCGGCTGGCTGCGGCGTAGACGAGCACCGGCGTCAGGAAGGCCACGGAGGTGTCGAGGTTCAAGAGGCTCGTGACCCCGGCCACCAACGCTACGGCGCCCCCGAAGAGCACCACGCCGTGGCGCGACACGCGGGCGAGGGCCCGACCGGCGGCGGCGAAGAGCCCGCCCTCGTCAGCCACGAGACCCACGAGCAGCAGGCCGGTCACGAGGACGAAGGGGGGCCAGTCCTGGGAGGCCGCCGCCCCGGCGTCGGCGCCGTCGAGGGCCGCGGCCAGGGTGAGCCCGAGGACTCCGGCGCCCGCCAGCGTCCACGCGCCAGCCCCGCCGCCCGCGAATTCGTTCTTGCTCAGGCTCGTTCCCTTCCCGTTCCCGGCTCGGCTCCGACGTCGCGGTCAGAGGTTCGTCGAGTCCGGGGACATGTCGGGGAGCGGGGGAGCACCGCGTGTCTCGTGGTCGTCGAACGCTGGTCCGAAGCCGAGCGTGTAGGAGGTCATCGACAGCGACCCGTAGGCGTAGCCGTCGACGAGGACCTCGGCGCCGGCACCGGCCGCGTCGGCCAACCCCGCCAGGTAGAGGAGGGGGATGAAGTGGTCCGGTGTCGGGACCGCCAGTCCGAAGTCGTCGTGTCGCGCCGCCTCGACGATCCGTCCCGGCGACGTCGTCATGGTGGCCCGGGCCGCCTCGTCGAAGCGCTGCGCCCAGTCGGTGCCCGAGTCGGGCCGTCGAGGGTCCATGAGCCCCAGATTGTGGACCACGTTGCCGCTGGCGACGACGAGGACGCCGTCCTCGCGCAGCGGCGCCAGACGGGCGCCGAGCTCGAAGTGGTACGCCAAGGGCTTGGCGGCGTTGATCGCCAGTTGCACGACGGGGACCTGCGCGTCGGGAAATGCGTGCACCAACACCGACCAAGTGCCGTGGTCGATGCCCCAGCTGTCGTGGTCGAGGCCCACCCACAACGGATGGGCCAGCTCGGTGACCTGCTGCGCCAGGGCGGGGTCGCCCGGAGCGGGGTACGACACTGCGAAGAGCTCGTCGGGGAAGCCGTAGAAGTCGTGGATCGTCCGGGGCCGGGCCATGGCCGTGACGGCCGAGGCGTTGATGTACCAGTGGGCGGAGACCACGAGGATCGCCCGGGGCGTAACGACGTTCTCGCCGAAAGCCCGCCAGGCCTCGGTGTAGCGGTTGTGCTCGAGCGCGTTCATGGGGCTTCCGTGGCCGAAGAAGGCGGCCGGCATGACTCCGCCGGTCACTTGGTCGACACCGGGGCGCGCCACGATCCCACCCTAGGGTCCACCGGTGCGAGCCCCGTCACCGACCCGCGCCGCCATGGCGGGGCCCCCTTGTCGTCGGCCCCGGGCCCGTCCCGGCGGCCCGACGCGTCCACCGGTAGGTTGGCGGTATGCCCCAGCCCTTCCTCGACGCATGTGCTCTGGCGGAGCTGGTCCGGGACGGTACCGCGTCGCCGGCCGAGCTGGTGGACGACGCCGTGGCGCGCATCGAGAAGCTCAACCCCGAGCTCAACGCGGTCATCCGCACGCGCTTCGTCGAAGCGCGGCGCGAAGCCGCCGGGGACCTCCCCGACGGGCCCTTGCGCGGCGTGCCCATCGTGCTCAAGGACCTCCTGTGCTCCATGGCGGGCGAGGAGATCCACGAGGGCATGCAGGCGGTCAAGAAGGCGCGCTACGTCGCGGATCGCGACCAGGAGCTCGCCCGACGGCTGCGCGCCGCGGGGATGGTGGTGGTGGGTCGCACCAACACACCCGAGCTCGGCATCCTGCCCACCACCGAGCCCGCCGCCTACGGACCGACCCGCAACCCGTGGGACACGGCGCGTTCCACGGGCGGCTCCAGCGGCGGCTCGGCCGCGGCGGTGGCCTCGGGCATGGTGCCCCTCGGCCATGCCAACGACGGGGGCGGGTCCATCCGCATCCCGGCCAGCGAGTGCGGGCTGGTGGGGCTCAAGCCGTCGCGGGGGCGCGTGCCTCTCGGGCCCGAATGGGGCGACGTCATGGGTGGTCTGGTGTGCGAACTGGCGGTGACCAGGACTGTGCGTGACACCGCGGCGGTGCTCGACGCCGTGGCGGGGCCCGCTCCGGGAGACCCCTACGCGGCGCCCCCGCAGGAGCGTCCCTATGTCGACGAGCTCCGCGTCGCGCCCGGCCGCCTCCACATCGGGATGCAGAGCGCCGCCTTCGGCGGGACCGTGGTCACCCACCCCGACTGCGTGGCCGCCGTCGAGGGCGCGGCGGCGGTTCTCGAGTCGCTCGGCCATGGCGTGGAACCGGCCCATGTGGCCGCGCTCGACGCCCCCGAATTCATCGAGGCCTTCCTTCTCGTGTGGTCGGCGGGCACGGCCTTCGACGTCGACCACCACTGGCCCGACAGGCTCGGCCGTCCCCTCACCGAGGACGACGTCGAGCCCCTCACCTGGGCGCTCGCCGACGCGGGACGATCAGCGAGTGCGGCCGACTTCCTCGACGCCCGGCACAAGCTGCAGCGGATCTCGCGCCAGGTGGCCGAGTGGTACGAGGGCGGCTTCGACCTCCTCCTCACGCCGACGATCGCCGAGCCGCCGCCGTTGCTGGGCCAATTCGACTCGCCTGTAGACAACCCGCTGCACGGGCTGCTGCGCGCTGCCGAGGTCGTCCCCTTCACTCCCGCCTTCAACGTGACGGGACAGCCGGCGATATCCGTCCCGCTGCACTGGAACGGGCAGGGGCTCCCGATCGGGGTGCAGCTGGTGGCGCGCTACGGGCGCGAGGACGTCTTGCTGCGCGTGGCGGCGCAGCTCGAAGAGGCTGTGCCCTGGGCGGCGCGCCGGCCACCGGTGGGCGCGTAGCGGTGGTGCGCCGCCCTCACCAGTAGTCGCGCATGAGCTCCTCGGCCCAGGCCGGTTGGCGCACCGGGCCCCGAGGGCCGAACGCGGGCATGTAGGGCTTGACGTCGAGCACCGGGGTGCCCTCGACGGCGTCGAGCCCCCGCACCCGCAGCCGCAGGCCGTCGACGCCGATGAGCTCGCACACGCTCACGCCGATGCGGTTGGGCCGACCCTTGGCCCGCTGGGCGAGGATCCCCACCTCGGGCCAGTCGGCGCGCCCCCGGGGGTGACGGGCGCCCCACGTGATCTCGTCGTCGGCGACCCGGTCGAAGAGGAACACCACCTCGAGGTGCGAGAACCCGGCCAACCCCGCCGTGGCGTCGGGCCCGAGCCGTTCCCCGTCGAGCTCGATCGTCGCCTCCACGGGCCCCCAGTGGTCGTCGACGGCGTCCCCGCGGCCGCCCACGACGGTACCGACGGGTCGGATGTCGATGGGCACGCGCCGATGCTACGGCGACGCGCCGGTCTACGACGTCGGTCGCCGGTACGACGTCGGTCGCCGGACTACAGGGTGGCCCCGACTACGAGGGTGGCCCCGGCACGGCGACGCCGCGGTAGCGGGGGGGAGGCTGGTCGTCGGGGCACGCGCCGGGAGGGTCGTCGAAATTGGGATCGTGCACCCAGCTCCCGAGCTCCCAACCCGGTGTCATCGCGGCGAGCCCGAGCACCGGTGACAGGTCGTCGACCACCAGGGCCCCGAGCTGGGCGGCGCCGTAGGGGCACATGTGCGTGTTGTCGATCTTCCGGGCCCTGACCCAGGCTCCGGCCGGCGTCCGGTTCCAGGCGAAGTAGCGGTCGCCGGGGGCGAACAACCGGTCGGTCTGCAGGTACAGCGCGTGGCCCGGGAAGAAGTGCACGGCCTCGGCGGCGACGTCGTTCCAGACGACCTGGCGGGCGTTGGCGGTGGCCCACGCCGCGGCTTGCTCCGCCGGGTCGATCCAGTAGGGATTGGGGCCGATCTGGGGGAACTGCAACAGCACGACGAGGTCGACGCCGTCGCCCGGGGCCAGGATCGTGCGGAGGGCCTGCACCAGCTCCAACAGGTAGGCACGGGGGTCCTGCTGGGCGGGCTGGTCGTCCCACGACCACGTCCCGATCACCATCTCGGGGTGGTACTGGCCGATGATCCGGGGCAGGTCCGTGGCCCACGTGCGGTCGGTGCTCAGCCCCCATCCTCCGAACGCGCTGTCGGCCACGACGTCCACGTCCCCGGTGGCCTCGAGCGCGGCGCCGACCCCCGGCGCGCTGTCGGCCATGACGCTGTCGCCCACGATCCACGCCCGCAACGGGTCCGCGGCGGTGACGACCCGGCCCGGCGGCAGCGCGATCGGGGCGGGCCCGGCCGCGGCGCGGGTCGCCGGTGCCAGGGCCACCGGACCCGTCGAGGCCTCCACCGGCGGGACCGTGGCCACCAGCACCGCGCCGATCACGCCGAGGATCCCGGCCGGGACCAGGGCACGGCGCCACCACAGGTGGAAGTCGGCGCGCCGCAGGGGCCGCTCCACGGCGAAGTAGCTGACACAGGCCGCGCCCACCATCGCGCTCAGGCGGAGGGCGAGGAGCGGCGCGCCCGACACCCCGGTGTTGGTCTGGTCGAGCAGGACGATGACCGGCCAGTGCCACAGGTAGAGCGAATAGCTGATGCGCCCGAGCCACCGCAGCGGCCCCACCGCCAGCAGGCGCGCCACGGGACCCTGCGGATGGCGCACCGATCCCATCACGACGACCAGCACGCCCAGCGCCACGGCGACGAGCCCGCCGTCCCACATCCAACCGGGGGGGCCCTGGCCCAGGGTGGTGCCCAGGGCCACGCCACAAGCGCCGACCACCGTGGCCCAGCTCCACAGCACCGGGCGGCGCGTCGGTCCCGCCGAACGCAGGGCCATGGCGCCGAGCCCCCCGAGCAGCAGCTCCCACACGCGCGTGTCGGTGCCGAGATAGGCGCGGTCGGGCCCGAGCACGTGGGCGGCGACGCCCATCCAAAGCGCCGATCCGGTCGCCAACAGCGCGGTGCCGACGGCGAGCGCCCGGATGGACCGACGGCGCCCGAGCCAGATGAGGCCCATGAAGAGCAGCGGCCACACCAGGTAGTACTGCTCCTCGACGGCCAGCGACCACGTGTGCAGGAGCGGGTTGGCGGCCTGGAAGTGTGCGAAGTAGTCGTGTCCGGCCGCCACCTGCTGCCAGTTGGCGAAATAGAGGAGTGTCGCCACCGCGGGGGAGCGCAGCTGTGACGGCACCACCCCGGGCCCTCCGGCCAGGGCGTAGAGGGCCAGCGCCGCCAGGAGGAGGAGCAGGGCCGGGAGCAGGCGCCGGGCCCGCCGGGCCCAGAAGGAACGGAGCCGGACCCCGCCCGTGGTGGCCTGCTCGGACAGCAGCAGGCTGGTGATCAGGAACCCGGACAGGACGAAGAAGACGTCCACGCCGTCCCAGCCGCCTCCGAGGAACCCGAGGTGGTACGCGACGACGGCGGCAATGGCCACGCCGCGGACGCCGTCGAGCGACGGCCAGTACCGGTGTTCGCCCATTCCCTCCAAGACGGTGCCTCGCTCGACTGGGACTCGGCCGTCACGCTACCGGGGCCGGAGGGCCCTTCCCTTTCGTCGTTCGGAGTCGAGAGGGGTTACGTGGACGGTACGCGAGCCGGCACGGCGCGCAGCGCGATGACCACGGCCACGAGGGCGGCGCCCATGGCCAGGAACGCTGCCAGCGGGGTGGTGGGGAGGCCCCCGGCCTGCTCGACGAGCACCCCGGTCAGCGCGATCCAAAGGAACGACCACACCGGCGGCCGCCTGGCCGCCAAGTCGAGCACGAGCAGCCCGGCGCTCACCGCCAGGAGGTAGTAGCTCGCGAACCACACCTCGGCCACGAGGCGGCCCGCCAGACAGGCGGTGGCCAACCCGATCAAGGGGACCGGCGCCAGCAGGTCGTCGCGGGCGCGCCACCGAGCCCACAGCGCCATCACCAACGCCAGGACCACGGGCCCGTCGCGGGCGATGAGGAGCTTGGCATTCTCCGACAGGCCGGTCATGCCGACCACCGTTCCGGTGGTGAGCTTGACCACCCCTCCCGAGTTCACCGCGCTCAAGGTGTTCCACGTCCGCCCCGGGTCGACCACGAAGAAGGGGAGGAGCCCGCACCCCACCACCACCGCGGCCGGGAGGAGGACCCGGGCGCGTTGGCGCCAGCCGGGCGCGGCCGCCAGCACCGCCACCAAGGGCAGGAGCGCAAACTGTTTGCACAAGAAGGCGACGCCGAAGAGCACGCCCGTGGCGACCCACCGCCGTCGCAGGGCCTCGGCGAGCCCCGCGCCGGCGAGCCCGACGCACACGAGGTCCTGGGGGTGGAACGTCTCGACGATGCCGTCGCTGGCGGCGGGGACCGCGGCCAGCACCACCACGAGCAGCAGCTCGGCGAGCCCACCCCCCGCTCCCGCGGCGCGCAGGAGCCGGACACAACCCAACGCCAAGACGACCCAGGCCAGGATCCCGAGCACGGCCTGGGACCGGTACCAGTGGTGGGTGGCCAGTTGGGCGGGTGCGCACCACGGCAGGAACACGCGCGTCACGGGCGGCACGCGCCCGTCGCACCATTCGTCGGCGCCGATGAGCGGGCGGAACACGACGACGAAGGGCGCGCTCAGCAGCGCGTACCCGGGGGGCTGGGGGAGCACCGCTGCGTTGGCCGCGGCGGTGAGATCGCCGTCGGCGAGGGCGGTGGCCGGTTTGGTGACCCCGTAGGCGTCTCCCACCGAGGGCCCGCCCCGCACCGCGACGATCCCGACGAAGGCGCCCAGCGCGGCGAGGTACACCGCCACGGTCGCCGCCACCGGGACGCGGCGAATGGCGCGTGTCGGGCCGAGCGGGGATGCGCCGTCGGTGCCCGGCGGGCCATGCGCCCGGGGTGAGCCCTGTGGGGAGCGCCACAGCGTGGTCGTGGGAACCCGGGCCGCGGCGTCGGAGGCACCCGGTGATGACCCTCGTCGCGCCGTCACCGGATCCCCCCTCCGGAGTGTGGACCGCAAGCCGCTCTCAGCAGTGCAACGAGTATACGAGCACGCCCCGGGCGGGCCCGGTTCCTACGGCGACAGG
>Ga0310039_10003119_pt1 | contig 10676 bp, 8 predicted proteins | sample Sb_taG_4_FD_200460 | JGI IMG/M metagenome (GOLD analysis project Ga0310039, IMG submission 200460) | Peat soil microbial communities from Weissenstadt, Germany - Sb_50d_6_BS metaG (v2) (version 2) | ecosystem: Environmental > Terrestrial > Soil > Wetlands > Peat | place: Germany: Weissenstadt... | reverse complement strand
GACACCATTGGAATGCCTTGCCGAGTTGAAAGCGCTCGACGAGCAGGATGACGACGTGACGCAAACATCAACGAGGAAACAATCTAAGCGTAGTGCCGCATGAGCGCTTTTTGGGATCACGCCCAGTTCTTCCAGCGGTTCCGTGATCTATGCTTCATCGGCTGGGGTAGCGACCCCGAGTACGAGCAGTGGTACGACCAGATGCTCGAACTGACAGCACCAAACGGTGTCTTTTATCCGATCGTCGGAGAGCGAGATCACGTTGTCACTGCTTACGCCGCATCGGACTGTTGGTTTCGCCCACCGCCGCTTGCGGCTCGCTGAAGTGACTGACTTACTTTTCGCTGTGCAGGAGGACAAGTCATGGCAACCGTTGATGAGAGGGTCTTGCCGAGCCGGATCAGAGAGTACCTATGGGCTGTTGACATCGTTCAGAGGCGATTCACCAAGGAACTTGAACGTTACTGCTCAGACGAGTTTGTCCACGAACGCTACTCGAAATTCATAAGAGAACGTGATCCGATCCTCCATCCTCTAATCACAGGGATGGAAGACGATTCGCTTCAGGAAGTGTACGTCAGCTTCTACTCCATCTATCAGACATTGGCTACGCAGACTCGCTTCTGGCTTGAAGCATCGATCGCAGAAATTCTCGTACATCAAGTTCGAGAGTTCGGGCGCTCAGTAAGTCACTTGTTCACTCAGAATATGCTCGCCGAGGCTGGTGGGTACAGGGATGCGAAGACGGTTGCGGACATCGGGGAATATGAACTCGAACACGTTGTTGGCAAGAAAGAATGGCTCGTTGATATCAAGGACGAAGCCTTGGAGACGGCTAAGGATTTGGTGGGTAAGTATGACAGGAAGTATGATCGGGGAGCGGTGAAGCCGACCGAGGACAAGCGAGCACGACTTGAGAGAGAGTTGATCGATGTCGATAAGGAAGAGAAGCAGACGGTGATACGTTCTGTACGAGGTCAGGAGACGGCATCGCATAAACTGTATTGCGATCTTCTGGTCGTAGAGCCCGACCAACTGGATGGTCAGAGTCGGGTCTGTGCTTTCCGATTCGTGAACCCCAAGACTTTTGAAAAGCGGGCTGAACGAAAAGAGGAACGACTGAACCTGCTGAGGCTGATGGCGTATCTGGTTCAGGAGAAGATCCTGCGGACACCGGAGAGCATCGAGGTCCAGATCGCCGAAATCGTCCCCCGTCCCTCCCCATCGTCTAAGGGGATCTTGGGTTTTCCATATTTCACCAGTTCCTCCTACTGGACGGCTGATCGGTTCTGGGCTCAGTACATCGACGTGCCCTTCGAGGTCATCGAATGGGCTATTCGAGACATCGGACAACGAGTTCTAGCCGACCGTCTTCGTGGTCTCACCCGGTCGATGAGGGATCGCTGACGGTCATCCTGGGGTAAGCAGCTATGGCTCTCAACCCGGTCCAATTCGCTCATAGTGTCTGTGACGAGTTCCTGCGGTACATCTTCTCTGCATTCCCGATCACAGACCCGGACCTCGCCCGGCAGGCTCACGAGAACCTCAAGGGGCACACGTCGCTCGACATCCCCTTGGTCAAGGGACCGTTCGTTTCCCTCTCGGAAGCTTTCGCCAAGGGTGAGTCGGTTCAGGGGATGGCTGATCGAGGAACGCTCCATCCGATCATGCCAGGTCTGATCGGCTACCCGTCGATGTGGCTTCACCAAGAACAGGTCTTGGAGTCCGTCAAGGCGGGGCAACACGTTCTGGTTGCCACTGGAACAGGCTAAGGAAAAACGGAGTCCTTCCTCTACCCGATCATCGACGACCTCCTGCGGGAACGTGACAAGGGCGTTTATGAGGGTCTGACAGCGATCCTTGTCTACCCCATGAATGCGCTCGCCAACGACCAGTTGGACCGGCTGAGGGACATGCTGGGCGGCACGGGCATCACTTTTGCCCAGTGGGTAGGAACTACTCCTTCGACCGAGGGCGAAGTAGGCATCGACCGGTTCCCCGGCTCCGGGCGTGCCGCTTATCTCGCCGCCCGTCAGCAGCGCCGAGACGAAGCCCAAGCCCAGGACCGGGCGGTGCGTCTTCTTGCTCCTCCCGAGGAGTGCTGCTCCGAGGAGGACATCCGCAAGCGGAAACCCCGCATCCTGCTGACTAATTTCCGGCAGTTGGAGATCCTGACCACCCGGCTGCCCGATGTGGCGCTCTTCGCCCAGGCACCCATCCGGTATCTCGTGTTCGACGAAGCCCATACCTACGGCGGTGCCACGGGGGCGGAGGTTGCCTGCCTGATTCGCCGGGTCCGTGCCCTGGCGGGAAAGTCCCCCGATGAGATCATCTGCATCGGCACATCGGCGACCCTCTCTGATCCCAGCAAGAAGGACTTTGACAACGAGGAAACGACACGGCGGTTCGCCTCCCGGTTCTTCGGGGTCGATCCCACCAAGGTCAGGCTCGTTGGTGAGTCCTTCGTCAGTCGGGAATGGCCACGGCAGCGGTATCGTCCTATTGCTCCTCACGGCGACGGTGTGGGACGGCTAAGCCGCATCCTGGCGGCGATCACCGAGTCGGTTGATCTGGCTGTCATCAAGGGGGTCGTCGAGGAACTGACCGGACAAATCTTCGATCCCGGTGAGGACTGGCGGCAGTCACTCTTCGACCATTTGGTGACGAACGAGTACGTCTATCAGACTACCCAGGTCTTGAAGAACCCCAACCGGCTCAACGAAGCGGCGTGGCAGACATCCCAGCGGATCGCCATGAGTCGGCTGCCAGAGGGAGACCAGGCAAACGCAGAACTGCTGGCTTACCTGATCCTGGGTGCCGCCGCCCAGAAAGCGGGTGAGTCGCTGCTGCGCCCCAAGGTTCACTTCTTCCTGCGGGGACTGGACGAGATGGTGGTGGCATTCGACGGGACCGATGCCGACCCCAGGCTTCACCTCTTCCTGTCGATCCATGATGCTAAGGAACACTACCCTGGTAGGCAAGATGACGCCTTCTTCCCGGTCCTGACATGCCGAAGCTGCGGGCAGCACTTCTTTGAGAAATACTGCCTGGACCTTGAGTTTGCCAGGGGTGCCAAGAACCAGCTCAGAGGTTTCGAGAACGGCAAGGCGGCTCCCAACGAGGACGGGCAAGAAAACGCTTTTTGGTCTACGTCGCCCGAAGGAACTGGCACACGGATGGTGCTGACCAATCGGCTCCTGGAGGAGGCGGACGGAGGACCATCCGCACGCACGGCACGCTATCCGAGAGCATGGTTTTGCCGCCAGTGCGGGGCGATGCATCGGGAATCCTCCCCTCGCTGCCTGGCGGACGGCTGTGGGCACCAAGAGGTGCTCCTGCCGATGATCGCCTTTGGCTCAGGGCTGTCAGCCTGTCCCTCTTGCATCACACCGTCATTCCGTATCGGCAGGCGGGAGATCGAACCGGCGAGGAAGGTCCAGGCGGTCACGGTCTCCGACGTTCACATTCTCGCCCAAGCGATGATCAACGCTGCCCCAGAGGACCACAAGAAACTCATCATCTTTGCTGACAGCCGCCAGGATGCCGCATTCCAGGCGGGCTGGATGCAGGACCACGCCCGCCGCATCCGACTACGCCACATGATGCATCAGGTGATCGCCCAGGACGGCGCTCCGCAGCCCCTCGATGCGATCACCGACAAGCTCATGGAATGGTTCCGCAAGGATCAAAACCTCATCGACACGTTGCTGCCCGAGCTTACCGGCGAGGAAGCCCCCGCCGTCTTCGGGCACAACAAATGGGTGCCGGTCTACAAATCTCTGCGATTCATGGTGCTGCGGGAGTTCACCACCGGCGTGAGGCGTACCGACTGCCTGGAGTCGATGGGGCTGGCACGGGTCGTCTACGACGGCGTGAACCCGAGGAGCCAGGGGTTGCGGGAGTGGGCAGAGGTCATGGGGTTGTCGCCCGAGGAGGCAGTCGAGGCGATCAGCCTGATGCTCGACAACTGGCGTCGGAGCCGATACCTGTTCGTCACGAACGACCCCATCTTCTCCCGCTACCACCCGAAGGACGACCCGTATATCCAGGCAGGGTTACTCAATCTGCGAGATTTCCATCCCCAAGGATTGTTACTTTCGGCGGGGGACACCGACAAGTACGCCAGAGGACTCCTCGCCAAGCGGGGTGCTTCGGCGGTCCAGGCACTCGTCAAGAAATGGGCAGCACATCCCAACAGAGTTGATGTGAATGCGGCGGTGACGATTCTCTGGGAGTTCTTGACCAATGATGCCAAGGTGCTCCGCAAGGTGACGCTGCGCTCTCAGCGGGAGAATCCCCTAGCCGACGTGTGGCAAGTGGACCTTGAGAAGTTCGTCGTCAAGCCCAGCCAGGTCAAAGAGCGCTGCACCACCTGCCAACGGATCACGACCCAGAAGGCTCCCAACTCGGCATGCACACGGCACAACTGCCACGGTACGACCGTCACCGAGCAGCCCGACCAGGAGAACTACGATGTTTGGCTGATGCAACGCCCCTTCGTCATGGTCACAGCAGAGGAGCACACTGCCCAGGTGCCCGGTGAAATCCGCAACAAGATCGAGCAGGAGTTCAAGTCCAGGCACAGCAGAACGAACTGCCTGGTCGCCACGCCGACGCTGGAGATGGGCGTCAATATTGGTGTCCTGGACATGGCATTGATGCGGAACGTTCCACCAAAGGCATCGAACTACTGGCAGCGTGCCGGGCGGGCGGGACGAGAAGAGCGGATGGCGGTCGTCGTCACCTACTGTCGCCGGTCCAATCATGATCGCTACTTCTTCGACGACCCACTGCGGCTGCTGGGAGGTTCGATCGAAGCCCCGGCGTTCAACCTGCGTAACCCACTGATGGTCGCCAAGCACGTTCGTTCAGCGATCCTCTCGTCGTTGCTTCTCGGGTCCACGGAATCGGGCGAGTCGGGAATCCTGGTTCGTGAGGTGCTGGACACCCTGTTCCCGACATTCATCCGTTCCTACTTGCTCGATGAGGAGAACCAGTTCCGTCAGACCCCGACCAGCACGGCTCCCCTTCAATCTCTGATCTCAACGATGAGGCAAGGGCTGGCGGATCGCCTGGTCACCCTCTTCGCCCAGCACTGGCCACAGGAAGCTGCCGAACTCGCCACTCGGACTGCGATCGAGCAGATCATCGACAGTACGGCAACCGAACTGGACACGGTGGTCAAGAGGCTGCATCGCCGCCTGATCTGGGCCAGATCGACCCGTGCCGACCTCCACAAGAAGAAGGACTCAGGGCTGATCGACAGGGAGGAAGAGCAACTGCTCAGGCGATGCGACGATTTCATCAACTCCATCGTCACCTGTGACCGCCAGACCTACACGCTGACAGTACTGGCGGTGGAGGGCTTTCTCCCCGGCTACGGCGTGTACGAGGGGGGCATCGTCGCCTCAGCCCGGCGTGGTGTTGCTCGCACCTCGGGTCCGAAGGCGTTTGACCTGTCCCGCAGCAACGTCGTCGCCCTGCGAGAGTTTGTCCCCGGCAACCAGCTTTATGCCAACCGAGGAACGTTCTACGTCGCCCGCTATCATCTGGGGGCTGATGAGACGGCTCGCATCCGTACTCTGCGGGTTGATCCGCTGAAGGGGTATGTGACGGATCATGCGGGTGATGCGTCTTACGGGCAAACCGGTGGCGTCCCCATCGATGCCCTGCCGCTCACCGACCTGGACCTGGCTCATGAGAGCCGGATCACCGAGGACGAGAACTTGCGGTTCTCGATGCCTGTCACTGTCCTTGGGCGACTTCGCAAGCACAATCGAGGCGGCAAGGGGATCAAGATCGGCGATCAGGACGTGAGCTACCTGCGTGGTCAGGGCATCGAGTTGGTCAATCTGGGCGAATCTGGTCGGGTCAAGAATCAGGAATTGGGGCATTGGATCTGTTCGGTGTGCGGTGCCGCCAAGTCGCCCTATGCCGTTCCCACGGAGATCAACCAGTTCCTCAAGATTCATAAGGAGCGTTGTGGAAAAGACGTGACCCAACTGGCGTTGTCGGTTCACGCTGACGTGGACATGCTCCAGTTCCATGCCGTTGCCTGCGAGGCGGATGGTTTTAATATCGGTGAGGCTTTGCGAACGGCAGCCACCCGACTGCTCGACATGGGACCGGACGACCTGCAACTTCTCCTTGTCCGCAAAGCCGACGACAAGCTCGATCTGCTGATTTATGACCCCATGCCAGGTGGCTCTGGGCTCTTGGAGCAGATGCTCGATCGGTGGCAGGAATTGATCCCCACGGCGAAGGAGTTACTGGCGGGTTGTTCCCAGGAGTGCGAGGCGGCTTGCTATGCCTGCCTCAAGACCTTCCGCAACCAGTCCTATCATGAGCTTCTGAACCGGCATCATGCGCTGGAACTCGTGGAGAAGCTGAACACCCAGCCGGAGTTCTATCGGACCATCCAGCCGGTCTACGACGAAGAGAAGCCCGAGGACGGCAGCCCGTCGAACACACCCGAGGCGAGGCTGTTACGGCTCCTGCAAGACCATCATTTCCCGAACGGGGTCTGCCGAAAGCGGATCACGACGACGGCAGGGCTTTCGACGGAGCCGGATTGGGTACACGAGGAGACAAAGGTGGCGGTTTACCTCGATGGTATGAGCCGAGGTCTGCACGGCGACCCGAAGACCGCCCAGCGGGACCAGTTGATCCGGGGGATGCTAGAACTCGACGGGTACACGGTGATCGTTGTTCAGTCCCGTGACCTGGATGATCCCCAAGCGGTTCGACAGCACTTAAAGTGCATTGCTCAGGCGATGGGACGAGAGGATCTAATCGGATCATGCACGTGAGAGGCAGGCAATCGGATGGATGAGGATGATCTACTTCCACGGGAATCCGAGTTTGCTACATGCTTGCGGAGTCAGCTTGCAGAGGAATTCGCTCTTGCGAGAAATCTACTCCGATTAGCTGTGCTGTTGCCGGGAACAAAGGATCTGCGCAATTCATCGTTGCCTCACGATTCCGTCGTGACAGTGCTAGGGATCTACGTCAAAGCAACGATTACTTTCCGGGCAATCATACATCTATGCGAAGCTGGTCTAGATCGTAGTGCCTTGCCGCTAAGCCGTTCGCTGTTTGAGAACTGCCTCAATCTCTCATTCCTGGTCCGAAGAAAGGTGTCTCTGGTTCAGTTTAGTGACAACAGATCCAAGCCGAGATCGCCTCTGCCTCTCCACGGAAAAGCTCTGACCCCAGCATTTCGTACCGCCCTGTACAACGCCTGGTGCTTATTGAAGGATGAAAGGAACGTGGAAGGTTGGGTGAAGACGCCAGGCTTGAAGAGATCAGGTCAGCGGGCTTTACAGAGGCTAACCCAGGCTGAGACGTCTTACCTGATTCAAATTGGGCCATCGTGGGAAAAACTAATTAAGAAAAGCAATACATGTTACGGGATCGGCATCGCTGATTTTGCTGCGAGCATGGGGGGATTTTACCCCGCTTGGTATCGAACGATATACGCTGGAGAGTCCCAGAGTGTTCATCAATCCGACATGCTTAACTACCTAGAGTTCAACGAGGAGGATGCATCCTTTTCTCCACGCTGGTTCACTTCATCTGTATTGGTCAAGGGCACGCTGATAAGGGCGGCGATGATATTCAATCAGTGTATCAGGGAGATGCACAATCGCTTTCGATACGACAAAGAGTCCATCTCTTTGGTTCAGCAGTGTATCTCTCGGCTTATTCCGTCTAATGAAGTGACTCAGTGAGAACGACGGCTCGTCAGGGGAGCGGGAATCAGAGTTCTACACGTTCCCGAGGGAGTTCATCAAGGAGCACCACGACGCTACGTCAGTTTGGCAGAAGGTCAAACTGCGGAACCTCGAAGCCGAGATCGAGTGTTTCAAGAATCAGGCTGAGTTCGATCTTGTCGCTCTGAAGCTCGGCGTCCCACGACCTCGCAAGGTCCGGGGAACGGCGGTCGTCAACGAGCTATCAGATTGACCCAGGAAACAGCGAGCCATGAAGGTCGCCTCAATGATCGACGAGCATGACATCGACCGTCGAAAGGCGTCTTTGACTGAACGGAGAAGATGACCCCTGATGTTCACTCTTCTCCTCACCTGCGTCCTCCTGAGCGATCCCGGCAACCTCGAAGGCAAGGTTGTCCGAATCGCAGACGGGGACACGATCACGGTCCTGGTCGATCGGAAGCAAGTCAGAGTCCGACTTAGCGAGATCGACGCACCTGAGAGGGGACAGGACTTCTCTCAGCGGAGCCGACAGGAGTTGGCCGATCTCGTCTTCGGCAAGGAGGTCAAGATCGTGACCCACGGGAAAGACCGCTACGGGAGAGTTATCGGGGATGTCTTCGTCGGTGGCAAACTAGTGAATGAGATCATGGTCCGTGAAGGATGGGCTTGGAACTTCGTCAAGTATTCGAGGTCGCCCCGTCTGGCAGAAATTGAGCGGGAAGCCAGAGCAGAAAGACGAGGACTCTGGGCTGGCAAGAACCCCGTTCCTCCTTGGGAATATCGTGCCGAACAGGCAAGAAAGCGAAAGCAGAAGAGAGAGTCTGGTTCCACACTTAGATCCTGAGACAGATGAGTCGGCGATCCAGTTGACCCGGCTCAGAGATCAGCCGTCCGATGGGTGAGTGAGATCGTCGAATAATGAAGCGCAAGACCCTCGATTGCCAGAGGCGTCCAAACAAACCATTTGTTACTGGGGGAGGATCATGCCCGTTGATGTAAAGCTGAACTTTCTTCCAGCAGGCTACTTAATCAAAGCCACCCCGGCAGGGGAAGACTGTTCTCTTATAGTTCAAGAATTCTCGTCCTCAGAAGACGGTGATCTGTTCATCAGCCGTCTCGAAGGACTACCAACAATTCTCATCAGTCTGATACCTGTCCCCAACCGTATTCCCTGCTCGATGATAGACAACTTCCTTGCCGTAATACGTCGTGACTTGACCGCCACCGTGTACGTGAATGAGTTGCCCATTAAGCTGGGGGTAAGGGCCAAGCGAGCCATCCAAGCGGGGCAGGCTGTCCTCGAAGACGATATCGCCGACATCGAGACGTTCGAGTTCATCGGCGTCGAGATTCCACTTGATGCCGGAATCGTCGTCATCTTCTCCCAAGGCTGGCGGAAAGGGCTCTACTACGACCTGGGACCATTCCACGGACAAGTCGCCACGCCCAGGGACTACGATCTCGGGAGGATGCTCGCCCAGCAATACGCCTATCTTGGCTTCCAGCACCTCTTCAAGATCACCGACGATGAGTGGGACAGGCTGCTTTCCGAGCAGTGGTTCCCTTTCATCTCACTGAGGCAGTCTACGCTCAAATATATGATCGACACTATACGGTGCGGCTTCAACCTGCACGACTTGACCGAGAGGGTGGCTAAGGAGTTTGGACCGACACTCTCGGACAAGCTCGATGTCTGGAGGACCAACCTTTTCTTCCAGCCTCACATGAAGATATTCGAGACTGCCGTCAAGCAGCACCTAGCGAGGGACTATGTCAGTTCCACATCCGTCTTGTTCAATCGTCTTGAAGGCTTGATGCGCACCTATCACCTCACTCTGAACAATCCGATCAAGCCGAATTCGCACACTCTTGTAAAGAGCGTCACTGAGAGCGTTGTAGCCGAGAGACACACTTTCAGCTTGTTCTTGCCCAAGAACTTCCAGCGGTATCTGAAAGAGGTCTATTTCGCTGGGTTCGATCCACGTGATCCGAAGGATTTGTCACGCAATACCGTTTCACACGGCGTTGCCCCAATCGAGACGTTCACGCTGAAAAGCTCATTGATCGGCCTGTTGATCCTCGATCAGCTTTTCTACTACATGCGTCCCCTACCCAAGACCTGAAGTGTCTGACGGCGTGGAAAACCATCAGTGGGACGACTTCTGATCGGGTACCACGATCCGACGATGTGCGGGGACACCAAGAAACGACTCAAGAGCGATCAACACGGCGTGAGCCAGCTTGACAGGGCTCCCGTTCTATCGATTGGCAACCAACGCATCAGTCCCAGCATTTTTCAACCATCGAGGTGAGGGCTTCCCTGTCCTGGGTGTTGGCAACTGCTTCATCCTGCCTGTCATCACCTACAGGCCGTGCCCCTCGGTCCTCCGTCGCTGGCTTATCGCTCAAGGAGGCGCTTGAAACCCGACATGAGAGCCCTCAGCATCCGACAACCCTGGGCAGAGTTGATCCTCCTCGGACACAAGACCATTGAGGTCCGGTCCAAGCGAACGCATCTCCGTGAGAGAGTATTCATCTATGCCGGGTTGAACCGGATCGAACCAGCAGAGGAAGCCCGGATCGCCCAGGAATACGGAATTGACGTGGACAGGCTGTCGAGGGGCGTCTTGGTTGGGACCGTAAAAATCGAGGGATGCCTACCGCTGAAACAGGATGATAGCCAGGCAGCCTGCTTCAAGATCACGGAAACTCACGGCTTCTATGCCTGGCTATTGGCGAGGCCCGAGCGGGCTGAGAATCTGTTGAAGCCGAAAAACCAGCCCCAGCCCATGTTCTTCAACCCGTTCTGAGCGTAAGCAAGCACCAGACGCCGATGATCCCAGCGGCGACGAAACAGGGTTGACGGGATATCGTGCCGCTCCATTGGGCCGAGGTTCAGAGAGGCTGGTAGCCAGAGGGACAGCGATGAGCCACGATCGAGACGAAGCAATCAACCTGGCA
>Ga0310039_10003113_pt1 | contig 10688 bp, 9 predicted proteins | sample Sb_taG_4_FD_200460 | JGI IMG/M metagenome (GOLD analysis project Ga0310039, IMG submission 200460) | Peat soil microbial communities from Weissenstadt, Germany - Sb_50d_6_BS metaG (v2) (version 2) | ecosystem: Environmental > Terrestrial > Soil > Wetlands > Peat | place: Germany: Weissenstadt... | reverse complement strand
CGATCCATTTGCCGCCTTCGACCATGGCGAACCAGCGGTCCTTCTCGAAGGCGTGGCCGAGCCGCTTCGGCGTGAAGACGAGGACTTCGCCCATCAGCGCCGCGGCCCAGCTGGTGAAGCCGGTGCGCAGCGTGCCGTCGCCGAGCGGCGCGTACCAGATCTGGTTCGCGACGTCGTAGAGAAGATGCTCGGGAAATTCGTGATCCTGGACGCGGGCCAACGGACGCCTCAAAAGGTCAGCACGCGACAATCGTCGCCCATGACGTCCTGGATCATGGCGGCGGCGCCCATCACGCCGTTGCATTCCGGAATGAGATCGGCCTCGCTCTTGCCGAACAATTCGAGATTGGCCGGGCAGGCCCAGAATTTGGCGCCATGGCCATGGGCTTCCTTGATCCAGTCGTAGACCGTCATCGGATCGCCCGGCTTGACGTTGATCGCCGAAGCGACGCCCTTGAGCATCAATTTGCCGGCGGTCGCGGTGCACAGCACGTCGACCGGGTGGTCCATCGCCGCGGCGACGGCGGCATAATAGAATGGCGCGCCGAGCTCTTCGGGATTGCGCGGGTCGGTGTTCATCAACACGATGAGCAGGCGGCGCGCGCTCATTGCAACTCGGTCTCCTCGACCTTCAGCCGCCGGCCCCATTTGTCGAAAAAGTGGCCTTCGTTGAGCACCAGCGGGTTAGCGTCGAGCCGGCTTTCCAGCTCGCGCAGCTGTAGCCGCGCCGTCGGATTATCGAGCGGGCCACCGTCGGGCGCCGTCACCGGGAAAAACGATGCGCCGTCCCATTCGTATCCCGCACCGGCAAACAAAATGACGATCTCGCCCCAGTCGGTCTCGGTGCCGATGACGTTGAGATAGGTCGAGCACAGCGGCAGCACTTTCGTCGCGGTGATCGAGACCAGCACTACCAGCGCGGTAAACGCGCCGGTCGCGGCGAATTCGTCCGCGAGCCAGCGGTCGAAATCGGTCGCCGCCGTTTCGGGTTCAGAAGTCGACAACGGGTGTCTCCGTCTGCTTAACGTGGCGGAAGAGAGAGGGAGTCGAACCCACCAAGGACCGGCTCGCGGCCCCTCCCGGATTTGAAGTCCGGACGCCCCACCGGGGACGAGTCTCTTCCTGAATCGGATGGGTCGCGGCCTGCCATGTCCGCCGCGCGGCGGAACAGGTCGAGCCGGTGCTTGTTGATGCGGCGCAGATCGCCGCGGCGCAAGGTGACGCCGTGGCGGTCGAAGAATTCCAGAATCTGAATCGCGACCTTGCGGCCGTTCTCGACCCTGTCGCGGAACTGCGCCGCGGTGAATTGGGCGTTCGGCGATGTCGTGCCGAGATCGACGACGATGCCGACCATCTCGGCCACGGTCTCGCGCAGAAAGAAATGATCGTGCGCGACCTCGTCGGCCTTGCCCATGCGGCCGAGTAGCTTGAGCAGGCGCCGAACGTCGGCCTCGCGCTGGGTCAGCAATGTGGCAATGTCGCGCACGCGCGGCGGCCGGAACCGCTCGGCGCCGCCAAGAAGCGGCGCAATTTTTTGCCAGATTTTTTCGTCGGCCGGCGTGAGGCGGACTTCGTGGCCGGATAGGCGCACCCAGGCGCCGTCCAGCGCGATCTCCTTACTCCTTACAAGTCCTTGAAGAACCGGGAGAAATGCCGGCGCCGGCAGGCGCGGCTCAAGCTGCAGGCGCAGCCGCTCGAGGCCGATGCCGGGGAGATCCGGATTGTCGGCGTGAAATGTTTGCAGCGCCGCCAATAGGCCGCGCTTGAATTGCAACCAGACAGGCGCCGACAACGCGAACGCGCGCTCGCCCGCCGTTGCTTTGATGACGTTGAGGCGTTCGCAAACGATTTGCGTCTGCGTTGCGCTGAGCGCGCGGTCGCGGGCGAACGCGGTGAGATCGACATAGTGCGGAGCAGTTTCGAGTAAAGCCGCGAGCGCGCGCGCGGGATCTTCGATCATGTGCGCCTGCAATTGCGCCAGCCGCTGCGGCGTGCGCCGCTTGCGCGGCGGCGCGCGAAGATCCAGAAATTTGCCGCCGCCGATGGTGCGTTGCGCCGTGGTGTCGCGCAGCACGAAGCGGTCGCCGGCCGCCGCCGCGAGCGGCCGTTCGAGCACGATCTGCACCAGGGCTTCGCTGCCGGGCGCAACGGCTGTGTCGCCAAGCAGCACGATGCGGGCGCCGACTTCGGTCGCGGCATGGTGCAGCCGCGCCGGCATCCATTGCGTCACCGGCTTCTGCTCGGTGGCGAGCAACCGCAAGGTGGCGTCGATGCGATCTGTCGGCGCATGCAGGTCGGGATCGAGCACCACCTGGCCGCGGGCGATGGCGTCCTTGCTGATGCCGTCGCCGGCAAGGTTGAGCGCGCAGCGCTGTCCGGCGACGCCGTGTTGCGTCGGCCGGTTCTGCGCATGGATCGAGCGCACGCGCGCCACCAGGCCCGACGGACTGATGGTCACGCGATCTTCCGTGGCAACCGCGCCCGATAATACGGTGCCGGTCACCACGGTGCCGGCGCCGGGAAGGGTGAACGAGCGGTCGACGGCGAGGCGGAAACGCTCCGCCGCGGCCCGCGCCCCGATCGTTCGTCGGGCGTCGAACAGTTTTTCGCGCAATGGGTCGATGCCGTCGTTGGTCACGGTGGAGACTGCCACGATCTCGGCGCCTTCCAGGCCGGTGCCGTGCAGAAGTTCGCCGATGTCGGCCAGAACTTTCGCCTGCTGCGGTGGCGCGGCGAGATCGATCTTGGTCAGCGCAACGACGCCGCGGGTGATGCCGAGCAGATCGACGATGGCGAGATGCTCGCGGGTCTGCGGCATGACGCCGTCGTCGGCGGCGATCACCAGCAGCACGAAGTCGATGCCGGTAGCACCGGCTAGCATGTTGTGGACGAATTTCTCGTGGCCCGGCACGTCGACGAAGCCGAGCACGGCGCCGTCCGGCGCCGGCAGATAGGCGAAGCCGAGATCGATGGAGATACCGCGCGCCTTTTCTTCCTTGAGCCTGTCGGTATCGACGCCGGTCAGCGCCCGCACCAGCGAGGTCTTGCCGTGGTCGATGTGGCCGGCGGTTCCGACGATCATGGTGCCGGCTCCGGCAGAGGCGCGCCGGCGCGGCTCTCGGCTTCGGCGATCTGTTCGGGCGACAGCGCGCCGCGCACGGCTTGAAAGAATTGTCCCGCCAGCGGGCTGCCGCCGGCGCGGGCGCGCAACAGCCAGACGCAGGCTTCGAGCGGATCGCGTTTGACGCCGGAGCCGAGATGGAACGCCGCGCCCAGCATCGCCTGTCCGTCGGCGTCGCCGCGTTCGGCGCCGCGCCGCCACCAATCGACGGCCTTCTTCGGATCGCGCTCGACGCCGAGCGCGTTGTGGAAAATCATGCCGAGCCGCGTCATCGACGCGGCAACGCCGTGGGCGGCGGCGCGTTCGGCGAAATGCCGCGCCGCGGCGTAATCCGGCGCGGCGACTTCGCCTTCCAGCAGCATCCAACTCAGCATGTCCTGGGCGGCAGCGTCGTCCTGTTCGGCGGCGGCGCGATAAAGCTCCAACGCGCGCGGAAAATCTTGTTCGACGCCTTCGCCCTTGAAATAGAGCGCCGCGCAATTGCGCTGGCCGACGGCATCGCCGGCGGCGGCGGCCAGCGACAGCCATTGCGCCGCGAGCTTGGGATCGCGTTCGACACCGAGGCCGTCGCTGAAGCAGGCGCCGACATTATTCTGCGCCCGCGCCACGCCGGCTTGAGCGAGCGGCGCCCAGATTTCCAGCGCGCGAGCATAGTCGCCGCGGCTCGACGCCACGTAGGCCTCGGCCATGCGGTCGGCGACCGTGGCGTCATCGCTCGGCCGCGCCCTTTTTGCCAGAGCATCAAGCCAGCGCATCGGTGCCCTCCGCGACATCGTGCGTGGCGAGATTGGCGACGAAGGCTTTTTCGTCTTCGAGGCAGCGCAGGTCGAGGACCAGTGCGCCGTTTTCGGTCCGTCCGACCACCGGGATCGCAAGGTTGCGGAGCGCCACCGACAATGCGGCGAGCTGTCGGCCGCCCTTCTTCGCGGCGCGCGGCCTGATGGCGAGGCCGGCGCTCGGCACCGTTTCCATCGGCAGCGCGCCGGAGCCGATCTGACTGGCGCAGGGCGCAATCGTCACGTCGAAGCCGTTGCCGACTTTGGCGGCGATGACGGGCAGCAGCCGCCGCGCCGCGGCCTCGATTTCTTTTTTAGGCCGCGCCAGCAGACGCAGCGTCGGCAAGCGTTCCGCGACCCGATCCGGATCGCGGTAGAGCCGCAGCGTCGCTTCGAGCGCGGCGAGGCGGATTTTGTCGATGCGTAGCGCCCGCTTCATCGGGTTGTTCTTGATGCGCGCGATCAAATCTTTGCGGCCGACGATGAAGCCGGCCTGCGGGCCGCCCAAAAGCTTGTCGCCGGAGAAGGTGACGAGATCGGCGCCGGCGGCAACGGCTTCCTTGACCGTCGGCTCGTGCGCCAGCCCGTAACGGGCAAGATCGATCAGCGTGCCGGAGCCGAGGTCGTTGACCAGCGGCACTTTGCGCTCGTGCGCCAGCGCGGCAAGATCGCGCGCGGGAACCTCGTTGGTAAAGCCCTCGATGCGATAGTTCGAGGTGTGCACTTTCAGGATGAGCCCGGTCTTCGGTCCGAGCGCGCCCACGTAGTCCTTCTTGTGGGTGCGGTTGGTGGTGCCGACCTCGACCAGTCTGGCGCCGGCGCGGCTCATGATCTCGGGCATGCGGAAGGCGCCGCCGATCTCGATCAGTTCGCCGCGCGACACGATCGCCTCGCGACCCTTGGCGAGCGTGTTGAGCACGAGCAAAACCGCCGCGGCGTTGTTGTTGACCACGGTGGCGTCCTCGGCGCCCGTCAGCTCGCACAACAGATCGCGGATCAGGTCATCGCGGTCGCCGCGATGGCCGGCGCCGAGGTCGAATTCGAGCGCGACGGCATTGCGCATCGCCACCTGCGCCGCCTCGATCGCGGCATCCGCCCACAGCGCGCGGCCGAGATTGGTGTGCAGCACGGTGCCGGTGAGGTTGAACACCGGTCGTAGATTGGGCCGCTGCGAGATTTCGAGCCGCGTCAGCGCCGCCGCCGCGACATGGTCCGAGCCGTCCGGCACAGCGCCATTGACGCGCGCTGCGGCAAGCGTCTTGCGCACCGCGGCGACGACCGCGGAGCGGCCGAACCGGGACGTGGCGTTCGTCGCCACGGCCGTGCGCAGCACCTCGTCGACCGAGGGCAGTTTGCGCAGCGTGGCGGATTCGGCTTTTGCCATGGCCGCCTCAATAACCGAGCAGGAACGGATTGACGGCGCCGCGCCGATAGCCGGTCTCGCGCAGCAGAATATCGAGCCCCAGACTGGCGACATCGTCGGCCACGGGCTCGAGCTGCGGGTTTTTGTGCTGATGCAGAATTTTCACATAGCCGTGGCAATTTTCGCAGGTTTCCGCTTTGACCGTGTCCGGTCCGCTGTCGAGCTCCTCATAGGCGATGCCCGCGGTGGATTCACAGAGCACGCATTTGATGCGCACCACGTGCCATTGCGTGGCGCACAGCGAGCAGGTGCAGAACCGCGTGCCGTGGGCGCCTTTCCAGCCGACGATCGCAGACGCCACCGGCGCACCGCCGCAGACAGGGCAGACGCCGTCCCCGATCGGCACCAAAGCGTCCGGATCGAGCCGCGCCGCGAGCCGGGCGAAATGCACCTGCAGGGCGGCCGCGATATAAACGTGATCGGCCAGCGTTTCGACCGGAATGGCATCCGCCAGCACCGAACGCACCATCTCGTCGCGCGCGGCCGCATCGGCGCCGCGGGCGCGCTCAATCGCCTCGCGGGCACTGTCCGGCATGTCGATGGTGGCGGTCAATGCGAGCAGTCGATCCAGCGTCGCATCGAGCGCGGCGTCAGCCGTGAAACGAGCGCGATCGAGCGGCGGCATGGCATGCTCGCGCGCCCGCGCGCGGGCGTCATCGGTCGGCAGGTCGGGCTCCGGCAGGTCTTTTTGGATGCGATGCTGACATTCGCTGATGGCGGCGAGGAACAGCAGATAAGGCCCGAGCTGATGGCCCTCGGCCAGCGTGCGAAAGCGCAACGAGCGTGTGGCAAATAAATTGAGCGGATCGGGCAGGCGCACAAACGGCGGCGCTGCGATCTCCCCGATCGGGATCGGATCGTGCCGAGGCGCGCCGGCCTTACTCATTTTCTACCTCACGAACCGCACGGGCCACGTGACCGACCGGTGAACGGCGCCCGCCCGCGGCGGGCGCCGGCCGTTCAATTAGACTTACCACCAACCAATTCGCGAAGCCACTTGCGATGGTGCCGCCACGCCCAGCCGCCGGTGACTTGGCCGCGGGTCATGGCGCCGATGGTGCCGCGCACCCAGATCGCGGCATAAACGTGCACGATCCAGACGCAGATGATGGTGATCGCCGCCATGGAATGGACCAGCACGGCGATGCGCTTCTGCTCGATTGTGGTGTAGCCGTAGAAGTACTGGTCCCACATCACCAAGCCGCTACTGATCAGTACGATGATCAGGATCGACATCAGCCAGAACACCACCTTCTGGCCGGCATTGTATTTGCCGACCTCGGGCAGGCGCTCCTCGTGACCTGACAACACGTCGCGCAGGCGCGCCAGCCAAGTGCCGTCCTCGGCCTTCCACAAATTGGCCCGCCAGAACCGGATGAACAGACCGGCGAAGCTGAAGAACAGCACCACGCCGATCCAGGGATGGATCGCCCGCGTCGTCTGGCCGCCGCCGAACATGGCGGTGATGAAATAGAGCCACGGCGAAAACAGCGCGAGGCCGGACAGCGCGAGAAGCACCAAGCACGTTGCCGTGATCCAGTGGTTGGCGCGCGCCCCGGTCGTATAGCGGTCGACGGTGACCGGATCGCCGGCATGGACGCTGTCGCCCGGCTCGACATCATACGCCGTCATGGCCGACCACTCCCTGCCAATCGCTTGGCGGCTTCTTCATCCTCGCGCGAGACCTTGTTGGGGCCTTCGACGATATGATGGACGAAGCCGATTGCGGCCATGAGGCCCATCGCGGCCAAGCCGACATACTTGGTCGCGGTACCCTTCCACAATTCCACGATCGGGCTGATGCGCGGATTGTTGGGAAGGTTGGCGTAGATTTCCGGCTGGTCGGCGTGATGCAGCACATACATCACGTGGGTGCCGCTGACGCCCGGCGGATCGTACAGGCCCGCGTTGGTAAATCCGCGGGACTTCAGATCCTTGATGCGGTCGGCGGCGTGCTGCTTCATCTCCTCCTTGGTGCCGAAGGTGATCGCATGCGTCGGGCAGGCCTTGGCGCAAGCCGGACCCTGACCGACGGCGACGCGATCGGAGCACAGTGTGCACTTGTAGGCCTTATTGTCGACCTTGGAGATGCGCGGGATGTTGAACGGGCAACCGCGCACGCAATAGCCGCAACCGATGCAGTTCTCGTGCACGAAGTCGACGATGCCGTTGGAGTACTGCACGATGGCGCCGGGCGCCGGGCAGGCCTTGAGGCAGCCCGGGTCCTCGCAATGCATGCAGCCGTCCTTGCGGATCAGCCATTCGAGATTCTGCGTCTGCGGGTTCACCCACTCGGTGAAGCGCATCAGCGTGAACATTTCCGGCGTCAGGTCGGCCGGATTGTCGTAGGAGCCGGCAAAGGTGCCGATGTCGGCGCGCTTGTCGTTCCACTCCAAACATGCCGCCTGGCACGCCTTGCAGCCGATGCATTTCGACACGTCGATGAGTTTCGCCACCGGCGTGAGCTGACGCGCCGGTGCCGGCACCGATGAGGCCGAGCGGCGCACCAGATCGGCGTCGCTCAGGGTCGTCGTCGGGTTTTGCGTATTCGGGTTGGGAAGCTCGAATTCGAATGCCATGGCTTCCTCCCTACGCCACCGGTCCAGACGGGATGGACTCGATGTCGACCAGGAACGCCTTGAACTCAGGCGTCTCGGCATTGGCGTCGCCGACATAGGGGGTGAGCGAATTGGGCCCAAAACCCTTGCGGGCGCGCCCCATGAAACCCCAATGCAGCGGAATGCCGACGACATGGACGGTCTTGCCGTCGCAGATCATCGGCTTGATGCGCTTGGTCACGTACACCTTGGCCTTTACCGAGCCGCGCTTCGACCAGACGCGGACCCAGCTGCCGTTGGCAATGCTCTTTTCCTTGGCCAGTTCTTCGCCGATCTCGACGAAGAATTCCGGCTGCAGCGAAGCATTGATCTGGCTGTGCTTGGTCCAATAGTGGAAGTGCTCGGTGAGCCGGTAGGAAGTCGCCGCGTAGGGGAAGTCCTTGGCGTCGCCGAACTGCTCCATGTCGCCTTTGAACACGCGCGCTACCGGATTGCCCCTGATCTTGGGATTGATCGGATTGGCAATCGGCGATTCGAACGGTTCATAGTGCACCGGGAACGGCCCTTCGCGCATGGTCGCGCGCGCGAACAGGCGCCCGGTACCTTCGGGCTGCATGATGAAGGGGCCGACCACCTCCGGCTTCGCCGTCGGCAAGATGTCGGGCACGTCATCGCCAACCCACGTCGTGCCGTTCCACTCCATGAGCTTGCGTGTCGGATCCCACGGCTTGCCGGAAAGATCCGCCGATGCCCGATTGTAGAGGATGCGGCGGTTGACCGGCCACGACCACGCCCATTTGCCGAACGTGCCGAGGCCGGCGGGATCGCTGTTGTCGCGGCGGGCCATGTTGTTGCCCGCCTCGTTGAAGCAGCCGGAATAGATCCAGCAGCCGGAAGCGGTCGTGCCATCGTCGCGCAACGCGGCGAAGCTGACGAGTTGCTTGCCTTTCTGCAGGATCATCTTGGTCGCGTCGTTCGGATCGGGCACGTCTGCGAGCGCCGAGCCGTTGAGCTCGCGGGCCAGTTCTTCCGGCGTCGGATCGCCCGGGTTCTTGTAGTTCCAGGTCAGGTTGACGATCGGATCCGGAAACGCGCCGCCTTCTTTCTGGTAGAGCGCTTTGAGGCGCTGGCCGAGCTGGGCCATGATCCAAACGTCGCTCTTGGCTTCGCCCGGCGCCGTGCCGCCGGCCCAGTGCCATTGCAGCCAGCGCCCGGAATTGGTGAGCGAGCCGGCGTCTTCGGCAAAGCAGGTGGCCGGAAGCTGGATGACCTCGGTCTGGATCGACGCGGTTTGCACGTCGTTGTACTCGCCGTGGTTCTCCCAGAACCGCCCGGTCTCGGTGTCGAGCGGGTCCATGATGACGAGCCATTTCAGCTTCGACAGCCCCACCGTGAGCTTTTTCCGGTTCGGAAACGCCAACAGCGGATTGAAGCCTTGGCAGAAGTAGCCGTTCATCTTGCCTTGGAACATCAGTTCGAAGGCGCGCAGAACGTCATAGGCCGGTACGTCGAGCTTCGGCAGCCAGTCGTAAGCCCAGTTGTTGTCGGCGGTGGCGGAGGCCCCCCACATCGCCTTCTGGAAGCTGACGAAGAACTTCTTGTAATTCTGCCAGTAGCTGGTCTGGTTCGCCCGCAGCGGCTTGAAGCCGCGAGTCGACATGTATTTGTCGAGGCTGTCCTCCTTGTCGCTCGGGATATTCATGTATCCTGGGAGCAGATGCGACATCAGTCCGATGTCGGTCAGGCCCTGGATGTTGGAGTGACCGCGCAACGCGTTCATGCCGCCGCCGCGACAGCCGACATTGCCCAGGATGAGCTGCAGCATCGCCATGGTGCGGATGTTCTGAGAACCTTTGGAATGCTGGGTCCAGCCGAGCGCGTACATCGACGTCATGAACTTGTCTTTGGCCGACGTCTCGGCGATCATCGCCGCCACTTTCAGGAATTTGTCCTTCGGCGTGCCGCAGATGCGCTCGACCATTTCCGGCGTGTAGACCGCTATGGTTTTCTTGAGCAGATTCCAGACGCAGTGCGGATCCTGCAACGTGTCGTCGGTGAGGACGAAGCCGTCCGGTCCGATCTGGTATTCCCAAGTCGAGCGGTCGTAATCGCGCTTGACTTCGTCGTAGCCGGTGAACAGGCCGTCCTGATAGTCGAAGCCCTCTTTCACCAGGTAGGTCGCGTTGGTGAAGTTCTTGCAGTATTCCCACTGCACCTTGTCGTTCTGGATGCAGTAGTTGATCAGACCGTTGAGGAACGCGATGTCGGTGCCCTGGCGGATCGGGGCATAGTAGTCCGCCACCGACGCCGAGCGCGTGTAACGCGGATCGACGACGATCAGCTTGGCGCCACGATTGGCTTTCGCCTCCGTGACCCATTTGAATCCGCACGGGTGCGCCTCAGCGGCGTTGCCACCCATGATGATGACGAGATCCGTGTTCTTGATATCGGTCCACGAATTCGTCATCGCTCCGCGACCAAACGTTGGGCCCAAACTGGACACCGTGGGGCCGTGTCAGACCCGCGCTTGGTTGTCGAATACGAGCATTCCGGCGCTGCGCACGACTCTGTAGGTCGCCCAGGCCGTTTCGTTGGTGGTTGCCGAGGCCGCGAGGAAGCCGGTGGAGATCCACCGGTTCACCGTGGTGCCGTCGGCGTTCTTGGCGATGAAGTTTTTGTCGCGATCGTCCTTCATCAGGCGCGCGATGCGGTCGAGCGCATAATCCCAGGTAACGCGCTCGAACTTGTCGGAGCCGGGCTTGCGCACCATCGGGTATTTCAGGCGCGTTTCGGCATGGACCATATCGAGC
>Ga0310039_10003103_pt1 | contig 10707 bp, 10 predicted proteins | sample Sb_taG_4_FD_200460 | JGI IMG/M metagenome (GOLD analysis project Ga0310039, IMG submission 200460) | Peat soil microbial communities from Weissenstadt, Germany - Sb_50d_6_BS metaG (v2) (version 2) | ecosystem: Environmental > Terrestrial > Soil > Wetlands > Peat | place: Germany: Weissenstadt... | reverse complement strand
TGGAGACCGAGAACCGCTTTGCCGGCGAAAACGCCAAGGGCATGGCCTATTATCGCAACTCGCCCGACACCCAGCCGATGTACATGCGCTATACCGGCCGCGGCAATCACTTCAAGGACAAGCGGCCGAATCTCGAAAAACGGCCGGGCGGTCTGTGGGCGCTGGAAAGCGCCCATCCGGGGATGGAGCATTACGAGGCCGAGTTCATCAAACGTTACGGCGACCGCGCCTTCGCGCTGCTCGATCTCGCCGGCTCCGAGCCGGTCAACATCAACGTGTTTCCGAATTTTTCGCTGCTCGGCAACCACATCCAGGTATTCGAGCCGGTCGGCGTCGAGGAAACCAACGCCATCTGGTACGGCACCATGATCGTCGACGACGGTTCCGTGCCCAGCGACGCCGTCACCGACATCAACGCGCTGCGCATGCGCACCCAGGAGGGATTTCCGAATTTCGGCGAGGTCGACGACATCGCCAATTTCGAGCAGATCCAGCGCGGCCTCATGGCGCCGGAAGACGAGTGGGTCTACATGAACCGCGGGTTCGGCATTCCCGATCGCATCAAGACCCACGACGACGGCTCGATCACGGCGCCGGCGACCGACGAAGCCTTCATGCGCGAGCATTTCAAGGAATGGAAACGGCTGATGAAGGCGCGTCCCAATCTCGCCATCCAACGCGAGCCGTGACATGAACGCGCCCGCCGCAAAAACCGATCCCTCGCGCACGTCGCACTACGTCAACGACGCGCTCTATCGCGCGTTGATCGAAAACTTTTCGGACTGGCAGGACGATGCGCGCGCCGTCACCGACGTTGCCGCGCGCGACGAATTCCGCCGGCTTATCGAACGCGAGGCGCGCCTCCTCGACCAGCTGCGCTACGACGACTGGCTCGCCATGTACGCGGCCGAGTGCATCTACTGGGTGCCGTCGACGCCCGGCGCCGGCGATCCGCGGCGCGAGATCTCGGTGATGTTCGACGATCGCCGCCGGCTTGAGGATCGGATCTACCGGATGCGCACGGGATTTGCCTGGTCGCAGGCGCCGGCGTCGCGCACGGTGCGCCTCGTCGCCAATGTCGAAGTTTTCACCACGGCGCACGACGACACCCGCATGGTGCGGTCGAACTTTATGATCAGCGAATTCTGGGGCGACGAGACCAGGGTGCTCACCGGCTGGTCGGGACATCGCGTCGTGCGCGACGGCGTCGGCTGGAAGATCGAGGCCAAGCAAGTCAATCTCATCGATTGCGACCAAAGCATCCGCAATCCAAGCATCATCCTCTAGTAGCCCTCCCCCCTTGTGGGGGAGGGCTGGGTGGGGGGTCGGGAGGTGACTCGCATCCGTCGACGTTTTTGCATTACCTCTCGACCCCCACCCCTACCCCTCCCCACAAGGGGGAGGGGAAAATAACGGCACTGCGGCGCGGCAATCTCGAAGGCCACTCATGAAAAAACTCAAGCTCACCATGGCCTGCGGCCGTTACGACCGCACCCAGCCGCTGCTCGACGGCCGGGTCGAGCCCGAGGGCGTCGACCTGACTTTCATCCCACTGCGCCCGGGCGAGACATTCTGGCGCATGCTCAATCACGCCGAGTTCGACTGCTCGGAAATGTCGCTGTCGTCCTATACGATTTTGCGCTCGGAAGGCGACACGCGGTTCATCGCCATTCCGGTATTTCCGTCACGAGTGTTCCGCCATTCCGCGGTCTATCTGCGCGCCGATTCCAAGATCGAAAAGCCGCAAGACCTGAAAGGCAAGCGCATCGGCGTCGGCGACTATCAGATGACGGCTGCGGTGTGGGTGCGCGGCTTTTTGCTGCACGATTACGGCGTGCGGCCGGAAGACGTCACCTGGGTGATCGGCCGGCCGGTGCGCACCATCAAGCCGCCGGACGGCCTCCGCGTCGAATTCATGTCGCCCGAGACCACGCTTGAAGCGATGCTGGAGCGCGGCGAGATCGATGCGCTCGCCTCCGTGATGATTCCGAAAACGCTCGGCAGCACGGTGCGGCGGCTGTTTGCGGAACCTCGCAAAGTCGAGCGCGAGTACTACGAACGAACGCACATCTTTCCGATCATGCACACCTTCGTGCTGAAGACAAAACTTTACGAAGAGAATCCTTGGCTGGCGATCAGCTTCTATCGCGCCTTCTGCCGGGCGCGCGACATCGCCTATTATTGGATGTACGACACCGACGCGCTGACCGTCGGTCTGCCGTGGGTGATCGACGAGGTCGAGGCGACGCGCAAGATATTCGGGCCGCAGATCTGGGATTATTCGATCGAAGGCAGCCGGCCGACGCTGGACGCGCTCATGCGCCACCTCGACGAGCAGAAACTCACGCGCCGGCCGATGAAGGTCGAGGAGCTGTTCGTGCCCAATATCAGCGCCGGCCTCAATGAGTATTTGCGGGCGACCGCGGAGGAATGATCGCCGCTCTAACAAAAAACCAAGGGAGGATCGACCATGACGAATGACATGCGCATGTCGCGCCGCAGCGCGCTCAAGGCGGGCGCTGCGCTTGCCGCAGGTACGGCCGCCGCCGACGGGTTTTCCGGCACCGCGCTCGCCGACGATGTTCGCCGCTTCGACGGCCAGCGGTCCGTCGACCCGAAGGGCCGCGTTCTGCTCAAGGGCGGCGCCATCGTCAGCATGGATGCCAAGGTCGGCGACCTGGTGAAAGGCGACCTTCTGATCGAAGGCAGCAAAATCTCCGCCATCGCGCCGGAGATCAACACCGCGGATGCGCAGGTGATCGATGCGCTCGACACCATCATCGTGCCGGGCCTGGTCGATTGCCACCGGCATTCCTGGGAAGGGCAGTTGCGCCGCATCAATCCGAATTCGCCGACGCTTGCCGACTATATGAACGCCACGCATCTGTCCTTCGCCAAATTCTATCGGCCGCAAGATCACTATGTCGGGAATTATCTCACCGCCATGGGCTGCATCGATGCCGGCGTTACGTGCGTGATCGACAATTCCCACAATTCGCGCAGCGCCGCTCATTCCGATGCCGCGGTGGAGGCGCTGTTCGATTCCGGCATCCGCGCCGTGCACGCGTCGGGTCCGCCCGGCGCCGGCGATTGGGATCATCAATGGCCGGCGGATCTCGAACGGCTGCAGAAGAAATATTTCTCGTCGGCGGACCAGCTCGTGACCTTGCGCATGTTCTCCGGACCCATCCGCGAGAACTGGGCGATGGCGCGCAAACTCGGGCTTCGCATCACCACCGAATTCCAAGGCCCGCAACAAGCCGCGCTCCTCGATCCGCTGGCGGCCGACAAGCTGGTCGGCCCAGACAACACTTTCAACCATTGCGGCGCGCTGCCGGAGCGGACCTGGCAAATCTTTCTCGACAGCGGCGCCAACATCAATGTGTGCCCGCGCTCGGACGCGCAATACGCGCTCGGCGAAGGCGTCTGCGCGCTGCAGCACGCCTGGGATCACGGCATCAAGCCGGGCTTTTCCGTCGACAACGAAACCTCGTACTCGACCGACATGTTCATGGAGATGCGGGTGGCGCTCTATCTGCAGCGTGCCGTGGCGCAAAACCGCAAATTCTCCGGCGACCAGAATCCGCCCAAGCCGCTGATGGTGCGCGACGTGCTCCATTGCGCGACCGTGGGCGGCGCACACTGCGCCGGCCTCGACGACAAGATCGGCTCGCTGGCGCCGGGCAAGGAAGCCGATCTCATCGTGATCCGCACCGACGCCATCAACCTCTATCCGTCGAACAACGCCATCGGCACCGTGGTGCAGGCGGCCGAGCGCAGCAATATCGACACCGTCATCATCGGCGGCCGGGTGCGCAAATATCGCGGCCGCGTGGTCGGGCTCGACATGGTGAGCCTCAAAGCGATGATCGACGAGTCGCGCAATCACCTGTTCACGGCGGCGGGCTATCGTCCCGATATTTTCGCCGAGCTGCTCCCGAAGTTGTCCTAGGGACTGACCCAGATTCGGCGGCCCTGGGACACCATGGCGGCCGCCGCCGCTGTTGCGCAAACAGGCGCTGCTTTCTACAACTACGTCTCGGACCAATTCCGCAGGGAGGAGCCCGCGCGTCGAGCGGGACAACGAGAAGGACGCTCACATGATCAGACCATTGATTGCAGGGACCGCCGCGCTTGCGCTGGTCGCAAGCCCGGCAATGGCGCAGCAGAAGACCGTCAAGATCGGCTTCATCTCGACGTTCAGCGGCCCGGCCGCCGCGATCGGCAACGACATGCGCAATTCGTTCGAGCTCGGCCTCGACCATCTCGGCCGCAAGATCGGCGGGCTGCCGGTCGAAGTCGTCTATGAGGACGATGAGATCAAGCCGGAAGTCGGCGTGCAGAAAACCCAGAAACTGATCGAGTCCGACAAGGTCGATTTCATCGTCGGCTATATCTGGTCGAACGTGATCCTGGCTTCGCTGAAGCCGCTGGTCGATTCCAAGACCATGACGGTGGTGACCAATGCCGGCGCTTCGCAGCTCGCCGGCGAATTGTGCTCGCCCTACGTGTTCTCGACGTCGTGGCAGAACGACCAGACACCGGCCGCGGTCGGGCTTTACATGAATCAGAAGGGCGTCAAGACCGCGTTCCTGATGGGCCCGAACTACGCCGCCGGCAAGGACATGCTGGCCGGCGTGCAGACCACGTTCAAGGGCCAGATCGTCGGCCAGGAGCTGACGCGCTGGCCCGATCAATTGGACTTCTCCGCCGAGTTGTCCAAGGCCCGCGCCGCCAAGCCCGACGCCATCTTCGTCTTCTACCCGGGCGGCGCCGGCGTGCAGTTCGTCACCCAGTACGCGCAATCCGGCCTCAAGGGGCAGATCCCGCTCTACACCGCGTTCACCATCGACGACCTGTCGCTGCCGCGGCTGAAGGATCTCGCGGTCGGCGTGCCGGGCGCCCAGGAATGGGTCAACGACCTGCCGAACGACGCCAACAAGAAGTTCGTCGCCGACTTCAAGGCCAAGTACAAGACCACGCCGTCGTTCTACGGCGCGCAGACCTATGACGCCGTGGCGCTGATCGACAGCGCGGTCACCGCGGTCAAGGGCGACCTCAGCAACAAGGAAGGCATGCGCAAGGAGATGGAGAAGGCCGACTTCAAGTCGGTGCGCGGCAATTTCCGGTTCGGCAACAACCACATCCCGATCCAGAATTTCTACCTGCAGGATGCCGATAAGACCGCCGACGGCGGCTACGCGCTGCACACCGTCTCGCTCATCGTCAAGGACGACCAGGACAAGTTCCACGACAAATGTCCGATGAAGTGATCGTCTCGTAACAGACGCACGGCGGCAGAGGCACACGCTTCTGTCGCCGCATTTTTGCGACAGACCGGCCGGGGCCGCCGAAGCTTAAGTCCATGCTCTATTTCATCGAGCAGCTTCTCAACGGCGTGCAGCTCGGCATGCTGCTATTCTTGCTCGCGGCCGGGCTGACGCTGATCTTCGGCATCATGGATCTGGTCAACCTGGCGCATGGCTCGCTGTACATGCTCGGCGCCTATTTCGCCGCGACGTTTGCCGCGGCGACCGGAAGTTTTGTGCTCGGCGCCGTCCTGGCGCTGGCCGCGACATTCGTCTCCGGCGTCGCGCTCGAAGTGATCGCGATCCGGCCGCTCTACGGTCGCAGCCACCTCGACCACGTGCTCGGCACCTTCGGGCTATTGCTGTTCTTCAACGAATTAGTGCGGCTGGTCTGGGGCCCGGCCGGCATGACGCTGTCGCTGCAGAGCGAAATGCTCACCGCCGTGCAGATCATTCCCGGCGTGTACTATCCGGCGTATCGGCTGGTCATCATTGCCGCGACCTTGGCGGTGGCGGCGCTGCTCTACATCCTGGTGATGCGCACGCGGCTCGGCATGCTGATCCGCGCCGGCGCCTCGAACCGCGAAATGGCCGGCGCGCTCGGCGTCAACATCAAGCTGCTTTACACCTTGGTATTCGGGCTCGGCGCCGCGCTCGCGGGCTTCGCCGGCCTGATGCAGGCGCCGATCCTCACCGTGCAGATCGGCATGGGCGAGAATATTTTGATCCTCGCCTTCGTGGTCATCATCATCGGCGGCATCGGCTCGATCCGCGGCGCCTTCGTCGCCGCCATCATCGTCGGCCTGATCGACACCATCGGCCGCGCCTTCCTGCCCGACCTGCTGCGCGCGGTGCTCAACACCAATGCCGCGCTGACCTTGGCGCCGGCGCTGTCCTCGATGTCGATCTACATGCTGATGGCCGGCATCCTGGTGTTTCGTCCGGAAGGATTGTTCCCGGCGGCAAACAGATGAACGGCTGGCTCACTCCGCGCAATGCCGTCACCGCCGGCCTGCTGGCTGCGCTTGCGCTACTCCCGCTCTATACGGCGCTGACCGGCAATGCCTTCGTCATGACGCTGTTCACCCGCGTGCTGATCCTCGCTATGGCAGCCGTGAGCCTCAATCTCATCATGGGCTATGGCGGCATGGTGAGTTTCGGCCATGCCGCCTATCTCGGTCTCGGCGGCTATGCCGTCGGCATCCTGGCGAAAGAAGGTGTTGGCTCGGGCTTTATCCAGTGGCCGATGGCGATCGCGGTCTCGGCGCTGTTTGCGCTCGTGGTCGGTGCCTTAAGCCTGCGCACGCGCGGCGTTTATTTCATCATGATCACGCTCGCCTTCGCGCAGATGGTCTATTACGTGGCGATCGGGCTCGACCGCTATGGCGGCGACGACGGGCTGACGATCTACAAACGCAGCCAGTTCGGCGGTCTCGTCGACCTCAACAACAAGATGCTGTTCTATTACCTTTGCTTCGCGCTGCTGTTGGCGAGCATTTACCTCGTCTCCCGCATGGTCAATTCGCGCTTCGGCCTGGCGATCCAGGGCGCGCGCTCCAACGAGCGGCGCATGCGCGCCATCGGACTCCCGGTCTTTCGCTATAAGCTCGTCTGCTTCGTCATTGCCGGCGCGCTGTGCGGACTTGCCGGCGCGCTCTTGGCCAACCACACTAATTTCATCAGTCCGGCGATGATGTTCTGGACCCGCTCGGGCGATCTCATGGTCATGGTCGTGCTCGGCGGCCTGGCCACGCCGTTCGGCCCGCTGATCGGCACGGTGACTTATCTGCTGCTGGAGGAAGCACTGTCGCGCGTCACCGAATATCCCGGCCTGTTCCTCGGACCGGCGCTGCTCCTGGTCGCGATCTTCCTGCACGGCGGCATCGCCGGCATGTTCGAAAGGCGCGCGCCGTGACCGAGCCGCCGCTGCTGCAGATCGAACGGCTGACCAAGCGCTTCGGCCGCGTCATCGCCTCGGGCGATCCGACGACCATTCGCGCCGAGGCCGCGGTGCGCGAAGCCTATCTCGGCGAGCAGGAGGCGACCCGTGGCTGAACGCACAATGGCTGAGCCGCCTTTGCTCGAAGTGTCCGATATCGAGACCAGCTACGGCCAAAGCCGCGTGCTGTTCGGCATTTCGTTCGCCATCGCGCCGGGCGAAATGGTGTCGCTGATGGGACGCAACGGCATGGGCAAGACCACGACCGTGCGCTCGATCATGGGACTGACGCGGGCGACCGCGGGCGCTATCCGCTTTGCCGGCGAGGACATCCGCGATCTGCCGTCTTATCGCGTCGCAAAACTCGGCATCGGCCTGGTGCCGGAAGGCCGCCAGGTTTTTCCCAATCTCACCACGCGTGAAAACCTGGTCGCCACCGCCGCCAACCGCACGGCCGCCCGTGAGCCGTGGACGCTTGACAAAGTGCTGGCACTGTTTCCGCGGCTCTCAAGCCGCGCCGGCACCATGGCGAACCTATTGTCCGGCGGCGAGCAGCAGATGCTGGCCATCGGACGCGCGCTTATGACCAATCCGCGGCTGCTCATCCTCGACGAAGCGACCGAAGGGCTCGCTCCGCTCATCCGCGACGAGATCTGGCGCTGCCTGCAAAGCCTGCGCGCCTCGGGCCAGTCGATCCTGGTCATCGACAAGAACGTCGCGGCGCTGACCCGCATCGCCGACCGCCACACCATCATCGAGCGCGGCCGCGTGGTGTGGAGCGGCGACTCGCGGCAACTGGCAAGCGCGATCGATATCCAGCACCGCTATCTCGGCATCTGAGCGCGTATGGTTACCGATTTGCCGTTCATTGTTAATCGCGGTTTCGATTTATTTACCATGCCGTTTTTGTTATTGAAACGCGCCTCAGGCGGCAACTGAAACAGACAGAGGCACCCCATGTTGAACCAGATCAAGCGTTTCCTGAAAAACGAATCCGGCGCGGCGGCGATCGAGTACGGCCTGCTCGCCTCGGGCATTTCGGTGGCCATCATTCCTTCGGTCAAGAATGTCGGCACCCAGCTGGTGAACGTTTTCACCACCATCCAGCACGCGTTCTAAATCAGTAGCCGGAGCATGATCCGGAAAAGTGGAAGCCGGTTTTCCGAAAAGATCATGCTCCATCAAAATGCTAGGCGCCTCGCTCAGGCGCCTTCCGTCACCGGCAGCGTCAGCGCCGACGGATACTGCGCGGAGTGGTAGATCGTGTCGGCGCCGATCTTGTTGGGCGTGTAATAATGCGTCCATAAAACGTCGGTGACCGCCGAGTCGCCGTTGACGATCTCCAGCCTGATCCGATTGCCCTTCTTGAACCGATGCGCCATCGGCTCGACGCTGATGTCGAAGCGGTAGATTTCTCCGGGTTTTATCGGCGTCGGATCGCTGTGGCTGTGATACGGCTCCATCGCGCTCGATTTATTAGGATCGAGCGCACGGTGCGAAGCGCGCAGCCAGCCCTTGGTGATCCAGTACGACGCCGGATTGAGCCCCTTGGCGCGGTCGTCGGCCGCTTGCGGCATCTGCTCGGAAAGCTTCACGAAGAAATCCATGTCGTCGCGGCTCGATGCGGCGTGCAGCACGAGCTTGATCGGGCCGGCGATCTCCACATCCTGCTCGAGCGGCGCGGTGGTGAAGGTCAGCACGCGGCGCGCCGGATCGGGCTGGTTGTTCGGCCCGAAGCCGACGACGCCCAGCATCCAGCCCGGATTGGGATAGCTGTACGACGTCTTCTCCTCGCCGGACGCGGCCGCGCGCGACAGCGTGCCGTCGTTGAGCGAGGTCACGCTGCCGGATTTCTCCGCATTCAAATGCCACGTCACATAGCGCAGGCCGGGCGGCGGCCAGGTTTCCGCGCTGCGCACCGCGTCGGCGCCGCGGACGAAATATTCCACCGCCGGGCGCTTCGCGTAATCCGTCTCCTTTCCTTTCAGATAATGATCGTAGAACGGCAGCAGCAGTTTTTCGTGCAGCTCCGGGCTGTTGAACTCGCGGTTGGCGACGAAGGCGTTGACCGGGCCGATCATCTTCAGTTTCTTCGGCCCCTTGGCGCGGCGGAAGCCATCAATATTGCCGCGGGTGTGCAGATCGACCTTGCCCCAGACGCCGACCGAATAGAGCGGCACCTCGATCTCGTGCAGGCGTTCCGCCGCGCTTCGCTCGCGCCAGAAATCGTCGTAAGTCGGGTGCTGCTGGATGAGCAGGTTCAAATCGCAGCTCTGCTCGCGCGGTTCCTCGCCGTTGGCCGGATGGCTGTTGATGATGCGGTTCTGGTTCCACCAATAGCTGCCGAAGAAATCGCCCAAAATGCCGCCCTGATAGACCGAGGCGCGATACGGATCGTTCAGCCCGTCGAAGGCGGCAATGCAGGCGAGCGACGGCGGCTTTTGGATCGCCATCCACCATTGCGACATGCAGAAATAGGATTGGCCGATGCCGCCGACCTTGCCGTTCGACCACGATTGGTGACCGAGCCATTCGATGACGTCGTAAAGATCTTTCTGCTCGTTCTTGTCGAGCAGGCGGAATTCGCCGCCCGACTTGCCGCAGCCGCGGATGTCCATGTTGGCGTAGACATAGCCGCGCCCGACATACAATTCGATCGGCCCGGTCTCGCGCCAGAGAAACTGCGGCGTCGCCGGCAGCGTGTTGTTGTCGTAGCGGTACGGCGACGGCGCCAGCACCACCGGGAACGTCCCCTCGCCTTGCGGCATGTAAAGCGCCACCGCGATCTCGACGCCGTCATGGACGCGGATTTTGACTTCACGCGGCTTCAACTGGTCTGCCATCGATTTCCCCGGGACGTGATTTCCAATAACGCAAGCATCGGGAGCGCAGCATAGGGAGAGAGCGCGCAGCGGGCAACGTGAGCGCGGTTGAAGAGGAGCGCTCTTCATCCGCCCCCGCAACGTATCTCGTCGAAAGCAGATGGCGTTATCTATTGATCCACATCAAAGCGCCTTGCGCCATGGCGGTTATGGTCATGCCGGTCCAGCGGGGGTGATGCCGACGGGCCAAGCGGCCTTGACCGAACCGTCTCCTTTCTTGCGGTCCGGTCTTGGTCGCTTGAACGTGTGACATTCATGTGCGCCGATCGGCGCCTCAATTGATATTGACCAGCGCGCCGCCATCGACCGGCAGCGCCACGCCGGTGATGAAATTCGCCTCGTCGGAGGCGAGGAACAGCGCGGCATTGGCGACGTCCCAGGCGGTGCCCATCTTGCGGCGCAGCGGCACCCGCGCATCGCGGGCGGCGGCGACCTCGGCCCGGCTCTTGCCGCTGACCCTGGCACGGGTATCGACCGCCATCGGCGTGTCCATCAGGCCGGGCAGGATGACATTGGCGCGCACGCCGAATTCGGCATTCTGGATGGCGACCTGCTGGGTGAACGCGATCATGCCGGC
>Ga0310039_10003099_pt1 | contig 10711 bp, 7 predicted proteins | sample Sb_taG_4_FD_200460 | JGI IMG/M metagenome (GOLD analysis project Ga0310039, IMG submission 200460) | Peat soil microbial communities from Weissenstadt, Germany - Sb_50d_6_BS metaG (v2) (version 2) | ecosystem: Environmental > Terrestrial > Soil > Wetlands > Peat | place: Germany: Weissenstadt... | reverse complement strand
AAGTTCGCCGAAGGCGGGGTCAGCGAGAAGACCGCCTGGCACCCGTGCGTTGAATCATTCGGGAAGGGAAACGGTGTTGCCCGGATCACTGATGTGATCGTCGCTAACGTCGGTTGCAACGAGCCGGGTCTTGATCACCCTGCGGTCTTCCCACTGGGGCTTGCCGAGCAACTGGTCAAGACTTTTTCCCAGTCGGATGATCTGGTGCTCGATCCGTTCTGCGGGAGCGGTCAAACGCTCCTGGCTGCGAAGGGGTGTGGGCGTCGATATCTGGGGATCGAGAGGGAAGAGAAATACGTCAAGATTGCTCTGGGGCGGCTGCGATGAGGAGCATGATCGACAGGCGACCTTACGAACCCTCCGTCAGCAGAAACGAAAGCGGTTCGTAGGGAGAAGTCGGAACGCCGCTTCAGATATCATCAGGATCGACCGTTGGGATCAACGGGAGATACTGGGACGCCGCAACCAGAGTGTTGCCTGGGCTCCGCAGCGCCAGCCCGATCTGCTGGACACGTTCTCGCATCCAACGACATGCGTGAACCAACTCCTCGGTGGGTCGGGGATCGAAGGACGGGTCGTAGACCTTGTATTCGCCATGATGGAATGATCGAGGCTGGATAAAGGGGTTGAGAACAGGTAAGTCTTCCGGTCCAGATACTCGCCGTAGAGCCTCAGCAGGCGACGGAGGTGTGCTGGAGCCATCACGAAGATGGCACTCGCTTGGTCACAGAGTTCACGGTCCACTTGGCGGGGGCAGTGCCCGCTGGCATCGATGCCCCAGTGTCTCAGCATCCCGAGCGCACGGTCGTTGATACATTCTCCCGCAAACAGACCGGCAGACAGGGCGGGGTCGTCTGCGTGCAGATGGCGATAGAGGTAGTAAGCCAGCACCGACCGGCAGCAGTTGGCGTAGCAGATGAAAAGCGGTGTTTCCACGTCGATGGCTCCCACGGGACACTCTGACCACCCAAGGAGATGGACTGATCGGGGCAGTGGCTCACTGTCAGGGCTTTGTCCCTGTGATCATCCCGACTCGTAGAAAGAGCGTCCAGGCGACCTCCTGATCCGGGTCGCCCCATGCCGCCGCCAGTTCGTACCCGATCCTCTCAGGTTTCAACGCTCTGCACGAGTTCCCTCTCTGAGATGTCAACGCTCTTCAACGGTCCTCGCTTATTTGCCGATGTTCCGTACTCGAAGATGTCCACGACTATGAAGAAGATCGTCTTGCTGTTGACGGTCACAGAGGGAAATGACGCCTGGGTTGACGGGACCAAGAAGTTCAGCCCCTCATGGCACATCTTGAAAATGACCAAGTAGGCGCATGGCTCGTTGTAGTCGCAAGCGTATATGTACGCCTGATTGAAGCCCGAGATGATATAGCACTTCCCTTTGCTGCTCTCGGGCCAGAACAGCTTGGTGTCGGCGATCACACGTTCCTTGCCTATCTGATCAGCCACGAAATCGGGGATGCCCGAGGTCGAGTGCGGCTCGATGTGGAAGTCGATGCCCTGATCGTGCAGGTACTCGTAGAGGTCGAGTGCCAAGGTCTTCTCGCCCTTGTGTGTATCGTGCCTGACCGCCTGACGAAGCCGCTCCGCATGAAACCACTCACAGTGATGCTTGTAGCGACGTAAGAAATAAAGGATCGCCTGCTGGTCATCAAGATGCTCGTCAACGTACTCGTAGAACGGTTCGAGAAAGACATCCCGGACTAATTCCAGGTAGTCGTTTCGCTTCGTGCTGGGGCGGTACTTCGTGCCAATCTTGAAGATCATGTCTTCGTCTGATTGGTCGGCGATCTTCTTGAGGAGATGGTAGCCCATTGCCGCCGATTCGGATTCACTACTTCCGAAAAGGGTCTCTCCTTTCAGGATTCGGTCAACCGTCGCCGGGACATCTTGCTCGACCACACGAGCCAGGAGTTCGTCTCGGACCCCGCTCAAGATCGGCGAGCTGTCAAAGAAGTGGAAAAAGACTCGCAGAAGCATCGGAAAATCTTGATAGTCGGCTGAGTTCAGCCGCCTGACTCGCTTCTGAAGTTTGTAGCGTATGGCATGGACAAAGGCATCCTGCATGATTCTCACCTGAATAAGCGGTTGATGCTCTCGATCTGCTCATGCAACTGGTCCAGAGCCCGATGAACGGATCTTACACCCTTTCGCACCGTGTTCATGCTGTCGTCGAGTTGGATGTTTGCCTTGCAGCCCCGGCAGATGATCACGTCACGGAGCCGGGCTTGCTTGAGCCAGATGGGATTGGCGAACTTGCATCGGGGACAATCGACTTCCACCTCGAACTTGTCGAGATTGATCCCGCCCTCGATTCTTGCTTGAATGCGGACCATGAACTAACTCGATGAGAAAGTGAACCCAAGGAGCAAAAGCATTTATGCAAAATGATCCGATCAGAAGGTTCCCAAGGGTCGAACGATCTGCTTGTCAACGCTTGTATAGTGCCATCACTCATAGTAGAATGCCTGGTGCGGAACGTCAACACGAGCACCAAGAGGCGTACCCAACGACGCCGTTTGGGGGAGCGAGGGAATGTCCAGCGCTCTTATCAGTGCTCCCGAGCAGGGACAACTGGTCAGCGTTCGATCCCGCAACTGGATCGTCAATGAGGTCGTCCCTAGTACGCTGCCGACCAGCGGTCTGCAAGGGATCTCCGACCCACAGACCCTTGTCTCTTTGGCATCCGTCGAAGACGACGGTCTCGGCGAGGAGATCCAGGTTGTTTGGGAGTTAGAGCCTGGTGCCCGGCTGATCGAGAAGGTCGCTCTGCCCGATCCCACCGGGTTCGACCCGCCCGATCAACTCAACGCCTTTCTTGATGCCGTCCGCTGGGGGGCATCGTCCACGGCGGATGTCCGCAACATCCAGTCCCCGTTCCGCTCGGGCATCGACATCGAGGACTACCAGCTTGACCCGGTGGTCCGGGCAATCCAAATGCCTCGTGTCAACCTGCTCGTGGCGGATGACGTTGGCCTGGGAAAGACGATCGAGGCGGGGATGGTAGCTCTCGAACTGATCATCCGACACCGAGCCAGGAAGATCCTTATCGTCTGCCCGTCGTCGCTCCAGATTCAGTGGCAGGAGCAGATGCGGGACAAGTTCGGGCTCGATTTCCGCATTGTTAGCAGTGAACTCATGAGAGATCTGCGGCGGGAACGGGGCATCCACATCAACCCCTGGAACCACTTCCCCCGCCTCATCACCTCGATCGACTTCCTGAAACGAGAGCGACCACTGCGGATGTTTCGGGAGATCCTGCCCGGACCCAATGACCCGATCTTTCCCCGCAAGTTTGATCTGCTCATCACGGACGAAGCTCATAACTGCGCCCCATCCGGGCGTGGCAAGTACGCCACGGACTCACTGAGAACCAAAGCTCTGCGGCTCCTGGCTCCTCACTTCGAGCACAAGCTGTTCCTGACCGCCACCCCGCACAACGGCTACCCCGAGAGCTTCTCGGCACTCCTGGAACTGCTTGACAACCAGCGGTTCGCCCGCAGCACCAAGCCCGACCGCAAGCAACTCGATGCCGTGATGGTGCGGCGGATGAAGTCGGAGTTGCCTGCCCGGTGGGACGGGTCGCCCCGGTTCCCGAAGAGGTCGCTAGAGCCGCTGGAGGTGCCCTACTCGGACGAGGAGAAGGCGATCCACGCCGCATTGAAGCAGTACTCCGGTCTTCGGTCGAAGAGGGCTCGGGACAACGCCGAGTCGATGGCGACCGACTTCGTGCTCAAGACCCTGAAGAAGAGGCTGTTCTCCAGCCCTGCGGCGTTCCTCACGACGCTGAACAAGCACGAGGCGTCCCTGCGACATGTCGTGAAGAAGACGGCTGGCACGAAGCCGACGTTCGGCACACTCAAGCGGGACATCGACCGGATCGACGAGGACTATGCCGACGACGAGGAATACGACGAAGCAACTGGCGATGCCGTCGAAACCGCCAGCCGATTGTTCTCGGAACCGAGCGACCAAGAACTGGCACTCATCAAGAAGATGCGGGACTGGGCGGAACGGGCGTGCTCCCAGAACGACTCGAAAGCCCGCCAGTTGATCGCCTGGCTGAAGGAGCACATCCGCCCGAACGGACAATGGACGAACGAGCGGGTCATCCTCTTCACCGAGTACCGTGCCACGCAGAAGTGGCTGTCGGAGGTCATGTCGTCGGAGGGGTTTACCGGGCAGGACCGCATGATGACGATGTACGGGGGCATGGACGCCAAGAGCCGTGAGGCGATCAAGGCGGCGTTCCAAGCGTCACCCGATCAGAGCCCCGTTCGCATCCTGCTGGCGACCGACGCCGCCTCTGAGGGGATCGACCTCCAGAATCACTGCTCGAAGCTCATGCATTACGAGATCCCGTGGAACCCGAACCGCATGGAGCAGCGGAACGGGCGCATCGACCGGCACGGTCAGAAGGCTGACCACGTTCGGGTGTTCCACTTCGTCTCAAAAGGATACAAGGAGCGCCAGTCCAGCGCATTCACCCTCCCCCAGAGCGAACTCGAAGCCGACCTGGAGTTCCTCATGATGGTGGCGAAGAAGGTCGAGAAAATCCGGGAGGATCTCGGCAGCGTCGGGCAGGTGCTCGCCGACGACGTGGAAGCTGCGATGCTGGGGCGTGGCTATAACCTTGCCCGCACCGATACCGCTGAGCGGGGGTCCGAACCCGTCCGCAAGATGCTCAAGTTCGAGCGTGACCTGGCGAGGCAGATCCAGGCGCTCCTGGACCAGTACCGGGAAACTCAGAAAGAACTGCGGCTGTCCCCCGCCAACATTCAGAAGGTCGTGGAGGTCGGGCTGAAGCTTGCCCAGCAGCAGCCCCTTATCCCGGTCAGGAACACGGGAGGCAAGCCGATCTTCCGACTGCCCGCCCTGCGAGGAAGCTGGGCGGCGTGTGCCGAGGGACTGGAGCACCCGCACACGAAGGAGATCCGCCCGATCACATTCGACCATGCCGTGGCGAACGGGCGGGACGACGTGGTGCTCGTCCACCTCAACCACCGGCTGGTCCAAATGTGCCTGCGGCTGCTTCGGGCTGAGGTTTGGTCGGATGCTGGTCGAAAGAAGTTGCACCGGATCGAGGCCCGGGTTGTACCCGACAGTGCCCTGCCAACCCCGGCAGTGATCGCTCACGCCCGGCTGGTCGTCATCGGCGGTGACAGCCACCGGCTTCACGAGGAGATCATCACAGCCGGTGGCTTGCTGAAGGAAGGTCGATTCACCCGGATGAACGTGGGTCAGATCGCCGAGGCACTGGCGGCGGCGACCGATGAGGAGCCATCCGAGGCGACGAAGCAGCGGTTCCTCAAGCTCTGGGGCGAGATCACACCTTCGGTCCAGCAAGCCCTGACGGCTCGAATGACCGACCGAACCAAGGGGCTTGAGAAGCGGTTGCTCGAACGCTCCGATAAGGAGGCTCAGGACATCGAGTCGATTCTGCTGGAGTTGAAGCGGTCGATCGAGGCGGAACTGGATGAGCCGGAATACCGGCAGCTCGAACTCTTCAGCGACCCGGAGCGGGATCAGTTGGAACGGAACAAGGACTACCTGCGGGATCGGGTGAAGCAGATCCCTGCGGAGATTGAACGGGAGACGGCAGCGATCCGGGCTCGGTTCGCTGACCCTCAAGCTCGGATGTTCCCGGTGGCGGTGACTTTCTTGGTGCCAGAGAAGATAGGCAGCAACCCATGAGAATCAACCGAGTCAGAATAAAAGGATTCCGAGCCATCGATGACATCGACCTCGACTTCCGTGACGAGCTTGGAATTCCAAAAGGTGCAGTGACCATGGCGGGGCCTAACGGATGCGGAAAAACGAGCGTCCTGTACGCCATTACTGATGCGCTCCGTGGCGACTTTGGATATCGGACCAATGACGTGCCACCTCCAAGCCGTGACGATCTCAGAGTAGCCGAGGCTGGCTCATCTTGGTCGTCCATCCCTCCGAACGTGAGAGTCTCTGTTGAGATCTCGTTTACGCCCGAAGAACAGCACGATATCCGAGAAACACTACGAATACTGGAGAAGCAACCCCCTCCGGACCTTCCTAATGGATGTCTGACAGTTGACTGGACATATCCCCCGCCAATTGACCCATCGGGAAATCGTTCCAAGGTTTTCCACTCAAACATTTCACCTGGCTTGCCAAACGTTCGGTCATGGTTGCACGTGAAGTCTTGGGCAATCCAAGGCTGGAAAAAACGGATTCCGGGCGTGGCTGAACGGCTTCCCACGCTCGGCGGTCTGTACTTCTTCCCACAGGATCGAGATTTGAGACGGCGTGTTGGAGCAGGTTTGAGAGACCGGGACCAGGACGAGGACTACACCACTCACTCTTTCAAGCGCCCGACAGTCTATGAAGTACTCGATGAGTTCAGCCGCAGATTCTCAAGAACGGCCGAAGACGACCCACACAACTGGGAATCTCATGTGAAGCGACTTTACCGTGCTATTTGCGCACCCAAGAAGTACGTGGGATTTCAGTACCGAGAGGACACACCCGCAGGGTCTCCCGTGTTCTCAGATGGCGGATGCAGTTATCCGCTTTCACATGCTGCGTCGGGTGAGCATGTAATCCTTGAGTATATCGTCGAGCTATGTCGCTTTGGCCCGCTGAATCGGAGCATCATTCTCATAGACGAGCCGGAAGTGCATCTTCATCCACTTTGGCTTCGACGGCTGTACATAAATCTCTCCGAGTTTGGAGCATGCAATCAGTTCATCCTAACAACGCATTCTCCAGAACTGAGGCAACGTGCTTCCGCCGACAATGCCCTCATTGAGCTAGGTCGCCTGGAGGAGGGAAAGTAGGATGCAGCATTACAAGAGTAAGTATCCACGAAGTGGACGCATTGCCATTCTCTGCGAGGGGGACGTGGCAGGATACGAGGCAGATCTGATCGAATTATGGACGGCCCACGATTCTGACGTGGGACTTGTTGATGTATGGCCATGCGGTACGAAATCCGCAATCTACGGAATGTCGGATGCGATCGGTCGAGCGATCGGGATTCATGTAATCGAAGACCGAGATCACCGCACAAAAGAAGCGGCAGAAAAGGATTGCCGAGGAAAGCTCAAGGATCGGAGAAAACGTGGCGTCAGGATCGGGTTCTGGAGGTCATGGAATCGATATGAGATTGAAAACTACCTCGTCGAACCAGCGGTCGTCCTTCCAGTTTTCTCGGAAGTGTTTGACACTCCCGAGGAGAATATTTCTGAGGCGCTGCAAGAGGTATTGACCAAGACAGCAGTCGACCAAGCCCTCCAACGGGCTTTATCAGAATTCCGGTCGGACTTCCCAAGTGGCGAAAAGAATGTCGGTGGCGTGAGTCGTAGGGAAGGACGACCCAAATGGGGCGAGAATGGATTTGTTGTCCCCGACCCGAACACCGTGAAAGATCTCCTCACTGGGGTCTTGGTCCAGTCTCTCGAATGCCTTCAGGCTGACAAGCATCCACACACCGATCGATATGTCGAGATGTTCGTTAAGAAGAGTGAGGAATGGCGGGACATGAAGGTCGATGACGGAGAATGGCGAATCGACTGGGCTGGAAAGGAAGTGCTAACCTGGCTTCGAGTGAAGATGGCGAGCGAAGCTGGCTGGCCGGATGAAGTGGATCTCTCGCACCGGACCCGAATAGAGTGGGAGAAATTGTCTCCGAAGGAGTACAGCGAACGAGATCGTCTAATTGAGAGGGCAATACAGCCTCGGCTTGTCAAGAGCCTCTTGAAAAAGCTAACAGAGAGAGCAACTGACATACCGGAAATCGTCGAGGAATGGAAAGGTCTAATTATTGCTTTGAGCAGCGAGATACCGGATGCGGTCGATGGATGAGGCTAAGAAAAGGACGCAACCATATCCATCGCCAAGCACCACGCCGAATGGCTGTCGCTCATCGAGGTCTCGGGACCGTTCCTGAGCCTGCCGGTGCTCGTGCAGCGCTTTCCGCAGGGACTGGACACTCACGACCCTGAGCATGCCAAGGCACTTCGGCAGGTGCATGAGGAGTGGGACCAAGATCAGAACAGCGACCGCCCCGACCCGGCGACCCATCGCCAGTGGATCGACTGGGTGCTCGGCAACACGCTCGACTTGGGCGACGTGCTGGTGGAGGGGCAGAAGATCCCGCAGACGCTCAAAGCCGACCTCGCTGAGCACGGCGAGACACTGCGACCCGACAAGGTGGTCATGGAGCCGGGTGGAGGCAAGGCGAGGCTGTTGATCCAGACGTACCCGCTCAGGCAGAAGCTCAGCCGGGTTGTCGATGGGAAGCCGTGGGCGGCGTCTCCCGATACACGAATGATGCAACTGTTGCACGACACGGGCGTGCGGATCGGTCTGGTCACGAACGGCGACCAGTGGATGCTGGTCGATGCCCCGAAGGGCGAGACGACCGGGTATGCGTCGTGGTATGCCTCGCTCTGGCTGGAGGAGCCGAAGACCCTCCAGGCGTTCCGAACGTTGCTGAGCAGCCATCGGTTCTTCGGCGTGCCCGAGGAGGAGACGCTCGAACGGCTGCTGGCTCAGAGCGCCCAGGACCAGCAGGAAGTCACCGATCAGCTTGGCTATCAGGTGCGTCAGGCGGTCGAGGTGCTGGTTCACACGATCGACCGGGCGAACCGGGACAGCGGCGGGGCACTGCTCAATGAGGTGCCCGAAGACAAGCTGTACGAAGCCGCCCTGACGGTGATGATGCGGCTGGTGTTCCTGTTCTGTGCCGAGGAGCGGGATCTGCTCCTGCTGGGAGACGAGCTTTACGACAAGAACTACTCCGTCTCAACACTGCGGGAGCAGTTGCGGGTCACGGCGACCAACTTCGGCGAGGAGGTGCTGGAACGCCGGCACGATGCGTGGAGCCGCCTGCTGACGACCTTCCGGGCGGTGTACGGGGGCGTCCAGCACCACCGGCTCAAGCTCCCCGCCTACCAGGGGGAACTGTTCGACCCGGATCGGTTCCCGTTCCTCGAAGGACGAAAATCCGGGACGACCTGGAAGGGCACGCCCTGCCAGCCGATCCCGGTCGATAACCGCACCGTCCTGCACCTGCTGGAAGCCCTTCAGGTGCTCCAGGTCAGGCTGCCGGGCGGGGGACCAGCCACGCCCCGCAAGCTCAGCTTCCGTGCCCTGTCGATCCTCCAGATCGGGCACGTCTATGAGGGGCTTCTCGACCACACGGCGGTCAAGGCGACCGAGCCAGTGCTGGGGTTGAATGGACCTCGTGACCATGAGCCCGAGGTGCCCCTGTCCAAGCTCGAAGCCCTGGCGGCGAAGGGCGAGGACGAGTTGCTGGCGTTCGTGAAGGAGGAGACGGGACGGTCGTCGATCGCCCCCGTGAAGCGGCTCCTGGCGACGGCACCGGACGACCTGACTTTGAGCCGATTCCGCACCGCCTGTCAGGGGGACGAGAAGCTCTGGGAGCGGATCAAGCCGTACGCAGGATGTGTGCGGCTCGACACGTTCGATTACCCGGTCGTCATCCTGCCGGGCAGCGTCTATGTCACAGCGGGCACCGACCGCCGCTCCAGCGGCACCCACTACACGCCTGAGAGTCTGACTGTGCCGATCGTTCAGTACACGCTGGAGCCCCTGGTCTATGAAGGTCCAGCCGAGGGCAAGCCGAAGGATCAATGGCGGCTGAAACTGGCTGCGGAACTCCTCGCCCTCAAGATTTGCGACATGGCGTGCGGTAGCGGGGCATTCTTGGTCCAGGTCTGCATCTACCTGGCGGAACGGCTGCTCGAAGCCTGGGAGGAAGCCGAGAGGCGAGTGGAGGGCTCACCCCGGATTACGCCCTACGGCGAGGTCTCGAAGGGCCTACCCGACGAGCAGTTGATCCCCCTCGACCGCCAGGAGCGGCTGATCTACGCCCGCCGTCTTGTGGCTGAGCGTTGCATCTACGGCGTGGACAAGAACCCGCTGGCGGTCGAGATGGCGAAACTGTCGCTCTGGCTGCTGACGTTGGCGAAGGACAAGCCGTTCACGTTCCTCGACCACGCCATACGGTGCGGTGACTCCCTGATGGGTCTCAGCAGCATCGACCAATTGCTCCGGTTCTCGATGACGGAGAACGCCAAGGTCCGACCGCTCATGGAGCAGCAGCGGCAGCAGATCGAGAAGCGGCTCGAAGCCACCATGCTGCTCCGCAAGCAGATTGAGACACTGCCGTCGAATACGCCGCAGGACATCGAACGTAAAGCGAAAATGTTCGAGAACGTCGTGGACCAAACGAAGCGGCTCACCTATGCCGCCGATATGCTCCTGGCGGCTACCTGGGAGGCGAAGAGCGTCGGCGAGTTGGAGTCAGCACTCAACGGGACGCTCGCCGAGGTCGAGTACAAATTCAAGGATCTTCCAGCCGAGCAGTTGGAAGATGAAGCGGGGAAGCGACTGCGGAAGGCGGGGATCACTGGTCGGTTTCACTGGCCCTTGGAGTTCCCCGAGGTCTTCGTCGAACGAGGCGGGTTCAATGCTTTTGTCTGTAATCCACCCTTCATGGGTGGAAAGAAGATCACCGGAAACCTTGGTACGGACTACAGGGACTATCTGGTCGGGCATCTCGCCGGGGGTGAACGTGGCAACGCCGACCTGTGTGTCGGTAACGGTCAGCGAGGGTACAACTTTTTCGGCCAGTTGGGGACCACCCCGTAATCAGTGAGTTTCGTTGAAGTGGTCCCGGCCGAGCGGCTTGGCAGCGCGGT
>Ga0310039_10003091_pt1 | contig 10730 bp, 9 predicted proteins | sample Sb_taG_4_FD_200460 | JGI IMG/M metagenome (GOLD analysis project Ga0310039, IMG submission 200460) | Peat soil microbial communities from Weissenstadt, Germany - Sb_50d_6_BS metaG (v2) (version 2) | ecosystem: Environmental > Terrestrial > Soil > Wetlands > Peat | place: Germany: Weissenstadt... | reverse complement strand
GGCGGTGGCGAAAATCTCGTCGACTTTCTTGGCATTGCCGTCGGGATCGGGATTCGGCCCCGGCCAGTCGACCGCGAGATTGCCGGGCGCCTGCGGCCAGATTTGCGGCGCGCCGTCGCGCAGCGCTTCGCGCGCATCGGTGATCGGCGTCATTTCCTGGTATTCGACCGCGACCAGCTCGGCGGCGTCCTGCGCCGCGGCCGCGCTCTCCGCCACCACCATCGCCACCGGCTCGCCGATATGCATCACCCGCTCGCCGGCCAGCGCCGGCCGGTGCGGCAGGATCAAGGTCTTGCCGCCGCGCCCCGGCACCGGCGGATGGCGGCCGAGGTTGCCGACGCCTTCCATGTCCTTCGCGGTCAGCACGCCGACCACGCCGGGCGCCTTCAGTGCCGCCGATGTATCAACACTGACGATGCGGGCAAAGGCATGCGGCGAGCGGACAAAATAGGCATAAGCCTGGTTCGGCAGCGGCGCGTCGGCGATGTAGCGGCCGTGGCCGCGCACGAGAGGGTTGTCCTCGACGCGGACGTGCTTCGGCTCGTGGCGTTGGGTGGTGGCGTCCATAGGGAAGTCCCAAAATGCTTTTTGCGGAGGGTTTTGGCGGCCTCTTTATAGCCGAAACGGCCGGGAGCTAAAGGCCTCAATATCGCCCGTAGAATATCGTCTTGACGCAACCCTCCGCGATGTCCTGGCACAGCACCGCGTGGCTTGTGAAATCCTTGACGCTGGTATGCTTGTCGAGATCGGGATCGAGTTTTTCCAGCGAAATGACATTCACCGTTCCCTTCTCGCACGACACCAAGATCGCGCCGTCCTTGATCTCCTTCACCTTGAAGCCGACGAAATAGGCGACCGGGTAATCGTCATGTTCGCAATGCCACTTCTCGACGACGTTGTATTTGGCTTGCGGATCGGAAAAGCCCTGGAACAGGTGCAGATCGAAATCGCCGGAGCCCGACTGCTCTTCTTTGATGACGACCTGAGTGGAAAAGAAATCCGGCCCGCCGGCTTTCTGCTCGGCGATCAGCTCGTCGATGTCCGCTTTCTCGTAGCGGTTGGCTTTTCGGATTTCGGCGATGTGCGCGTCGAACGGGCCCATTGTCATGGTGCCGGTTGCGCACATTTCGATCTTGTCTTCGGCCATCGCGGTCTGCGTGGGGAGATTGAACAAGCAGCCCGCAAGCGCGATTAGCAGCCACAACCGCATGGCTTTATCCCACTGCTGATTGCGCCCGGCCCGGGTCGGTCCGGAGGAAGAATGGCGTCATATCGCCGCCTTGGTGCCGGGCGTCCACGCCTTGAAGATACCGGCGTGGCTGGCCGTGACAAGCCGGGATATTGCCTCCCCGTCGATCATATCGATCGTGCAAGACGGGTAATCCGCCCCGATGAGTCGCGGCCGATAAAGGGGCGGATTACGCTTCTGCAATTGATCTTAAGCAGGACCGACGATGCCGGAGCAATGTTGCGCATAGGGCCCACAACACTCCGCAGTAAGCATCACCTTGTCCGATTTGCCGAAGTTGCGGCCGACCTTGAGATTGATCGGTATCACCCCGCCTACCGCGGCGGCATTTGTCAAAGTGACTCTGACCGCCGATGATTTCTTGGGATTGAGCGGCAGGACGCCGCGCATTGTTGCCGCATTCACTATTGGCCCTTTCGTCGGCGACTTCGGTCTATTGGATTTTCGTTTCATCTGTCTCTCCTTTGGCTTCACTTTTGCTAGCTGAGAAATAGGCCTTCAAGGTTTCAGCGATGGCCATCTTATTTTGATGGCAATACGGCTCGAATATCGAACCTGTCTGAGTTCTTGCCCTGGCCGGGCATCCGCCTCCGCAGTAGAGCGCCAACGAACACCGCAGGCATTCCGGGATGTTGAGAATATGCCTGTCGCTATAGTATTGTTGCGACGGAAAGAACTGCAGCCTTCCATTGGAAATATTTCCAATCCGCCGCTCCCGATTTCCCGCGTCTTCATAGCAATCGTAAATGTCTCCCAGTGGATCGACGATCCTGGTGGTATCGCTTCCGGCGCCGCAAAATTGCGTCTTCGGAAGAATACTTTCGTCCTGCATCTCAATCATGTGTTTGAGAAAGCTCAGACCTGCGTAGGGCGGATTGCTGAACTTTTTGGCGACACTCGCGAAGATGCTGCGGAATTCGCTCATATCTTCTGTCGAGCAATCCCTGAAATCATTGAGCGGCGCGAAATAAAGCTGAACATTGCCGCCCGTAATCTTTTCATCATCCAGATATTGGACCAGCTCCCTGGTGGATTGCATCTGCTGCGGGTGTGTGTGAACGCGGAGAAGAACGCTTGCGCTCGTCTTCTTCAGCATTCGAAGCGCTAAAATTATATTATCGAATGTCGCTTTTCCGGACAAAGGGACGCGTTGGCTGTCGTGGTAAGAACGATTGCCATCGAGAGTCACCTGAACGATTTGAATCTTCCCATAGTCCCGTCCGAACAGGTCTATCATTCGCGGCACGTACAGAGCATTCGTCGTGGTCGAGACTTCAATCGAATGCTGTTTCGCGTAGCGCAAGATCCGCAAGATGGCTTCCCTGTTAGCTGGGAGAAATGGTTCGCCTCCGAAAATGGTGAAAACTAATTTGTTGTCGCTATATTCTTCAGGAAACATATTTCGAAGATGGTGCGTCAAGATGTCATCCGTCATTTCCGCGCGCATGCGAGGTGCGCGCGATTTTTTCGACAAGGTTCTTTGGAAACAGTATTTGCAGGCGAGGTTACAATTATAGGTCAAGACAAAGCTCAGACATAATTGCCGGTTCGCCGCTAGCTCAGCATTTTTTTTCAGAATAAAACCGACCTGCTTCTTGAATTCATCAAGTTCCTGTTCTCGTGATAACGTCGTAAGATGCCCTCTGTCGCATAAGTGATCGCATTCTCTGTCCGACAGCATTGAAAAGTCATCTACTAGCATTCTCTTGGCGTAGTTTTTCGGCACAAGATCCATGCACAATGAAATCCCACTGAAAAGAAGGGAAGTTCCGTCTCCAATGTCGACGAAATTCATATAAGAACTGCTGCGAAGCATGGTTCACCTCTTCTGAGATGAGTGTTGCTGTTTGCGAACGGCTTAAATTTGCTTGTTCCCTCCTATGCTGAAGCGCCTACTTAAAAACATTAGCGCGTTTGTTCAGATTGTATTTGATTTAAGTCAAAACCATCGATTGCGTTTCGCCCACGCCGTCGATGACATTGGCCGCAATTCTATGATGCATCTCCTGCTAAGTCCGCGACTGGCGACATCGATTCTTGCATCTGGGTGCGGTGGGGGACTGTGTCGTCATCTTCCAGATACGAATAATCGCGCAGTATTTCCGCTCGCGACGAAGCTTCCGCCAGCATGTCCAGAATGTCTTTCACGCGAACGTGTGGTCCGCGGATGCAAGGCCGGCCGCCGGATGCCTCGGGTCAAGCCCGGGCATGACGAACGGGGAAGCATGCCCGCCATGCCTTGCGCCGCCGCGCCCGTTATGCGCAAAGAAGCCCGCCATCCGGGGAGAACCTATGACCAAAACCATCGACATCCATACCCACGTGCTGGCCGACGCCACCGTCAAGCTCATGCAGAAGGAAATCCCGAGGCTTGGCCTGAAGATGGCGCCGTATGACGCCGACAACGCGGTCTGCGAGGTCGCCGGCGTGGCGTACCGGCCGTTTCCGCGCGGCGGCCATGACATCGAGCGGCGGTTCAAGGACATGGACGCGGCCGAGGTCGACGTGCATCTGCTGTCGGTCGCGCCGCAGACTTGGCTCTACGGCCAGGAGGTGGCGGTCGGCATCGCCGGCGCGACGATCCAGAACGACGAGATCGCACGCCTGGTGAAGGAGCACCCGGAACGCTTTTCCGGCATCGCCACTTTGCCGATGCAGGCGCCCGACAAGGCGGCGGACGAATTGCGCCGCGCCATGCGCAAGCTCGGCCTGCACGGCGCCATGATCGGCTCAAACATCGGCGGCAAGAATCTCGACGATCCGAGCTTTGAGCCGCTGTGGGCGGTAGCCGAAGAGCTCGACGCCTTCATGATGATCCATCCCGGCAATGTCGCCGGCGCCGACCGGTTGCGCTCGTATTATCTCGGCAACCTGATCGGCAATCCGCTCGACACCACCATCGCCGGCGCCTGCCTGATCTTCGGCGGCGTGCTGGAGCGGCATCCGAAGCTCAACTTCATCATGTCGCACGGTGGCGGCTTCATCCCGTACCAGGGCGGCCGCTGGGTGCACGGCTGGGAGGTGCGGCCGGAGCCGAAGGTGAACGTGAAACATTCGCCGGCGCCGTATCTCGATCGTTTCCTCTACGACACCATTTTGCACGCCAAGGCGCCGCTGGAATTTCTCATTTCCTCGGTCGGCGCAAATCGGGTGTTCCTCGGCAGCGACTACCCTTACGACATGGGCACGGGTGAATGCGTGCGGCAGGTGCGTGCCGCGAACGTTCCCGCGGCCGATCGCGACATTATTCTCGGCGCTCACGCGGCGAAGATTTTGAGCAAGAAACGTCTGGGATGAATCGATGGCCGATGCCGGCATGACGCGCGTGCCCGCGCGCGCGGTGACTTCGCTGCTTGCGGATTCTTTCGTCGCCGCCGGCTTGCCCGCGGCCGACGCGGCGCGCTGCGCCGAATTGATGACCGAAGCCGATCTCACCGGCGCCGAAGGCCACGGCATCTTGCGCCTGCCGCAATACGTGCGGCGCCTCAAGGCGCGCGGCTTCAACGCCCATCCCAACATCACCGTGACGAAATCGGCACCGGCGACGGCGCTGGTCGATGGCGACAACGGTATGGGGCATCTGGTGATGACGCGCGCTGCCAACGAGGCGATCGCCATGGCGCGCGAAACGGGTGTGGCTTGGGTCGGCGTGCGTCGCTCCAATCACGCCGGCCCGGCCGGGCTTTATGCGGAAATGCCGACCGCGCACGGCATGATCGGGCTTTACGCCGCCGTCGCCAACGCCAATCACATGGCGGCCTGGGGCGGCGCTGATTTGTTGCTCGGCACCAATCCGCTCGCCATCGGCGTGCCCTCGGGCTCTGGCCCGCTGGTGCTCGACATGGCGACCTCGATCGTCGCCTACGGCACGGTGAAGAAATATGCGTTGCGCGGTCTCACCATGCCGGAAGGCTGGTTCGTCAAGCCTGATACCGGCGAAGCCATCACCGACCCGGACCGCTCCGGCGAAGGCATTCTGCTGCCGATGGGCGAATACAAGGGCGCTGGCCTGGCGCTGATGCTGGGATTGCTCGGCGGCGTGCTCAACGGCGCCGCCTTCGGCCGCGACGTGGTCGACTTCAACGCCGACGATTCGAGCGAGACCAATACCGGGCATTTCATGGTGGCGATCGACATCGCGCGTTTCGTGCCGCTTGCAACCTTCACCGCGGAAGTCGATCGCCATGTGCGCGATTTCCGCCAATCGAAGCGCTTGCCGGGCGTCGATGAAATCCGCCTGCCCGGCGATCGCCGCGCGCAATGCCGCGCGGAACGGCTGCGCGACGGCGTGCCGATCGCGCCGGCGCTGTTGGCGCAGCTCGACAAGCTGGCAGCGGAGCTGAAGATCAAACCGCTGCGCGAGCGATAGAGCACGATGCTCCGTCCCGGTACGTTCGGCCTCACCCTATTGCTGTCGTTCCTGACCGCGCTCGGCCCGCTGACCATGGACATGTACCTGCCGTCGCTGCCGGCGATCGGGCAGGCGCTCGATGCGTCGACGGTCCAGGTGCAATTGACCATTTCGAGTTACCTGATCGGCTTCGCCGCCGGGCAGATCGTCTATGGGCCGGTGTCCGACCGCGTCGGGCGGCGGCCGGTGATCCTGGCGGCGCTGGTGCTCTACGGCGTGGCAACCATCGTCTGCGCGCTGGCGCAATCGATCGGAATCCTGATCGCGGTGCGCTTCGTCCAGGCGCTCGGCGGCGCCGGCTGCATCGTGCTGGCGCGCGCCGCGGTGCGCGACCTTTATTCCGGCGTGCGCGCCGGCCGCGAATTGTCGCTGATGGGATCGATCACGGCGTTCGCGCCGATCGTCGCGCCGGCGATCGGCGGCGTGCTGCAAACCGCGTTCGGCTGGCGCGCCAGCTTCGTGCTGCTGGTGGTGTTCGCGCTGGTCGCCGGCTCGGCCGCGGCGCTGTTGCTGCCGGAGACGCTGCGCCAGCGCGCATCGGGGCCTTTTTCGTTGAAGGTCATGGGTGGGCTCTACCGCTCGGTGCTGGCGCATCGCGGCTTTCTGGCCAATCTCGGCATATTGGTCACCGCCTTCGTCGGCTTGTTTGCCTGGATCGCCGGCGCGCCGTTCGTGATGCAGGACCTGTACGGACTGACGCCGATCGTGTTCGGCACGACCTACGCGGTCGGCGCCGCGGGCTACATGGTGGGCGCCTATGCGGCGTCGCGTTTCGTCATGCGCCTCGGGCTCGACCGCACCATCGGCATCGGCGCTGTGGTGATGGCGTTCGGCGGCTTGGCCATGGCGGCGGCGGTCGCGCTCGATCTTTCCAATGTCGGCTGGCTGGTCGGAACGATGACCATCTATCTCGCCGGCATGGGCCTTGTGCTGCCGCAGACCCAGGCCGGCGCGTTGACGCCGTTTCCCGATCGCGCCGGCACCGCGTCCTCGCTGTTGGGTTTCGCCCAGCAGACATCCGCCGCCATCGCCACCGCCGCGATCGGGCACTATCTCGGCCGCTCGGCGTGGCCGGTGGCCGGCACCATCGCGGTGATGGGCGTCCTCGCGCTCGTGATCTGGGCGCTTACGCGCGGGGTGCGCGCGGCGCCGATGTTCAACGCTTGAATGCCGGCATCACGTCCTTGGCGAACCAGCGCAGCTGTTCTTTGAACTCCTTGGGCGAGAGTCCCTCGGCCCAATGGATCATGAAATTTTCCAGCCCCGGATATTTCGCCTCGATCGATTTGATGCCGTCGATCACCTCGGCTGGCGGTCCGCAGAACCACGCCTTCTGCGCCACGCCGTCGCTCAACAGCGGCGTGCGCGACGGCGCGCCCGGCGTGCCCCAGGTGCGGCCCTGCTCGTCGGCATAGCGCACGAAGCCGAACGGCGCGAACCATTTGAAGCGCTCGTCGTGGGCCGGCTCGAGTTTTTTGATCGCCTCCTCGCGACTGTTGGCGAGATAGACACCGGCGCCCCAGATCATGTCTTCGCCGAGTTGCTTGTTGCGGCCGTGCTTGAGGCAGGCGGCGTGATAGGCGCGCACGACGTCATCGAGGATTTTCTCGCCGTTGAGCGTCACCATCGCCTTGAGCCCATATTGCGCCATCATCTCGATGGTCTTGCCGCTGGCGATCGGCATCCAGATTTCCACCGGCAGATGCTTTGGCCGGGGCACCATGGTGATGTCCTTGAGCTTGTAGCCGCGATAGTCCACCGGCGGCGGCGCCTCGAAATATTTGCCTTTGAAGTGGAAGGACTGCTCGTTGAAACAGGTCAGCAACAGCCGCAACTGCTCCTCGAAATATTCGCGGTTCTTATCGGCATCGAGCAGCGGCGCGCCGAACGACTCCACCTCGCGGCTGTGATAGCCGCGGCCCACCCCCATAATGACGCGGCCGTCGGTGACGATGTCGGCCATGGCATAGTCTTCCGCCAAGCGGATCGGATGCCACATCGGCAGCACGTTGAAGGCGCAGCCGAACTTCAGCCGCTTGGTCTGGGTGGCGAGCCACAGGCCGAGCTGGATGAGATTGGGGAAGACCTCGTAGCCCTCGCGCTGGAAATGATGCTCGGCGGTCCACAGCACGTCGAAGCCGAGCTCGTCCATGAGCTGGGCGACATCGCGCGCGGTGAAGAAAGCTTCCGCCAGCCGGTCGTCGGAATAGCGCCGCTCGTTGGCCGGCGTGCCGTTCAGGCCCACATTGTCGAGCTCGATCTGGCCGACATAGAGGACGTGGAATTTCTTGATCATGGGTTTCTTCCCTAGATTTCTATTCCGTGGCGGCTGGGCCGTCGCCGCAACACTAGCCGAGGCGTACCACCTCCGTCACGTCATGCCTCGGATCGAAATTCACGACTGAACAGAGTGCTGTCCAAGCGATCAAGGCCGCTTTCTCGGCGGTCTGACAAGGAACCGACGCCTCGCGCCTCGGGTGTGGCGCCGTGCCGATTTTTCGCACGATCATATCCGTCCCGCCCGGCAGCGCTACACCATGCGCCACGCGCGACTGCCTTGCGGGGATGCCGGGAAAGCGCCGATACTCGGTTGGGGAATCGCTCGGGGGGAAGTTGCAGGCGTGACAATCAGGTGGTGCCGTGGTGCCTAGGCGTCGCAGCAAGCGGTTGAGGTGGTGCGTCCTTGCCGGCGCGCTTTGCACCGCCGCAATCGTGACGGCGCCTGGCGCAGCGCAGGCGCAGGGTTTTTTTGATTTCCTGTTCGGCGGCCCGCAGCGACCGCCGCCGCCGCCGCCCAGCTATCCGCCGCCGCCGCCGGAGATCGGGCGCATCGCGCCGGCGCCGCTCGGACAGGAACGCGTCAACGAGAATGCCGGCACCACCGGACACGGCGTCGCGTTCTGCGTGCGGCTGTGCGACGGCCAGCACTTCCCGCTGGAGCGCATGGCCAATGCGACGCCGGCCGAGACCTGCAAGGCGATCTGCCCGACCAGCGCCACCAAGGTCTATTTCGGCTCCGAGATCGAGGGCGCAGTGGCCGGCGACGGCGCGCGCTATTCCGATCTCAACACGGCGTTCCTCTATCGCAAGCATCTGGTCGCCAATTGCACCTGCAACGGCAAGGACGCGTTCGGGCTGGCCACCTTCGATGTGAAGACCGATCCCACTTTGCGGCCCGGCGATATCGTCTCGACCAAGGACGGGCTGATGACGTTCAGCGGCCGCAGCGGCCAAGCGGCGTTCACGCCGGTCGCGCCGTCGACGCTCGGCCCGCAGTTGAATTCCGTCTCGTCGCGGCAGAAGCCGACGGCGTCGCCGCCTGCCGACCAGCCGCAGCAGGAAGTCGAAGACGAGCCCGGCACCATCGTGCACCCACAGAATGGCCAGCCGGCAAGCCCGCCGCCGCCAAACGCAGCGTCCAACGTAGCCCCACGCGTGCCGGCTGGCCGGTGAGCGGCGGCATTTCGCGCGGACGTCACACGCAGCAGTTGGCGTCGCGGCGCAGCCAATGCGTAAGGTCGCGGATTGCGGGCATATGTCGGCGGCAAGCGCAAAATCAGGCGCCATGACCGGCAAGCAATTGTGCAATGCGAGAAACGCGGCTTTTGGCGATTTACCGGTCGTTCAACTGCCGGTAGTAGTATCGCCGGCTGTTTGGGGATCAAATCGTCAGCCTCGACGTGCTTGAGCCGGCAGCTGCCGGCTACCCCGCATTGACTGGAACCGGCGCCATGGCTCTGAACCCATCGATGTCCGTGCTCCTGGTCGACGATTCCAAGCTGATGATCAACATCATCCGCGGCCTGTTGCAGCATCTCGGCATCAGCGACGTCGACGATGCCAATGACGGCGCTTCGGCGCTCGCCAAGATGCGGAGCAAACGCTACGGCCTGGTGATTTCCGACTGGAACATGGCGCCGATGAGCGGCTATGAGCTGTTGCGCGAGCTGCGCAACGATCCCGCGCTCAAACGCACGCCATTCATCATGGTGACGTCGGAATCGAAGACCGAAAACGTCATCGCGGCGAAGAAGGCGGGCGTCGACAATTACATCGTCAAGCCGTTCAACGCCCAGACGCTGAAAGCCAAGATCGAGACGGTTTTCGCCGCGCGCAGCGCGCCGCCGCCCGAGCGTTAGCGATCTTCAGGATGCCAAGAACTTTATGATGCCAAATCCACCGCCATCGTGTCGGCGATAAAGCCGCGCAGCGCCACGGTGTCGAACGGCTTGCGCAGGATCTTCAGGTCCGCGGGCGCCGCTTGCGCGGCGTCGCTGTAGCCGGTGGTCAGCATCACCGGCAGATTGGGGTAGCGCGAGCGGATTTCGCGGGCCAGTCCGACGCCGTCGATGGTTCCCGGCATGACGATGTCGCTGAACACCAGATCGACCCTGCTGCCTTCCGCCAGATATTTCAGCGCCGCGTCGGCGGAATCCCGATAGTCGGTGTCATAGCCGAGACGTTCGAACAGCGACGACGTCACCTCCGCCACCTCGGCGCTGTCGTCGACGATGAGCACCGTCGGGCGTTGCGCACGCGGCGCGTCCATGGCGGGACTGGCGTCGGCGATGTCTTTCTCGGCACAGGCCGGCAGATAGACGGTGATCGTCGTGCCTTGCCCAACCTTGCTGTCCGCGTTGATCGTGCCGCCGGCCTGGTGGACGAAACCATAGACCTGCGACAGGCCGAGCCCGGTTCCCTTGCCGACCTCCTTGGTGGTGAAGAACGGATCGAAAATTCTTGACAGCAGATTCGGCGGAATGCCGACGCCGGAGTCGCTGAACTGGATGGCGACGAGGTCGCCGCTCTCGGCATCGCTGCCCGATATGTCGGGCGCCGGCACATTGCCGGCGGTCAAGGTGAAGGTGCCGCCGTTCGGCATGGCGTCGCGGGCATTGACGGCGATATTGACGATCGCAAGCTCCAGTTCGGCGAGGTCGACCTTGACCGGGCGCACCGCCGGGTCGATCGCCTCGGTGTAGACGATGTTGCCGCGCAGCGAGCTTTCGATCATCGGCCGGATGTTCTTGATGCTGGCATTGAGATCGACGATGGTGGGGCTGCGATGCT
>Ga0310039_10003090_pt1 | contig 10731 bp, 8 predicted proteins | sample Sb_taG_4_FD_200460 | JGI IMG/M metagenome (GOLD analysis project Ga0310039, IMG submission 200460) | Peat soil microbial communities from Weissenstadt, Germany - Sb_50d_6_BS metaG (v2) (version 2) | ecosystem: Environmental > Terrestrial > Soil > Wetlands > Peat | place: Germany: Weissenstadt... | reverse complement strand
TGTGATCAACGTCGAGCCGGATGCGGTGACGGTGATCTACACCGACGTGCATCTGCCGCGAGCAAAATTCTTCACCGGGCTCGTTCGCGATTTTGCCGTGCAATGGGGCGGGCTGGAGCATCGCAACGCCGCGGCGCTCGGTGACGAAGGTGATTTCTATCTCGTCACTGGCCGCTATCCGACCGCGAGTGGCGAAGTCCGCGACGCCTTTCTCGAAGCGCTCGGCGCTTCGCTCGTCTTTCTTATCGACTGGAACAAGGCGCGAAAGATTTTGCGCGAATGGGTATCCAAGTCAGACGCCGTTGAAATCCTTGATTGGGCCGCGCGGCACCGTGTCGGCCATCGCGGCTTTCTCGAACTTGGCGGCGCCGACTTTGTCGCCGCCGCCGTGCACCACGCCACGCCGACCAGGATCGGGTTCGGCGAGCGGCTCGATCGCGCGCTTGGGCGCGACGCCGCAGTCGAATTTCTCAGGACCGTCTTGCGCGTCGCCGCCGAGGCGCTGCTGCAGGGAAGCTCGGTACGCTCGGCGCGCGACCGCGTCGAGGCGGCCCTTGTAAGCCATCTCGAACGCGTCGACGCGACGCTGTTGACCGTGGTGATCCGGCAGGCCGGGCTCGCCCGCGAGATCGCAGCCGGCATCGCACAGTTCATCGGCGAACGGCAATCGCGCCGGCCGGTCGACGGCTCAGCGCTCGCCGGTCGCGCCCAGCGCATCGAAGAAAAGGCCGACCGCATTGCGCTCGAGGCGCGCAGCGAAATCGCGCGCTTCGATGCAAGCCCAGATATCAGGCGTCTGGTCGATCAAATCGAAGACGCGATCGACGAACTTGAACAAGCGGCTTTCATCGCTTCGCTGATCCCGAGCGAGATGCCGGCCGAACTGCTCGATCCGCTCGCCGAACTCTGCGCTGCGGCCACCTTCGGCGCCGAAGCGGCCGCCGCCGGCACGGCCGCCGCCGCCGAAGTTCCCGAAGGCCATCGGGTGGATTCCGAGGATGCGCTCGCCGCCGTTGGCAAGCTGATCGAAGCCGAGCACCGCGGCGACACCACGGAGCGCGCGGTCACGGCCAAAGTCCTGACCGGCGCCTTCGATCTGAAGACCGCCTTGTCGGCCATTGATCTCGCGCGCGCGCTGGAACGCGCAACCGACCGCCTCGCCGCCTTCGGCCATATCCTGCGCGAGCACGTGCTCGCCGATCTTGCGACATGAGTGACCGGCAATGGACATCGTCCGTATCAGCAATCAATCGAAACAGGCGCACGCGGCGGAGACGATCGGCGCCAAGGCCGCCAATCTCGAGCGCATGGCGGCGCTCGGCCTGCCGGTGCCACCCGCCTTCGTGCTGCCGATCGGGCTATGCGCCGCCGCGGCGCGCGGCGATCCCAAGGTCGCGGATAGCGTCGCCGACGGCCTGAAAGAAGGCGTCGCCTTCCTGGAAAGCGTCACCGGCCGGCGCTTCGGCGATCGCCGCCGTCCGCTCCTTGTCTCGGTGCGCTCCGGCGCCGCGCGCTCGATGCCGGGAATGTTGGACACCGTGCTGAATGTCGGCTGCACGGCCGAAGCGGCACGCGGGCTCATTCGCAGCTTCGGCGACCCGCGCTTCGCCAGCGACTGCCAGCGTCGCTTTCTCGAAAGCTACGGCGGCGTGGTGCTCGGCATCGAAGCGTCCGCGTTCGCGAATAGGCTGAACGATTTGATCACAGCCGAAGGCGCGCCGGGCGAGCGGGCACTCGACGGCGAGGCGCTTGAACGCCTCGTCGCCTCCTACGAAGACATTATCGAACAGAAAAGCCATGGGATCTCGCTCGAACCGATGGATCAGCTCAAGAGCGCAGCCGAAGCCGTGCACCGCTCTTGGCTGAGCGAACGCGCCTGCATCTATCGCAAGCTTCAACATCTCGACGACTTGGAGGGCACGGCGGTAACGGTCCAGGCCATGGTGTTCGGCAATTGCGGCTCTGCCTCGGGCGCCGGCGTTGCATTCTCTCGCGATCCTTCAACCGGAGCCGCCGATCCTGTGACCGACGTCCTGTTTGCGTCGCAAGGCGAGGACGTGGTGTCCGGCAGTCATACGCCGGAGACCGAAGCCGCCATCGTGCGCGCGCTTCCCGCCGTGGCGGCGCAACTGCGCGACGCGCTCCGGCGCCTGGAAAATGAATTTGCCGACGTGCAGGACGTCGAATTCACTATCGAGAACGGCAAATTGTGGCTGTTGCAGACGCGCGCGGCCAAGCGGACGCCGCAGGCCGCGGTGCGCTTTGCCATCGACTTCGTCAAGGAAGGCCGGATCACGCCGGCGCAGGCGTTGCAGCGCCTCAATGGCGTGGATTTTGCCGCACTGGTGACCAAGCGCCTGGTCGATGCCGGAGAGCCCGTGGCGCGCGGCACCGGCGCATCGGCCGGAATTGCGGTTGGGCGCGCCGCCTTCGATCCCGACAGTGCCATGCGTCTGGCCGCCGGCGGCGATCCCATCATTCTCGTTCGTCCCGACACCACGACCGCCGACGTCGCCGGCTTTGCCGTCTCCGCCGGCATCGTCACGGCGATCGGCGGCCGCACCGCGCACGCGGCGCTGGTGGCGCGGCAAATGGGCAAGCCCTGCATCGTCGGCTGCGCCAAGCTTACAGTCGATCCGTCGCATCACAGCGCGCGCGTCGATGGCGCAGCCCTCAACGAAGGCGATTGGCTCTCGATCGACGGCGAGGCCGGCACCATTCATCTCGGCCGCGGCGATGTCGTGGTCGAGCGGCCCGAAGCGGAATTGACGGAAATCCAGCGTTGGCGCGCCAGCGCCTAGCGCATGACCTTAATGCAGCTCTTTGCGCAGAATTTTGCCGATATTGCTCTTCGGCAGGCTGTCGCGGAACGCGATGATGTGCGGCACCTTGTAGCTCGCCAGGCGCTCGCGCAGGAACGACTTCAAATCCGGTTCGCTCAACGCTGCATCGCCCTTGACGGCGAACAGCTTCACCGCCTGGCCGGTGCGCTCGTCCGGCACGCCGATCACCGCCGCTTCGATCACGCCGGGATGCTGCATGACGATGTCTTCGACTTCGCTCGGAAACACCTTGAAGCCGGAGACATTGACCATGTCTTTCTTGCGATCGAGCAGTTTTAGGTAACCCTGCGCATCGAGCATGCCGATGTCGCCGGTGCGCAGCCAGCCGTCGGCGGTGAGCACGTCCTCGGTTTCGCCGGGGCGTCCCCAATAGCCCTTCATCACCTGCGGGCCGCGCACCCAGACTTCGCCGTGACCGCCGGGCGCCAGCATCGCGCCATGGTCGTCGCGGATGCTCACTTCCGTCGAGGGCACCGGCAGGCCGACGGTGCCGAGCTTCGGGTTCACCACGGTGTTGATGCACACCACCGGCGACGCCTCGGTCAGGCCGTAGCCTTCGACCAGGTCGGTGCCGGTGATCTCGCGCCAGCGGTGCGCCACCTCGCTCTGGATCGCGGCGCCGCCGCCGAGCGCGAGCCGCATCGCGCTGAAATCCAGCGCCGCGAAATCGGGCCGATGCACCAGCGCGTTGTACAGCGTATTGACGCCGGACATCACCGCGATGTGAGAGTCGCGAAAGGTGCGGACCAGCCGGTCGAGATTGCGCGGATCGATGACCAGCACGTTCAAGCCGCCGACGACCGCGATGGATACCAGGTTCGCCGTCAGCGAAAAGATGTGATAGAGCGGCAGCGGCGTCAGCGTGGTTTCCTTCTCGTATTTGCTGGCGGCTCCGGTCCACGCCAGGCATTGCAGCGTATTGGCGATCAGGTTGCGGTGCGTCAGCATCGCGCCCTTCGGCACGCCGGTGGTGCCGCCGGTATATTGCAAGAGCGCCACGTCCGTCGCCCGAATGTCCGCGTCCCTGTAATGCTCGCCCGGCGCCCGGCTACAGGCATCCTGCAGCATCGTGAAAGTCTCGAAGTGCCAGGCCGGCACGGCACGCTGGATATAGGAATTGGCGAAATTGAACGCCCAGCGCTTGAGCACCGGCACGAAATCGCCGAGCCGCGCCACCACGACATGGCGGATATCGGTTTCGGCGATAACCTGCTCGAGCTTGTGGGCGAAATTCTCCATGATCACGATGACCGTGGCGCCGCAATCCTTGAGCTGCTCCTTGAGCTCGCGCGGCGTGTAGAGCGGGTTGACATTGACCGCGATCAAGCCCGAGCGCAGCGTGCCGAGGAACGCGACGGGATAAGCCAGCATGTTCGGCAGCATGAGCGCCAGCCGATCGCCGGCGCGGCAGTTCAATTCCTCGCGCAGGAACGCGGCAAAGCCGCGGCTGTCGCGGTCCCACTCGCCATAGGTCATGCGCGCCCGCAGACTTTCGAAAGCCGGCCGCGCGGCGTGCAACCGGCACGATTCCAGCAGCATGGCGTGCAGCGAGGCGTATCGATCCGGGTCGATGGTCTTGGGCGTGTCGGCCGGGTAGGAGTCGAGCCAAATCGGGTCCACCGTGCCGGCCGGCGCCAGAGGCGGAGCGCTCTCCGCTGGAAGCGTCATGAGTTCATTGCTTTCCGGCCACATGGCGGCTGTGGGGCGGCTGCCCGCCTTGGTCAAGGATTCTTCCATCGAAGCACCGGCAATGCAAACCTTGGCGCTCCAGTAAACGCCCGGCGCATTAAAAAACTGAGAACTGGTCGCATTCCCATTCCGGCGAGGGCGAGCGATAATGTACCGGTAGCCACAGGGAGATTAAGGATGCTGCACCACAACAATTCGGCCGGCGCATTGGCCAAGACGGTATTCGGAGCGCTGATCTTGGTTTGCGCCGCGGCTCAGGCTTTTGCCGAGGACATCCTGGTCACCCAGTACAAGGCCGATCCTTCCGGCGCGCCTTATGGCGTTGCGATCGACAAGGGTTTCTTCAAGGCCGCCGGCGTCGACATCACCGGCGTCATTTCCGGCGAGGGTGGCGGCTCGTCGGTGCGCGCCGTGCTCGCCAGCGACCTCGGCTACGGCGAGACCTCGCCAGCCGGCATCATCGCCGCCATCAACGAAGGCCAGGACATCAAGATCGTCGATATCGGCTCGCGGTCGATGGCGAGCAACGTCATCATCGTGATGCCGAACTCGCCGATCAAGACCATGGCGGATTTGAAGGGCAAGAAGTTCGCCATTTCCAATCCGAAATCCTTGGGCGAGATGACGGCGGTGCTGGCGGCGGAAAATGCCGGCATGAATCCCAACGACATCCAGCGCGTCGCGCTCGGCAATCTGTCCGGCGCGCTCACGGCGCTGGAAAACAACGTGGTCGAGGCGACCAGCATTCCCGGCATTTTGTTCCTGGCGCGCGGCGGCGAGAGCAAGTACCGCGTCATCGTCGGGCCGAAGGATTTGCCGCTATTGCCGCCCGCGGTCGGCATCGCCACCGGCGACCTGATCAAGAAAAATCCGCAGAAACTGCGCGCCATCCTCGCCGGACGGCGCGAAGCGGTGAAATTTCTCTATAGTCATACCGCCGAAGCGAGCAAGATTCTCGAGCCGATCTACGCGCCGCTGCCGCCGAAGGACGTCGACACGCTGATGCAGATGCTGGTCGACGCGAAATTCTACAGCGAAGGCCAGATCGAAATGCCGCTGCTCGTCAACACCGTCAAGGCGATGAAATATGTCGGCATGATCGACAAGGACCCCGATCTGTCCAAGATGATCGACGCCTCGTTCCTGCCCGGCGATTTGCAGCAAGTGAAATGAACGCCGTGGCGCGCGATATCCACGCGCAGCTTGCAGCCGTCACGCGCGTCTATCCCGGCGCCGGCAACCAGCCGCCGGTCAACGCGCTCGGCCCGATCGATCTCGACCTGCGCAAAGGCGAGTTCTTCGCCATAGTCGGGCCGTCGGGCTGCGGCAAGTCGACGTTTCTCGAAGTGCTCGCCGGCCTGCAGCGGCCGACCGCAGGCACGGTGACGTTCGAAGGCAAGCCGGTCAGCGGCGAAGTCGCCGAAGGTATTGGCGTCGTCTTCCAGGAGGATGCCAGCTTCCCCTGGCTCACGGTATGGGACAATGCCGCGTTCGGGCTGCGCCGCAGCGGCGTCGCCGAGGCCGAGATACGCCGCCGCGTCGACGACGCGCTGGCCTTCATGGGGTTGAAGGATTTTGCGCGCGCCTATCCGTCGCAATTGTCCGGCGGCATGCGCCAGCGCGTCTGCATTTCGCGCACCTTGGTGCTGCAGCCGCGGCTGATTTTGCTCGATGAACCGTTCGGCGCGCTCGACGCGCAGACGCGGCTGCTCATGGGCGACGAAGTGTTGCGGCTGTGGCGCTCGACCGGCGCCACGGTGCTGCTCATCACCCACGCGCTCGATGAAGCCGCGATGCTGGCGGACCGGGTCGGCGCCATGTCGGCGCGCCCCGGCCGCTTCATCGAGATCATCGACACCGGCTGGCCGCGCGAGCGAGACAGCAAGATCGTCGCCGAGCCGGCGTTCGGCGAGATCACCGGGCGGCTGTGGGACCGCCTGCGCGGCGAATCGCTCAAGGCGCTCGGCCATGCGGGCATGACGGCGGTGGGATGACGCGCATCGGCCTGATCCGGCTTGCGGTGATCGTGGCGATGATCGGCGCGCTCGAGCTCGCCTGCCAAACCGGCCTGATCAGGCATCAAACCATCATCCCGCCGTCCGAGATGGCGACGTCGCTCTATGCGCTGCTCGCCTCGGGCGCCATCAATGCCGACATCGAGCGCACCTTGGGCATCATCGTCATCGTGATTGTGGTCTCGATCGCGCTCGGCTTTGCCTTGGGCCTCGTCATTCATGCGCTGCCGCGCCTGCGCGAGGCGCTCGATCCGCTGTTCGCCACCTATTACGCGGTGCCGATCTTCATCTTCTACCCGGTGCTGATCGCGATCTTCGGGCTCTCTCCGATCCCGATCGTGCTGATCGGCGTCGCCACCGCCGTCGTCGCCATGATCATCGCTACCCTCAACGGCCTCGATCGGGTGCCGCGCGTGCTGACCAAAGTGGCGCGCGTGCATCGCCTGGACGCCGTGACGACCGCGATGACGATGCAGCTTCCGGCCGCGGCGCCGTATCTCTTCACCGGCGTAAAACTTTCGGTCTCGTACGGTTTCATCGCGGTCATCGCCGCCGAGTTCATCCTGTCGCCCGCGGGACTGGGCCGCGACATCGCCGACGCTTATTCCGATTTCAACAATCGGCGCATGTATGCGCTGATCCTGTTCCTGCTCATCATCGCCACCGTCGTCAACACGGTCTTGCATGCGCTCGACGTGCGCTGGGCGGAGCGGCGCAGCGGGGGCCGGACGTGACCGCGACACGTCGCGCCGCCGACACGCTCATCATCGTCGTTGTCATTCTCGTGGTGTGGAAGATTTTGCACGAGATCGCCGGTTCGACAGCGCTGCCGGCGCCGCTGGTGACGATGACCTATCTGGTGCACATGGTGCCGACCGCGCGATTTGCCGAGAACGCCGCAGCGACGCTCCAGGCTTTCGGCCTGGCGCTCCTGCTCGCCTACGCCATCGGCATTACCATCGGCGTGTGGATGGGCGCGCACCGGCTCTCCGGCGCGGTCGGCGAGCCGATCCTGGTGGTGATCTACTCGCTGCCGAAGATCACGCTTTATCCGGTGGTGCTGCTGATCTTCGGACTCGGCATATCGGGCAAGGTGGCGTTCGGCGCCATGCACGGCATCCTGCCGGTCGCGCTGCTCACCATGGGCGCGATCCGCGCCATCCCGCCGGTTTATCTGCGCTCGGCGCGCACCCTGCATTTGTCGCCCTGGCAGACCATCACGACGGTGCTGTTGCCGGCGGCATTGCCGGAAGTGTTCACCGGCCTGCGCATCGGCTTCACCGTCACCCTGCTCGGCGTGCTGTTGGGCGAGATGTTCGCGTCAAAGCTCGGCCTCGGCTCCATGATCATGAGCGACATGTCGCTCGCGCAAAGCGAGGACATGGTGACCGTCGCCATCATCCTGTTCGTCTTCGCCGGCTGCGCGAATGCGCTGCTGTTATGGATCGAGCACCGGCTGCACCGGCGCGTTTAATGCCCCAGCGCGCAGGTGTGGTCTTGCAAGTCCTCGCCGCTGCTCCTGTCGCCGTGCGCCGGGTCGGCGCGATCGTCGAGCAGAATGAAGCCGGGCACGTCGCCGGCGAACAGCATGCCGACGACCACCAGCGTATGCCGTCCCATATCCGCCCTCGCCCCCGGCACGCCGCGCGCCAACAGCTTGAACGGATTTTGCCCGGCGAGCGTCTCGCCGGTGATGCGCATGGCGCGATAGCGATGGCCCACCAGCAATACATTCAGTGGCGACCAGCGCGGACCGATAGCGGAGCGCTGGCTCAGCAATGCCTGCCGGACATCGGCACGGACGCAGTCGATGTGGATATGCAATTGGTTCTGCGTGCGCCCCACATCCGAATTGATCGCAAGGCTCAAAGTGTCGCGCGGCATCGGATGCAAAAGCGCCCACGCGACAAGGCTGCGGTTTTCCCAGGCTTCGGCGAAGTAATTGAGCGCAGAGAGCGTGAGAAGCGCCGGACTTTCAATACCGTAAATTCGCCTGGTCGGAATGAGCAAATACTGAGTTGCGCCATTGATGTCCTTGAGGATGGCAAATCCGCCGCCGGCGCCGCGCGTGAGATCGACCTTGGCGCACGGCCAAGGGTCACCGTGCTGCTGCTCATCGGGCACGCACTTGCCGTGCACGATCTCCCACAGTTTATTCGGATTGGCCGCCTGCGCCGGGGCCAAGTGCCACAACAGACCGATCAGGAATCCCGCCACGATAGCGACCCATCGCGCATCGACCGCAACCGTCATGATACGCTCCTATTTTGCCGCCGCGACGTATCGTTCCAGAGTCATCGGATTGCCCTTGTGCGCCGGCTCGCGCGGCTCGACGCCGGCGAAGCGGCTGGCTTCGGCGAACCACATCGCCCGCGCCGGCAATTGCCAGCGCCGTTTGCCGGCGACGGAGGCGTCCCAGCGCACCGGCTCGTCCTCGATGTCCATGCATTGATAGTGGGTATTGAACAGCTCGATGCGGTGGCCGTCGGGATCGCGCATATAGACGAACAGCGCGAGCCCCGGCCCATGCCGCCCCGGGCCGAACTCGATGTTTTCGGCAAAACCCAGATTCGAGGCGAGATCGCAGACATGGAAGAAGTGATACGATTCCCCGATGCTGAACGCGGCGTGATGCAGCCGCGGCCCGGCGCCGGGCGCAAACACGATGTCATGCGGATTGCCCTTGCGCTGCAGGAACACGAACAGCGGCTCGTCGCTGCCGTCCGGCGCGATATATTCGGAAAGCCGGAAGCCCAGCCCCGTGTAGAAGTCCAACTCGCGCTGCACGTCCGGCACCAGAATCTGGAAATGATCAATGCGGTGCGGCACCGCGCCGTGGTGATGCTCGAAGCTCGTCAAGAGCCGCGGCTTGGTGGTCATGGTGGCGCAGAATTCGAGCGGCAGGCCGAGCGGATCGCTGACATGTAATGTCCGGCCCTGGTACGACCGTTCGACCCATTGTGCCGGCAAGCCGGCTTTCTCGAAATAGGCTTTCGCCTTTTCCAAATCCTCTTCGGTGAAGCAGCGCATGCCGACCCTTTCGGCTTGCGGCGCGCTGGCGCGCTTGAGCACCAGCGAGTGATGACAGACCTCGGCGACGCCGCGCAGATAGATCGTATCCTTGTCCTCGTCGCTGACGATCAGGCCGATCAGATCGACATAGAAGGCGCGGCTCTTCGCCAGGTCCTTCACCTGCAGCACGGAATGGCTGGCGCGCGTGATGTTGAAGGGCGGATTGTAGTTGGGCTCGGGAATGGCCACGGTGAACTCCGGTATTTTTACCTCTCCCCGCCATGCGGGGAGAGCGTAGGCGTCCTTCGGACGCCGTTGTTGACTAAGAACGCCGATGCGAAGCATCGGCTAACTGAGCGAAGCGAACGAGGGTGAGGGGGCCTCTCCGCGATTCTGAGCCCAGAGGAAACGCCCCCTCACCCCAACCCTCTCCCCGCACGCGGGGAGAGGGAGGCGCGAGCTTGACACGTCTGGGACCGCAATTCATACCCGTTTTTGTTCAGTTTCAGCGGCTTGGAGACCAACATGGCGAGCGCGGGCGTGGCCTCGGGACAACGCCGGAGTTATCGCGGCTTGCGCGGTTGGCTCGACGCGGTGGAAAAACTCGGCGAGCTCGAACGCGTCTCCGGCGCCGATTGGGACGTCGAAATGGGCGCCGTCACCCATATGCTGACGGAAAAAAGCCGCGGCCAGGCGCCGGCGATCCTGTTCGACGACGTGCCGGGCTATGCCAAAGGCTATCGCACGCTCTACGGGCAATTGTCCTCGATCAAGCGCATCGCGCTCACGCTCGGCCTGCCCCTTGACTATGAGCGCAAGGTCGACATCGTGCAGCGCTATCACGCGCGCATGCAGGATCTAAAGCCGCTGCCGCCGCGCTTCGTCAATGACGGGCCGATTTTCGAGAATGTCGTCGAGGGCGACGCCATCGATGTGCTCAAATTCCCGGTGCCGCGCCATCACGAAGCGGACAAGGCGCGCTTCATCGGCACCGCCTGCTGCGTCATGACCAAGGATCCCGACGCAGGCTGGTTCAATCTCGGCGCCTACCGCAGCCAAGTCTATGACGGCAAGACCGTCGGCTGCCAGATCACCGAAGGCAAGCACGGCCGCATCCACCGCGACAAATATTTCGCCCGCGGCGAGCCGATGAAGGTGGTGATCCTGTGCGG
>Ga0310039_10003086_pt1 | contig 10736 bp, 9 predicted proteins | sample Sb_taG_4_FD_200460 | JGI IMG/M metagenome (GOLD analysis project Ga0310039, IMG submission 200460) | Peat soil microbial communities from Weissenstadt, Germany - Sb_50d_6_BS metaG (v2) (version 2) | ecosystem: Environmental > Terrestrial > Soil > Wetlands > Peat | place: Germany: Weissenstadt... | reverse complement strand
TGGCGAGCAACGATTGCGCGAGCGACTCCACACGCTGTGAGAGATCCTCTCGCGGAACCACTTCATTCACCAGGCCCATTTTGCAGGCTTCATTCGCATCGAGAATGCGCCCGGTCAGCAGCAGATCGCGGCTTCGTTTGTCTCCAATCTGCAAGGAGAGGAAGACTGACACCAACGCCGGCACAAAGCCGATGCGCACTTCGGTAAAGCCGAACTTCGCGTCCGGCGTGGCGAGAGTGAAGTCGCAAAGGATTGCCAGACCGGCGCCGCCTGCGATAGCCGGGCCATGGACCGCGGCGATAGTGGGAATGGGCAGTTCATACAACGCGAGAAAGAGGCGGGCGATTCGTTCCGCATCAGAACGATATTCAGCGGCAGCGGCGCCTTGCATCTCTTTCAGCGCCGACAGATCCAGGCCGGAGCAGAAAGCCGGCCCTGAGCCGGACAACACAAGAATGCGGCAACCGCTCCTCGCGGTCTCTTCCAGCGCTGCGATCAACTCCATCTGCATTTCGGGAGTCATCGCGTTGCGGCGATCCGGCCGGTGCAGAATAATGGTTCGCACCGGACCACTGTCGTTCAGCAGGATCGTCTTGTAATTCAATGCTTCCTCCACCATGGATGGTGCGTGACCCGGCCTGAACGCGAGCGCTGCTATTGCACCGGAGCTCCGCAGCTCTGCGCAATCTTCGCGCTGGCGGCAATTAATTCGTCCAAAGCACCGAGTCCGGGAACTGCTACACCCTCTTCCTTCAGCACAGCAACCAGCGTTTCCGTGGGTATATTTCCCACCAGTGTATCCTGCGCGAAGGGGCACCCTCCCAGCCCGCCAATGGCTGAATCGAACCGCCTGCAACCGGCGCGATATGCCGCGCGAATGCGCTCTCCAGCTTCGCCACGCCGTGCATGAAGATGCACCCCAAACTCGATTTCGCGATGGGCAGCAATCGCGACGCTGACAATCTCCACAATCTGCTCCGGCGAAGCCACGCCAACCGTGTCAGCCAGGGAAATTTGACGCACGCCTGAGTCGATCAGCTGGCCGCATGCCTCCGTCACCGCAGCGGCGCTCCACTTGTCGCCATACGGATTTCCAAAGGCCATGGAGAGATAGGCCACTACCCTTAGACCGTCGCCGTTTGCTCGCGCGCCGATTGCTTTCAGCGCGGCTAGCGCCTCTTCCGGGGTTTGATGCTGGTTACGGTGGAGAAATTGCGGCGATACGGAATAAGGAAAACCGATCGTGCGGACCACGCCTGTGCGCAATGCGCGCTCCGCGCCTTTTTCGTTGACCACGATGCCGATGATCTCGACCTGCTCTGGTGGTTGAAGAATCTCAAGCACGCGCTCGGCATCGGCCATTTGCGGAACCGCCGCGGGTGAGACGAAACTCACCGCGTCGATGTGCGTGAATCCCGCTTCGATCAGCTTGCGCAGGTACGCCGCTTTTACTTCGGAAGGAATTGCCGCGGGCAGCCCTTGCCAGGCGTCGCGCGGGCACTCGACGATTTGCAGCTGTTCGTTCATGACGTCAAACAAGTGAGAGCCCGGCAGCTTGTAGCCGGTGGTTTCGCAGCGACAAGCTGCAGGCCGCCTGTTACAAGCGAATCGCTATCCTCTCGACGGGTACACCTTCAGGATCTCTCGCGCAATCACCATGCGCTGGATCTCGCTTGTGCCCTCGCCAATGGTGCAGAGCTTCACATCGCGATAAAACTTCTCCACAGGATAGTCCTTGATGAATCCGTAGCCACCAAACAATTGCACTGCCTCGTCGCAGATACGGACGGCAACTTCGCTCGAAAAAAGCTTGGCCATCGAGGATTCGCGCGTGACTTTGCGGCCCCCATCCTTCAGCACCGCCGCGCGCTGCGTCAACAGGCGCGCAGCATCCAATTCAGTGGCCATATCCGCCAGCTTCCACTGGATTCCCTGGAATTCGGCGATCGCCTTGCCGAACTGCCGGCGTTCCTTTACATATTTCAGCGCGGCGTCGAGCGCACCACGCCCGATGCCCAGCGCCAGAGCCGCAATCGAGATTCTTCCGCCATCGAGCACGCGCATAGCATCGATGAACCCTTCGCCCTCGGTGCCAAGCAAATTCTCTTCGGGGATCTCGCAGTCCTCAAAGATCAGCTCGCTGGTGTCGCTGGCGCGCAGGCCGAGCTTGTTTTCTTTTTTCCCGGGCCGGAATCCTTTCATTCCCTTTTCGACGACGAACGCCGAAAGTCCATGTGTACCCTTGCTCTTGTCAGTGACGGCAATAACGACCGCCAGATCGGCATAACGGCCGTTCGTGATGAAGGTCTTATTTCCGTTCAACACGTAGCGGTCGCCTTTCTTGACCGCGGTTGTGCGCGCGTTACTCGCATCCGATCCTGAGCCAGGCTCCGTTAGCGCCCATGCCGCCAGCCACTCGCCTCGCGCCAGCGGGCGAAGATATTTTCTCTTCTGCACCTCGGTACCTGCCAGAAAAATATGATTCGCCCCCAGCGAGTTATGGGCCGCTACCGTGAGCCCGATGGAGCCGTCCACTGCAGAAAGTTCTTCGATCGCGAGGACATAATCCACATAACCAAGGCCCGTGCCGCCATACTCCGGGGGGATCACTACGCCCAGCAATCCCATCGTTGCCAGTTTCTTTACCGTCGCGAGCGGGAATTCACTCGCTTCGTCCCATGCCGCAACATTGGGGGCAATTTCGCGCGCTGCAAACTCCCGAATCTCGCGCCGGAGCTGTTCCTGTTCCTCCGTCAGTACAAACGGGTAGAGACTTTGTAGCTGCTCCAATTCGAGCTTCATATTCAGGCTCCTTCGCGGGGATTTCGAGTGCCCAAGAACCGTTCCATGCCAGTTAAGATGCCGGGGTCGCACGCCACTGCACCAGCGTTCCGAAACAATAATCAGGTTTGCAGGACTCCGGGATTGAAGCGCTGCACATCCGGATTCAGCGCGCACGCTTCGAGCGCCGCGATCAGTACTTCTCGAGTCCTGACCGGGTCGATGATCGCGTCAATCCAGAGCCGCGCGGCGCCGTAGCGCGGATCAGCCTGCGCATCATAGTCAGCGCGAATCTGCTCGTGAATTGCCGTCTTCTCCGCCGCCGACAACACCTTGCCCTCACGCTCCATCTGCCTTGCGCGCACCTCAGCCAGGGTCGCCGCCGCCGAGGCGCCGCTCATAACTGCGTAGCGCGCCGTGGGCCACGCGAACAAAAAGCGCGGATCGTAGGCCTTGCCGCACATGGCATAGTGGCCGGCGCCGAAGCTGCCGCCCACAATGACTGTAATCTTGGGTACCACGCTCGTACTCACTGCCGAAACCATCTTTGCCCCGGCACGAATAATGCCCGACCATTCCGCATCCTTGCCCACCATGAAGCCATTCACGTCGTGCAGGAAGATAAGCGGCACGAGACTCTGGTTACAGTCCATGATGAAGCGCGCTGCTTTCTGCGCACCCTCGGTGTAGATCACGCCGCCCACCTCGATGCGCTGCATTCCCGCGCCGGGCCCCATAGCGACCGTCTGATTCTGGTTGATTTTCTGATTGGCAACGATGCCCACTGCGCGCCCGCCGATCCATGCGTATCCGCAGAGAACAGTGCGGCCAAAGTCCGCCTTGTACTCGTCGAACTCGCTGCGGTCGACAAGGCGAGCGATGATCTCGCGCATGTTGTAAACGTTGGTAGCTCCCGGCGCCGGATCGATCAAACCATACACATCTTCGGCTGGATATTTCGGCGCGTCGTAAACTGGATCGAACGTGCGGCGACGAAAGACTTCAGCGACCGGCGCGCCGCCGGGGCGCTCACCGATCTTTGCGACCAGCGATCGCAGGCGCGCCAGGCACAAGTGATCGTTGGGTTCCTTGAAATCGACCGTTCCGGAGATCTCAGCGTGCATTGCGGCACCGCCCAACTCCTCGGCGCCCGTCTTCTGTCCAATGGCGGCTTGCACCAGCGACGGCCCGGCCAGAAACAACCCCGACCCCTCGGTCATCAGCACGGTGTCTGTCATGACTGGCAGGTACGCACCGCCGGCCACGCACATGCCCATGATGGCCGTGATCTGCGGAATGCCGAGCGCGCTAATGACGGCGTTGTTGCGGAAGATGCGGCCAAAGTCGTCGGTATCGGGAAACACGTCTTCCTGCAAGGGAAGAAAGACGCCGGCCGAGTCGACCAAATAAAGCGTGGGGATGCGGTTTTCCATGGCGATGGTCTGCGCCCGCAGCACTTTTTTCGCCGTCATCGGGAAAAACGCACCAGCCTTCACCGTGGCATCGTTGGCCACAACCATGCAAAGGCGTCCGCTCACGCGGCCGAGGCCAGTGACGACGCCTGCGCCTGGGGCACCACCGTATTCGGAATACATTCCGTGGGCCGCCCACAAGCCCAGCTCATGAAACTCTGATCCTTCATCGAGAAGCAAATTGAGACGCTCACGCACGGTCAAGCGGCCCTTGGCGTGTTGCGCCTCAACGGCCTTTTCTCCACCACCCCGCCGGATCGCATCCTCCTCCGCGCGAATGGCGCCAAGCAACTCGAGCAGAGCAGCACGATTCGCCTTCGCCCGCACAGAGGCGGAATCGAGCGCGGACCGCAACCGGTTGTCAAACTTCGAAACGTCAGGCATCTGCACACTCACGTCTACTTGCAGGGTACCGCATCTCTCGGGTGAACCAGGACCCTGCGATCGATGCTCCATTACCCGGCGGAGTGTCTCGCGCGGATTGCGATTAAGCATGAGCGGCTCCAATCACGGTCCCGGAGCACTCGCCAAAGCCGATGCGCGGCAAACCCTCGCGAGACGCGAATGCGCGGAAGGTGACCTGGTCGCCGTCTTCAAGAAACATGCGGGACTCTCCGCCAGGCAACTGAATAGGCTGCGGATTGTGCTGCATCTCAAGCAGGCAGCCCTCGGAGCCCGCGCCGGGACCGGAGATGGTGCCGGTGGCGAGCAAGTCGCCGGCTTGCAGATTGCAGCCATTGCTCGCGTGGTGCGCGATCAGTTGCGCAATCGACCAATAGAGATCGCGCAGATTTCCGCGGCTCAACATCACGGGCGCTGCGCCTGCCTGCTGCATCTTCGCGGATTGGAGATAAACCTCGAGGGTAAGATCGATTCCGTCGCGATTTGCAGCCGGCGAGCGCAGATAAGCAAGCGGGGCTGGATCGCCTTCGGGGCGTTTGAATGCGGGAACGCGATATGGCGCCAGTGCTTCCAGCGGAACAATCCAGGGCGAGATGGTTGTGGCGAAGTCCTTCGCAAGAAACGGACCGAGCGGCTGGTACTCCCACGATTGGATGTCGCGTGCAGACCAGTCGTTGACGAGGCACAAGCCGAAGATGTGCTGCTCGGCTTCGGCGATCGGAATAGGCTCACCCAGCGAGTTGGCCGGACCGACGAAGATGCCCACTTCCAATTCGTAGTCGAGCCGGTGAGAAGGAGCGAAAACCGGTTCTGCGCCCTCCGGTTTGATCTGGCCGCATGGCCTGCGGATCTCAGTACCGCTCACGACGATCGACGAAGCTCGGCCGTGATACCCGATCGGAACATATTTGTAATTCGGGAGCAGCGGATTGTCGGGACGAAAGAGTTTGCCGACGCGCGTGGCATGGTGGATGGATGCGTAGAAGTCGGTGTAGTCGCCGATTGCCGCCGGAAGCTGCATGGATGCATCGCGCATGGAAACCAGCAGGGGTTCGACGCGATTCTTGGTTTCACTTCCGGCCTGCTCTGCGCTAAGGAGCGCGGTGAGTTGGCGGCGCACCGCGGACCAGGCCGCGGCGCCAAGAGCCATGAGCGAATTGAGCCGATTGGCACTGCAGGCGGCGAGCGTCTCCTCATGCAGCGCGGAGAGCAAGCCCGATTGCGCGCAGCCATCCAGATCAAGGATCCTGTCGCCTATCGCAACGCCGATGCGGTCCCGGTCTCCGTGGCGAAAAACACCGAATGGAAGGTTCTGAAGGGGAAAGTCGGTGCCCGGATCGTTTGCTGAGGCAACCCAACTTTTCTCCGTCATTTGCGATGTCCCCAAGTAGATCGTGCTCATCGATGCGCCAATTCTCCAGCCGGCAAATTGAAGCGCTTCTTCAGGCCCTGCCAGCACTCGAAATATTCATGCTGAAGAATTCGAGTTTGCATGGCGAATTCCGTTGGGCGCACCGCAAGCTGAGTCTCGAACATGAACGCCAGCGTGTTGTCGAGATACTGCGGCTTCAAGTCGGCGGCACTGGCCCGCTCGAAGGTTTCGGCGTCGGGCCCGTGTCCGGCCATGCAGTTGTGCAGGCTGGCGCCGCCGGGAACAAACCCTTCAGCCTTGGCGTCGTAGGCGCCAAATACCAGGCCCATGAATTCGTTCATCAGGTTGCGGTGAAACCAGGGAGGACGAAAGCTGTGTTCGGCAACGATCCACCGAGGAGGAAAGATCGCGAAGTCGCAATTGGCCGTGCCCTGAATTGCCGACGGCGCGCTCAGCACCGTGTAAATGGATGGATCCGGGTGGTCGAAGGAGACGGTGTTGATGCAATTGAACCGCGCCATGTCGTACTTGTACGGCGCATAGTTGCCGTGCCAGGCAACGACATCGAGCGGCGAGTGGTCAATGAACGCGGTCCAGAGGCGGCCGAGAAACTTGGTGATGATGTGAAACTCTCCGTCGCGATCTTCGTAGGCTGCGACCGGGGTTTGAAAATCACGCGGATTGGCGAGTCCATTTGCGCCGATGGGGCCGAGCTCGGGCAGGCGGAACGACAGGCCGTAGTTTTCGCAGATGTAGCCGCGCACCTGGCGATCCAGCAGCTCAACGCGAAACTTGACGCCGCGAGGAACCACGCAGATTTCGCCGGGAACAGCATCGATGATGCCCAACTCTGTGGCCAGTCGCAGCGTTCCCATCTGGGGGACAATCAGAAGCTCACCATCGGCATTGGCAAAGAAGCGGTCGCGCATGGATGTGTTGGCCGCGTAGAGATGAATCGCGACGCCCGTCTGCATGGCGGGGTCGCCATTGCCGGCAAGAGTGATGATTCCGTCGAGAAAGTCGGTTTCCTTTTCGGGCATTGGCAGCGGATCCCAGCGAAGCTGATTGGGAGTGGTCGGAACCTCATTAAACGGTCCGCTGCGGATGAGGCCCACAGGAAACTCTTCGTAAGGGCGGTGTGTGACCGAGGGACGAATGCGATAGGTCCATGTGCGGCGATTGACGGCGCGAGGCGCAGTGAATGGCGTGCCGCTGAACTGCTCGGTGTAGAGTCCGAGCGGATGCTCCTGCGGCGCATTCTGGCCGACGGGAAGCGCGCCGGAAACCGCCTCCGTAGCAAATTCGTTGCCGAAACCGGATTGATACAAACATTGGTTGGGCATTCCTCAAACTCCTCTCACAGACGGCCGCTGATGGCGCGGTGTTCGGCCTCATGCATGGCCTCATAGATTTGATCGATGCTGCTGACGGCGAAGAGCAGTTTGTGCAGCTCGTCGACCTTGACCTTCGTCTCAAGCACTTCATCGAGCGAGAACCGGTGGATGGCACAATGGCCGTCGATCACGTTCTTGCATTCCCCGTGCGAGCTGATCAGGCCGCTCCCGTAGACCTTGATTTCTCCGCGCTGCAGGATCACGCCGAATTCGACGGTGTACCAGAAAAGGCGGCCGAGTTTCTCGAGAATTGCGTTGTCGCTGATCGACGCGCAGACGCGGCCATAGTGCTCGAGGAAATCGGCGAACACCTTGTGCGCATGCATCGGAACATGGCCGAACACGTCGTGGAAGATGTCCGGCTCAGGCGTGTATTCAAGCGAATCGCGGCTGCGCAGCCAGGTGGTGGTGGGAAAGCGGCGCGTGGAGAGCATCTCAAAGAACGCCGGCGCGGGAAGAAATCCGCTCACCGGAGTTGAGTTCCATCCTGTGCGCGGCGCAAGGCGCTTGCTGATCGATACCAGATTGGGCAGTCGATCTTTCTGCAGGCCGATGATCTCGAATCCTTCGAGGTATTCACGTGCTGCGTGCTTTTCAAGCTCGCGCAGGGCGCGCCCCACGAGCTCGGCCCATACGCTGTGCTGCTCTTCTGTATAGGCGGCGTAGTCCTGCTCAATGAGATAGGGTGCGGCGGCTGAAAGAACTTCGGTTGTCATCGCTGCTCTCCTGTCACAAATTTCCGCGGGCCTGCTGCTCGCGCTCAATGGCCTCAAACAACGCCTTGAAGTTTCCTTTGCCAAAGCTGCGGCTGCCCTTGCGCTGGATGATCTCGAAGAAAAGCGTCGGGCGGTCTTCAACGGGCTTGGTGAAGATTTGCAGCATGTATCCTTCGTCATCGCGATCAGCCAGGATACCCAGCTCCTCCAGTTCGCCGATAGGCTCGTCAATCTTGCCCACGCGCGCCTGCAGCTCGGTGTAGTAATTGTGCGGAACGCGCAGGAATTCCACGCCCTGCTCGCGCAGCTTGTTCACAGTACCGAGAATGTCGTTGGTGGCGAGCGCAATGTGTTGCACCCCAGGACCGGCATAGAAGTCGAGATACTCCTCGACCTGCGATTTCTTTCGGCCCTCAGCCGGCTCGTTGATGGGAAACTTGACGTAGCCGTTGCCGTTGGCCATCACCTTCGACATCAGTGCCGAATACTCGGTGGAAATGTCTTTGTCGTCGAAGTGCTGGTAGAGCGAGAAGCCCATCACATTGGCATAAAAATCAACCCACTCGTTCATCTGGTGCCAGCCCACGTTGCCCACCATGTGATCGATATGCAGAAGCCCGACGGGACGAGCGACCGGATCGCTTTCAACCGCGCGAAAACCGGGAAGAAACGGTCCGCAATAACCGCTGCGCTCCACAAAAGTGTGAATCGTGTCGCCATAGAGGCGAATGCTCGACACGACGGCGGTGCCATTCTCATCGGAGAGAACCTGCGGTTCGGCCACACTCTTCGCGCCACGGCTTGTGGTTTCGTGCCATGCGTCGCGCGCGTCGTCAACCCAGAGCGCGATCACGCGCACACCATCCCCATGGCGTTGAATGTGCTCTGCGATGGGGTGGTTGCTGCGTAGCGGCGTGGTGAAGACGAAGCGGATCTTGCCCTGCTGCACAACGTAGGAGGCGCGATCGCGCTGGCCGGTTTCCGGTCCCGCATAGGCGACAAGCGACATGCCAAACGCCGCGCGATAGTAATACGCAGCCTGGCGCGCGTTGCCGACATAAAACTCAACGTGATCGGTGCCCTTCAAAGGCAGAAAGTCTTTGCCGCTGGCTGGCTCTGCGACGGCATTTGCGGATGGATGGGATGCTGAGTGGGGGAATGCACTCATGCGGTGACCTCGTGTGCCGGGAGCGAATGGATCAGGGAGCCGCAATCCCGGTCTCGCAATAGCATAGGTCGAATTTGATTCTGTTCGAAATGGGAATTCGAAGGAAATAGAGTAGCGCAGCCTAACGAAATTAGGCATAATGTTCTTAATCGTTAAGGATTGCTGGCCAATGGCATATAGAACCTCTCCGAACAACATTGATTTTGACGCAGTCGCCTGGAAGATTCTGGAAGCGCTGCAAAGAAATGCCCGAATCTCGTTTGCGGAGTTGGGCAGGAAAGTTGGGCTGTCGACTCCAGCCGCAGCGGAGCGAGTGCGCCGCCTGGAAGAGGCCGGCGTGATCACCGGCTATCATGCGGCGCTCAACGTTACGAAACTCGGCTTGCCCATACGCGTGCTGGTACGCCTGACCATTCACGGGGGTGATCTGCAGGTGAGCCGGACGATCTCCGCGGTGCGCGATATGCCGGAGATCAGCCGGTGCCACCGCATCACCGGCGCGGAATCGTTCGTGATCGAGGCCGATGTGGTTTCCATCCGGCATCTCGAAGTGTTGATCGACAAACTATCAACCCTGGGAGCGACATCGACATCGACGGTGCTTTCATCCCCGGTGGAACGGCGTGATTATCATTCCGGGCAATTGGAGTTGTATGGCAAGTACCTTTAGATAGTTTGAAGCTGATTTCCGAGGAAAGGCTTCGAACGTATGGAATATCAGAAATCTGACTACAGCTGCGTCTCGTGTCATGGGTTCAGTTCAGATGGATTTACTGAAGTAATTCCAGCGGAGCGGCATGGAACTTAGGAGAATCGTGTTCATCGTGAGAATCCCACCAGAGCGATAGCGGCAGTGCTCATTACGACTGCGCATGTCCAACCGAGCACATTCATTCCTGGCGAATTGACTCGGTTCCCCATTACTTTGTGGTCGCTGGTGAGGAGAACGATCATGATGACCAGGGGCGGCGCCAATAAGCCATTGAGGATGGCCGACCAAAACAGCATCTTTACCGCATTGATGCCGGCAAAATCAAATGCGAGTCCGACCAAGATGGAAACGGCTATCACTGCGTAGAATTTTGCCGCAAGCCGCGGCTGGAGGTTAAGGGAAGCGTCCTTCCACTTTCCGCCCTCCGCGATTGCATACGCGCAAGATCCGGCCAGCACAGGAACTGCAAGCATTCCAGTTCCGATGATTCCAAGTGTGAATAACCAGTAGGCCCCTTGACCCGCGAGAGGACGCAGAGCCTCGGCAGCCTGCTTTGCCGTCTCGATATTCTTTTGACCATGAGCGTTGAGTGTCGCGCCAGTGGTGAGAATGAGGAAGTACATCACTAGGTCTTTGACAACCTGAATTTGTTCCTTCTGTAGCCGAACTTCTGGCGGGCCTTTTTGCGCGTGAACTTCCAGTTGATGTCGACACGGTCA